>Ga0315286_10004717_pt1 | contig 13073 bp, 15 predicted proteins | sample YL17G10_0_MG_FD_205038 | JGI IMG/M metagenome (GOLD analysis project Ga0315286, IMG submission 205038) | Sediment microbial communities from Yellowstone Lake, YNP, Wyoming, USA - YL17G10_0 | ecosystem: Environmental > Aquatic > Freshwater > Lake > Sediment | place: USA: Wyoming | collected... | reverse complement strand
GCAAGCAGAGACACCGGACCTCCTGGAAAAGGTCAAGAGCAGCACGGTCTCAGTGGCTACGCCACAACCGTGACCTGAGCCTCATTGTCGAGACGGACCCCGGCTTGTCGGGGAGATACTCATCTCGGGAGCTCAACAAGCATGCCCAAAGACAACAGCAGCGCCGCTACCATCGGCTTTGAAACCGAGCTTTGGCGCGCCGCCGACGCCCTGCGCTCCAACATGGACGCCGCCGAGCACAAGCACGTCGTCCTCGGCCTGATCTTGCTCATATAACACAACCAGGGCATTTCATGCAACAACCTGACCTGAACTGGATCGCCAACTTTATCTGGGGCATCGCCGACGACGTGCTGCGCGACCTCTACGTCCGCGGCAAGTACCGCGACGTCATCCTGCCCATGACGGTCCTGCGCCGCTTCGACGCGCTGCTCGAGCCGAAGAAGCAGGCCGTGCTCGAGACCAAGTCCATGCTCGACAGTGTCGGCATCACAAACCAGGACGCGGCCCTCCGCCAGGCGGCCGGGCAGGCCTTCTACAACACATCCAAGTTCACGCTGCGCGACCTGCGCGCTCGGGCCAGCCAGCAGCAGCTCAAGGCCGACTTTGAGGCCTACCTGGACGGCTTTTCGCCCAACGTGCAGGACATCCTCGACAGCTTTGAGTTCCGCAACCAGATCCCCCGCCTGTCCAGGGCCGATGCTCTGGGCTCGCTCATTGAGAAGCTCTTGGACCCTTCCATCAACCTCAGCCCCGAACCGGTGCTGTACGGCGATGGCTCGGTCAAGCTCCCCGGCCTCGACAACCACGCCATGGGCACGATCTTTGAGGAGCTGGTGCGCCGCTTCAACGAGGAGAACAACGAGGAGGCCGGCGAGCACTGGGCGCCGCGCGACGCCGTGAGGCTGATGGCGCGCCTCGTCTCCCTGCCCATCGCCGGCCAGATCGAGTCGGGCACCTACCTGCTCTACGACGGGGCCTGTGGCACCGGCGGCATGCTGACCGTGGGCGAGGAGACGCTGAAACAGCTCGCCCAGGAGCACGGCAAACAGGTGGCGACCCACCTCTACGGCCAAGAGATCAACGCCGAGACCTATGCCATCTGCAAGGCCGACCTCTTGCTCAAGGGCGAGGGAGAGGCAGCCGACAACATCGTCGGCGGACCGGAGCATTCGACGCTTTCAAACGACGCGTTTCCCTCGCGCGAGTTCGACTTTATGCTCTCGAATCCGCCCTACGGCAAGAGCTGGAAGAGCGACCTGGAGCGCATGGGCGGCAAGGACGGCATCAAGGATCCGCGCTTTCTAATCGAGCACGCCGGCGATGCCGAGTACTCGCTCCTGACGCGCTCCAGCGACGGCCAGCTCCTGTTCCTGGCCAACATGCTCAGCAAGATGAAGCAGGAGTCGCCCCTGGGCAGCCGTATTGCCGAGGTGCACAACGGCTCCTCGCTCTTTACCGGCGACGCCGGGCAGGGGGAGAGCAACATCCGCCGCTGGATCCTCGAGAACGATTGGCTGGAGGCGATCGTCGCCCTGCCGCTGAACATGTTCTACAACACCGGCATCGCTACCTACATCTGGGTGCTCACCAACCGCAAACCCGCCCACCGCCGCGGAAAGGTGCAGCTCATCGACGCTACCGCCTGGTTCGAGCCGCTGCGCAAGAACCTGGGCAAGAAGAACTGCGAGCTGTCTGAGCAGGACATCCAGCGCATCTGCGACGTCTTCCTGGCTTTCGAGGAGAGCGAACAGTCCAGGATCTTTCCCAACGCCGCCTTTGGCTACTGGAAGGTGACGGTCGAGCGCCCGCTGCGCCTGCGCGTCGATCTATCTGCCCAGGCACGGGCGGCCTTTCGCCGGGCGTGCGTTGAGGCCGGGGAGGAACCGCTCGCCGGCCTGGTCGACCGCGTGGCTGCCCGCATCGGTGAGGGGCCGCATACCGACTACGACGCCTTTCTCAGGCAGGTGGAGCAAGAGGCGCTGTGGCCTGCAGTCAAGCTCACGGCCAGGCGGCTGAAGCTGCTGCAAAGCGCCCTTGCGACGCGGGACGAAACGGCGGCGCCGGTCATCAAGAGGGTGCACAAGCCCGGCAAGGCCGAGGCCGACCCGCTGCGTGGCCGTTACGCGGCCACCGTAGACGGCAAACGATGGGTGGTGGAATACGAGCCGGATCCGGAGCTGCGCGACACCGAGCAGGTGCCGTTGCCGGAGCAGGGTGGGATCGCGGCGTTCATCCGGCGCGAGGTGCTGCCCTACGCCCCCGACGCCTGGGTGGACGAGGACGCGACCAAGTTGGGCTACGAGATCTCGTTCACCCGCTACTTCTACAAGCCGCAGCCGCTGCGCTCCCTCGAAGAGATCCGCGCCGACATCCTGGCGGTGGAGAAAGAGACGGATGGGCTGCTCGGGCAGATTCTATCTGCATCAGAGCGCCGATGACCCAACCCGTCATTCCCGCGAAAGCGGGAATCCATGCAGTCGTCATTCCCGCAAAAGCGAGAATCCATGCAGTCGTCATTCCCGCGAAAGCGGGAATCCAGGGCCTTGCTAGTGTTGAATCATGACCAAACAACCCGCCGTCTACATCCTGGCCAGCACGCGCAACGGCACCCTGTACATTGGCGTCACCAGCGACTTGGTCAAGCGCGTCTGGCAACACAGGGAAGATCTCGTCGAAGGCTTTACGAAACAGTACGGTGTGCACACGCTGGTCTACTACGAGCTGCACGCCGACATGGTGAATGCCATGCAGCGTGAGAAGCAGATGAAAAAGTGGAACCGCGCCTGGAAGATCGAGCTGATCGAGAAGGAGAACCCGGAGTGGGTCGATCTGTGGCCGGGCCTCTGACCCCGATCACCGGCGATGGCCGCGTGGATTCCCGCCGCCGGTCGCGGCCGAGGGCATGCTTTCGCGGGAATGACGGGAGCGGGTCACACATCGTCACCCCCGCGAAAGGCCTGCCCTCACGCAAGTGGGGGCGGGGGTCCATCTGGCGTTCAGACCGATGGATTCCCGCCCCCGGTCGCGGCCGAGAGCAGGCTTTCGCGGGAATGACGGGAGCGGGTCGCACATCGTCACCCCCGCGAAAGGCCTGCCCTCACGCAAGTGGGGGCGGGGGTCCATCTGGCCTTCAGACCGATGGATTCCCGCCCCCGGTCGCGGCCGAGGGCATGCTTCCGCGGGAATGACGGGTCCCGCGCGAATGACCGGAGCGGCAGAGCATGAACCGTGAGCTGAAACCCTATCCCGCCTATAAAGACCCCGGCGTGCCATTGCTGGGGCAGATGCCAGAGCATTGGGAGGCCCGGCGCATAAAGACTTTGCTCCGTGAGAAAGATGCGCGTAGCGGCGACGGGTCCGGGGTTCTCCTGTCGTTGACGCGAGCGCGGGGCATCGTGCCCCAGGCCGAGGCGTCGAACCGCATCGCCAGCGCAGAGGATCTGTCAAAGTACAAGGTATGCTTATCCGGCGACCTAGTGATGAATCGGATGCAGGCATGGTCGGGTATGTTCGCGATGTCATCTCGCGAAGGTCTGGTCAGTCCTGACTACACCGTCTTCGAAGCAATCGGGGCACTCGACGTGAAGTATTTCGAGCACTTGTTCAAGACGCCAATGCTTGTCGATCAGTTCGCGCAGCGGTCGAAGGGCATTGGCAGCGGCTTCAATCGCCTGTATACTCCTGACTTCAGCTCAATACGACTCGTCATTCCACCGTTTCCTGAGCAAACCGCCATCGCCCGATTCCTGGACCATGTCGACCGCCGAACCTAGCACTACATCCACGCCAAGAAAAAGCTGATCGCGCTTCTGAACGAGCAGAAGCAGGCCATCATCCAGCACGCGGTGACGCGCGGCCTCGACCCCACCGTTCGCCTCAAACCCTCGGGTGTGGAGTGGCTGGGGGAAGTGCCGGAGCATTGGCTGGTGCTCTCGTTGGCTATGGCTGCTGATTCAATACAGACCGGTCCGTTCGGAAGCCAACTCTATGCCAGTGAGTATGTAACTGGGGGGATCCCCGTCATCAATCCGTCCCACATGCGTGATGGGCGGATTGAGCTCGATCCAGTGGTAGCGGTGACTGGGGAGAAAGCAAGAGAGCTGGAGCGGCACGTTCTTCTGGCGGGAGACGTGGTTGCGGCGCGGCGAGCTAGGCCGATGCGCTCTGGTTCGTGAAGCGGAAGAGGGCTGGCTGTGTGGTACGGGCAGCCTCCAAATCAGACCAAAAAGCCAAGTCCTCGTCTCTCAGTACTTGGTCTTGATACTCGGGTCGCAGGGCGTTCGCGACATGCTCAGCTTGTCATCTATTGGTGCCACAATGGACAACCTGAATGCCGCAATGGTCGCGCGGCTGCGGCTGGCATGCCCATCGCTGCAAGAGCAGCATGAGATCTTGAACTACATCGAATCTGAAATGGCCAAAATCCGATCGGCAATCGTTAGGACCCAGCGCCAGATCGACCTCATTCGCGAATACCGCACCCGCCTCATCGCCGACGTGGTGACGGGCAAGCTCGATGTCCGCGAGGCGGCGGCGCACCTGCCCGAGGAAGCGGAGGATGCGGCGGTATATGACGAAAGGGAGGCGCCAGACGAGAATGACGAACAGCCCCTCGCTGACCCTATGGAGGAAACCGAATGAACGATGAAAAGCTGCTGCAGCGCGAGCTGACGCCGCGCAACCTGCTCTCGTTTGGCCCCGATACGGAAGCGATCCCGCTGCGTGCGCTCAACGTGCTGATCGGCCCCAACGGCTCCGGCAAGTCCAACTATATCGAGGTGGTGGCGCTTCTGCGCGCGGCCGCAAACGATGTGCGCTCCGTCGTGCGCAAGGGCGGGGGGGTGAGCGAGTGGATCTGGAAGGGCGCACCCAACGCCGTTGCCTCGCTGGAAGCCTTGGTCGCACACAAGTCGCAGGACCGGAGGAGCACGTTGCGCCACATTGTTGCGTTTCGCGCTGAGCACCAAGCTTTCCGGCTGGACGACGAGCGGATTGAGGACGGGTTTGCCATCGTGCCGGGCGGAGCTCCCTACACCTACTACGCATTGGACGGCGGCTGGCCCGTAGCTAGAGGGAAAGGCCCACTCGACGCGATGGATACACACCTGGAACCGGACCGATCGGTACTCTCGCAGGTCAAGGACGCAGTTCAATACCCCGAATTGTGGTATCTGGAGACCGCCTATGCCAGGATCCGCATCTACCGCGAGTGGTCCTTCGGCCGCAACGCCGTCTTTCGCGAGCCACAGAAGGCCGACATGCGCAACGACCGGCTGGAGGAAGATTTCTCGAACCTGGGGCTGGTTCTCAACCGCCTGCGCAGAACTCCCAAGGCCAAGAACTCTATCCTCGAGGGGTTACACGACCTGTATGAGGGGATCGACGATTTTGACGTCAGCATCGAGGGCGGTACCGTCCAGGCCTTTTTCACCGAGGGTGACTTTACCATCCCGGCCATCCGCCTCTCAGACGGCACGCTGCGTTACCTGTGCCTGCTGGCGATCCTGCTCGATCCCGATCCGCCGCCGCTGATCTGCATCGAGGAGCCGGAGCTGGGCCTGCATCCCGACCTGCTGCCCAAGGTGGCCGATCTGCTTGTGGCCGCGTCAGAACGGACGCAGCTCATCGTCACCACTCACTCCGACATCCTGGTGGACGCGCTGACTGAGCTGCCGGAGGCAGTGGTGGTGTGTGAAAAACACCAGGGACAGACCCAGATGCGCCGCCTCGATGCCGCCGAGCTGACCGGCTGGCTGGACAAGTACCGCTTGGGCGACTACTGGCTGCGCGGCGGGGTGGGAGGCACACGCTGGTGAGCGCGAAGTTATACGTCGAGGGAAGCGGTGTCGGAAAGGATCTCCATGCCCGTCTCAAGGAGGGCCTGGGCAAGCTCCTGGAGAACAGTAGCTTCCGCGGCCGAATGCCGCGCCTCTTCATTAGCGGCGGACGCACGCAGGCTTTTGACGATTTTGAGGCAGCGCACGCCCAGTGGGGTGCGCAGGAGTACGTGGCCATGCTCGTCGACAGCGAGGAGCCCCTGGCCGACCTGGAGGCTTCCTGGCAGCACCTTCTTGTTCGTGACCATCGTCCACGGCCAGGCGGCGCCGATGACGACCAGGTGCTCTCTATGACCACGTGCATGGAGACCTGGATTGTGGCCGACCGCCGGGCGTTGGCGGAGCACTATGGAGCGTGCCTACAGGAGAATGCTTTGCCCCCGCTGGTCGATCTGGAAGAGCGGGCACGCCACGAGGTCCAGGACCGATTGATGCATGCCACCCGGAACTGCTCCAACGTCTATCGCAAGGGCAAGCGGTCCTACGCCATCCTGGGCAAACTCGACCCAGCAACCCTGCAACCCCCACTGCCTAGCTTTCGCAGGGCGCTGCGGATCCTGGACGAGAAGCTGTGACCACCACCGACACCAGCGAGAAGGGACTCGAAAGCCTGATCGTCGCCGCCATGAGCGGCACGAGCGGCCTTTTCCCCGAGGCCGGTGTCCTGCGCGATGCACCCGTGCCGTTTGGCGGCACGGGCTGGATCGCCGGCAACCCGCAGGACTCTGAGCGCGAGTATGCCGTTGACCTGGCGCAACTCTCTGCCTTCCTGATGGACACGCAGAAGGCGCCCGCCGGATCGCTTGACCTCGGCCGCGACAGCCCCACGCGGCGTAAATTCCTGGCCCGGCTCCAGGGCGAGATCACAAAGTGAGGCGTAATCGACCTGCTGCGCAAGGGCATCAAGCATGGCCCGCACTCCCTCGACTTGTTCTACGGCACTCCATCGCCGGGCAACGCCAAGGCCGCCGAGCGCTTTGCCGCCAACCGCTTCAGCGTCACCCGGCAACTGCGCTACAGCCGCGACGAGACGCGGCTGACCCTGGACCTATGCCTGTTCATCAACGGCCTGCCCATCGCCACGTTTGAGCTGAAGAACAGCCTGACCAAGCAGACGGTAGAGGACGCGATAGAGCAGTACCGCCGCGACCGCGATCCACGTGAGCTCCTTTTCGGGTTCGGCCGCTGCGTCGTGCACCTGGCCGTGGACGAGCACGCGGTGCACATGTGCACCCACCTCAAGGGAAAGGCCTCGTGGTTCCTGCCCTTCAACCAGGGCTGGAACGACGGCGCGGGCAATCCGCCCAACCCCGACGGGCTCAAGACCAGCTACCTGTGGAAGCGCATTCTCACCCCGCAGGGCCTGACGGACATCCTGGAGAACTATGCCCAGATCGTCGAAAAGAAGGACGCGAAGACGGGCAAGAAGAAACGGGACCAGATCTTTCCGCGATACCACCAGCTCGACGTGGTGCGGCGGCTGCTGACCGACGCGGCGCAGCGGGGCGCGGGGCGGCGCTACCTGATCGAGCACTCGGCCGGCAGCGGCAAGTCGAACTCGATCGCTGGGCTGGCCCACCAGCTCATCGGCCTGCGCCGGGGCGACGAGCTGGCCCCCGATGGCGCTCGGGGGCAGGCCCCCGATGGCGCTCGGGGGCAGGCCTTTGATTCGATCATCGTCGTCACCGACCGGCGCATCCTCGACCAGCAAATCCGCGACACGGTCAAACAGTACGCCCAGGTGGCGGCCACGGTCGGCCACGCCGAGCACTCGGGCGACTTGCGCCAGTTCATCGAGAGCGGCAAAAAGATCATCATCAGTACGGTGCAAAAGCTCCCGTTCATCCTCGACGAGATCGGGATGGAGCATCGCGACCGGCGCTTTGCCATCATCATCGACGAGGCCCATTCCAGCCAGGGCGGGCGCACCTCGGCGGCCATCAGCATGGCCCTCTCCGAGGTAGGCCCCCGAGCGCCATCGGGGGCAGGGGCCGCGGGCGAGGACGAAACCTTCGAGGACGTCATCAACCGCATCATGGAAGCGCGCAAGATGCTGCCCAACGCCAGCTACTTTGCCTTCACCGCCACGCCCAAGAACAAGACGCTCGAGATCTTTGGCGAGGCGTACCCGGAAGGCGAGCAGGTCAAGCACCGGCCCTTCCACAGCTACAACATGAAGCAGGCCATCCAGGAGGGCTTTATCCTGAACGTGCTCAAGTTCTACACGCCGGTTGCGAGCTACTACAAGCTGGTCAAGACGGTGGAGGCGGACCCCGAGTTCGACACCAAGAAGGCCCACAAGAAGCTGCGCCGCTTCGTCGAGTCGCACGACCACGCCATTCGGCTGAAGGTCGAGATCATGGTAGATCACTTTCATGAGCAGGTGATCGCCCTGGGCAAGATCGGCGGGCAGGCGCGGGCGATGGTGGTGACCAGCGGCATCGAGCGCGCCATCGACTACTACGAAGCCATCCGCAGCTACCTGCTGGAACGCAAGAGCCCCTACCGCGCCATCGTCGCCTTTTCCGGCGAGCACGAGCACGGCGGCGTCAAGGTCACCGAGGCGTCGCTGAACGGCTTCCCGAGCAGCAAAAACGCCGACAGGTTCCAGGAAGAACCGTACCGCTTTCTGGTATGCGCCGAAAAGTTCCAGACCGGCCACGACGAGCCGCTGCTGCACACCATGTACGTGGACAAGATCCTGTCGGGCATCAAGGCGGTGCAGACCCTTTCGCGCTTGAACCGCGCCCACCCCTTGAAGCACGACGTCTTTGTGCTCGACTTTGAGAACGATGCCGACACCATTCAGGCGGCATTCGCCGACTATTATCGGACGACGATCCTCAGCGAAGAGACCGATCCCAACAAGCTGCACGACCTCAAAGCGCACCTTGACGGCTACCAGGTCTACACCGACGACGAGGTCGAGCAGTTGGCGGAGCTGTACTGGGTGGGGCAGACCGTGACCGGCTCGTTCCGATCCTTGACGCCTGCGTGTCCGTCTACAAAGAGCTCGACGAGGGCGGCCAGGTGGAATTCAAGGGCAAAGCCAAGGCCTTCACGCGCACCTACAGCTTCCTCGGCTCGATCCTGCCCTACACCAACGCTGAGTGGGAAAAGCTGTCAATCTTCTTGACCTTCCTGGTGCCCAAGCTCCCGGCGCCCAAGGAGGAGGACCTTTCCAGGGGGATCCTCGAGACCATCGACATGGACAGCTACCGGGTGGAGAAGAAGGCGGCGATAAGCATCGCCCTTCCGGACGAGGACGCCGAGATCGGCCCGGTGCCTATGGCCGGTGGAGGCGCCAAGCCCGAGCCTGAGCTCGACCGGCTGAGCAACATCCTCAAGGCCTTCAACGACCAGTTCGGCAGCATCCCCTGGGCCGACGCCGACCGGGTCCACCGGCTGATCACCCTGGAGGTCCCGGCGCAGGTGGAGGCCGACACGGCCTACCAGAACGCCAGGGCGCACTCTGACCGGCAGAACGCGCGTATCGAGCACGACAAGGCGCTGGCGCGCGTCATGCTCGGCGTGCTTAAGGACGACACGGAGTTGTTCAAGCAGTTCAGCGACAACGAGTCATTCCGCCGCTGGCTTACGGACACGGTATTCACGCTGACGTTTGCGTGAGCGGTGCTGGGGAAGCGCGGCAGGTTGGTGAACGAGATTTGGATTCTGTCCGATCCCCCGTGCCCCATCGGCGCGGGCAAGCCGGTGGGCGAGCGCTTGCTTGGCTTGCGCTTGTGGCAATCCTGGTGGACGACCGCCGCAGAGGAAGCGCTCGTCCGCACCTCACGCGCGGCAGCCTGAGCCGCACTCCTGAAAAGCAGAACCAAACTGGCGCTGAGCACGGCGGCATCGACGCACCACGCCGATGGGAAGGTTGACGCTGAGGCGGCGGGGGCTGCGGCAACGCACGAAGCGGTGACTGCCACCGCAAAGGAAGCGGTACTCCGCAGGACAGGCAGAGTGACGCTTCGACATAGGCTCACCTCGGTGCTTGACATTCACCGGGGTGAACAGGGTTCAGCGGCCTATTCAGAGAGTGCTGCGCTGTCTCGCGCGGACCAGGTCCGCGGCATGCGCAGCCCCTTATGGGGTGCAGCAGGGCACGTCCACCGTCACCCGGCGGGCGATGAAACCGTCCTCGCTTACCTTCCCCTCGATGCTGGTGGTGTCGCCCACCTGCACGTCGCCGAACGATATGGGCACACAACCGTCGGGGGTCCACTGCCGGTAACGGGTATTCCCATTTACGTGGACCACCAGCTCCTGCCCGAGGTACGGCTTGACGAGCCGGTTGCCCTTCTGAACCAGGACCGTGATCGAGTCGCTCCCCAGCGCGGTGATGATGCCGGTCAGCGCAAAGAGCGCCTTGCCGGGCAGGATTTCCGGCTGCCCGCCGGCACGGTTGCGGTGTTCGTTCTCGTGCCGGTTCTGGTTAGCAGGACTGGCAGCCAGCGCCGGAGTGGCGGCGACGAGCATTGCCAGCACTACAAAGAACAGAAGCGTTCGTCTCTTCTTCATCGCAGATCTCTCCTGGTATCATCCTTACAGTCTATGTTCGGCCAAAGTCCAGACCGCTGAGCAGGACCTACTCACGGCTTGTTCCCCCCACCTCCTCCTCCCGAGCCAGGCGTTTGCCCGGGACCTGGAGTGCCGCCGGGGCCTCCGATCGGGCTCGAGGCGCCACCTGGCGCGGGTGTACGCGACGCCTGCGGACCCGCAGTGGGTTGCATCGTGGCACCTGGCCCAGGCGTGCGCGACGCCTGCGTACCTGCGGTGGGCTGCGACGTCGCCCTGGACGCGGGCGTCTGGCCAGGCGTGCGCGATGACCGGGTCGTGTGGGTCGTGCCCGGTTGGGCAGATGGTTCCCCAAGGGGGTGTTACAAGCGGGCGGGACAGGGCTCGGTCGGTCCTCCCTTTGGTCGCCGCTGCGCTAGGGGACTCGCTTTGGTCGTCGACCTCGCCCAGCGGGGGGGGGCGATTCCTTAAGGGGGTGCAAGAAGCAGCGGCGGATCGTGCGGCTCGCCGGCGGCCCCGAGCATCACCTGCTCTCGCTGCCGGAGCGCTACGGCCAACCGCCCCAGCGCCTGCGCCGCTGCCGGATCCTGCAACTGGCAGCCGCTGCCAGCACCAGGGCGTCTCAAATTCGTCGCATGGATTTGCACCACCTGAGGGGCACGCGCATTTTCGGTGCTACGATTTGACATGCGGCGAAATAGGGTATACTATATGTGTTGGTCATCTATCAGAAGCAGACAGAGAGGGAGCGATCATGTGCGACGGCCATCATAACGGCGCGAGCCGTTGCGACCGCCAGGGAGCGCGGGTGCGTAGCTTCATGCAGCCACGACTGCTATTGCTTCTCGCGCAAAAGCCGGCGCATGGCTACGAGCTGATGGAGCGGTTGGGCCAGGACGACGATCCAGGAGCCGACCCCGGGCTGTTGTACCGGACCCTGCGCCAGTTTGAGGAAGACGGGCTGGTGCGTTCGTCGTGGGACACCCAGGGACGCGGTCCCGCCCGACGCGTGTACGAGATCACCGACGAGGGACTCGACTATCTGCGCGCCTGGGCGGCAAACATACGCCGGACCCGGGAGCGATTGGAGCGCTTCCTGACCGAATATGAAGCCTATCGTCAGATCGAAGAAGGGGGATGAAACAGATGTGCGAACGTGTGGAGCATGACCACCAACACGGTCACGAGGGTGACTGCGGCGGCGAGCAAGGCGAGCGTCACCAACACGGTCACGGGGGTGACTGCGGCTGCGGCGAGCACGGCGGGCGTCACCACCGCCATCACGGCGGCGAGTGCGGTTGGGGCGGGCACCGTGGGCATCAGCGCCATCACCGCCACGGCGGCGAATGCGGCTGCGGGGGCCCGGAGCAGGGCTTTTCCTTCAGGCGGCGCTTCCGTGCGCGTGAAGAGCAGATCGCTGGGTTGGAGGAGTACCTGAAGGAGTTGCAGGCCGAGGCCAGGGGTGTGGAGGAGCGCATCGCTGAGCTAAAGGCCAGCGGGTAGCGAACTTGTGGGCGGCGCATCATCCAGGGTGCGCCGCCCGGCTCTACTTCGACGACAGCGTAGGGCCTGTTCCCCGAAACGCAAGCAGGGGCTCGGTGCAGAGTGATTCACGACGGGGCCTACTGGAAGTAATTCGGCTGTTTCTCAAGCTGGGGGCCATCAGCTTTGGCGGACCGGCGGCCCACGTGGCCCTGATGGAACAGGAAGCGCTGAGGCGGCGAGGGTTGCGGCAGCGCGAAGCGGTGACTGCCACCGCAAAGGAAGCGGTACTCCGCAGGACAGGCAGAGTGATACTGCGACATAGGCTCACCCCGGTGACAGACAACTCACCGGGGTGAACTGGGTTCAGCGGCCTATTCAGAGAGTGCTACGCTGTCGCGCGCGGACCAGGTCCGCGCCACGCGCAGCCGCCTATGGGGTGCAGCAGGGCACGTCCACCGTCACCCGGCGGGCCGTGAAAACGCCCTCGCTTGCGCTCCCCTGAATGCTGATGGTATCGCCCACCTGCACATCGCCGAACTCAATGGGCACACAACCGTCGGGGGTCCACTGCCGGTAGCGGGTGTTCTCAGTCACCAGCACCACCAGCTCCTGCCCGATGTACGGCTTGGCAAGGCGGTTGCCGTTGCCGACCAGGACGGTGATCGAGTCAACCCCGAGCGCCGTGATGGTACCGGTCAATGAGAAGAGCGGCTTGCCGGGCAAGATTTCCGGCTGCCCGCCGGCCCGGTTGCGATGTTCGTTTGTTTGCCGGTTCTGCTCGCCCTGACCGGCGGCCAGAGCCGGAGTGGCGGCGACTAGAATCGCCAGCACTACCAAGATTACAAGCGTCAGTTTGGTCTTCATTTTTGAGTCCCCTTTCATCTTCATTCTTTATGGATGGGTATCGCTCAGACCGCTGAACGGGATCTACTCATGGTTTGTTCCCACCACCTCCAGAGCCAGGCGTTTGGCCGGGCCCTGGAGTGCCGCCGGGGCCTCCGATCGGGATCGAGGCGCCGCCTGGCGCCGGTGTGCGCGACGCCTGCGGACCCGCAGTGGGTTGCATCGTGGCACCTGGCCCAGGCGTGCGCGACGCCTGCGGACCCGTAGTGGGCTGCATCGTGGCACCTGGCCCAGGCGTGCGCGACGCGTGCGGGCCTGCGGTGGGCTGCAGCGTCGCACCGGACCCGGGCGTGTGAGCGGGCGTGCTGCTCGGGCCGGGCG
>Ga0315286_10004716_pt1 | contig 13073 bp, 11 predicted proteins | sample YL17G10_0_MG_FD_205038 | JGI IMG/M metagenome (GOLD analysis project Ga0315286, IMG submission 205038) | Sediment microbial communities from Yellowstone Lake, YNP, Wyoming, USA - YL17G10_0 | ecosystem: Environmental > Aquatic > Freshwater > Lake > Sediment | place: USA: Wyoming | collected... | reverse complement strand
TGAAGTGGTTGACTTCCTTATCTTTTATGTTCACGAGTCCTATGATGATACCGATTACTCCCAGTATCCACGGCATCCACGAGTAGGACATGAAGCCGCCTACGATTGCGATGACCAAGCCAAGCAAGAACAGCCAGGCACCAATCATCGGCAAACTATTTTTCGAAGCCATTTTCTAACTTCACCTCAACGCGAGTTTAATGGGTGAAAAAAACACTCGTTCCCCGAATTTAAAGCCTTTCCTAAGGCGTTAACTTCGTTTTTTGTCGATAAACTCAAACATGGGCTGGGTCCACTGGCTCCAGTACTGGCCGGGGTTCTTTACTGGAACGGGAAACGCCGACTCTGCGCCGGGAGACGGGTTCGGGCCTTCGGCAAGCGAAAACAGCTCAGAGTTGAAGAAAACAGCTGCTTCGGACTGCTGGTGCTCCAAAGCCGATAAAACAAGCTGTTCCGCCAACTGCTTTTCGTCAACCCGCTCAAGCAATGAAATCAGGTAAGGAGAATCCCGCGGCCAAACAACCGCTCCATGGTACTCTTCGTCCCCGAAAAACGCCCTCTGCCCTGAATTCCTGCACAACACGCCAAACAGCTTGTCGCCGCGGTGCACGAACAGCTTTTCTGAAGCGACTTCAAGCGCCTTCTTGACTTCCCCCCTGGAAAACGAATCCGGTAGCAGAGCAATTGCAACCAGCGCGGTGCTGGACTCTTCCACCGGCTTGGAGCCGCCGCACACGCAGTGCGACAAAAACCCGTTCGGAAGCATGAAAAACTCCTTGTAATTCGCTTCCACCCGCTCGACTATCTCGGCGACTTGAGGCAAGTCGTCGTCGGAAGCGAAGTTAAGCAGTTCCTTGAGAAACGCGAGCCACAACGCATTGCACTCGACCAAGTAATACGAAGGCGCGTTTAATGCGGCGTAAATCTTTTGCGCGTTGCCGCCGAATTCCGCTAAAGCGCGGGAAACGCATTCTTCCGGAACACGGGACGGAACCATTGCCTGCTCGCTTCCAACGCGCAACTGCCGCATGGAGTCAATCCAACCGAAGTTGGCGGGGCAACGCAGCAGACCCTTTTCGTCCAGGAACACGTTCGCGCTTCCCCTTGCGAAAGACGAAATGGTTGAACGCGCGTGCTTGCGCAGCGACTCAAGCACTTCACGGTCGCGGCCTAGGCGAAGGAACTTAAGCGCAGCCAAGTACGCCAAAAGCGTTGCGTCCAACGAGTTATAGGCAGCCGCCTCGCCCGACCGCTCAGAGAACTTATTCGGAATCAAGCCATTCTTCTCCAGCGCCAAGGCGTCAAGAATCATGTTGCGCAAAGCCCGCTTGCGGCAAGCGAAGTACAACGAAAAGTTTGTGTTTATTCCTTCGAACGCGTCGCGGAACCACGCGTTGCGGAACCAGAACGCCCCCGCGTCGGGAAAACCCGCGTCGCCCCACTCGAACTTGTCGAGCAAACACAAGAACCGGCCCTCCAAGGCAACTGCCGCGCCGTGGCCCCATCGCGCCTCCGCCGCGGCGAACTTGGGCTCGAATGCCTTGGCGTAACGCCCGAGGCGCAGCAGTTCGCGGCGCTCGTCGGCGGACGCGACTTCAAATGAAGCCGCGCGTTTTTTCTTCGGAGAACTGTTTGAAGCGGAAGCAAACAAAGTAGCACAACCGCTTTCCAAGTCCAGTTCTATTTCGCCGGCTGCAAACAACTTCCTTGCCGAGCCGACGAAGCGCAAGGCGCCCCCATCGACTCGCCTGCTTCCGTCTCCAAGTTTGTAAAACCACTCGCGAACAGCGCTGGAAGCAGCTGCGCGCAAGACGCTGGGACTCGAGAAAACAATTCGGCAGCCCTCCTTTTCGGCGACAAGGCAATTGTTTTCCTCAAAGGAAGAATGCCCCTCGGGAACCGAGTCCGCGTACATGTGCCGCAAGTCCACCAGCGGCTTTACCAAAACGGAGCGCCTGCCCGAGCCGGTTTCATCCAGCGAAAAGGAAACGCCGAGCGTCCGGGGCGCGGCTGAAAACAAGTAGTACTCCACGCAGAGTTCGCCTTCGCCGGCTTCGTAAAAGTATTTTGCAGCCCAGGGAAAGACTTTCACCCGCGCGGGTTTCAAAGAAATTCTTTTGCCGCCGTCGCCGTACAACGCGAACGGCAGGGAATCGAAGAGACGCCAGTTTTCGCCGGCGAGTTCGGCTGAAAAGCCTTCGTAGGGATAGTCGCGGTTGGGAACAGTGAATCCGTCGGCCTCCACCGAAAAAACCGACTGAGAGAATTCGCAGGACGGCCTGCGTAATAGCACGCGGCACGTTCTGGCGTAGCCCCAGTCCGGGTTTTCCGCAGCCGGTTTTTCCACGAAGACTTCGCGGACGTTCATTTCATTCTCCGTTAAGCGAAAACTTGTATTGAAGCGGCTTTTCGCCGCCCATCTTCACCTTGTTTTCCCTCGCGAGCCACCCGAGTCCGCCGTATAGCTCGGCGGGGCTGAGCTTCGAGACTTTCTTCAACTGCGCTGCTGACAACGGACCCTTTTCCTTCAGGGCATGCCACACGACTCCGGCGTTTTTCCCGAAGTACTGTTCTGCTGCAACCACTCGATCACCCTTTCCGCGACTGCGCTTCTTTCATTGCGTCGTGAAACACTTCCTTCATCATGCTCTGGTGCCGCGACACTTCCAGCCTCATTTCCTCAGACGTCTTGCGCGGCAACACTTTTCCGTTTCCCCGCCACAGCTCGTAGTTAGCAGCGGCCTGGCCGTAGATTTCGAAAACGCGTTCGATTATGTAATTCCAGTCGAAGTACTTCTGCTGCACGCGCCTGGCGCCGCCGGTGCTTATTCTGCCGTGCAGTTTTTCGTTCGACAACGCAATGTGCAAAATCCTAGTGAGCAGAGACGGCTTTAGCTCGAACTCGTGTTCCATGGGCACTTTAAAGCCGTTCACTCCGTTCTTGATTACTTCTCTCATTCCGCCCGTTCCGCCCACTACCACGATGGGGCCGACGAAGCCGTGAAGCTCGGCCGCAAGGTCGGCGGCCAGTCCCTCCAAAGTAACCAGCCCGAAGGGTTCGTACAGCGAAGGCAGCGCGAGGACGTCGCACGCGCAGAACAACGACTTTTTCAGGTCTTCTTCGATCCAGCCGTTGTAGATGACGACGTCTTTCGCTATTCCGAGGGAAACGATTTTGCTGTAGTACTTCTGGTACTCTTCCTCGCTCAACCGCGAGCTTATCACCAGCCCAGCCGAAGAGTCGCGCAGCAAGGCGAATGCGTCAATCAAGTGGTCGATTCCCTTTCTCCACTCGGCGCGTCCGATGAAGACAATGAATTTTTTCTTGTCGGGCAGGAGTTTTTTCAAAACCGTTTTTCCAAACTTAATGCGCTCAGGCGTTACATTACGCCAGTCGTCGAGAATTATTCCGTTAGTTATTCCGCCAACGCAGGCGCCGACAATCTCGAGGTCCTCCGGTTCCAAGAGCATGAACTCTTCGTAGCACTCATCCTTCCACGCTTGTTCCTGCTTCCACTTCTGCGGCCGGAGTGCAGCAAGTTCGGCAGTAAGGTTTTGCTTCAGCGGCAGCAGGTTGAATACCTCGAATTTTGCTTCGCTGATTGAAACGCCTTGAACGTAGTCCGCTTCCTGCAGTGCGGCCGCTTCGATCAGCAACGCCGCGTTTTCCAGGTCGGGTTTTCCAAGGCTTCTTCCCACTTCGCCGGAGTGGAACCTGCAGTTCAACGGCGCCTTTATTTTTTCCTTGCACAGGAATCCGGCCGGAAACGCGAGCCAGTCCTGCGCGTCGATTACGGCAATTTGTTCCTTCGGGTGCTTCTGCTGCCAGAACTCCGCTACGACGGGCGCGTATTTCCAGAAGGCGTTGAGCTTCTGGTAGAAGTCCCACTGCGCCGACTTCTCGGAACGAATCCTGAACTTTTCCCACAGTTCCTTGTGGAATGCATTGCGTTCGCCGTCGGACAGGGAAGCTTCCAGGAAATAGCACTTGACGCCGCCGCGCACTGCCTCGTAGACTTTGACTTCCTTGTGGCCGGCAACGAATTCCGTGAAGTCATCGCTTGGCTTCAAGTCTCCAAGCGGGGCGCCCGTGTCGCGCATCGACAGAACCAAGGGCTCCATGTTCACGCGCTTTACTCCGACTGCCTTCTTCCACGCGGGAAGCAGTTCGGTTGCGTAGCGGTAGAGCCCGCCAACTGGTTTCTGCAGTTCCGTTACCAGAAACAATACCTTCTTCAAACCAATCCCCCCACTTTAACAGCACGCTCTTCAACGCGCTTTCTCACTTCCTCTTTGAAGTCCTGAAGAATATTCATGTAATTAATGAAGTTCTCGTACGGATTCGCTTCCTTGTAAGGCGAAAAGTGCTTGTGCACGTCGCCGTCGGCCCACGACTTCGTGCAAAGATAGTACAAGTGGTCGGAAGTCTGCAGCATGCGGTAAACTTCCAGCAACTCTGTTTCGCCCGTTGCCTTGACTGCACTGTCGACGAGGGGCTTCAACGACTCCAGTTCGGCAAAGCACGCGCGCTGCAGTTTGTTGCCCAGCCACGCGCTGGTATCGCGTTCTATGTCGGCCCAGCTCAACGCAAAAGGAACGTCGACTTCATCGAGCGCGGAATAACGGGAAGCTGTTTCGCCCACCGTGAGAAACTCGAGATTGCGCTTGCGCGCTTCACGTGGCAAGTGCTCGAGAAAAGCGAATATTCCGCTTCCGGGCCAGTGGTGTTCGCCGAAAGTCTCGTAATCCATAAACAAGTTCACGGTATGGCCGTCTGCAGCGGCGAGCCACGACGCGTACTTGTCGGCAGTCAGCGGCCACTCGCTCCACCAACGCGCGCTGAACCGGTAACCAACGTCGTCGCTAAGCTTGTAGTTGCGGAACAACAGCTTTGGTCCTCCGGCGCGGCCGCGGTAGACGTAGTTCGGAGACCGCCAGTCCAACACGCTCTCAAAGCCTTCTGCAAGCACTGCCGAAAAGCCCATTGACGCCGCTTCGCGGCCGATGTCGTTGCTGTAAATTACTTCAGTGTTCCTGAACACGCTTGGCCGCGCGCCGAATTCCTCGCGCAGCATCGCCGAGTGAAGCCTAACCTGCTCGCGGAACTCTGACGGGTCCTTGTACAAGCTTGCCAATGAATGGGAATAAGTTTCTGCAACGAACTCGACGCAACCCGTTTCGGCAAGCGCTTTAAACGAGTCCAGGACTTCGGGCGCAAAGCGCTTGGCTTGTTCTACGAAAGTTCCGGTTATGCTGAAACTGACTTTGAACTCGCCGTTTGATTCCGTTATTGCGTTAAGCAAGACGTTGTTTGCGTTCAAGTAGCATTGCCTGCTGGCTTTCTTGAAGTAGTGGCGGTTGAGCTCGTCGTTGAAGTAAGTCGCGTGCAAAGAAGGCCCGCGTTTCGAGAAGACTCGGAACTTATTGAGCCTGAACGGCTGGTGGACGTGGAAGTACAAGCAAACGCTAGGCATGCGCAACACCTCTTGCAAGGGCTTCTCCATAAAACCACTTTGTTTCCGAAGCGACTTGATCCCACGAAAAACGCCTTGCTTCCGGCTTGGCGTTTGAAGCCATTTCGTCGTGCAGCACGGCGTACCTGAGCACGCCAATCATTTTCGCGGCCATTTCGTCCACGTCCCAGAAGTCGACAGTCAGGCAGTGCTTCACTATTTCGCTGACGCCGGACGTTTTGGAAACGATTACCGGCGTTCCTGAAGCCATTGCCTCTAGAACGGTTATTCCGAATGGCTCGCTCACGCTCGGAAGAACGTACAAGTCACTGATTGCGTAAAGCAACGGAACTTCCTCGAACGGCGTGAATCCCAGGAACTTGATTTTATCGGCGATTCCCAGCTCAACCGCCATTTCCGTAAGCCGCGGAAGTAAGTCTCCCGACCCGCTTACTATGAATCGGGCCTTGGGCTCTTTTTCGGCGACTTTCGCAGCCGCCCTCACGAAAAACTCCGGGCCCTTCTGGATGCTGAGCCGCGCGTTATACAAAACGATTTTTGAGTCAGCCGAAAAACCGAATTCCTCACGCCTTGCCTTCCTGTCAAAAGGAGCCGCGTCAATTGCGTTGTAGAAAACGCGCAGTTTTTCCTTCGGCACGCCGAACCTTTTTTCGAGCTGGCCGGCCATGCGGTTGCTTACGGTGAGCACGAGGTCTGCCACGGCCGTTCCGCTCCGTTCTATTCCGAGAATCCAGTCGAACGGCCACAGGTTTCCCGTCCTGTCGTACTCTGTGCTGTGGACGGTGACTACCATTGGAATCCTGCACGCGCGGCTGGCTTCAGTTCCCGCCTGAAACGTAATCCAGTCGTGGCAATGAATCAAGTCGTAAGGCTCGCGGGAATTATAGAGTTCAACCAGTTGCGCGCACAAGCAATTGTATTTCCTGACCGCGCCAAAGAAATCAAAGCCAACTGGATCGGCTCGCGCCTCATCCTTTTCAGCCGGCGTCTTCGAACCTTGCCTTGCTTGTTTTTTACAGAAAGAGTAGTACGGCCCGAATTCCCTGAACTCCGCTTTGGTGCCGAATTCGTTGAAGGAAGAGTAGTCGACTTGAATGACCCGCATCCAAGGAACTGAAACCGGTTCCTTGGTCTTTGGCATGAAGAAATCGATTTCAACGCCCTGCGCCGCAAGCTCGCGAGTCAAGTAAAAACAGTGGGTGGCGAGGCCGCCGCTCATGAACGGCGGAAACTCCCATCCAATCATAGCCACCCTCACGCCACGACGCCCCATTCCCACCTGAAATTTGCTGAAAACACTAGGAAAAGCCAGTATAAAAGAGCCCCTGAAATAGTGGAACTGACGGTAGAAAAAGCTTGGAAACGCAAAAACGCGCCTTAAAACGCCGCGTTTGCCTAAAAAAACGCTTTACGGCGTCAGAAATTAGTTTAAAGCAATTCGTACGGCCGATTACTCCGATGAGCCGAGTAACATTATTTGGGCTAAAAGAGCCTCGAGTTGAATGCGGTCGTCGGCTCCTTCGACCATGCGAAAATCGTATTCTCCCACGCGGTCAACCAGCGCTACTTTCTTGCGGTCGGGAACGTCGAGCTTGGTTATTTCGCGAAACATCTGCTGGATAATGTCTTCGCCAGACATGCCGTATTTTACTAACAGCTCGTCCAGCAACTGCCTGGCTTCCCCGAACCTTCCCTTGTAAGCAAATTCAATCATTTTAGCGACTTCGGCGGGCCTGGCGCGGGAACTGATCTTGAAAATGTCGGCTTCGGTTATCCTGTCGGCAGTTGAGGAAGCGCCCTGCAGGCAGTTTATGGCCTTGCGGGCGTCGCCTTCAGCAACGTAGACCACCGCGTCTTCAGCCGCCTTGTCCAACTTGAGTCCTTCGCCTTTTGAAACCGTTTCAATGACTTTCCTGACTTCTTCCTCAGTCAAGGACGAGAAACGAAACACGGCGCACCTGCTTTGAATCGGTTCAATCAAGCGGCTGCTGTAGTTGACTGAAATAATGAAGCGCGTGTTAGACGAAAAACGTTCCATCGTACGCCTCAGCGCCTGCTGGGCGTCCTGCGTCATGGCGTCGCCCTCGTCCAGGAAAATGATTTTGAAAGGAACCTCGGTAAAGGGAAGCGTCCTCGCGAAATCCTTTATCTTGCCGCGTACGACGTCTATCCCGCGATCATCGCTAGCGTTCAACTCGTAAAAACACTGGCCGAACTGCTCGCCGTACAGCTCGTGCGCAAGTGCAAGGGCCGACGTAGTTTTTCCAGTTCCCGCCGGACCAGAGAATATGAGGTGCGGGAGATTGCGGTTCTTTACGTATGCCTCGAGCCGCTTTACGACCGGGCCGTGGCCGATTACTTCCTTCAATTTTTTTGGCCTGTATTTTTCGACCCACGGAACAAACTCTGACGCGCGTTCCGAGTGTTTTGGATCGTCCAAATAAACACCTTCCACGAAAATAGGGCGACAAGCGTTTAAAACTACGAGCGTTGGCGGAGGCTCAAGCCCGCTTTGCGCCGGCCTTTTCTCTCTTCGCCCTCTCTTTCTTCTCTCTCACGTATTCGTCAAAACCCTGTTCTTTCTTTTCAAGCGCGTCGCGGATCAGGAACGCATCAAAACCTGCTTGCTCGGCTTCCGTTCTCAACGCAGGGGACTCTGCTTGCTTTCGCGAAGCCGCTCTGTGCTCGAGTTCATCGGCCGCCTTCTCCAACTGGTTCTTGCAGATCGCTCGCACGGTTTTGCTTAGCTGGTTTTCTTCGTACAGGTGGTCTACGAGCTTAAGAATAGCGTCAACTCTTCCTTCCGGCTCGTGAATGATTATTTTACCCAAAGCCCTTGCAGTAGCCGTGCGTTCAGTAACCTTGTCGCTGCGCAAGCCTAGTTCCGCCAGCTTTGCAACCGCTTCCGAACCAGCCGCGCCGAACGCGCGTGCAGCAGCGTCACGCAAAGCCTCGTTTTCGGAAGCAATGCCTTTTTGGAACAGCGTTTTGAAATCGCCTGCGGCGGCAATGGCGTTAGCGGACGCGGCAACAACTTTGGGTGAGCCGTGAGTCAGTCCGTGGTTGGCGAGCGCCTCCACGGCCGCCGGCTTAAGCAGCGGCCCCATTTGAGCAAGCCCTTCGGCGGCAGATAACACGACGTCGTTATCCGAATCGTGTAAAGCAAAAGAAAGCGAAACTGGTTCTCTGAGCGCAGAAAGCGCTTTGACCGACGCGAGCCGCACGCCCGGCGAGCCGTGGTTCAAACCGTGTTCCATGATTACGGGGGCAAATTCTTTTACGCCCGACATGCCTACGGCGCTGACTATGGAAACTAACTTGTTCTTCTCGTCAGCGTGCTCGGCCGCTAAGTTCCACAATTGAGCGGAAACCGTTTGCGTGCCGTGTTCCTTAGCTAATTTCTGCACTAATTCGGCTGCTTCGAGTAACCTAAGTTCCGGCAACTGCCTTAAACGCTCTGAAACAGGTTCTGCCATAACAATACTGTTCCCGCTAAAGAATATTAAACTAAGCGAACGCGCCTGCCTAAATACCTTAACCGGCATAAAAAACGCATGCGCATTTCGATTGAAACCTACGGCTGCACCTTCAACCAAGCCGATTCCGACGCAATAGCGCACGCCTTAAGCAAAGCGGGAAACACCGTCACCAGCGAGGCAACCGCGCAACTCGCCGTGCTTAACACGTGCGGAGTCAAGAACGCGACCGAAAACCGCGTTTTGAATCGCTTGCGGCAACTCGCGGAAAAAGGAAAGAAGACACTAGTCACCGGCTGTCTCGCGCAGGCCGCGCCGGAACGCGTTCTCGCCGCAAACCCCTCTGCTTCAATAGTCGGCACTTTCGGCCAAAACAAGATTGCAGACGCAGTGAAAGCAATTGCGAAAGGCAAGCGAGTCGAATGGCTTTCCCGCAGGGGATTCCTGGAGCCGAGCGCGGCAGTCGACGGAGTGATCGCGAGAATACAGGTTGCCCGCGGGTGCCTGGGCACGTGTTCGTTCTGCCAAACCAAGCTCGCTAGAGGCGGATTGGAAAGCATTCCTCCGAAAACGATTCTGCGCTTGTGCGAACAAGCAGTAGCAAACGGCGCGAAAGAACTCAGGCTCACCGCGCAGGACACGGGCTGCTACGGCTTCGACGCCGGAACAAACCTCGCCGAATTACTTGGCGAAGTCACGCAACTTCCAGGCCGCTTCCGCGTCCGAGTCGGAATGACAAACCCCGAGCACTGCCTGAAAATAATGCCCGCGCTGTTGAAGGCATTCGAAAGCGAGAAAGTCTACAAGTTTCTTCACGTTCCGCTTCAAAGCGGAAGCGACGGCGTCCTGAAGGCCATGCGGCGCACTCACTCGGCAAAAGACTTTGAACGCGCTGTTTCACTATTCCGCAAAAAATTTCCCGACGCAATGATAGCCACAGACGTGATTGCAGGCTTTCCAACCGAGTCGGAAACCGACTTCGAAAAAACAATTAAAGCAATCGAAAGCGCACAGCCCGATTTTGCAAACGTCTCGCGGTACAGTCCGCGACCCAAGACCGCCGCGGCAGCAATGAAGCAACTGTCCGACGAGGCAGTCGGCGAAAGAACAAGGAAACTCAGTGCGCTGTGCAGAAAAATAGTGGTTGAAAAAAACCGCGAGCGCGTCGGAACAAAAGGAATTGCGCTAGTAACCGAGCGGGCGAAGAACGGCTGGCTCGCCCGCTTTGAAAACTACGTTCCAATAATCCTTGACGAAGGCAAGTTGGGCGAATTCGTCGAAGTGCGCGTGAAAAGCGCGGGAAACGTAGCGTGCCAGGGTGAACGGATTTGATTGCGCGCGAAGTCGAAGCAAAAAGCGTTTTGACGAAGTCAAAGCTTGCCGACTACTGCGTCAACCCCTACTCGGGATGCAAACACGCATGCCTGTACTGCTACGTTCCGCAAATGCCTTGGAACAAAAACCGCTTCAACCGATGGGGCGAAAGCGTCGAAGTGAAAGTAAACGCCGCAGAAGTGCTGGCCCACGAACTGGAGAAAGCAAAGCGCGGCACGGTAATGATGAGCAGCGCAACCGACGCGTGGCAGCCGCTTGAACAAAAGTACGGAATCGCGAGAAAGTGCCTGGAAGCACTTGCTGAAAAAGACTTTCCAATAACCGTGTTGACAAAGTCGGCGCTTGTGACGCGCGACGCGGATATTCTCAACCGCTTTTCCGAAGCAACCGTCGGATTGACGATAACAACCGAACGCGAGGAAATCGCGGCCATCATAGAACCACGCGCATCGCCAGTGCAAGAACGCTTTAACGCGCTGACAAAACTCCGCGAACAAGGGCTGCGCACTTACGCGTTCCTGGGGCCGCTGCTGCCGCTTGACGCAAAACGACTAGTCAACGAACTGGAAGGAATAGACTTTGCGTTCATCGACTGCCTGCGTTACGCCACTCCTGCGCTGAAGTCGTTGCTTGAAGAAAAAGGCTGGAGCGAATGCCTTTCCAAAAAATGGGCGGAAGAAAAAAGAAGCGAGTTAACGCGGCTCCTTGGCGAAAAAGGCATTGAAGCAAAACCGCTTTTCTAGGTTACTTTCGTCCCGTCTTCAATGTCCTTCTCGGGAGAAAGGAGAACGACCGACGACTCGTCTTCAGCTACTGCGGCAAGCAGCATGCCCTGCGACTCTATTCCGCGCAGCTTCCGGGGCTGGAGGTTTGCGACCACCACGATCTTCTTGCCCGCAAGATCTTCTGGGGAATAGTATTTCGCTATTCCAGCCGCAAGCGTGCGTTCCTCGCCGCCTATCTTTATCCTGAGTTTAAGCAGTTTGTCGGCGCCCTCGACTTTCTCTGCGGAGAGAACGGTTGCAACGCGCAAGTCCAGTTTTGCAAATTCTTCAAACGAAATGAGTTCCATTTAAACGCACCTGAAACGGTTTTCTTCCCACCCTTATAAATAATTAGGCGACGAAAAACAAGAAGGATGCAAATGGCTTTACCCGACTACGTCGTACTCGCCGCTGGACCCGGCAAGCGCTTGTGGCCCATCAGCGAAAGCACTTGCAAGCCCATGGCCCGGGTGCTTGAAAAACAGGTTGCGGAATGGATTGTGGAAGGCATTGCCCCAAACGCAAACAAAATCATCATTATAGTCGGCCAGAAGAAAGAGCAAGTCATTGAACGCTTCAAGGAAAAGCCGTACGCGAACAAAATAAAGTTCGTCGAACAAACCGAACAAAAAGGAACGGGCCACGCGGTGCTGCAAGCTGAGAAAGCAGTCGAAAGCGATTCGTTCGTGGTAGTCAACGGAGACAACTTCTTCAACCCCTCTGTTTTTCCACTGGTTGCAAAAGAATGCGCTAAAGGAGGCTGGTTCACGGTCACGCCGCGCGTTGCCGAACGCGGCCGCTATGGAGCGTACCAAGTAGAAGACGGACTCGTGAAAAAAGTTTCTGAAAAAACCGAGAAAGGACCCGGCTTCATCAACATCAACCTGTTTCACGCCCCGAAGAGCTTTTTCGAACTGCTCAAGCAACTCAAGCCGTCGGTGCGCGGCGAACTGGAAGTAACCGATGCGCTCCAGCAGTTCTTCTCACAGGAAAAAGTTAGGGCAGTTGAACTAAAGGGCTATTTCAACGACATCGGCACGTACTGGGACTACTTGGACGCCAACGCCTACGCGTGCCAGGAACTAATGCCCGCCAAAGTCCTGGGAACAATCGAGGATGGCGCGCGCGTAGACGGCAAGCTCTTTCTCGGGAAAGGCAGCGTACTAAAAACAGGCGCGCTGGTTGAAGGCAATTGCTTCATCGGCGAAAACTGCGTAATAGGCCGCGGAGCCGAACTACACGGCAACACCGTCGTCGAAAGCAACTGCACAATCGGAGCCGCCGAAGTGAACTCTTCAGTTATCATGCGCAACTCCCGCGTGTCAGACGGCGCCAAAGTCTGTTTTTCAGTGCTTTGCGAAGACGTCCACGTCGACAAAAACTCGCAGCTAGCCTGCAAACGGCCCGACGGAAAAACAATCACCGCAAAACTCAACGGAACAGAACTCGACTCGCACAGAGCCGAGCTCGGCAGCGTAATCGGAAGAGGCGTGCACCTCGGCGAAAACTCGCGAATAGCCGCCGGCGCGCTGGTCGCCACTCAGTAAAGTAATTAAGCCGCACTCGAACTAGTTCTAACGTGTCTGAAGAAACCTGGCGCTTGATTGGTAAGGTTCCTTCCCTAGAGCAGGCGCTTGGCATAGTGCTGGAAAGACGCACGCGGTTCGGGCGGGGCGTCAGAAGCCAGTCGCCTGCGTTGGAAGCCGCTGCCAGCGAAGCAAACCGGCGCGTGCTTGAACAGCATGTGTCCGCCGTCGATGCCGAGGCAAGAGAAATCGGCGGAGAAACGCGGACGCAGTCGGTGGAAAAGAAAATTCGTCAGCTTGAGCTGCAGCGGCAGATACTAACCGCAATGATGAAACACGGGGACCGAAAAATTCATGCCACGGAACTCGCCGCAGCCCTGATTCTCGCCCACGGAACCGGAGAAGAAAAACTTCGACCTTTCTTCAACGCAGCCGTCGCCCTCGAGAGAAAAACCAACGACTCCCCTCACTCCGGCGTGATGACTCAAAATTTTCAGG
>Ga0315286_10004715_pt1 | contig 13073 bp, 8 predicted proteins | sample YL17G10_0_MG_FD_205038 | JGI IMG/M metagenome (GOLD analysis project Ga0315286, IMG submission 205038) | Sediment microbial communities from Yellowstone Lake, YNP, Wyoming, USA - YL17G10_0 | ecosystem: Environmental > Aquatic > Freshwater > Lake > Sediment | place: USA: Wyoming | collected... | reverse complement strand
GCGTGATCGGGTTGACGATCATGCCGCTCTCCGACCGCTTCACGCGGTCGACTTCAGAGGCCTGCTCCTCGACCGTCAGGTTCTTGTGGATGACGCCGATCCCGCCGTGCTGGGCCATCGCAATCGCGAGGCGCGACTCCGTGACGGTGTCCATCGCGGCGCTCACGATGGGCACGCTCAGGCGGATGTTGCGAGTGATGCGCGTGGCGACGTCCACCTGGTTGGGCAGGACCTGCGAATGCCACGGCACGAGCAGGACGTCGTCGAAGGTCAGCGCGGTCGGCGGCTCGCCGCCAGCCTGGATCATCCCCGGAGTGACTCCCTGCAGGTCCATGCGTCATTCCCCCCCGTGGCACTTCTTGTACTTCTTCCCGCTCCCGCACGGGCACGGGTCGTTCCGGCCCACCTTCGGCTCGTCGCGGCGGACGGTCTTCACCGGCGCATCGTCGCCGCCGGTGCGGGCCGGTGCCCGCCCGGCCGCGCCATCCCTGGCGGAACCGAAGAATCCGCTGTCGCCGGCGGGCGCGCTCAAGGTCATCGGCGCACTGCGGCGCGCGGCCGGGCGGCGAACCGCCGGGGCCGCTTCCTCGCCCGCCGCGGGCTTCAGCCAGAACAGGTAGCGCACGGACTCCTCGTCCACGCGTGCCTTCATGTCCTGGAACAGCGCGAAGCTCTCCTTCTTGTACTCGACGAGCGGATCCTTCTGGCCGTAGCCCCGCAGACCGATGCCTTCCTTCAGGTGATCGAGGCTGTAGAGGTGGTCCTTCCACTGGGTGTCCACGATCTGCAGCATGATGTCCCGCTCGACACGCTGGAGGATGTCGCGCCCGACGGAGGCTTCCTTCTCCCCGTACGTCCGCGAGACGAGCGCCCAGATCGCCGACTGCATGTCTCCGGCGGATCGGCCCTCGAACGGGAGCGACGCGAGGTCTGGCGCCTCGAGGCCGAAGGTCCTGGCCACCTCGCGCTTCAGCGCGTCCAGGTCCCACGTGTCGGCCTCCTGGTCCTCGGGGCAGTACGTGTCGAGCAGCCCGTCCAGCAGTCCTTCGCCCAGATGCATGAGATAGCCGCGGGAGTCGAGCGCGTCGGCCTCGGCGATCGTGATGCGGCCCTCGAGCAGTTCCCGCCGCAGCGCGTAGATGTTCTCGCGCTGCTTGTTCATCACGTCGTCGTACTCGAGGAGGTGCTTGCGGATGGAGAAGTTCTGGCCTTCGACCTGCTTCTGCGCGCGCTCGATGGCGCGCGTCACCATCCCGTGCTCGATCGGAACCCCTTCCTCCATCCCCAGCTTTTCCATCAGCCCGGAGATGCGCTCCGATCCGAAGATGCGCATCAGGTCGTCTTCCAGCGAGAGGTAGAAACGGGAGGAGCCCGGGTCGCCCTGGCGCCCGGCACGCCCGCGCAGCTGGTTGTCGATGCGCCGCGCCTCGTGGCGTTCGGTGCCGATGATGTGCAGGCCTCCCACGTTGACGACCTGCTCGTGCTCGGTCTCGCACTGCGATTTGAAGTGCGCGGACGTGCGGTCCCAGTCGGGCCGCTTCACCCGGTAGAACGCATCGAGGTGATGGAAGTAGACGAACTCGTCGTCGTCGATGAACCGTTCCTCGCCCTTCGGGAGGCGATCGGCGAAGTCGTCGGCCAGGCACTTCTGGCGGGACATGAACTCGGCGTTGCCGCCCAGCAGGATGTCGGTGCCGCGGCCCGCCATGTTGGTCGCGATCGTGACCGCGCCGAAGCGGCCGGCCTGCGCGACGATCTCGGCTTCCTGCGCGTGGAACTTCGCGTTCAGGACGACATGCTTGACGCCGCGTTTGCGCAGCATCCCGGCCAGTCGCTCCGACTTCTCGATCGAGACGGTGCCGACCAGCGTCGGGCGGCCGATCGCCTGCTGCTCCTCGATGTCGGTGACAATGGCGTCGTACTTCTCGCGTACCGTGCGGTAGATCGCGTCGGGCAGTTCCTCCCGCCGCAGGATCCGGTTCGGCGGAACGACCACGACTTCGAGGTTGTAGATCTTCGCGAACTCCTCGGCCTCGGTTTCCGCCGTGCCGGTCATGCCGGACAGCTTGGCATACTTGCGGAAGTAGTTCTGGAAGGTGATGGTCGCGAGCGTCTGGTTCTCGCGCTCGATCTTCACCTTCTCCTTGGCCTCGACCGCCTGGTGCAGGCCGTCGCTCCAGCGGCGCCCGGGCATGAGGCGGCCCGTGAACTCGTCGACGATGACCACTCCGCCGTCCTTGATCATGTAGTCGACGTCGAGGCGGAATAGCGTATGCGCGCGCAGGCCCTGGTTGACGTGGTGCAGCAGCGGCATGTTCGCCGGGTCGTAGAGGCCGCCCGGGTTCATGCGGTGCGTCAGCAGCTTCTCGGCCTTGGCCATGCCGCTCTCGGTGAGCGTCACCGTCTTGTGCTTCTCGTCGACCAGGTAGTCGCCGGTGGCCTCCAGCCGCTCGCGGTCCTCGGCCTTCGTGTCGCCGCGGGTCACCGCACCCGGCGTCAGCTTTGGGATGATCCGGTCCACTTCGTAGTAGAGGTCCGTGGACTCGTCGGCCGGGCCCGAGATGATGAGCGGCGTCCGGGCCTCGTCAATCAGGATGCTGTCGACTTCGTCGACAATCGCGAAGTTGTGGCCGCGCTGGACGTACTGCGCGAGATCGAACTTCATGTTGTCGCGCAGGTAGTCGAACCCGAACTCGTTGTTGGTCCCGTACGTGATGTCGCTGGCGTAGGCGCGCTGGCGCTCGGCGTCGTTCAACTCGTGCTGGATGACGCCGACGCTCATGCCGAGGAACCGGTAAATCCGCCCCATCCACTCGGAGTCCCGCCGCGCCAGGTAGTCGTTGACCGTGACGACGTGGACGCCCTTGCCCGAGAGCGCGTTGAGATACGCCGCCAGCGTCGCCACAAGCGTCTTGCCTTCGCCCGTCTTCATCTCGGCGATGTAGCCGCGGTGCAGCACGATGCCGCCGATCAGCTGGACGTCGAAGTGCCGCATGTTCAGCGTGCGGCGGCCCGCCTCCCGGACCACGGCGAACGCCTCCACGAGCAGAGCGTCGAGTGTGGCGCCCTGGGCCACCTGTTCCCTGAACGCCGCCGTGCGGTCCCGGAGCTGGCCGTCGGTCAGCGCGCGGACGCCGGCCTCGCGCTCGTTGATCTGGGCGACAAACGGCGTCAGCGTCTTGAGCGTGCGCTCGTTCTGGGTACCGAAGATCTTGGCCAGGAGGGTATTCAGCATGTGAGGTCAGCGACACCGGGGGTATCAGCCGATTCTAGGGGACGGTCGGCTGCGCGTCAAGAAAGCGGACTGGGGAGGTCAGCGGGGGAGACGCTACCGGGCCACCGACAGCAGGCTGAGCGGGTTGACCAGCTGCCCGTTCGCCAGCACCTCGTAGTGCAGGTGCGGCCCCGTCGCGCGGCCGGTCGCGCCGACGTAGCCGATCAGCGCGCCGCGGTCGACCTTCTGGCCCGCGCTCACCGTGAACTGCGCGAGATGCCCGTACCGGGTCTTGATGCCGAACCCGTGGTCGATGACCAGCAGGTTGCCGTAGTTGCCGCTCCACGAGGCGCTCTCGACCACACCCGCCGCCGGCGCGACAACCGGGCGCCCCTTGTCGGCCGAGATGTCCAGCGCCGTGTGGTAGCTCGGTTCGCCCGTGAACGGATCCGCGCGCTCACCGAAGCCGGCCGAGACCCAGCCGATGGTCGGCCAGAGTGACGGGGTGGCCGCCGCCAGCGCTTCCCGGCGCTCGACGTCCGTGCGGACCGTGCGCAGCCGGCTTTCGAGACGGCCGAGGACGTCGCGCAGCAACTCGAAGGTGTCTCCAGGAGAGGCGAGGGCCGTTGCCATGAAGTCCGTCGGCCGCGCCGACGGATCGCCGCCCATCGCCTTCGCCTTCACGACGGCCGGCAGGCTCTTCATGGCTTTCGCGGTGGCCGGGTCGAGGTTGCCCCGGGTGGCGAGCTCGTCGATGACGCTTTGGAGCGAGACGATCTGCGTGGCCAGTTCGCCGGTCGCCGCCTTGTAGCTCGTGTTCTCCATTTCGAGCGACGCGGTGTTCGACCGCAGGCCGCTCAACTCCGCCATCGTGCCCCAGCGAATGCCGAGGCCGATCAGCACGGGCACGGCCAAGCAGAATGCGACCGTGGCCACCGTCCAGTCCAGCCGGACCGTGAAACGCCGGCCGACACCACTGGTGCGGTCAACGAATACGACGGTGTAGCGACGGGACAGGAAACTCGCCATTCAGGGATCTTCTAAGACGTTTCGGGAGAACAGACCCGGAACAACAGACATCGGCGGACCGCGCTCGTTACGCGCGCGCCCAGCCGTGGTCAGGTGACTGTAGCATACCGGCGCCGGAGTCGAGAAGCGGGAATTGGATGCAGGCGAACAATTGGCGAAACACACCCGCACGCTCGAACGTCTGCTGCAGGATCCCTACGTCGTCATACGGTACTGCACGGCCTCGGCTACATGCTCGGCTCCGACGTCGGGCGAGCCTGCCAGGTCGGCAATCGTCCGCGCCACGCGCAGGATGCGCTCGTGCGCCCGGCCGCTCAGGGCGAGGCGTCGCACGGCGGCGTCCAGCAAGGCTCGTCCCTCAGGGTCAGGCCGGGCGCATCGCCGGAGCGCGCGTCCTTTCAGCAGGGCGTTCAGGCGGACACCGGTGTCCCCGTGCCGTGCGGCCTGACGGGCACGGGCGCCCAGCACGCGTGTCCGGATGGCGGCCGAGGCTTCCTGCGGCTGCTCGTCTCCCATCACATCCGGCGGCAGCCAGGGAACCTCGACGCACAGATCGAGGCGGTCCAGGAGCGGCCCGGAAATGCGCCCTGCGTACCGCTCGCGCTGGAGCGGCGTACATCGGCAGGCCCGCAGCGGATGACCGGCGTACCCGCATGGGCACGGGTTCATCGCGCCCACCAGCGTCACTCGCGCAGGAAAGGTGGCGGTGCGGGCCGCACGGGCGATGCGCACCTCGCCGTCCTCGAGCGGCTGACGCAGAACCTCGAGCGCGCGCCGTTCGAACTCGGGCATCTCGTCCAGGAACAGGATGCCGTTGTGTGCCAGGCTGAGTTCGCCGGGCCGGGGCATCGACCCGCCGCCGACCAGCGCCACGTTGGAGATGGTGTGATGCGGGGCTCTGAACGGCCGGGCCGAGAGCAGTCCGCTGCCCGGCGGGAGCAGCCCGGCCACCGAGTGAATGCAACTCGATTCCAGCGCTTCGTCAAACCCGAGCGGCGGCAGGATCCCGGCCAGCCGTCGGGCCATCATCGTCTTGCCCGAGCCCGGCGGTCCGCTCAGCAGGACGTTGTGGCCCCCGGCCGCCGCCACTTCCAATGCGCGGCGCGCAAGCGCCTGGCCGCGCACGTCGGCGAAGTCTCCCCACATCTGGGTCGCGTCATCCGGGTTGGCGGGAATGGGACGGGGGGCCGGCGCCCATCCGTCGGGAGACACGAGCGCGTCGGCGGCCTCCGCCAGGGTCAGCACCGATCGCGCGCAGAGGTCAGCCACGACGGTCGCCTCCCCGTCGTTGCCGGCCGGCACCATGAGGCGTCCGACGCGGTGGCGCGCCGTCGCCACCGCAATGGGCAGCACGCCGCCCACACGCTGGACACAGCCGTCGAGCGAGAGCGCGCCAATCACGACGGTTTCGGGCATGTCGCGCACGGGGATGGCGCCAGTCGCGGCCAGCAGCGCCAGCGCGATCGGCAGGTCGAACGCCGCGCCCTCCTTCCGCACGTCGGGAGGCGCCAGGTTCACCGTGATGCGCTGGCTGGGGAACTGGTAGCCGGAGTTGCGGATGGCCGATCGGACGCGGTCGCGGCTCTCCCTGACCGTGGCGTCCGGCTGCCCGACCACCGCGAAGTTCGGCAGACCGTCGTGGACATCCACCTCGACGGTGACCAGCGTCGCCTCAATGCCGGAAATGGTCGCGCTAAGAATCGTCGCCAGCACGCCCATTGACGGTGCAAGGCGGACGCCAGTCTCGCCTGCGCGAAAACAGGCGTGAATGCCTCACCGGCGCGTACTGGCGTGGCAGAAATTAACTACTCGAGTCTGACCCCACTGGTCAATTTCTGCCACGTGAGGGGTCAGGGGCGTGGCCGGCCGCCGCCGCCGCGATTCGTGTAGATCGTCAGGCGATCGCCGGCAACGATCCGGTCGCCGCGAAGATTGTTCCAGGTGCGGAGCCGATCGACCGTCGTACGATGGGCCGCGGCGATGGACGTCAGGGTGTCGCCAGGTTTCACCCGGTACGTCACCTTCGTCGGCTCCGCGGGAGGCGCGGGCAAAGTGGCGGGGGCCGAGGCGATGACGGCTGACGGGCGCACGGCGGCCAGCACCGAGTCGGGTCGGTCGGGCCGCGCCGCCAGCAATTTGGTTGTCGTGCGGGGAATCACCAGTTTCTGCCCTGGCGTCACCGCCGACCCCGCCCTGAGGAAGTTGGCCTCGGCCAGATCCGTGCGGCGAACCGCCAGCTTGGTGGCAATCGACTGCAGGGTTTCGCCGCGCTTGACCGTGTGCCACTGCAGCACGGTCAGTTCTTCGGTGGACGCCGAACTGAGCTGTTCGACCACGCTGATAGCCGTCCCGGTCGGCACCTTCAGGACGTAGCTCTCGTACTTCGCGCTCTGAATCGGCGTCGTCATGCGACTCAGCTCGGGGTTGAGCCGCCGCATCTCGTCCACCGTGACCCCGGACCACTCGGCGATGCGGCGCAGATCCACCGGGCCGGACACCGACACGCTGTCGGGAACCTGCACGGTCGCGGGCTCGAGCGTGAATCCGTACTGCGCCGGATTGCGCGCGATGACGATGGCGGCCAGCACCATCGGCACGTACTCTTTGGTTTCGCGGGGCAGATACCGGCCCTTCTCGGCGAGTACCCAGAAGTCGTTGACCTTCCGGCGGCGGATGGCCGACTGCACCGTGCCTGGCCCGCCATTGTACGACGCCAGCGTGAGGTGCCAGTCGCCGTCGAACATGCGATTCAGCATCTTGAGGTACTTGACCGCCGCGGCCGTGGCCTTTTCGGGATCGGAGCGCTCGTCCACGTACCAGTCGTACTTGAGCCCGTTCTCGACGGCCGTTCCCCGCATCAGCTGCCAGACCCCTTTGGCCTTCGCCCGCGACAGCGCGTCGGTGCGGAAGGCGCTCTCGACGATCGGGATGTAGGCGAGATCGAGCGGGAGCCCTTCGGCGCGAAACGCGGCCTGGATCATCGGCATGTAGGCGACCGAGCGCTGAAGGGATATCTGGAACCAGTCGCGCAGCCGTCCCTGGAAGAGGTCGACATACGCCAGGACCTTCGCGTTGGCCGGGATCGGCACGTCGTGTGCCGTGCTCGCCAGGTCCGCCTCGACGGTGTGCTGGAGGTCCGGCTGTACCGCCGGAGTCTCGGCCGGCGCGATCGCAAGCAGTTCGTCGAGGGACGCCGGGACCGACGGCCGTTCCGCGAAACCGTCACCCTCGGCCAGCGCCCTGAGCTCGAACGCGCTGATGCGCACGACGAGGCGATCGAAATGCTCCCGCATCCGGGCGTCCGACCGGGCGCCCGCCGGGTATTCGAGCAGGACGTCCAGGGCCTGATTGAACTCGGCCTTCGCCTTCTCGAGATGCCCCCGCTGCAGTTCGGCCTGCCCCGCGTCGAAGTGCGTCTGAGAGGCCGCGATGATCAGGAGCACGGGATCCGGCTGGGGCGCTGGCGGCGCCACGGGCGGGGCTTCGGCCACCGGCGGCCGCACGGGAGGGGGCGACGTCACGGGCGGCTGGCTGATCGCCGACCCGCCGCAGGCCGCCGAGGCCAGGACGAGGCAGGCCGCCGCGAGGCGCGACCATCGGGGTCGTCGGAACATCATGATCGTCAGCAGCAGATCGAGGCCCGTCGCGCCCGGCGACATCGTCTCCAGGGTTTCGACCTTAACATGCCGGCCTGGGTCGGTCAACGATAACCCCTGCACCGACAACAATAGCGGCGCTTTTCCTGACGGTGCGTCGTTGACGGCGGTGCCCTGCGGCGGGTACAATATGAAGTTTGCGGGGCGACCACTCGACTGGACAGGTGCGCACATGAAAGTTCGACTGCTCGTCGTGACGATGATACTGGCCGTGACCGTGGCCGCGTGCGGCAAGAAGGAAGACATAGCTACGCCGGTCGCGACGCCCACCGTCACGTTTAACCACACCCGCGTACCACTGGGCAGCCCGGTTGAGGTGACCTACAGGTTCCAGGTGGCGCCGTCGGCCGCCATCTCGGGGAATTACCGCGTCATGGTGCACTTCCTCGACGCGGACGACGAGTTGATGTGGACCGACGATCACAACCCTCCGGTTCCCACCAGCACCTGGAAGCCGGGCCAGATTGTCGAGTACACGCGGACGGTCTTCGTCCCGTTCTACCCGTACGTCGGTGACGCGGTGGTCTCGATCGGCCTCTACGCGCCCGACAGCGCCCAGCGACTGCCGCTGGCGGGGGAAGCCGCGGGTCAGCGCTCCTACCGCGTCGCCAGGCTCCGCCTGCAACCGCAGACCGACAATATCTTCCTCGCGTACGTCGAGGGCTGGAACGGGCCGGAAACGGCCCCGGACAACCAGATCATCGAGTGGCAGTGGACGAAGAAGGACGCGGGCATCCGCTTCCGCAACCCGAAGCGCAACGCCACGTTCTACCTCCACTACGACGGCCAGCCGGCGATGTTCGACGCCCCGCAGACGGTGAACATCTACCTGCGCGATGCGGTCGTGGACACCTTCCAGGTGACCGGGACCGACGAGATGATCCGCCGCGTCGCGCTCACGGCGGCCCAGTTCGGCGAGGACGAGATGGTGACCCTCCGGATTGCCCTCGACAAGACGTTCGTGCCCGCGCTGGCCAAGACCGGCAGCAAGGACGTCCGCGAACTCGGCATCCGGGTCTTCCACGCCTTCGTCGAGGCCCAGTAAGCGCCCCGTCCAATCCCCGTTTCGCGTTGTCTAAAGAGCTGAGACGGCGCCGGTTCGTCGCCGGTTCGTCCGCGAAGGGCAAGCCGACTCTGCTATAATCGCGTCCGATTCACGGCACTGTCGCTAATTCGCTGATTCCTCATGGCTTGCGATGGAATATCGCTGTAGGTTGGGCACCTCGACCGGGCAGATCGTGGAGGAAACCCACGTCTCCGAAAACGAGGCGCGCCTTCGCCACGATCTGGAACAGCGCGGATTCTGCGTGCTGGGAATCCAGGCCCGGGGTCTGGCCGGCCGTGTGGCGCTCCCGACCTTCGCCAGGCGCCGGCGCGTCCCGACGCGAGAGTTCCTGGTGTTCAATCAGGAACTGGCCACGCTGCTCAAGGCCGGCATGCCGCTTGTGCAGTCCCTCGACATCCTCCGCAGCCGTGTCGACCACGCGACCTTCAAGGCAGTCCTCGACGATGTGCACGATCGTGTGCGCGGAGGGAGCGCGCTGTCCGAGGCTTTTGCGCAGCACGGCGATCTGTTTCCCGGCGCGTACGGCGCGTCGCTGCTGGCGGGGGAGAAGAGCGGAAGCCTGGACGGCGTCCTGCGGCGCTTCGTGGCCTACATGAAAGTCATCGGCGACGTGAAGCGGCGCACGCTGTCGGCCCTCATCTATCCCGCGGTGCTGGTCGGCCTGTCGCTGGTCGTGGTCGCGATCATCATCCTGAAGGTCGTGCCGGAGTTCGCCTCGTTCTACGATAGCTTCGGCGGGCAGCTCCCCCTAATCACGCGCATCATCGTCGCGAGCGCCGGGTTCATCCGTGCGCAGTTTCTGCTCATCATCGGCGTGTGCGCCATCGCCGGGACAGCGCTCTGGAGCTGGGGCCGGCAGCCCATACAGCGCACGCGGCTGGACCGCGTGATTCTGCGCGTCCCCTGGGCCGGGTCAACCGTCCGCCGGTTCGTCACGTCACAGGTGTCGCGGACGCTGGCGACGCTGCTGGGAGGGGGGCTTCCCCTGGTGGAAGCGATTGACATCGCGTCGCGCTCGACCTCCAATCAGCACATGGCGGCCGAACTGCGCACGGTCGGTCTGCGCGTGCGCGAAGGCGAAGGGTTCTCCGCGGCCCTGGCGGCGCGCGGCGTCTTTCCCGACGTCTTCGTGAAGATGGCGGAGGTCGGTGAATCAACCGGGGCTCTGCAGGAGATGTTGTCGAGCCTTGCCGACTTCTACGACGAGGAAATCGAGACGGAACTGGGCCGATTCGTGACGCTGGTCGAACCGGCGCTGTTGGTGATCATGGGCGTGGTCATCGCCAGCCTGCTGCTGGCGCTCTACATGCCGCTCTTCCAGCTGAGCTCGGTGGCCGGCGCTCCGGCCAGGTAGGCGAACAGGGAGGCTCGCGATCGTGGATGCCCGTCACTCCGCTCCCGCGCCCCAGGCCGCGGCGGATCTGTACATCGACCGCGGGGCGGAGCTGTCGGCGGATCCCGCCCAGGAGCAGGCGCAGGCGCGGCGCCTGGCCGAGCGGTACGGCCTCGAGTACGCGGATCTCGAGCGCTTCCTGATCGATCACGACCTGTTCCGCTCGATTCCCGCCGACCTGATGCTGCGCTACGGCTTCGTCCCGTACCGGCGTGACACGCGGGCGCTGGTGATCGTCGTCTCCGATCCGAGCGACCTCCCGATGATCGACGAACTGGAGGTCCTGCTGGCGACGCCCCTGCGCGTGATGGTCGGGGCGCGGTCCGCGATCGATTCCATCCTCAAGAAGAGCGAAAGCTCCCAGCGCGTCCTCGAGGAAGCGACCGAGAGCTTCCAGATCCAGCTCCTCAAGGACGAAGACGGCGGCGACGACAACCTGACGGTTGAGCGGCTGACCAGCGACATCAGCCCCATGATCCGGCTGGTGGACTCCACGATCTACACGGCCATCCAGCGCCGCGCCTCGGACATCCACATCGAGACGCAGGACGATGCGGTCTACGTGAAGTACCGGATCGACGGCGTGCTGCAGGCGGCAATGCGGCCCATCGCGAAACAGCACCACGGCACCATCATCTCGCGCATCAAGGTGATGGCCGAGCTGGACATCGCCGAGAAGCGGGTGCCCCAGGACGGCCGCTTCAAGCTGCGCGTGCCGGGGAAAACGATCGACTTCCGCGTGTCGATCATGCCGAGCGTGCACGGGGAGGACGCGGTGATCCGCATCCTCGACAAGGAATCGATCAGCGAGCAGTTCAGCGAGCTGAGCCTCAACATCCTCGGGTTCCCCGAGTCCGAGCTGCGGCGTTTTCGGAAGTACATCGCCGAGCCGTACGGCATGGTGCTCGTGACCGGACCGACGGGCAGCGGCAAGACGACGACGCTGTACGCGGCGCTGTCGGAGATCAAGTCGTCCGAGGACAAGATCGTCACGATCGAGGACCCGGTCGAGTACCAGTTGAAGGGCATCACTCAGATTCCCATCAACGAGAAGAAAGGGCTGACCTTCGCGCGGGGCCTGCGCTCGATCCTCCGGCACGACCCCGACAAGATCATGGTCGGCGAAATCCGCGACCCCGAAACTGCGCAGATCGCCATCCAGTCCGCGCTGACGGGCCACCTCGTGTTCACGACGGTGCACGCCAACAACGTCGTCGACGTGCTCGGACGGTTCCTCAACATGGGCGTCGAGCCTTATCAGTTCGTGTCGGCGCTCAACTGCGTGCTCGCCCAGCGCCTGGTGCGGATGATCTGCACGCACTGTAAGCGGCCGGTGACCGTCTCGGCCGCGCTGCTGGAAGAGTCCGGCCTGCCGCCGGACCTGCAGCACCGCCAGGTCTTCCACGAGGGCGCCGGGTGCATCGAGTGCGGCGGCACCGGCTACAAGGGGCGCACGGCGATTTGCGAGCTGCTGGATCTCTCGGACCAGATTCGCGAGCTGATCCTGGCACGCAAGCCGACCTCGGAAATCAAGAGGGCGGCGCGCGAAGAAGGGATGCGGTTCCTGCGCGAGAGTGCCGTCGAGCAGGTGCTGAGTGGTGTCACAACGCTGCGCGAGATCAACAAAGTGACCTTCGTCGAATGAGCCTGACGTCCCTGTTCCGCACGCCGCCCCCGCACGTGGCGATCGACATCGGCCCGCGGCACATCGTGGCCGTGGCGATTGCCGGCGGCCCGGGTGCGCCGCCACAGCTGATGGCGGTCGCCGTCGAGCCGCTGCCGGAAGGCGCCGTCGTGCCGTCGCTGACCACCACGAATCTGGCCCGGCCGGCGGACGTTTCGGCGGCACTGGCGCGGGTCTGGGATCGGCTCGGGCAGCGGCCCCGCCGGATCGCGCTCGTCGTACCTGACGCGGTGGGGAAGGTGTCGCTGGTGCGGTTCCAGCAGACGCCGGCTAAAGCCGCTGACCTGGACGAACTGATCAAGTTCCAGCTGAAGAAGACCGCCCCGTTCGGCGTCGAGGACTCGCAGATCTCGTACGTCGCCGGGGCGACCACCGGCGAGGGCCAGGAATTCGTCGTCGTTCAGGCGCGGCGCGACATCGTCTCGGAGTACGAGCTGGCGTGCGCGAGCTCGGGCGCCGTGGCCGGGGCCGTTGAACTGGCGACCTTCGGCGTGTCGCATTGCGTGCGCGCCTCCGTGGGCTCGATTCCGGGCGACTGGCTGCTGATTCACGCGACGGCCGACAGCACGTCGCTGGCGATCTTTCGTGGCGACGCCCTCGTGTTCTTCCGCCATCGCGGGGCCGACGGCGACGGACACCTCGTCGAGATGGCCCACCAGACGGCGATGTACTACCAGGATCGCCTCGGCGGCCGCGGGTTCTCGCGTGTGATCGTCGGCGGCACGCCGGCCTCCGCGCTGCACGCCGAAGGCTGGCGGCAAATCCAGACCCGGCTGGGCGTGGCCGCGGAGGTCGTCGATCCCGACCGCGCGCTGACATCATTCGGACAGTCTTCCTGGTCACCGGGCACCCTGGAGACGGCGGTTCCAGCCCTGGGCGTCGCGCTGTCGCTGCGCACCGAGCGCTAGGGCGGGCACACAGATCATGCGCCGACGCATCAATCTCTCGACACGCCCGTTCTACAACGAGCGGGCTGTGCACGCCGTGCTCGGCCTGCTCGGGGCCGTGGTGCTGGCCGTCACGGCCTTCAA
>Ga0315286_10004712_pt1 | contig 13077 bp, 10 predicted proteins | sample YL17G10_0_MG_FD_205038 | JGI IMG/M metagenome (GOLD analysis project Ga0315286, IMG submission 205038) | Sediment microbial communities from Yellowstone Lake, YNP, Wyoming, USA - YL17G10_0 | ecosystem: Environmental > Aquatic > Freshwater > Lake > Sediment | place: USA: Wyoming | collected... | reverse complement strand
GATGGTGTCCGTCCAGTTCTCCCGCGTGTTGAAGATGAAGTCCTCGATGCCGCGGTGTGTGAGGAGCAACACGTTGCGGACCTGTTGCAGGGCATCGCCAAACCGCGCAATGTCCCGCACCCGGAAATAAATGCGGTTGACACGCGGATCGGGGGCATTGTTCATGCCCATGCTGGCGCGGAACTTGATCCAGAGCGTATTGACCGGGATGAGAATCGTATTGTTCTTGGACGCGAAGATACCGCTGCTGCTGGCTGGACTGCCCCGGCCCATGTTGCGGTTCGGGCCGTCTAATTGCTGAGTTCGTGAAGCGGCTGCGAGCTCCTTCGCCCGGCGATCCACATCACTCTGGTAATGGCGAAACATCCCGACGATTTGAAACGGATATCCACCAAGGATGATTTGCTCCCCGACCGGGATGATCTCTTTGCCGGTTTTTTCCGGCGCCCCAAAGAGCGCGTCCCGCACCCCCGTCCCGATGACGCAGACGTTGTGGGCGTGTTCGTCATCAAATTCATTCAACATCCGTCCGTATTGGACTTCATGCTGGTGAATGGCGAGCGCGCTCGGCCAAGTCCCGGCCAGACGCCACGCCTTGTAGGATTTGCCGCCGCGAGTGATCATCACGTCCTTCGTCCGCAGCTCCGGCGTCACCTGATCAACCAGCGGCGCGCTCTGCCGCAGGGCATAAACGTCTTCCATGGTGTTGCCCACCGCCTGATCGGCCAAGTGCTGCTGATAGGCCGGAATGTCCGCGTCTTCAATCTCGACCTTCTCCACCCCGCCCACGGCGATGAGCGCTTCCTTCATGCCGTTTTCCATGCCTTTGACGACGGCAAACATCGCGATGAGGCTCGCGACCCCAAAGGCGATGCTCAGCGTGGTGATCAGTGACCGGAACTTGTGCGCGCCGACCTCCTTGAAGCCGGTGCTGAGCGTGGCCAACGGGTCCAGCGGCGGTAGCGACAGGGAGCGGCGCGAGTTCTTGCGCGTCGGCGCCCCTGTCGAAGCAGCCGGCCGTGTCGCCAGTGGCATGGAGGGTGCCGCTGCCTCGGTGTCGGTCTGGGAATGCAATTCAATCGGCCGTTCACGTTGCATGGCTGTCCCGGTCGCAGCGTCGTTATGCGGAGCATCCTGCACCACTTTCCCGTCGCGAATTTCGACCCGCCGAGGCATCGCGGAAGCGATGGTGGGTTCGTGAGTGACCACGACGATGGTGCGTCCTCGGCGGTTCAATTCGCGGAACAACTCGAAGACCGCCGCGCCCGTCTGCGAGTCCAGGTTGCCCGTCGGCTCGTCGGCCAGGATGATTTTGGGGTCGTTGACCAGGGCGCGGGCGATGGCGACCCGCTGCTGCTGCCCGCCCGAAAGCTGCATGGGACGGTGCTTCATTCGATCTTCCAGTCCGACCTCGCGCAGTGCCTTCAGTGCGCGCTGGCGGCGCTCGGCGCGCGTTCCACCGGCATAGGCCATCGGCAATTCCACGTTTTGGAGCACGTTCAGGCGCGGCAGCAGGTTGAACGTTTGAAACACAAAGCCGACGAACTGGCTGCGGAGGGCGGCCCGCTCGCGCGCGGACGCCTCGTGAATCTAGATGCCGTCCAGAGACATTATTCCGCGCGTCGGCGAATCCAGGCAGCCGACCAGATGCATCAGCGTGGACTTCCCGCTGCCGGACGGGCCGGTGATAGCCAGAAGTTCGCCCGCCTCGATGTTCAGCGACACATCGTCCAGCGCCCGGATTTCCTCGCCCGCCAAGCGGTAAACCTTGCTCACGCCGCGCAGTTCAACCAAGGCCATAGTGTCTCCGTCTCAAGGCCGAGATAATCCTTTGGCAGCACCGGCCTTCGCCGGTTCCGCTTTTCCGGTCTTCGCGGACGTCTCGCCCGTGATCTGCTTCGGCGGCTCCAGAGCAACAACCTCGCCGGGCGCAAGCCCGCTCCGCACTTCGGCGAAGTCGTAGTCGAAGACACCGAGGTCAATGCTTCGCTTCTCAAAGGCATCGCCGCGTTTCACGTAAACAAACCGACCGTCCCGATCGGTGACGATGGCCGCCAGCGGGACCGCAACGGCGTTGCTGGCGGACTCAACCGGGATGGACACGATGGCCGTCATGCCGGGCCGCGCGCGGGGGTCAATCGTCTTGAGTGTCACGCGCACGGCATACCCGCGCAGGCCGTATTTAAGCGCGGCTTGAGGCGCGACACGTTCGACGACGCCCTTCATCGCCAAACCCTGGACCGCTTCCACTTCCACGTCCACCTCCTGCCCGACGCTCACCCGCGGCATGTCCGTCTGGTTGATGTGCACCATCACGATCATCTCCTCGAGGTTGGCCACGGTGAGCACTTCGGTGCCGCTGTTGAACCCAGCCGCACCCGACACGGCTTGGCCCACCGAAACCGGGCGCGTCAGGACAGAGCAATCGAACGGGGCCACAATCTTGGTCTTCGAGAGGCGGTCGTCCACGAGGCGGAGGGCCGCCTCGGATCGTTCGAGATTCTTCTTCGCCAGGGAGTAATCCGTCTTGCTGTTGTCGAACACCTCCTTGGAAATCAGCTTCTCGCCAAAAAGCTGCTGATTGCGCTCGTAGTCGCGTTGCGTGCGTTCGATTTGGAGTTTTGCCACGTCGATTTCGGTGAGGCGTGACGCGCGCTCGATTTGCAAGTCGGCGTCGTCCAGCGTGAACAGCAAGTCGCCTTTCTTCACCTTGTCGCCCACGTCCACCTCAAACTGAGCGATGCGCCCGTTGATTTCTGGCCGCACGGACACTTGTTCTGCCGGCCCTATTTCTCCGCTGGCCTTGACCGCGAACCGGATGTTGCGCGTGCCGACGACCGCCGTGGTCGGCGGGGTCGCTGCCTTGGATTCAGCGGCTACGGGCTTCATCCCGCGCCATACCAGCAACCCGACGCCGCCCAGCGTTAAAACGACTGCAAGCGTTATCCAAGTTCTCATCTGGTCAAAATGGCGGTGTGGCGAATGTTGGCACAGCCGGCGACCCTGCTGATTGTTTTCATGGTGACAGGTCGTTTCATTTGGTTGCCTGAACTGCCGTGAACTCGTTTACGTTTTGGAACTAAAGATGCGTGTTTTCATGGCCATCTACGTCTGTGGGGGATTCTGCCACGGTGTCCCCTCAGGCCGTTACTGAAGATTCGTTAAGGAAGGGGCGAGAACACGGGCATTCCGCCCGCGCTCACACCGGCAGCACAATCCGAAACACGCTGCCCTTGCCCGGAGCGCTTTCCAGCTCGATGCGACCGCCGTGGCGCTCGACCGCGGCACGTGCGATGGCCAATCCCAACCCGGCGCCGCCTTCGGCCCGCGACCGCGCCTTGTCCACCCGATAGAATCGTTCGAACAATCGCCCCTGATGCTCCGGCGCGATGCCCTTGCCCGTGTCCTCCACTTCGATAAGCGCCTCACTCTGTCGCCGGCGGCAGTGGACGGTAATGCGCCCGCCGGCAGGCGTGTAACGAATCGCGTTGTGGACGATGTTCAGCAGCGCCTGGCGAAGCAGGCCCGCATCCCCGGCGACCGTGAAGCCGTCTACTACCTCGACGACCAGTCGCTGATGCTTCTCCTCAGCCAGCACGCGCAGGTTTTCGGCGGCTTCGCGGGCCAACACGCCGCACGCCACCGGGGTCCGTTGGAGCGGTTGTGCCTCGGCCTCGGCGCGCGCCAGCGCCAACAGTGACTCCACCAGGTCCTGCAATCGCTGCGCGTCCTCCAGCATGGCCCCAATGGTTTCTCGCAGTTGAGCCGAGTCCCGCTGGTCGCGCAGCACCACCTCGCCCGCAACGCGCAGGGCGGTCAAGGGCGTGCGCAGTTCGTGCGAGGCATCGGCGGCGAACCGGCGCAGCTCGTCAAAGGAGTTTTCCAGCCGCTCGAGCGTCTCGTTGAACACCGTGCCCAACCGACCCAGTTCGTCGTGCGGATTCGACACGGGCAGCCGCTGCGACAAGGAGCGCGCCGTAATTTCCCGCGCGCGGGCTGCCATTCCGGCCAACGGCGCCAGCGCGCGCCGCGCCAGCAGCCACCCGCCGCCAAAGGCCAGCAACGCCGCCAGCGGCATCCCTACGAGAAACACGCGCACCAGTTCCTGCTGAGTGCGGCGCAGGCCCGAAGAGTCACGCAGCACGCGCAGGCGCACGTCCCGATGTTCCACCCGCCCGGGACGCTCCATGATTCTCGCAACCAGGCCCGGCTCGACTTCCGCCGAGTAGAAACGCAGTTCCTGGCCGGAGGGCGGCCCGGGCCGGGCGTGCGCTTCCGTCTCCGGCACGGGCCAGTGGCGCAGCAGGAGTTGCCCTTCCTCGCTCCAGACTTCGAACCAGGCCGCGAGCCGCGCGTAGCCTTCTTCGCCGTGCGCGCCGCGCAGAGGCCAGTGGAGTTTCCCGTCCGCGGCGTCCTCGATCTGACCCTCGATGATGTCGAAATCAATCCGCAGTTGGCGGTCCAGTTCCACGACCAACCGGCGTTCGATGACTTGCCGGACGAACAGCGCCAGCGCCAGCACGACCAGCAGCACGGCAGCCGCGTGCCACAAAGCCAGCCGCAGCGTGAGCGTTTGACCGCGCCACCGGCTCATGGCGTAGCCTCCTCCCGCAGCACGAAACCCACCCCGCGCACCGTGTGAAGCAGTTTCGTTGTATGGCCTTCATCCACCTTGCACCGCAGATGCGCGACGTGGACATCAATCACATTGTCCAGCGGGGTTGAGCGATGCGTCTCGCGCCAGACATCGCGGGCCAGCATCTGGCGGGTGACGGTCTGGCCGTGATAGCGCAGAAGGTAAGCCAGCAGATCGAACTCGCGCGGGGTCAGCGAGAGAGCGCGCCCGCTCTGCGTCACCTCGCGCGTCTCCAAATCCAGCACCAAGTCGGCGACCTGGCACCGCAGCGGTTTCTCTGGCCCCGACCTTCGAAGCAACGCCCGGATGCGGGCCAGCAATTCCGCGAGCGCGAAGGGCTTCACCAGATAATCATCCGCGCCACTGTCGAGGCCCAGGACGCGGTCTTCGACGGTATCCCGCGCGGTCAGCAGCAACACGGGCGTCCCTCGGCCTTGCGCACGTAGAGCTTTGAGAATCTCGATGCCGTCGCGACCCGGCAGCATCCAGTCCAGCACCACCAGGTCGCAAGGCTCCGCGCTGAGAGCCGCCGAGCCTTCCTCGCCGGTCCGGGCAACCGCGACTTGAAAGCCTTCGCCGCGCAGCCCGTCGCGAAGGGCCTGCGCGGTTCTGGCGTCGTCTTCAATTACCAGTATCTTCACCCGCACGCCTAGGCTACCTTCACGCCGCTCCACCGACCAGAACCCAATTCTGAAGAAACGTTAAGGAGCATCTCCGCGTAATCCTGCTATGGTAGGCACACGCGGCCCGCGCGGCGTGGTTGCGTGGCAAACCCATGAAATGGATTACTCGTGAGAAAGTGAAAGTGGATAATGTCGCGTCCCCTTGGCTCATCAAGCGCTTCATCGACCCGCAGGCCGAATTCATCTTCGCTCCTGCGGGCGAAGTGGCCGCCAGGGCGTGAAGAACCTGCGAAGCATTGCCGCTTTTCTCGCCCTCCGGCGCAATCCAGTATTGGTGCTCGCGCAGGCTTCTCCCGAGCTCCGCGCCCGCACGTACGGCGCCTACCACCTCATCCGTGATTGCGTGGTGACAACTGGCTCGCTGATCGGCGCGTGGCTCTGGAGTTACAGCCTGCAGGTGAACTTCGCCGGGGCGGCGGTCTGTGGCGCGTTGGCACGCTTTGGTTCTGGCGGTTTGTTCGCAGGAAGTGAGCCTGCAACTATTCCACCGCCAGGGACTCATTGCGTCGGGCAGTTGCTTCGCTCGACGTGAGTTCGGCGAGGAGGCTCACGGCGTCTGTTCAGTTGGGTTTTTGGCCGGCCACACCGTAATGATAGGGCAGCAGTGAAATCAACGGCAGCGTGGGCGCGAAGCCGGCTTCCCGCATCCACGCCTGACACTGTTCGGGCCGCGGTCGGATGCTCATCTCCGGGCCGCGCGGCGTGGTCGGGTCGTAGTTCCAGTGGATGACGCCTGCTCTGCCACCGAGGCGCAGAACGCGATAGGCTTCGCGCAGCAGGCCAACCGGGTTCTCGGCGTGCAGGATGTTGAACAGCAGCGCGCAGCCGACCGAGTTGTCTGCCAAGCCTGTTCCGGCATCCACGAAATCGCGCAGCCCCACCCGCACGTTGCCCAGCCCGCGCTCCCGCACCTTCTGCGCCGTCGCTTCCACCATTGCCGGTTCGAGGTCGAAGGCGAACACCGTGCCGCGAGTGCGAGCGGCGGCGGCGATAGTGAAGGTCCCGTACCCGCAGCCGAACTCGGCCACGTCGGCAGCAGGATCGTCGAGGCCCAGTAGCGTGAGGATGCGGTCGGCGTCGAAGAACGTCGCCCACATCTCCTCGTCGGGCATTCCACTCTCGCGGACTTTCATGCAGTTCCGGACGCTTGTTCTCCAGCGAGACGGTGCAAAAGCGATCGCTGGCCTCTACTGGCGGCGGTCAGCGCCCTCCGAATCTGTTCCTCGGGCATCGGCCAGTGACGCAGCCGCAGTCGCCGGTCCTCCGACCAGCCGCCGTCTCTTCGCGGCGCACAAAACGCCATCAACACTCTATCCTACCTCTCGAAGCCGCTGGGTGCGAGCGGCCAATTCTGATCTCGCCAACCTTGCTGTGCTTGGCTATGGGAGAGCGATGAACGCACGCCTGATCACGGCGCACCACCTTGGCACGAACCAGCCCGCTGGCCGGCGCTGCGGTTGTGGGCGAGAGGCTCGGAGTCGCCGCGAGGGCCGCTGATACTCCCGGCTGGGAAACACTTGAAACCTACCTCGTCCCGCTCCCCGGTGCAGCACGACGCTGTCGATGCTCTGATCGCTTATCACGATCGGACGAAGCATCACCTCGAGCGCTACGCCCGCGGGCCCGGCGGCCTCGACTGGGCGACTCAGCCCGATCCGTTCCGGCGCTTCACCGGTTCACCCGTGTCCAGACTCCCGTTGGCGGGTCGGGACGACACTCCAACATCGGGCGTTCTGTTTGGCACCGAGGTGTCATCGCCGCGGCCGTTTACCCTGGGCGCGCTGGGATTGTTTTTCGAGTTGTCCCTGGGGCTGTCCGCCCGCAAGGAGGTCGCTGGTTCCGGCTGGTATCTGCGCATGAACCCTTCGAGCGGCAACCTGCACCCGACGGAAGCCTACGCCGTCCTGTCCGCTCTGGCGGGGTTGCCAGGGGGGCCGGGTGTTTACCACTACGCGCCCCTGCATCACGCGCTGGAACAACGGGCCCGCTGGGCAACACCGACGGAACCGGACGAGTCCGGCTTCTGGGTGGGGCTGACCTCCATCCCCTGGCGTGAGGCCTGGAAGTACGGGGAACGGGCCTTCCGCTACTGCCAGCGCGATGTGGGGCACGCCCTGGCCGCCCTTCGCTTCGCAGCCGCCGTGCTCGGCTGGCGCGTGCGACTGCTGTTTCAGTGCGGAGATGCCGAACTGGCGCGACTGCTCGGCCTCGACCGCACGGAGGATTTCGGCGACACGGAACGCGAGATTGCCGGACTGCTCGCCCGGGTGATCGTGAAGGAAATCCCGGGACAGGGCCCGGCTTTCCCCGCCACCGCCCCGCTCGAGTGGTTCGGACGCGCCAACTCGTTAAGCCCTTCCCGGGTCCAGTGGTCCGCCATCGACGAGGCCATCGCCCGGTCCCAGCGAATCGCCGTGAGCGTGGAGCCGACGGAACCGGCCAACCCGACGGCCTGGTCACCGCCCGCGCCGCCCCACTGCGACCGGTCGTCCGGGCAACTGATCCGCCAGCGTCGCAGCGCGGTGGACTTCGATGGCATCACCTCCGTCTCCCGCGACACGTTCCTGGCGGTTCTCGACACCACGCTGCCGCGTCCCTCCGCCCCGCCGTTCGACGCCTGGCCCTTTCCACCCCGGTTGAATCTGGTTTTGTTCGCCCATCGGGTCACCGGCCTGGAACCGGGCTTGTACCTCTGGCTGCGCGCCCCGGGCGATCTCGAGACTTTGCGGGGCGCGTTCCGGGCCGGTTTCGAGTGGGAATCTGACCCGTCCCGCGATGTGCCGCTGGTCCGGTTGGGTCGCGGCGACGTGCGCGATTTTGCCCGAACGCTGTCGTGCCACCAGGACATCGCGGCAGACGGGGCGTTCAGCCTCGGCATGTTGGGGCGGTTCGAGACGGTCTTGCGGGAGCGGGGCGCCGCGGCCTATCGCGAGCTGTTCTGGGAGGCCGGGATGATCGGTCAGACCCTATATCTGGCGGCCGATGCCGCCGGGGTGCGCGGCACCGGGATCGGCTGCTATTTCGATGACGTGCTGCACCGGGCACTCGGTCTGGCCGGCCACGAGTGGCAGAGCCTTTACCACTTCACCGTCGGCGGCCCGGTCGAAGACCCGCGTCTGCGCACGTCCCCCCCCTACGCCCAACTCGATCACGACACGCGATGAAACCCTCACCGCGGTCGGGATGGCGGCAGGGGCGCGGGTTTCCATCGCTCCGCCCACCTGGCCGAGTCGGCCGCCCAGACGGCGGCAAGGGTTCCCTCTTGGCCGAAGCCTTCGGGAACTGCCGGGCTTGGTTTGTTGGCGTAGTACCATCGCTTGCCGTCCAGTGGAGACCTCAGCGTGCGACTGCCCGGCATTTGGAGATGGCCATTGGGATCCGTCCGCCGCACCCAATCCCAGGCGTAGCGCAGCCAGTCGTTGCGGTACTGCTCGCTCTGATGGGCAAACCAGGTGATTTCGTCATACCCCCAGATCCAGATGCCTCCCGCCTTCGCCTGGCCCGGTTGCTTGCTCACGCCCCAGTTGTCGATCTCCACCAGATAGGGCAGGTGCTCGCACTTCCAGCCGCTGAAGGTCGTGCCGCCCTTGCTCCGGCCGTAGATGCCGTCGGAGAACCCCACTTTCAGAATCGCTTCCTGCGGCTTGTCCGGAACCTCCATGATCCGAAGCGGGAACGAATGGAAATCCATGAGCAATTGTCCCTCACGCACCAAGCCGCCGCTGGGAACGTGAGAATCGCACACCACCATGTGCCGGCGGGCGTGGCTGGCCGCATAGGCCCGTATCCGGGTGAGCACCTGTGAATAGTGATCCAGATTGCGGTCGTTCCCGTTCATCAGTTCCGTCTGCCCGAAGTGGATCGCTTCAATGCCCAGGTCAATGAACGAGGCCGCCAGGAAATAGAACCAGAGTTTCGTTTCCAGACGGCTCACGTCCGGGACCGAGTTGCCCGCCCGCCAGTGATCCTTGAACCGTCCATCCGAATAGAGCATGTCGGCGTAGTGGAAGTTCCTCTTCTCCACCGGCTGCCCCAGGGCGGTGAACGCCCAGTCCGGGATGGGAACCTCCTCTACCTGGGTAGTGACGATTTCAAAGATGCAGGCTTGAAGAATCATGTCCGGATCGGCTGCATGAACCCTTGGGAGCTGCTGCTTCGCCCGGTCGAGATTCCGCAGCAGACTGGCCTCGCCGCCCCACAGGCAGAGGCCTCGCCCGATGAACTTCGCCCCGATGCTCTTGAGCATGCGAATGTTGTCAGTGAGGTCGCCGCGGCCGTTGAGCAGACCCTCCATCGTGATCGATCGGGATAGATAGTTCTCCAGCACTTCCCGGGAAATCGTGCGGTCGAAACGGTATGCGTCAGGCCGCGAGACGGGCGCCTGTCCGGCAGCATCCACCCGCGGCTCCTCGAATAGGAGGCCGGCGACAGCGCAGATCGGCGCCAAGCGGCCGACTCTCTTTGCGACTTTGATGAAGGTGTTGTTCATGACGGGGTCCTTCGAGACTGGTTGTTCCGGGAGAGGTTGGTGATATCGATTCGCGTGCCGCAACCGTGATCAATTCCGGGACGCGGCAGGTTCCATGATAATGTAGATCGGACTTTCGCCGACGCTCAAAGTGATGGCCGAAGGGCCGGCCTTCTCCCACGACGGCTGCGGGACTTCGCCACCGGCCATAGACATCGTTCTTCCAGTTCACCTGGTTGACACAGACTGGAAGCGTGATCGGGTCGCCCGGTTGTTTCACGTCCCAGTTGACGTTGTGGTAATTGCGGACGAGCCGGCCGACCTTCCGATACAGCTCCGGCTTGAAGGTGAAGTGGCCATTGATGCCCATGAAGTCCCTGAACAGAGGCCTGGCGCGGGTCGGAGATGCGGGGTCAGCGTCGCCGATGGCGGGCGCGGCGACGCTCGTCGCCGCGGTCAGGAATACGGCGGCAGCGGCAAGGCAATCCTTTCCCATCGGTTTCATGCCGGCCGAGTGTAACGGGTGATCTCCGAAATATCGAGCATCTCGAGACATGCGGTCCTGACCGCGGACCGTGATTGAGGTCGCTTCGGCCTGGGGAGACTGAGGGCGTGGGGAGTTCCGGCGCGGAGCGGCGTGAAGGCCCGCCGTCCGCACCAGCACTCTGGATCGCACGCCCACTGCTTCGGTCTGGCCTTCGGTCTTGCGCGCTCGCAGCGTCCGACTCATGCTCGGACCATGAAGGCCCGAATGATCCGCCGCGAATTCCTCCGGCGGGCTGTTGCCGCGACGGCTGTGGCCCAAGTTGGCCTCGGGAACGCGCTCGGAGCGCCTGCCGTTGCCAAGCGCGTGTTCCTCGCCGGGTTTTCCCACGAGACCAACACGTTTCATCCCGTGGCGACCACGAGCTTCAATTACTCGAAAGCCGGCGGTCTTCGCCTCGCAACGTGGAAGGAGAGCGGGTTGGTGGTCGTGCCGGGTGTTTCGGCTTACCCGTCGGGCGGCGGCACAATTACTGAACCGGCCTGCCGCGAGGCAATGGGAAAGGTGCTCGCTTCGCTCCGTGCGGCCATGCCTGTGGACGCGGTCTTTCTGCGCCTGCATGGCGCGATGTATGCCGAAGGCGTCGGCCCAGCCGAGACGGAGTTGGTGCGGGAAGTGCGCGGGATCATCGGGCCGAAAGTACCCATCGCCTGCACGTTCGACCTGCACGGCAACCTCCCGGCGCGGTTGGCGCAGTTCGGCGACATCCTGGTCGGCCTCAAGACGGCACCGCACACCGACGGCGCGCAAACCGCCGAGTTGGCTGAACACATCCTGCTGGACACCCTGGCGGGCAAGGTGCGTCCGGTCGCCTACGTGTTGCCTATCCCGATGATTCTCCAAGGGGAGAAAGCGATGACGACCAGCGAACCCTTTCGCTCCCTGGTCGAGGAGGCGCGACGCCTCGAGCGCGAGGGCGTCCCAGGTCACGAGGCGAAGATCCTGGCTGCGACGCTGTTCATCGGTTGCGCCTGGACCGACTCGCCTGACACCGGCATGTCGGTCATGATCACGGCGGACGGCTCACGCGCCGCCGCCCGCGCCGCCGCGATTCATCTTGCGCGGAGGATCTGGGAGGCGCGACGCCAGTTCACGTTTGGCTGTGAAACCGCCGAGCTGGAGGAGGGTGTCACGCGCGCGCTGGCGGCGGAGGAATCAACCGTGTTCCTGACGGACAGCGGCGACAACGTCACGGCCAGCACGCCGGGTGACCTGCCTGTGGTGCTGCGGCACCTGGTGGAGCGGAAGGTCAAGAGCGCAGTCGTCGCCGGCCTCAACGACTCGGCTGCCACAGCCAAATGCTTTGAGGCGGGCGAAGGCAAGAGACTGCGCCTGTCGATCGGCGCCACCATCGAAAAGCGGTTCGGTCCGCCGCTCGCATCATAGCTTTAAATCGTGCGTCTGGTCCCGAGCCCGCGCATGGCCGTCGGCCGCATTGGCGACGTGGAAGCGATCCTGGCGGATGGCCCGACCGCGTTCACGGACCCGCGCCAGTTCGAGCCCTGTGGCATCGATCCCCTGAGCCGAAAGCTGGTGGTGGTGAAGGAGGGTTATCTCTATCCCGGTCTGACCCGCATTGCCCCGCGCTACCTCATGCTGCTCACGCCCGGTGCGGGCGACATGCGCATCGAGCGGCTCAACTACACGCGCCGACGCAAGCCCGTATTCCCCTTCGAGCCGGACACGGCGTTCGACCCGGAAGCCGCGCCGCAGTAAGCGCAACATGGCGGAGCCAGAACCGAATGCAATGTCCGCAAGAACGTTGACGCGTGATGGACATTCACAATGTCGTCAGTCTCTTTTCCGTGAATGTGACTACCTGCCGAGAGTCAACGGATGTGTCGAGAACAGCGAGCAGGTTGCGGAGCGAGTCGTAACTCCGCGGGAAACGATTTGAAGCCTGCCACCTGCCTGCGGTAATCTCGCCTGCGATTGAACCCGAAAGGAACAGAGACGTAGCCGAACCACTGAGGCGATACGATGCCTGGCCGCCGTTCATTCAAAACTGACGAGAGCTTCTACCGCCCGAAACTCCGCCCGTCCGGCCACGACATCAGCCGGCGCTTCGCGGACAACAACGGCGGCGCCATCCCATCGAACCTCCTGCAAATCCCGAACACCGAGAGCAACTCGCCCTACCAGCGCCACTGCGCCAGCGTAGGCGTGAAACCGCATCCGGCCCGCTTCCCGGAGAAGCTGCCGACGTTCTTCATCGAATTCCTAACCGACTCCGGCGACACCGTGCTGGACATCTTCGCCGGCTCCAACACCACCGGCAGCGCAGCGGAGAAACTCGACCGGCGCTGGCTGGCTTTCGAGAAAGACCGCACCTACCTGGCGGCGTCCGCGTTCCGATTCGTGGACGAACTGCCGCCGGAGGAACTCGCCGCGCTCTGGGACCGACTGCACTCGGATGACTTGCCGGTGGAGGTGAATCGAGCACAGCGGGAGCTTGTGCTCATAGAGAAGCCCACTGCTTATGCGACAAAACTGAAACGCAGGTGACAACTGCGCGATAGAAGTGCCATGCCTGATGCCCTATCAGTCCTGAAACAACCGCCATACCAGAAGGCGGTGAAGTTGCCCGACAAGTAGGCAGAACCTTGCAGCAAACGTGAAGGGATCCAATTGCAGTTCGCATCAGTGCCAGTGTCCGCACTGTCTTCGAGAGGAAGACCACCCTGTCAAAGATCTGCATCGGCAGTTCAACCTTCTTCTCTCCCATCTCAACGAACAACACCGACGA
>Ga0315286_10004711_pt1 | contig 13077 bp, 9 predicted proteins | sample YL17G10_0_MG_FD_205038 | JGI IMG/M metagenome (GOLD analysis project Ga0315286, IMG submission 205038) | Sediment microbial communities from Yellowstone Lake, YNP, Wyoming, USA - YL17G10_0 | ecosystem: Environmental > Aquatic > Freshwater > Lake > Sediment | place: USA: Wyoming | collected... | reverse complement strand
GAGCGTGAGCGCCGCTGCGAGCTCGGCTGTGGCGCCGGTAAGAACCCCCGGCGTGTTCCCGACCATGATCCCGCGGGCAGTCGCGGCGGTTACGTCCACGTTGTTGAACCCGACCGCATAGTTGCTGTAGACCCTGCACCCCGCCGCGGCGAGGGCGTCGAAGACGGACCGGTCCCAGCTCTCCGTGAGCTGACCGATCGCGCCGTCGCACTTCGAGCCGACAACCTCGATGATTTCCCCACGATCGAGAATCTCCTCCGAGGCGCAGACCTCGACGCGGCATCGCGCCGACGCGAGGATCTCGAGCCACCGCTCGCCCGGCAGCTCCTTCGTCACCACGACGCGTCTCTCCCCCGAAGGGTTTCTCACCCTCCACTCTTTCACGCCCATATAAAGAAATGATAATACCCGGCGCGGCCCGCGGTCAAACCCCGTATTTTGAATTTGATTTTTCGGGTCGTCGTGTGTAGCTTTGCAATTGTCATTTTACCAGTCAATCTCCAGGAGGAGCATACGATGGCAGAAACAAAAGCGAAGAAGAAACCGTCGAAGAGAAAGCCCGCCGCTTCGAAACAGAAGAGCGCGAAATACGTCTATTTCTTCGGCGGCGGCAAAGCCGACGGGAACGAGAGCATGAAGAACCTCCTCGGCGGCAAGGGAGCCAACCTCGCCGAGATGGCCGGGCACAAGGACCTCCGGCTCCCGGTACCGCCCGGGTTCACGGTCACCACCGAGGTGTGCACGCACTACTACGCCAACAGGAAGAGCTACCCGAAGGGGCTGAAGGACCAGGTAAACGGCGCTCTCGCCAAGGTCGAGAAGCTCATGGGGAAACGTTTCGGCGACCCCAAAAACCCCCTTCTCGTATCGGTGCGCTCGGGCGCGCGGCGCTCGATGCCCGGAATGATGGACACGGTCCTCAACGTAGGCCTGAACGACGTGACCGTCAAGGGGCTCATCGAGCAGACTAAAAACCCCCGCTTCGTCTACGACGCTTACCGAAGGCTTATCATGATGTACGCCGACGTGGTGATGGAAAAGGCCGCGGGAATCGAGCCGAAAGGGGGCAAGGGCATCCGCAAGGTCCTCGACGAGCGGCTCGATCAGGTGAAGAGACAGCGCGGTTACCGGAGCGACACCGACATCTCCGCCGACGAGCTGAAGGCCCTCGTTCACGAGTTCAAGCAGATCGTGAAGGACGTCCTCGGGAAGCCCTTCCCCGATAAGCCCGAGGATCAGCTCTGGGGAGGGATCGGCGCGGTCTTCATGAGCTGGAACGGGAAGCGGGCTATCGAGTACCGCCGCATCGAGAAGATCCCCGATGAATGGGGAACGGCCGTCAACGTCCAGTCGATGGTGTTCGGCAACATGGGCAACGACTCCGCCACGGGCGTCGCTTTCACCCGGAACCCCGGAAACGGCGAAGACCGGTTCTACGGCGAATACCTCACCAACGCCCAGGGCGAGGACGTGGTCGCGGGGACCAGGACCCCGGCGCCGATCAACGAGTACTCGAAGAACGCTCAGAGCGCCCACCTCGCCACCCTCGAAAGCATAATGCCCAAGAACTACAAGCAGCTTCACGAATTCCAGAAGCGCCTCGAGAAACACTACAGGGACATGCAGGACATCGAGTTCACCATCGAAAAGGGCACGCTCTACATGCTCCAGTGCCGGGTCGGCAAAAGGAACGGCACCGCGGCGGTGCGCATGGCGACGGAGATGTTCAAGGAGAGGCTGATCGACGTCGATACCGCCGTGATGCGGGTACAGCCGAATCAGCTCGTCGAGCTCCTCCTCCCCATGCTCGACCCGAAAGCCGAGGCGGCGAGCCCCCCCATCGCGAAGGGGCTCCCGGCGGGCCCGGGCGGTGCGAAAGGGCGGGCGGTCTTCACTTCCCCCGACGCAGTGAAATGGGCCGAAAGGGGGGAGAAGGTCATCCTCGTCAGGGAGGAGACTTCCCCCGAGGACGTGGACGGGATGCACAAGTCCCAGGCGATCCTCACCTCGAAGGGGGGGATGACTTCGCACGCGGCGCTCGTCGCCCGCGGGTGGGGAAAGTGCTGCATCGTCGGTTGCTCGGACATCGAGATCGGCCACGACAACAAGTCGTTCAAGACGAAGAAGGGCGCCGTAGTCCGCGAGGGCGACTGGATCACCCTCAACGGGACGAAGGGGCTCGTGTACGAAGGGAGCCTTGCTCTCGTCGACGTTGACCTCGCCCACAACCAGTCCTACAGCGATCTCATGAAGATCGTCGACAAGGTTCGGGAGATGAAGGTCCGCACCAACGCCGACACCCCAAAGGACGCCCGCAAAGCGATAGAGTTCGGCGCCGAGGGGATCGGCCTCTTCAGGACCGAGCACATGTTCTACGGCGAAGGCTCGGACAAGCCGCTCTTCCTCCTCAGAAAGATGATCATGAGCAAGACTCTCGACGAGAGAAAGGCGGCGCTCGCCGAGCTCTTCTCCTTCGTGAAGGGAGACATAAAGGCGACTCTCGAGGTGATGAACGGCCTGCCGGTCACCGTCAGGCTCCTCGATCCCCCCCTCCACGAGTTCGTCCCCCACAGCGGGGAAAAGCTCCAGCAGCTCGGCCAGGAGCTGGGGGTTGACCAGGTGGAGCTCGCCAAGCGCGCCGAAATGCTCCGCGAGAACAACCCGATGCTCGGGCACCGGGGTGTGCGCCTCGGGATCACCTACCCCGAGATCACCGACATGCAGGTCCGTGCAATTTTCGAGGCAGCCGGCGAGCTCTTGAAGGAGGGAAAGAAGGCCTTCCCCGAGATAATGATCCCGGTCACCTGCACGGTGAACGAGCTCCACGACCAGAAGGTCATCGTCGACCGCGTCTACAAGGAGGTGTGCGCGAAGCTGGGCCTCGGCAAGATCCCGTTCATGTACGGGACGATGATCGAGATCCCCCGGGCCGCCCTCACGGCGAACCGCATGGCCGAATCGGCCGAGTTTTTCAGTTTCGGGACGAACGATCTCACCCAGATGGGTTTCGGGTTCAGCCGCGACGACATCGGCGGTTTCCTCCCCGATTACCTCGGCAAGAAGATGCTCCCCGAGGACCCCTTCCAGTCGATCGACCAGGAGGGGATCGGCGAGCTCATCAAGGTGGGGATCGACAGGGGACGCCTTGTGCGTCCGAACCTCAAGGTGGGTATATGCGGCGAGCACGGCGGGGACCCCGAATCGGTCAAGTTCTGCCACCGGGTCGGGATGAACTATGTCTCCTGCTCCCCCTTCCGCGTTCCCATAGCGCGGCTCGCGGCCGCGCAGGCTGCGGTGGAGGATCGCAAGACCGCAAAGACTAAGGGCCCTTCGAAAGACGCGAAGAAACCCGCGAAAAAAAAGAAATGAACGCGTAACGCGGCTCACCGCAATACGTGAACGAACGAGCGCCCGGGTAACCCCCGGGCGCTTTTTTTCCCGCTCTCAGTCGATGATCTGTGAAACGGCCATCAATACCCTCCCGAGACGACGAGCACCTGCCCCGTGGTGTAGCCCGCGCGCACGCGAGCAAAGTACGCGACCGCTTCGGCGACGTCCTCAGGGCTTCCGAGCCGCCCAACGGGGATCCTCTTGATCGTCTGCTCGCGGCGCTCCCCCGGGTTCATATCTCGGAACATGTCGGTGTCGATCTTGCTTGGGGCGACCACGTTCACCGTTATACCGTGCGGGGCGAGCTCGCTCGCGAGCGCCTTGCTCAGGGCAATCACCCCTCCCTTCGAGGCCGCGTAATGCGCCCCCGAAGTGCCCCCCGTTATTCCGGAGGTGGAGGAAATGTTGACGATCCTTCCCCACCCTTTTTTCAGCATACCCGGGACGGCCTCCCGGCAGCAGAGGAAGACGCCCTTGAGGTTCACGGCGCACAGCCTGTCCCACGACTCCTCGCCAAGCTCCCAGACCGAACGGTATCCGCGGTCGGAAATCCCGGCGTTGTTCACCAGTATGTCGACGGGACCGATCGCCGAGGACACCTCCTCCAGCATGCGCTTTACCGCGGCACCGTCAGACACGTCCCCCTTCACCGCGACCGCCCTGACTCCGAGGGCCCTGATCTCCTCCGCCGCCTCCCGGCCGTCGCCCCTGAGACCCGCGACCCCCACGTCCGCCCCTTCCGCCGCGAGACGAAGGGCGATCGCCTTTCCGATCCCTCGGGTTCCTCCTGTCACGAGCGCCGCGTGACCTCTCAGTCCGAGCATCCGGTTTCCTTTCCTCTCTCTTGAACTTTGCCGCGAACTCCTCTATTTTCCTCGACGTCCCGCTCCGGAACAGCTCCTCGTTCTTGACCTCATTCGTTCTGAGCGAGAGCACGGCGAGCGGCTTCTTACCGGCCGCCGCCTCCATCTCGACAAACGTATTCCCCCCCTCGGCCCCGGCAGCGGATGGGATGATCGTGCTGAAGAACGCGATCTCCTTGATCCACGGACCGTACTTCGCGAGGAAGGTCCTCGTCGGAGAAGCCATGCTCCCGACCCACACGGGCGTCCCGATGATGACGATGTCATACTTCGCTGGGTCCTTGACCGGGATGCGGATGGGCGGCTGTATCTTCCTTATAGCTTCGCGTAAGGAGCGCAGGAAACCGAAGACCCCCCTCCTCCGCCGCGGCTCCGTTATCTCTTCGATATCGCACTTCAAGAACCCGGCGACCGCGTACGCCACCTTCTCTGTCAATCCCGACATCGAATAGTACACCACCAAACATTTCACGAGCGTTCCCTCCTCCCACATTTATGTATTGTTCGTCATCTTTCCCGGGTCGAGTATTTCATCGAGCTTGTCATCGGGGAGCACCTTTTTCTTACGGGCGATTTCTCGGATGGTCATTCCCGATTCGTAGGACTCCTTGGCGAGCTTCGCTGCCGCGTCGTACCCGATGTAGGGGTTCAACGCGGTGACAAGGGCGAGGCTTTTCTCGATCATCTCGCCGATTCTCCGTTCGTCAGCCCCGATCCCCGTCACGCACTTCTCGCGGAAGACCGCGACCCCGCGCGCCAGGATTTCGATGGACTGGAGAAGGTTGTAGGCCATCACCGGCATCATGACGTTGAGCTCCAGCGTCCCGCACAGACCGCCGAGCGCGACCGCCGCGTCGTTCCCGATCACCTGGGCTCCCACCTGCAGCAGCGACTCGACGATGACCGGGTTCACTTTCCCCGGCATAATCGAGGAGCCCGGCTGCACGGCGGGAAGGACGAGCTCGCCGATCCCGCACCGCGGCCCGCAGGCGAGGAAGCGGATGTCGCCGCCGATCTTCATGAGGCTCACCGCGAGGCATTTCAGGGCGGCGCTCGTCTCGACGAGGGCGTCGCGGGACCCCTGGGCCTCGAAATGGTTTTCCGCCTCCCTGAACTCGATGCCCGTGATTTTATTGACCCGCGCGACGACGAGCCGGGCGAAGTCTGCGTGGGTGTTGATCCCCGTCCCGACCGCGGTGCCCCCAACCGCGAGCTCGGCCAAAAAGCGGCGCGCCGCCTTGACCCGCTCGGCCCCGTGGGAGACCATCGTCTCGAACCCGCCGAACTCCTGCCCGAGGCGGACCGGCGTGGCGTCCTGCATGTGGGTCCTGCCGATTTTGACGATCCGGTCGAACTCCTCGGATTTTTCGTGGAGACTGTTTCGCAGCCCTTCGAGGGCCGGGAGGAGGTCCCTCACGATCCCCTCGAGGGCAGCGACGTGGATGCAGCTCGGGATTATGTCGTTGCTCGACTGCCCCATGTTCACGTGGTCGTTGGGGTGGACAGGCCCCTTGGACTCGATTTTCCCGGTGAGGAGCTCGCCCGCGCGGGTCGCGATCACCTCATTGGCGTTCATGTTCGTAGAGGTTCCCGAACCGGTCTGGAAGACGTCGACGACGAACTGGTCGTCGAGCATCCCCTCCATAACCTCGGACGCGGCCCTGCGGATCTGCTCCCCCCTCTCCCTATCGAGCAGGCCGAGCTCGACGTTCGTCTCCGCCGCGGCCATCTTGAGCATCCCGAGGGCGCGCAGAAAGCGGCGGGGGAAGCGAAGGCCGCTCACGGGGAAGTTTTCAGCCGCGCGCTGGGTCTGAGCTCCCCAGTAGGCGCCCGCGGGCACCCTCATCTCGCCCATCGAGTCGCTCTCGGTTCTAAACCCGCCCACCGCCATCGCGATCCTCCTCTTTTTCCGGTATGAATGTATACCGAACTTAAAAAAAAAGATAGGGGGAATTGAACGGGTATATTACTATTGAAAAGGATGACAAAGAGGAGCGCTTCGACCGTGCCGAGAGAATTCCGCAAACGGCTGACAGAGGGGATCCTTTTCACCGACCAGTACCAGTTCGCCATGGCGCAGCTGTATTTTCATCTCGGTTTTCACGAGCTGCCGGTTCAGTTCGACCATTTCTTCCGCCAGTACCCCGACTACGGGTCCCACAAAGCGGGGTTCTGCGTCAACGCGGGGCTCGAATGGCTCCTCGACTGGATGGCGGGCTCATCGTTCAGCGAAGAAGACGCGGATACGCTGAGGCTCCAGAGAAGCAGGACCGGCGAGCCGCTCTTCAAGGACGATTTTCTCAGGTGGATGACGACAAACGGGAAGTTCGACGCCCTGACCATCCACGCGATTCCGGAGGGGAGGGTCGTGCACAAGGGCGTTCCCCTCACCGTGGTCACGGGCCCGCTCGCCCTCGCGCAGATCCTGGAGACCGCCCTCCTGAACCAGCTCAATTACCAGATCCTCGTCGCCACAAAGGCCTGCCGCCTCCGCCTCGTGTGCGGGAGCCAGCTCCTGATGGAGTTCGGCGCCCGCCGCGGGCAGGACAGGGGCGCTATCGCCGGAGCGCGCGCCGCTCTCATCGGGGGGGCGGACTACACATCGAACGTGGGGATCTCCCATGCGCTCGGGTACCCGCCGAAGGGGACCCACGCCCACAGCATGGTCCAGCTCTTCCTCGCCCTGGGGATGCCGGAGCTCGACGCCTTCCGCGCCTTCGCCGATGCCTACCCTGACGACTGCATCCTCCTGGTGGACACGATCAACAGCCTCGAAAGCGGGATTCCCAACGCCATCAGGGTCTTCGAGGAGCTCAGGCGGCGGGGGCACAAACCCGTCGGGGTGCGGCTCGACTCGGGGGACCTCGCATATCTCAGCATCCAGACCGCCCGGATGCTCGACCAGGCCGGCTTCCCGGACGTGAAGATATTCCTCTCGAACGAGCTCGACGAGCTCTCCATCTGGCAGATCAAGACCCAGATCGCCGAGGAGGCCAGGAAGCACGGCCTCGACGCCGATCACCTCATAGGCCGTCTCGCCTACGGGGTCGGCACCCGCCTCATCACCTCGGCGGGGGACTCCGCTCTCGGCGGCGTGTACAAGCTCGTCGCCGTGCGGCAAGGGGACGCTTGGGTTCCCGCGATCAAGCTCTCGGAGAACCTGGAGAAGATCCCGAACCCCGGGAACAAGCAGGCCTGGAGGATATACGACCGGCGGGAGAAGGCGACCGCGGACCTTCTCACACTCTCCGACGAAAACCCATGCAAAGAGGCGCCCCTCCTCCTCCGCCATCCCTCCGCGAACGACAAGAGGCGCGTCCTCAAAACCGAAGAGGTATCGGGGGTCGAGCCTCTCCTCATCGAGGCGCTGAGGGACGGAAAGGTGGTGTGCGACCTTCCCCCGATCGATGATCTGCGAAAGAGGCGGGAGGCCGATGTCGAGCGGCTCGACGTGGGAGTGAAACGGCTTATAAACCCCCACACCTACCACGTCTCGGTGTCCGATAGACTCTGGGAACTCAAGCAGGAGCTTATCGAAACGGTGAAGGAGTGAGGGGGCGCACGGTTTGAAGCGACCGCGCGCGGGTTTCCTACTCTATCCCCACGAGCGCTCTGATGTACTGGAGCCGCTCGAAGAGCTCGGGGTTCTCGCTCGCCTTCTGGCTCATAGCGCCTCGGATATCGCCGATCGCCGCGTGGCCGCGCTTGACGAGCCATTTGTCCACGCCGTCGAGGATCTTCGTGAGCTGGGCGGAGCCCTTCTCGTAGAGCACGGAGCAGAGCTGGACCACCTTCGCCCCCACCATGATCTGCTTTAATACCGCCGTGTGGTCGTGGACTCCGGTACTCGCCGCCAGGTCGCAGTTGATCCTCCCCGCGAGCTGGGCGATCCACCGGAGTGACAGGTGCATCTCGCCGGGGGAGCTCATCCTGTTTCCGGCCACGACTTTTTGCTTGTCGATGTCCACATCGAACTGGTAGTAACGGTTGAAGAAGACGAGGGCGGAAGCCCCCCGACGCGTAAGCTCGCTTGACACCTGGGCGAGGGAGGTGAAAAAGGGACCGATCTTCACCGCGACCGGCGTCTTCACCGACTGCTTGACCTTCTCGAGGACGCTGTAATAGGTCTTCTCGATCTCGGCGGCGCCGCGCGCCGCGTCGCCGGCGATGTAGGCGACGTTGAGCTCGAGCGCGTCGGCGCCCGCAAGCTCGAGCTGCTTCGCGTAGTCGCGCCACCAGTGGGAGGAGACGCAGTTGAGGCTCGCGATGATCGGGATGGGAACGAGCTTCTTCGCTTTCTCGATGAGCTTGAGGTAGTCCTGGGGTCCAAGCTCCATCCCCATTCTGCTCACGTAGTCGTAGGCTTCGTAGTGCCAGTTGGGGCCGATTCCCTGCTCGAGATCTTCGACGATCTCCTTCTGGATCTGCTCTTCGAAGAGGGACTTGAGCACGATCGCCCCCGCCCCCGCGTCGGCGAGCCGACGGATGCCGTCCAGGTTTTTCGACAGGCTGCAGCTTGCCACGACGAGGGGGTTTCGAAGCTTAAGCCCCATATAACTAGTCGAGAGATCCGCCATCGCCTCCTCCTTGGGTCACGGGTAAAATGAACAGGAATCCCGAGGCTGCGCCGGTCGCCTCAGAGCTTCTCGGGAACGCAGAGGTTCGTGTCTTTGACGGCGGTGCGCCCGCATGCCTTGCAGATGTACTTCGCGTCTTTGACGAGCCTTTTGTAATCGTCGAGGTTCTTGGTGAGAAACCCGATGTTGTGGAGGTAGCAGAGGTGCTCGTCGTGTCCGGGGTGGGGCATCTTTGTTTCAGCCATTGAGGAACCTCCGTTAAAAAGTGTGGAAGCAATAGTACGCCCGCTGCGGATTTTTGTCAAACAGATTCCCGGGGGAGGTTTGGCGGGGCGTCAGTGGTCGCCCAGCTCGTCGAGGGTCAGGGTGTGGAAGCCGCCGGTGTGGACCACCTTGAGGGCCCTTTCGTAGTCGTCCACCTCCAGGATCAGGACCGCCATGTCCCCCTCCCGCAGGATAAACCCGTACGCGTTGGAGACGTTTACGGCGTTCCCGTGGAGGTACTCGGTCACGTCGGCGAGCGCACCGGGCCTGTCCTTCATGATGACGCCGATGACGTGCTTCCTCGAGGCGCTGAACCCCTCGCGGGTCAGCACCTCGTGGGTCTTGTCCGGGTCGTTTGTGAGGATGTTTATCAGGCCGTACTCACCCCTGTCGGCTATCGTGATCGCCCTTATGTTTATGTTGCTGTTCGCGAGCACTCGGGCGATTTTCGAAAGCCTTCCGGGCTTGTTTTCGACGAACACGGTATTCTGGGAAGCCATGGGATCTCCTTTCTCCGGTCCTTACTCCTTCCTCTTGTCCACCACCCTCACCGCCTTCCCCTCGCTCCTGGGGAGCGAACCCGGCTCCACCAGGGTGACCTTCGGTTGGATGAGGATCTCGGTCTTCAGGTTATCCACGATTTTCTTCTTCAGATGCTCGAGCTCGTCGAACGATCCGTGGAAGGTCTCGGGCGCGATCTCCACCTTTATGTTGATCGAGTCGAGGTAGTCGACCCTCTCGATCTCGATCAGATAGTTGTTTCCGACCTCGGGGATATCCATGATCACCTTCTCGATCTGCATCGGGTAGAGGTTCACTCCCTTTATGATGAGCATGTCGTCGCTCCGCCCCTTGATCCGCGAGATCCTCCGGTGGGTGCGCCCGCAGGGGCACTTGTGCGGGAATATGGTGGCCACATCCCCCGTCCGGTACCGGATGATCGGCATGCCGTTGCGCGCCAGCGTGGTGAGCACGAGCTCCCCTTCCTCTCCGTCCCTCAGCATCTTGCCCGTCTTCGGGTGCATGGCCTCGAGGATGTAGTGGTCTTCCCAAAGGTGCATCCCGTTTTTCATCGGGCACTCGAATGCCACCCCGGGACCGTTCATCTCCGAGAGCCCGTAACTGTCGTACGCGTCGAGGCCGTAGAGGTCCTCGATCCTCCGCCTCGTCTCCTCGGTGTAAGGCTCGGCGCCGAGGAAGGCGATCCTGAGCTGGAGCTGGTCCCTCGGGTTCAGCCCCTCTTCGGCGAACAAGGGGTAGAGGTGGAGCGCGTAGCTCGGGGTGACATGGATCACCGTCGCGCGGAAGTCCCTCATCAACCGTATCTGTCTCTTCGAGTTGCCCGAAGACGCGGGGATGGTGAGGGCGCCGATCCGCTCCGATCCGTAATGGAAGCCGAGACCTCCGGTGAAAAGCCCGTACCCCATCATGTTCTGGAAGATGTCGTGCTTCCTCACACCCGTCATGTACATGCTCCGGGCCACGAGCTCGGTCCAGTTGTCGATGTCGTGCTTCGTGTGATAGACCACCGTCGCGGTGCCGGTCGTCCCGGAGGAGGAATGAAGGCGGATGATCCTTTCGAGGGGAACGGCGAGCATCCCGTGGGGAAAAGAACCCCGAAGGTCTTTCTTCGTCGTGAAAGGGATGTCCTTCAGCGCGTCGAGGTCACTCACGAATTCAGGGATCTTCCCCCTGTAAAAAGGGGAATGCTTAGCGATCTGAAGCGTCTTGTTGAGCCTGTCGAGCTGCAGTCTGAGGAGGTCTTCACGCGGAATGGTTTCGATCTCCCTGTCCCAGTAGCAACCCTCCATAACGATCCCCCTGAACGGTCCAATCGATGAACGCTATTATAGATAACAATAAAAAAAGATGCAAGGGGGAAATCAGCGCCTGAGTTTCACTACGGTGCAGCCGAAGCCGCCCATCTCGGGAAGGGCATAGCCGAAGCGCTCAACGTACTTGAGACGGCTCAGGGTGTCCCAAACCCCTTTCCTCAACGCGCCCGTCCCCAGCCCGTGGATGATCGAGACCGTCTCGAGGTTGCCGAGCATCGCGCCGTCGAGGTGCTTGACGAGCTCGTTCATCGCCTCTTCGTACCTCATCCCCCTGAGGTCGCACTCCGCGGCGGAGGTGCGGCTGTTCGTGGCCTCGAACTCCCACGACCCCGCCGTCTTTTCCCTCCCCTCGCCGGCTCGGACGACCTTGTTCCTGTCCACCTTCATTTTCAAGATCCCCGCCCGCACCGTGACCGAGCCCTCTCCCATCTCCTCCACCACCCCCTTCAACCGGTCGCCGAAATCGCTGAGGAAGGTTACCCGGTCTCCCGCCTTGAGGGGCGCGTCCCTGCCGGCATTTACCGTCCCGCCCTCCGTCTCCGGGCGTCCCTGACCCGCTTCCCCTCCGCCCTCTCGGAACGCGGCGGGAGCTCCGCTCCCCGCCAGGCCCTTGTCCCGTTCGTAAGCCAGGAAATCGACCTCGACCTTCTTCAGCTCCTCCCTGGCCGAACGTATCGCCTCCTGCGAGGCGCCGCTCTTCCGAACCGCGCCGATGGAGCCTTCAAGGCGTTTGCGGAAGTCTGAGAGCATCTGGGCGAGCTCCCTCCTGTACCCCGAGCGGAGGGCGGCCTCCCGCTCCTCGACCCCCGCAAGCTTCTCCGTGTACCCGCGCACGAGCGCGCGGAGTCCCGTTTCCTGCTCGAACAATGCAGCCTCTCTGTCGGAAAGTTTTCGCTCCAGGAGCCCGAGGTTCTTGAGCACATCGTCGATCGACCGGTCTTTTTCGCCGAGGAACTCCAGGGTCCGGTCCAGGATCTCCCTCTTGAGCCCGAGCCCCTCGGCGATCTCGATCGCGTTGCTCCTTCCGGGGATCCCCATGACGAGCTTGTACGTCGGCCGGCAGGTTACGGAGTCGAACTGCACGGAGGCGACTTTGATCCCGTCGTTGGCCAGAGCGTAGACCTTGATCGTGCCGAAGTGGGTGGTGACGATGGTGAGAATATCGCGGTTGTTGAGGTAGTCGAGGATGGCGGTGCCGATCGCGCCCCCCTCGATCGGATCGGTCCCCGCTCCGAGCTCGTCGATGAGGACGAGGCTCCTGGGGGTTGCACCTTCGACGATACGCTTGATGTTCTTTATGTGGCCGGAAAAGGTTGAGAGCGACTGCTCGATCGACTGCTCGTCGCCGATGTCGGCGTAGACGGAGTCGAATATGTACGTTCGCATGTAACGCGCCGGCACCGGTATCCCCGATTGGGCGAGGAGCACGAGGAGCCCCACCGTCTTCAGTGAAACCGTTTTTCCCCCGGTGTTGGGGCCTGTGATGACCACCCCTTTCGTACCGGGTTCCACCCTGAAATCGATCGGCACAACGTCGCCCTGGATGAGCGGGTGCCGCGACTCCTTCAGTAGAATTTCCCGCTCGCCGCCGATCTCGGGGATGGTGCAGCCCCGTTCCTCCATGAAACGCGCTTTCGCGAGAAGAATATCGATCTCCATGAGAAGCTTCTGAAGGCGGGAGAGCTCCGGGACCCAGGACCCGATTTCCCCCGTGAGGTCGATCAGGATCCGCTCAATCTCCTTCTCCCTCTCTTTTTGGAGCAGTTTGAGCTCGTTGTTCCGCTCGGTGATCGAAAAAGGCTCCAGAAAGAGGGTCTGGCCGCTTCCAGAATAGGCGTGGATGATTCCCGGGATGCGCCCCTTGAAGTTCTGCTTCACCGGAATGACGTAGCGGTCGTCCTTGAAGGTGATGTTCCGTTCCTGGATGAATTGCCTCGTTTCGGCGGAGTCGAAATACCCCTCGAGAACGTTCTCTATCTGCCGCCTGAGCTCCCTCATCCGGTCGCCGATCTCCCGCAGCGCCGGGCTCGCGTCCTCCCGCACGTTACCTCGCTCGTCGACGGCCCTGTCGATCGTCTCCGCGAGCTTCACCGGCGCCCTCACCGACTCGACCTTCGCCGAAAGGAGGGGGACCTCGGGAAAATGGGT
>Ga0315286_10004710_pt1 | contig 13077 bp, 11 predicted proteins | sample YL17G10_0_MG_FD_205038 | JGI IMG/M metagenome (GOLD analysis project Ga0315286, IMG submission 205038) | Sediment microbial communities from Yellowstone Lake, YNP, Wyoming, USA - YL17G10_0 | ecosystem: Environmental > Aquatic > Freshwater > Lake > Sediment | place: USA: Wyoming | collected... | reverse complement strand
CGGAGTGTGTCATGTTTTTATCCTCACTATTTATTCGATGAATGGTTTATACCGGAATCCAAACAAACTTTTTATACTTTTCCACAATACCCGCGATTCGCTCGCCCGACCAGGACGGATCCCAGCCTAATCCCAGGTCCTGGTTAACCAGGATCACATGCAATGCGGTTTGAGCCGGTTTGCCTTCGATGATGGTAAAGATATTGCACCCCCTGTCTTCTGACCGGCAATCGTTGCATTTTCCGGTTGCGACACAAGGGGTCGCCCTCTTTTTTCCCCCCAATGCAGATGTCCGGATGTGAAAATGGGTCGGGGCAATGATATTTCGAATCCGCTCAAAGGCTTCATCCAGGTCTCTGACAATTTTGTTCCGTCCCACGACAAGAATGGAGAGAGGATGCCCCCAGAACATCCCTGCGACGCGGTTGCCGACGGCATCCACATTGACCAGCCTGCCATCCTCGGTCAGTGCATTGGTCCCCGTCAGAAAAACCGTGCACATGGTTGCTTCCTTCATGATCCTGACCCTGCCAAGCCCGTAATCGCGAATGTCCATCTCTTCTGGCTTGGGTTCGAAAGGATTTAGAATCTTTGTTCCCCGTTCCCGCAATACGCCGAGAATCCCCAACTGCCGCATCGATGTGGAATCTCCGATCCCGACAACGGCATCCGACGAGATCAGTTCCAGGATCTGCCGGTTCGCTTCTTGACAATCTTCCGCGAAAACCCCTTTCATTCTTCTTGCATGAAGAGAAGACAGCGCTTTTTCTATTTGTCTATCCATCGCAATCCCGTTTTTTTCTGAACTTTTCAATAACCCGATGTGTCATACATCGGTTCATAGCCTCTGCGCCATATAAATAAAGACCGGAAGCGGGGAACTCATCTTGATCTCCCGGACCTCTTTCAATATCTCTCTTCTTTGCGAGGCCCCAATCAACGGAGAAAGGTAGACGGCGCCTCGATCCCTTGCCGTCGTCTCCGCTGCAAGGACCGTTTTGATCGACTCCGGATGCCGGGAGGGGAGATCCCCGCCCAACACAAAATTACAGCTTACCGCAATGTTGGGCCGGCTGCGGTTTACATCCTGCATTTTCCGGAATGCCTCGCGCACGCGTTCCGCCTGTAGCGGCTTGCCCAATCGGTCGAGCGTTCCCTGATCGAAAGATTCCATGCCTACATTGATCGACGTACGGTAAGGCAAACGTTCCAGGCGATCCAGCAGGGAATGATCCGCCTCCAGAAAAGAATCCACACTCCCGAACATAAAGAGATTGGGTCGTCCCCGATGATAAGAGGCGGAGAGGTTCAGGATGTCGTATGCCATCTCGGCCGCTCCGGCCAGCAGCTCTTCCCCTGCCGCCAGCGCATCGTTCTGCCCCAACATCAAAGAATTGTAATTGATCAGATCGGCGCCATAAAAATCTTTCAGGGAGCTGATCTGTGCGGCAATGTTCTGCGGGCTTCTCACCCGAAAACCGCCTGTCGTTTTGAAAAGGCAAAACCGGCAGTTGTACGTGCAACCCTCGGTAAGAATCAGCGGAATGACTTCGTAATCGACGTCGATGGTCTCGGGCGGCAGCACCGGCAGGTTCCCGCCCATAATGCGGTGCAGCGTCTCGGCCTCTTCCGCCAGTCTCTCCCGGTTGCTGGCGGCGACCCTCTGCAGGAACGCACGCGGCCTTTCGCAGGCAGCCGCTGCCGCCAGTCTGCCGGCCTCGATGGTCAGTTTGTCGAAGCCGGCCAGGGCCTGCCGTACGGGACGGCCCGCCAATGGATTTTCCGCGAAAAGATCGGAGCCATAGATGCCGTTGAAAGGCACATAGTAATTCTTGATCAGATCGTAGCTGGATTCGTAACCGTGGGTTCCGTAATAAATGAGGTCGTTTCCATCCGTTCTTTTCAGCACGTCCTGGGGATCGGGCCATACGCGCGATCCGCCGGAAACCTTCTTCAATCCCCCGCGCAGATTAAAATCATATCGGTATCCCCGCCAGTTCATCTTGACGGGGATGCCGTACCACACGGGAAAGCTGAACTTCCCCCAGTCATCCCGACCGGCGCAGTCGAAGATGATCTCTAAGTCTTCCAATTGATATCGTTCCATAGCCCAAGCGCCTCTTAACGCGCCGCCATCATTAACCCTTCCCCGGCAAACTTTCAAGGAAATTCAAAGGGGATCCCGTTTTCAATCGGCGTCAGGGTTCATCGGAACTTCCGGAGCCGATATTCGAAAAAACATTGCGAAATCGTTGCGGGCAAGATAATAATCTTCCCCGATTGATGCCCCTTCAAAGAGAGAGAAACGATGCTGCAACCTTACCACGGAACGATCCGGAATATCGCCTTCCTTTTTGCTCACGGCGGTCATGCGGAGGAGGACGGCAACCGGATCTACGAGATCGCCGCGGCGGTGATCGCCCCGGACCGACCGGAGGAAACCTTCGCATCTCCTATTCGTTACGGAAAGACGACGGAGCGGGATCGGCATGCCTCGGGAATTTCCCGGGAGGTGTTGCGGACGGCCCCGCCCCTCGCGGATGTCACGGCCTTTCTCTCGTCCCTGCTTCGGGAGACGGATCTCGTTGTAACGCTCACCCCCCGCGAACCGATCGAACCGCTGCTTGTCGGCTTCGGCAACCCGCGGGTGGTCGATCTCCGCTTCGCGGCCGAATTCTTCCTTCCCCAGGCGGACAGCGCCGCGCTGAAGCCGTTATGGGAATTTCTGCATGGAAAACCGCGGGATAAATTTTCGTTCACCGCACAGGAGGCGGTCGCGCTCTCTCTCGATCTCGTCCGCCTTATCTGCGGCAGTGTGCTGAACGCGGCGGAATTCCCCCCCGCGGCGGCCCTCCGTTTCCATCTGGGCCAAAGCGGCACGCTCTTCGGCAACCTCTTTCTCCATCTCAACCGGAACTTCCGGGACTATTTCGGCGGCCTCTTTGATCCGTTGGCGGGAGCGGAAATGGCGGAGTGGAAAGGGTTTCTGGAAAAGTCGCCGCCGCCGGCCCCGCTTACGGACCGGGAGGCGAGCCGTAAGAAGATCCCGATCGCCCGGATCGGGGATCTCTACCGGGGGCTTTCCGCAAAAACAAAAGGTTATGCGCTCCGGCCCTCCCAGATCGCCTACGCGGGGCATGTCGCCTCCGCGCTGAACGACCGCGCCGTCCTCACCATCGAGGCGGGAACCGGTACGGGAAAGACGCAGGGTTACCTGATCCCGGTGCTGGAGTTCCTGCGGCGGAACCCCGATGCCCGGGTCGCCGTTTCGACCTACACCAAGAACCTCCAGGAACAGATCGTCCGGCGGGAGATCCCTCTGACCCTCTCCCTCAACCGAGCCTACCGGAAGATCCCGACCGCCCTTCTCAAGGGCAAATCCAATTACCTCTGCGCGGAGAAACTGGACCAGCTTTACGACGACGCCCTCTCCGGAGGCCGTCTGTTGGCCTGGCTCTACTTCGTCAACCGGATCTTTCATTTCCGCGAAGTCGACGGGGATACCGTCGGGGAGCGGGTCCGTTTTCACCTGAACGACGGCCTCTTCTTCCGCCGTCTCCAGCATGAAATCTCGGCCCGGAGCGGCTGCAACCGGAGGCATATCCGCTGTCCTGCACAAGTGGTCGCAGCCGAGGCCCAAAATGCCCGCCTCATCATCACCAACCACCACAAGCTGGCCCTTCTCGACCGGGACGAGATCCTCGGCAGGCTCTTTGAAAACTGCGTGATCGACGAGGCGAACCATTTCGAACAGGCGGTCCGCGGCGCCTTCGCGATCGAAATCGGCTCGCGGGCGATGGCCGACGCGATCGCCTATCTTGAATCGGTCCTCCGGCGCCTAACGCCGACGCCTGGAAATTTCCCTGCCAAGGGGATCGCCGCCGCGCTGACCGCCACCAGCGAATTCCGCGAGGAAACATCCGGATTTGCCTCTGCGCTCGCCGCCGTCCGCGGCGCCGCCGCTCCGGGCGAGGCGATGGTTCTTCCGGCGGAACACCCGGCGTTCCGGGACGGCCATCTGAAAACTCACCTTGGCGTGTTGAGGAAGCGCCTCAAGGAAATAGCAGGAGACCTGTCGTTCATCAAGGATCCGGAGACGTGCAAAAACCTCGGAATCCGGACCCGGACCGTCGACCGGCTGAAGACCGCCCTCCGGGATCTCCAGGAGAATGCAGAGACACTTAAGACGATCGGGGAAAAGGTTATTACTCCGGGGCACGTCACGGCCAGCGTCCTCTACGTCCGCCACTGGACGATTTCCGTCCGCGCCGTGGAGGTGGCGGACATTCTCCGGGATCATCTCTACGAAGGCCGGGACTGCGTCATCTTCACCTCGGCGACGCTCCGCCAGGGTGAGAGCTTCGATGGTTTCCAGCGCGCGGCGGGGCTGGGGGGCTGGGAAAATGGGGAAATGGGGACACGATGCCGCATCGTGTCCCCATTTCCGGGCAGCCAAGAACCGTCACCGACCGCGGAAAAACCCAGGAACAGGGAATTCCGTTTCGAGGCCATCCCTTCACCCTTTGATCCCGCCGCCGCGGAGATCGCCGTCCCCAAGGAGGCCGTGAGCGGCTCATTTGAATGCAAGGAGGCCTGGCTCTCCCGGGTAGCGGAGCTTCTCCCCGGCCTGATCCGCCGGAACCGGGGGCGCACCCTCGTCCTCTTCGCCAGCTACGGCGATCTGGAGGCGATCTCCACGCGGGTGGCGGACGAAATCCGCGCCGACGGCTATCCGCTCCTCCTCCAGCAGAGCGGCGTCCCAACCGCTTCTCTCTGCGACGAATTCCGGGCAATCCGGGAGAGCGTCCTCTTCGGCGTGGACACCTTCTGGTACGGGGTCGATTTCCCCGGGGAGACCCTGACCCAGGTGATCATCACCCGCCTCCCCTTTCCCCACCCCCAGGATCCGCTTCAGATCGCGCGGCGGAATCTCCTCCCCCGGGAGGAGTACTGGCGACGCTACCGTTACGAAACCGCTATCAAACTGCGGCAGGGGATCGGCCGCCTGATCCGCTCGGAGGCGGATCGGGGCAGGGTCGTGATCCTCGACGCACGCTACCGTAGACACAAGGACAAAGGGGTTACAGCATGACCGGTGTGATTCTTTCGGGCGGCAGAAACAGCCGAATGGGGGAAAACAAGGCATTTCTCCGCGTCGAAGGCGAACGGCTGATCGACCGGACCGTCCGGCTCTTCCGGGCGGTTTTTCAGGAGGTGATCATCGTAACCGCCTCCCCGCTCGATTATCTCGATCAGCAGGCGACCATCGTCACCGACATCCTCCCGGAGAAGGGCGCCCTCGGCGGGCTCTACACCGGACTTTTCTTCGCTTCGGATGAACACGTCTTTGTCGCGGCGTGCGACATGCCCTTCCTGAACCGGCCCTTTATGGAATATATGATCCGGCAGACGGCGGGATATGATATCATCGTTCCGGCCCCCCCCGACGGACTCCAGCCGCTCCACGCCATCTATGCCCGCCGCTCTCTCCCGGTTATCCGGAGCCTCCTCGACCGGAACCGCCTGCAGATCAAGGAGCTCTATCCGAGCCAGAAGCTCCTCAAGATTCCCCCCGAGGTTCTCCGCTCCTTTGACCCGGAAGGGCGGATGTTCCTGAATGTCAACACCCCGGAAGATCTCCGGAACCTGGAGCCGCGTTGAACACAAAAGAATTCGGCGGGAATTCAGGGGCATCTATGATAAATATGCAACTATAAATTAGTTTGCGTTTTATATTACTTTCCGGCATAAGAAATCCATGAACGCAAAACAGAAAAAGACACTGGCCATGATCTTTGACAAGCCGACACGTTCAGATATTTCATGGCAGGAAACCGTTTCGCTTCTCGTTAGAATCGGCGCTGTTATGAAAGAGGGCAATGGATATCGCGTAAGGTTCAAGTACCGTGATCGCAGTCTTCATGTTCACGCGCCACACCCGGCGAAGGTCATATCGAGAGGCACGGTAGAGACGGTACGTGGTTTTTTAACAGATATAGGAGTTACACCATGAAAAATATTTTGCAGTATAAAGGGTACGCCGGAAATGTTCAATTTGATCCGGATGATATGATTTTCTACGGTCGCGTCATGGGAATGAAGAAGGCCCATATCGCCTATGAGGGAAAGACTGTTGACGATCTTGTGAAAGATTTTCGGGATGCCATTGACGATTACCTCAATATGTGCGCCGAAGATGGCATTGAACCCGAAAAGCCCTTCAAAGGAACGTTCAATCTCCGCCTTGATCCCGAGCTCCATAAACGTCTGGTCGTGAATGCTACCGACCAAGGCATGACACTGAACGCTTTTGTCAAGGGCATCCTGGAAAAGTCTACAGAGGAAGGTCACCGGGCCGGATAGGGATGCGACGGCTGTAGAAGTCCGGACATAGTAAGGGCGGCATACATGCAAGAACTAAACAAAATAAAGGTCATGTAATTATATGGGAAGTGTCCCTGGTTTTTACTGGTTTTTCATATTTCCGAAATAGAGCCCAAAAAGAGGTGCAAGAGACATGAAAAGTTCAAGTAGTGCCGAATATGTAAAATTGAGCGTTCCTGAACGGATTCAACTTGTAGAAGACATCTGGGACAGCATCGCCGAGATGCCTGAAGAGATGCCGCTTACGGAGGCGCAGCAGGCGGAATTGGATCGACGCCTTAACGCCTATCGTTTAAATCCCGAAGAAGGATCTCCGTGGGAATACGTGAGAGAAGCCATCCGTCGATCATGAAACGAATGATTTACATCCGCCCTGAAGCGGAACAAGACATGCGGGAGACCTATGCTTGGTATGAAACACAGATGCCGGGTCTGGGAGCCAATTTTCTCCTGCATGTTGACGCTCAGTTGAGATCGCTTCAGAGGAACCCGTCACAATATCCGGTCGTTCACCGAGAAGTTAGGCGTTGTCTGGTCCGCCGTTTTCCTTATGGCATTTTCTATCTTGTTGAAGATAAACGGATTGTCGTTCTAGCTGTATTTCATGCCAAGCGCGACCCCAAATCATGGCAGACAAGGTCATGAACAGAATCCAGTCAGGAGCAAAGGTAATTACCTTTATCCCAACGAGTTTTTTGCAGCTATTAGGCTGCCGGTTCAGACAAGAAGCAGAATCGTCAAGAAAGCCGCATGATTAATATGGGAAGTGTCCCTTAATGTGGAGAAGCGTCTTCTTTCTTCTTTTTGTTCTTTGGCTGGCGCAACACATAAGACAACGTTTCTATTAACGTACAGTTTTCTGAAAGGGGTATGTTGAAGAATATCATTTATGCAGTAGATTTCAAACACAATTGGTGATAGTGAATCTTCAAATATGAAATACAGTTAGGCGCGGCGCAATATCGTTACCGCTGCTCTAAGGAGGCGTCCTTGCCCTTCCCAAGACAAATCGAGATCGAACTTCCGCTCTTGCAGGCACTTGTTGACCTCGGAGGCGAAGGCCGCCCTCGCGATGTCTATCCACTTGTCACCAAGTGCTTCCCACAGCTTACAGCCGAAGAGCAGGAAGAGCGCTTCGAGAACTATCCCTCCACGCGCAAGTGGACCAATCTTGTTCAATGGGTTCGTCAACGGCTCGTCGATCTTGGACAGATCGACGGATCGCAGCGTGGTATCTGGCAACTAACAGGCGCGGGTCGGAAGAGGTTACAACAGGAAAACCAACACCCAGCGTCCGGCAAGTCAGCAGCAACGCTTACCAGCTCCATAGCCGGCATGTCGGTGTTGAGCCTCCGCGATCTGGTAAATGCAAACCTAAACGAGATCAAGGCGCGGCTTCTTGCCGAGCTCAAGAACCTCACACCACGCTCCTTTGAACACTTCTGTAAAGAGTTCTTGGCACATCTCGGCTATAGAAATGTTGAGGTGACGAAGAGAAACCAGGATGGCGGCATCGATGGCCATGGTGATTTCCGCCAAGGAGCCATAAGCATTCGGTCCGCCTTTCAGGCAAAGCGATGGACCGACAATGCGGTCGGACGACCTGATATCGATAGGTTTCGGGGAGCCATCCAAGGTGAGTATGACCACGGCGTCTTCCTGACGACAAGCAGATTCTCCAAAGACGCGAAGCTCGCGTCCTATAAAAAAGGCGCCATCACCGTTCTCCTCCTAGACGGTGCCGCCATCGCGGACCTTCTCGTGGACCGCGGTCTTGGCGTCAGAAGGGACCCCCTCTACATTTACGATGTTGATGAGGAGTTCTTCGACATTGACGAAGACTGAGAACCACAATTGCGCGGTACTCATGCGCCCCTGGTCCGCATAACAGCGCACCCCAGCCGAAGTGACTGATCCGAACGCCTAACGTTTCAAAGCCTGCTGCAGGAGCTGGACCGGATGCAACACCCGGATGGCCGGATCGAGGTGGTTGGAAATGGTCAGGTTGCACCCGGGGCAGCAGGTGGTCAGCACCTGCGCCCCGGTCTCCCGGATACTGTCCACCTTCCGTTTCGTGATCTTTCGAGAGATCTCGGCGTGTTCCACCTGGAACGAACCTCCGCCGCCGCAGCAGTCGCTTGCGCCCGGGAGTTCCACATATTCCACGCCGGGTATCGCCTTGAGGAGATTCCGGGGTTGGGCGCTGATCTTCTGACCCTTCACCAGGTGGCAGGGATCATGGTAGGTCACGCGGATCTTCTTGCCGCTTCCGTCCAGCTTCGGGAGCCACTCCTTATGCTCGTCGATGAACACGGTCACATCCTGCATCTTCGCGGAAAGAAGCTCCGCCGCCTTGATCTCCCCGTCCGTCACCTGCTCCCCAAGTTCGCGGAGGTCTTTGAGCAGGTGTGCGTATTCGTTCTTGAGCGCCGCACCGCAGGTGGCGCAGTCGACGACGACGGCATCCACGTCCGTTCGGGCAAAGAGTTTCAGCGTGTCCCGGATGCATCGGAGCGAGGTTTCCCGATCTCCGGACATAAATATCGGAAGACCGCAACAGGACTGATCCTTGGGAATGATCACCTCGACACCCATCTTTTTCAGCACATCCACCACCGCCTGGCCGATATCGCCATAGAGATAGTTGGTGGCACAGCCGTGGAAGTAAAGCACCCTCCCCCTGGCCTCGCCTTCCGGCTTCACCACTTCCGGAACGGTCTCGGAGAAGGGCTTCTCATTGAAGGCCGGAATCCGTTCCACATTCAGCGCGCCCGCGTTCAGTTTCGATTCGATCCAGGGAGCGCCGAACATCTTGCGGGCCCACTTGCCGAACCAGGCCGACGTGGACATCTTCCATTTGCTGGCCAGAAGCTGGAACATCATCTTCTTCTTCCAGTCGATGCCGTAGCGCTGCACGGCCCGCCAGCGCACGCCGGAGAAGAGATGGTCGCCGTGGACGCCGCTGGGACAGTTGGCTACGCATGATCCGCACAACAGGCATGTAGAGAAGAACGCCTCCTTCACCTCCTCGGACATATCCAGACTGCCCTCGGAAAGGTAGCGGGAGAGCTGCACCTTGCCCCGCGGCGTCGCCTCCTCCACCAGCAGCTCCTTATAGACCGGACAATGGGCAATGCAAAGACCGCACTTGATGCAGTGGTAGATATTTTCCCGGGTATTCTCACCGAACAATTCTTGCTTTTCCATGATCCCATTCCCTCTTCATCGGCTCTTTGGGCGGGGACACGATGCGGCATCGTGACGGGGACATGATGCGGCATCGTGTCCCCAAACCTCCCGCGGCTATAGGCTCAGACATCCCCGACAAATCGCCCCGGATTCAGAACGCCGCCCGGATCCACCGTCTCCTTCAGGCGCCGCATCACCACCTCATCGCTCCGCGGCCGCCCCCAGACGCTGACCCTTTCCTTCAGGTCGCGCGGAGAGAACTCCACAACCAGATTGCCTTCATGTTTCGCCGCTTCGTCGGTGAATTTGCCGATCAGATCGACGACCGGATCTATCTTCGCAGCGCCGTAGTCCAGGATGTAACTGGTCAGGATTCCATTCCCGGCATGGCCGATCAGCGCGCAATCGACCCCGGCAGCCTGCGCCATTTTTTCATAATTCCCCAGGATCTCCACCTGCTTTGAAATGACAAAGTTGGATCGGAGAATTATGGAGGCCGCCGAGTCAAGGGCAAAGTCGCGAACCCGGCGCCAGAAGATCCGATCCTCTTCTCCCCACAGGACCTTGGTATCCACGGCCCCTTCCTTCTTCGCAATGTCCCCGATTTCCGCCACCTGCCGGTCCACGGCCTCCCGGACGCCCTCCAGGCTGAAGGCGACCAGATATCGAGCCTTTTCCCCGAGCCGACCCGCGGCCCTGCCGTCCATCAGTTCCATGGCCGACGGAAGGAGGACCGAATGGAGGATCTTCCGCGTCAGCGACCCGGCTTTGGCCAGATCCCCGAAAGAGACCAGCAGCGTCGCCGAGGCCTCCGGCAACGGGAGGAGTTTCGTCGTGATTTCGGTAATAACCCCCAAAGCCCCCCAGGAGCCGATCATCAGCTTGGTCATGTCATATCCGGATACGTTCTTCACGGTCTTCCCGCCGAAGGCAACCACGTCGCCGTTGGGGGAAACGGCTTTGAGGCCCAGAAGCAGATCACGGGCGGAGCCGTAGAGATACCGCCGCGGTCCGCTGCTGTTGGTGGCAATGATGCCGCCGATGGTGGCCTGTTCCGAATAAGGCGGATCCAGAGGCAGGAACGAACCCTTGCCGGTACCGGCCAGCTTTTTCTGCACCTCCGCCAGCGTGATCCCCGCTTCCACCGAGAGGCTCAGGTTGGGGATGTCGTGCTCGGTAATCCGATGTATCCGCAGCATCGACAGAACCAGATCGATCTTTCCGGGAATCCCGCCCGCAGCCATTTTGGTGCCGTTGCCGCGGGGCACAACGGCCAGTTTTTCCAGATAGGCATAGGCCAGCAGCCTCGATACCTCTTCCACGCTTCCGGGGATGACGACAGCCTTGGGCGCCAGGCCGTCGACGGCATAGGCCTTGAGCCGATCCGGATCCTGTATCACATTGGGTTCCCCGATGATTCCGTTCAACGCGGAAACCAGTTGGTTTGAATTGGACATACCCGGGCTCCTTTCCCCGCGTTATGCGGCTTTTTCCGTCTCCGGCAGCAACTTCCCCGGATTAAACAGGTTCAACGGATCGAAGGCCGCTTTGACCTTCTTCATGGCGGCGATGTCGCTAACGCTGAAAATGAGGGACATCCCCTGAATCTTTTCCACGCCGATGCCGTGCTCGCCGCTGATCGTTCCTCCCATATCCACGCAGAGCTTCATGATCTCCATCGCCGCGGCATGGACCCTCGCCAGTTCATCCTTGTCCCGCTCGTCGAACAGGATCAGCGGATGCAGATTTCCGTCTCCGGCGTGGAATACGTTCGCGATCGGAAGGCTGTATTTTTTGCCGATTTCGACCACCTTGGCCAGCGTCTCCGGCAATCTGGTTCTGGGCACGGTGCCGTCGTTGACCAGATAGTTGGGACGCAGCCGACCGACGGCGCCGAAAGCCCCCTTCCGGCCGGCCCAGATCTTGTCACGCTCCGCCTGGTCCTTGGCAACCCGGATTTCCCGTACATTGTTCTGCCTGCAGATGGCAAGGATGCGCTCCGTGAGTCTCTCCATGCCATCCTTCAGGCCGTCAAGCTCAATAATCAGGATGGCCGCCGCATCGGTGGGGAAGCCTACACGATAGGCCTCTTCGACGGCCTTGATGGTCAGGTTGTCCATCATCTCGAGGGTGGCGGGAATGATGCCTTCCCCGATGATCGCGGTCACCGTATTGCCGCCGTCTTCAATGGAATTGTAGATGCAGAGCATCGTCTTGACCGCTTCCGCCTTCGGCATGATCCGGAGCACCGCCTGGGTGACGATGCCCAGCGTCCCCTCGGAACCCCCTAAAACACCCATCAGGTCAAAGCCGGGATTGTCGAGGCCCTTGCCGCCCACCTGGACGACCTGGCCGTCGTAGAGGACCAGTTCCACCCCCAGGACATGGTTGCTGGTCACGCCGTATTTCAGACAGTGGGGACCTCCGGAATTCTCGGCGAAATTCCCTCCGATCGTGGTTACTTTTTCACTCGCCGGATCGGGCTGGTAGAGATAACTGTGCCCGGCCAGCACATTCTTCAGGTCCAGCGTCACCACGCCGGGCTCGACCACGACACGCAGATTCTCGATATCCATGTCGAGGATCCGATTCATTTTCGTCAGGACGATGGCAATACCGCCCCGAACGGTGACGCTCCCGCCGCTCAGGTTCGTACCCGCTCCCCGGGCGATGACGGGAATCTTGTGATCATGGGCGAATTTGACGACCTTCGACACCTGTTCCGTCGATGTGGGAAGAACGATGCAGTCGGGTTTCGAACGGATCAGCGACGCGTCGTATTCATAGAGCTTGAAATGCATCTCGGAACTCAGCACATTCTCCCTGCCCACCAGCCGGACAAGCTCACCGATCATGCTATCCTTTTCCATCTTGAACTCCTTGGCTCTCTCCAGCCGTCCGGCATCCGATGCGAACCGGCCGGCGTTTAAAACAAGGCGAAGCAATCCCGAAAAACGGCGATTGCTTCGCTTTCAAAGAAAAAGAAGTTGACCGGGAGGAAACTACTTCTTCCGCGTTGCTTCCATCTCGGCGATTTCCTTCATCGTTGCGAGGATCTGCCGGGCATTCTCGTAGACCGGCGTATCCACCATTTTCCCCTTGAAGGAAACGGCGGCGGCGCCCTTGGCGATCCCCTCTTCCTCGAAGATCTTCACGACGCCGGTCGCCCATTCGATATCGTCGGCCGATGGCATGTAGAGCTTGTGGGAGGGTTCGATCTGGCTGGGATGGATCAGCATCCGGCCCTCATAGCCCATCTGGCGGCCCTGCATGACGCTCACCTCGAAGGCCTCGACATTCTTGAAATCGACGAACGGGCAGTCGATGGCGACGCAGCCGGCGGCGCGGGCGGCCACGGCGGTATAGAAACGGCCGTAGGTCTGCTCGACGGCTTCGGAGGTCAGTTTCACCCGCATGTCCTTCGTGTAGTCCACGGCGCCGAAGATCAGGGAGTTGACGCGCGGGCTTGCGGTCGCGGAGGCATAGGCGTTGATCATGCCCTTG
>Ga0315286_10004709_pt1 | contig 13077 bp, 12 predicted proteins | sample YL17G10_0_MG_FD_205038 | JGI IMG/M metagenome (GOLD analysis project Ga0315286, IMG submission 205038) | Sediment microbial communities from Yellowstone Lake, YNP, Wyoming, USA - YL17G10_0 | ecosystem: Environmental > Aquatic > Freshwater > Lake > Sediment | place: USA: Wyoming | collected... | reverse complement strand
GGCCGACGCTCCCTCCCGGCTACAACGAGGCCCCACTCGCCCAGTTCGACTGGCGGACGCGCTACGAGCTCGACCAGCGCATCGTCCCCGAGGCCTGGCAGCGTTTCGAGCCGATCGTCCCGGGCCGCTACCGCCCGACTCTGCTGATGCGCGCCTTCGCCCCGTTGCTCAGTTTCGTGATGGGGACTAAGGTGCGCGACATCGTGATCCGCAGGGCGCGCGACGGGCTTGTCGTCGCAACCGCCGGCTGGACGCTATCGCGGCGCGGAGAGGGCATGAACCGCATTCGGATCCGGCTTGATCCCGCTTGCCCTGAGCTCGCCCCCTTCCTCGTTCGGCGACTGCTCCACGAGGTTCTCACGAAGAGTCCCAAGCTGCGGATCGGATCCTTTGTCCCGTCGTGGGCTCCAGCGGTCAGTGCGGCCGCGGAAGAGGCCGGGTTCGTGCGTCGAACGACGCACATGGAGATGGGAATCGAGCTTGAGAACTGGTCCCGCGGGAAGTCCCCTCGGACTGAGTGATGAGCCCGAAACCCTCGGCAAGTACTCGCGAGGAATACCGCTACGTCAAGATCTGACGCCATCTTTGCGCGGCAAGTACTCGCGAGGAATACCGCTACGTCAAGATCTGACGCCATCTTTGCGTGGTCTGACCAGGTCCTCACGGTGTCTCATCGCCTGTGGTGTCTCTTGGAGACCGACATGGAATACCTTACCATTGGAGAGATGGAACCAAACGTGTGACAGTCTCACACTGAGAGGTGGTCCAACATGCCCGTGTACGAGTGGAAGGCAAGGGCATATCTTCCCTGGTCCCAAGTCCGCGGGGAGCTACGGGTCGCCGCACTGACGTTCAGACCATCGCGGCGAACGGGAGAGGAAGGTTCGCTCGCGCAAGTCGAGGTCGAGGTCGAGACGGACGCCTTCACAAGCGACGACCGGTCAAGACCCGCGGCAGTCGCGCGCGGGCTTCGCGATCTGCAGGCTAGTCTGCAGCTGTGGTCGCTTCTGACCGGTCGGAGGTGGGAGCTGGTGGGTGCCGACGCAGAGATCCTTCGCGTGGATGACGGAGGGGCCCCGACGTGCGCGATTGAGGCGACGGCAAGCCTCTTGGCCGATGCGATTGCTGTCCAGCAGGTTCGCCAGAGCACGCTGGCGCAGCTAGCCCTGGCAATGGAGCTTGAGGGGAGGTTACCATCAAGTCAATACGCAAAGCCGTTGGGGAGAACCCTCGACTGGACGTACAGGAGCCTTGCCGAGAAAGATCCAGTCAATCGCTTTGCGGCGGCTTGGATCGCGCTCAACATTGTCTACGACGCACTGTCACCTGGCACGGCGACCGGGGAACGCGCGAAGATCGACACACTTGCCGGATCGATCTCTGACCCGGAACGGGTGCTCACTGCCTGCAGTGGGGCTATGGCTGTGATTCACGCCTGTCCAACAGACTTCCGACGGTCAAGCGGTGAGGATGATGGCTCAGAGCTTCAGATCGCGCTGTCAGCTGGCCACCACGGGGAGGCGTTGCGACGGTTCCTTCAGTGCTCGTACACGGCGAGGTGCTCTCTGTTCCACGAAGGACGATGGACAGACAAGGTGCTCTGGGCTCTCTCGACGGCCCTGGTGGGGGTACTCAGAGAGGCACTCGTTCAGATGCTGAAGTAGACATCCGTACGTGATATGAGATCGGTGCTGCTTTCTCCTCCCGGACATCATCAGCATGGCAGGTGCCCGCATCCCCGCGGCATGCGCTTGCGGCCCCATCCCGCGGTGCAGGTGCGACGAAACTCATGCTCTCGCTTCGCGTCTCTTGCACGTTGCGTTCCCTGTCGCCGCGGGGCAAAGACCGCCGTTGCTCGGACGAACGATCGATCCGGGGCGCGGCGCCTCGCCCCTTGACAGGTCCTCTCGCCGGCGTATACTCCGCCTTCTGACCGCACGACCGATTGGGTCACAGAGGACGGAGACATGCCAAAAGCGTTCAGCGAGGAAGAGAAGACCCGGATCCGCGGGCGGCTCCTGGAGGCCGGCCGGAAGCGGTTCACGCGCTACGGCCTCAAGAAGACGACGATCGAGGAGCTGGCCGGTGCGGCCGGGATCGCCAAGGGGTCATTCTACCTCTTCTTCGACTCCAAGGAAGAGCTCTACGTCGCACTCCTCGCTGAGGTGATGCCCGAGGTTGAGAAGCGGGTCCTCTCGCGGTCGCTTGAGGCGACGGACGACGCACGGGAGGCGATCGTCCGCTTTCAGGAAGAGATCGTGCGGGAGATGGAAGACGACGAATTGATCCGGCGGCTGGTGACAAGCCCGGAGGAGCTGGAACACCTGATCCACAGCGCCCCGGGCGACGACGCGTGGCGATGGCGCCTTGGCCTCTTCCCGGCAGTCCTCGAGTGGGTCGAGGTACGGCAGAAACGGGGCGAGATCGTGGCCGAGGACGCCAAGGTCGTGGCGTCGGTCCTGGGAATGATCCAGTTCCTCCCAACGCACGAGGACGACCTCGACCCGGCGATCTACCCGCGGCTGATGGAGCTTATGGTGCAAGTCATTGCGGACGGGCTGACGTGCCCGGCAAAGAAGGTGAGAAAAGGATGAACCAGTCGAACATTCGCATGGCCTGGCGCGGGCTGTGGCGGCACCCGCGGCGAACCCTGCTCATGATCGGGATGGTCGGCTTCGCGAGCCTGGTGATCATTCTCCTCTGGGGGACGATCGACGGGTTCATGACGTCGATGACCGACTCCCAGATCTCGGTCGACCAGGGGAGCCTCAAGCTGCGCGCGGCGGGGTACGCACAAGACCCCGCTCCCGAGCATGGCTTGACTTCTGACGCCCTGTCCCAAGCCGCGGCAGCCCTCAAGCGTGTGGGAATCGAGCGGTACGCGCCCCGGCTCTTTGCCTACGGCATGGTGAAGAGCGCCTACGGCGCGACCGGCGTCGAGATCCGGGGGATCGACTTCGTGCGCGAATCCACTGTGACGACCCTGCCGAAGCTCGTCTCGCAGGGTCGGGGTCTAGAGAAGCCAGGGGAGGTCCTCCTGAGCGCCGACCTTGCCAAGCGCCTCGACGTGCGTGTGGGCGAGCGCGTGGTGCTCCTGGTACAGAGTGAGAAGGCCCCCGAGTCGCTCGCCTTCAGCGCGGTGGGGTTCTTCGCTTCGGGGATACCGAACCTCGACAAGAGCGCGGTCCTCGTCTCGATCGAAGACGCGCGGCGGCTCACGGGCTGGCAAGGCGCGACGGAGATCGCCGTCGCCCTTCCTCGCTCGCAGGACGCCGACAAGGTGGCAGCGAAGCTGGGAGGGCTCTTGGGAACTGGGTTCGACGTGAAGAGCTTCCTCGCCCTCAACCCGCTCCTCGGGCAGATGCTTGAGATCGCGAAAGTTGAGATGGTGCCGATGATGCTGATTCTCGCGCTCCTGGCAGGCTTTGGGGTGGCGAACACGGTCCTCTTCTCCGTGCTCGAGCGAACGCGCGAGTTCGGGGTGATGGTCGCCGTGGGCATGTCGCCCAAGCGCCTCGCACGCATGGTGGAGACCGAGTCGCTCCTCGCCTCGGCGATCGGCTTTCTCGTGGGCGCCGCGGTGGGATACGTCCTTCTCGTCTGGCTGAGCCGGGGGATCTCGATCGGGACACAATGGGCCTCGATGGGCGGAGACATGGCCATGCCGACGACGCTCTACGCCTCGACGTCCGGGTGGTACTGGCTCGCGAGCTTCTCCGTCGTCATCGTGACCGGCCTCGTCGCCGCCTGGTACCCGGCACGGCGCGCGGCCGCGCTCGAGCCCGTGGAGGCGATCCGCGAGAACTAGCCATGCTTTGCCCACGTGCCACTGGCCACGCGCTACGTGCCACGAGCCACATGCTACGTGCTACAGGCCACGAGCAAGGAAGTCCGGAACACGAACCGAAGAAAGGTGAGGGAATGACATGAACAAGAGACTGGTCGTTCTTGCAGCAGCGGCATCGGTCACCCTGGCTCTCTTGGTGACGAGAACGGCTTCGGCGGAGGACCTGACCGCCTTTCAGGTGATGGACAGGGCCAAGGCAAACTGGCAGGGAGACACGTTCCACGGGCTCGTCACCCTCGACGTGACGCAGGCGGCCCAATCCCGCTCGTATCGGGTGGAGGTCTGGTCGCAAGGAGAGACGCTCGGGCTCATTCGCTTCCTCGCGCCGGCCGCGGACGCGGGCTCCGGCTACCTGATGGATGGCGACGAGTTGTGGTACTACACGCCGGCGGCCGGGAAGGCGGTGAGCCTCCCCAAGATGGCGCTCTCCGACAGCCTCTTCGGCAGCGGCCCGGCCCTGGAGGACCTCCTGCACGGGACCCTTTCCGAGAACTACGAGGCAACGATGACGCGGGACGGCACGGACTACCTTCTCACCCTCACTCCCAAGCCCCAGGCGCCGGTCGTGTACGGGCACCTCGACGTGCGTGTGCGCGAGGACTTCGCCATCGTCTCGATCGACTACTACGACCAGCGAGGTGCAGTCCTGCGCACAGCCAGGTTCTCGGAGTACCTCAGTCTGCCGGGCCGGATCGTGGCGACGCTCATCGTGGTCGAGGAGAAGAACGGGGACCGCTCGGTCGAAAGGTTGGAGAACCCTGAATTTGACCTTGCGATCGATCCGAAGGTGTTCACCATCGCGTACTTGGAGGCGGGGAAGTGAAGCAGGCGTGGCGTCACCTCTGGCGGAGCCGGCGACGAAGTCTCCTGACCCTCTTTGCCGTCCTGATTCCTGTGTTCATCCTCGTCCTGGAACTGGGGCTCCTGAACGGGGAGAACAAGAGCCTGTTCGAGAACACGGTCAAGTTCGAGACCGGCCACCTCCAGATCCAGAAGGCAGGGGACCGGCCAGAGGGAGGCGCCCTGCCGCTGATCGACGACCCAGAGAGGATCCTCGGCATCGTCGATCACACGCCTGGGATCGCCTGGCGCACGGTGCGCCTCGACCTCCCGGCGCTCGCCTCAAGCGGCGGCCGCTCCCAGGGGATCCTGATTCAGGGGGTGATGCCCGAGGAGATCGGCCAGGTGAACCCGATCGGGAAGCTCATCGCCGAAGGGACCTACCTGAGGACCGGCGAGAGGGGAGCGGTGATCGGGAAGGAGCTCTCCAGCCTCCTCGTGGCCAAGGTGGGAGACGACCTCGTCCTCCTCGGCGCCCACCCCGACACGGGGATCGGTGCGGCGAATGTCCCCGTCGTGGGCGTGTACACGGCTCCGGACCCCACGCTCGGCCGAACGGTGGTCCAGGTAGACCTCGGCCTCGCACAAACCCTAGCCCGCAGGCCCGGAGCGGCGACGTCGATCGTCGCCTTCGTGAGCGGAGTCGCGGGGCCCTGGGACGCCCCGAAGATCGACCGGGTCGTGAAGGAGCTCCGTGCCCGGCTCCCCAGCGACTACAAGGTGCTCGACTTCCGGGAGCTCGCCCCGGATCTAAAGACATTCGAGACCGTCGTCCGGCCGATCCACGTGTTGTTCATGGCGATCTTCTTCATCCTGGGCGGGCTCGTCGTCCTGAACACGCTCTTCCTCTCGGTGATGGAACGGACGCATGAGCTGGGCGTCGTCCTCGCTCTCGGAGCCTCTCGGCATCGCGTGATGCAGATGGTGCTGACCGAGGCTTTCTTGCTCGCGCTGGTGGGAGCCGGGATCGGCGCTCTCCTCGGAGCAGGCCTCGTCGGGCTCGCGGAGTCGGGCGGCGGCCTTAAGCTCCCGGGGGTCTACAGCGACTTTGCGCGGGTGATGGGAATGGAGCCGGTGCTCCACATGCGGGTGACGCTTTCGGAGCTTGTGATGTCTGGGCTCGCCATGGTCGGTGTGGCCCTTCTGGCCGCGTGGGTCCCGGCGCGCCGCGCGGCAGCCCTCGAGCCGGTGGAGGCGATGCGACATGTCGACTAACCCTGTGATGCGGACGGAGAAGCTCGTGAAGACCTACAAGACCGGCTCCGTCGAGACGCCTGCCCTGCGCGGCGTGGACCTCGAGCTGTGCCGCGGTGAGTTCACGGCCGTCGCCGGACCCTCCGGGTCGGGGAAGTCGACGCTCCTCCATCTCTTGGGAGGACTCGATCGGCCGACGTCGGGGGAGATCTTCCTCGACGGCGTCTTGCTTTCCAGCCTGTCGCGGGACGCGCTGTCGCGACTGCGCCTCGAGAAGATCGGTTTCGTCTTCCAGGCGTACAACCTGATCCCGGTCCTCACGGTTCTCGAGAACACCGCGTTCGTCCTCGAGCTGCGCGGAGTCGCGCTTCGCGAACGGATCGCTCGCGCGCGGAAGATCTTGGGGGAACTGGGGATCGAGAAGTACGCAAACCAGTTCCCGAGCCGCATCTCGGGGGGTGAGCAGCAGCGGGTTGCCGTCGCCCGCGCCGTGGTCGCGGAGCCGGCGATCGTCCTCGCCGACGAGCCGACGGCGAACCTCGACTCCAAGACGAGCCTCGGACTCATCGACCTGATGCGCCACTTGAACAGCGAGCACGCGGCCACGTTCCTGTTCGCCACGCACGACTCAAGACTCCTCGACCGCGTGAGCCGCCTCGTCACCCTGGAGGACGGCCGGATCGTGCGCGACGAACACCGGGTGCAAGTCGCGACGGCGAGGGTCTAGGCGGGAAGAGGGAAGTCGGCGGTTTCGTTTGAGTCCGCGAAGTAGTAGGCGCCCCGGTCGGCGACGACGCGGAGGAGGAGGTAGTCCGAATCAGACGGACCGCCGGGCCACTCCTCTCTCCAGATCTCTTGCCACAGGCGCTCTCTTGTCGCCGGGTCGCTTTTCACCTCACCACGGCCGGAGAGGCTCACCTGGTTGAAGTCGCCCCGATCGAAGGCGAGCACGGTTACGCGCGGGTCCTTCCCGATCTCCGCGACCTTGCGCGAACAGGCCGAGGTCACAAACCACAGAGTCGACCCGTCACGTTCAACAAGGATCATCGGCCGCGCCCGCGGGAACCCCTCGGCGCCGGACGTGATGAAGAGGACCACCTCACTTGAGTCAAGGACCTGCCAGAAACGATCAGGCAGCATGCCGCACCTCCACCTCGACGAACTCAACCCCGCTCAGTGCGAACGCCTCCACGACGGCCGAGGCGAGCTCGGAGCGGGCGAGCAGGATCGGCAGGGCCTCTGAGCGTAAGAGTCCCCGCAACACCGGGGCCAGCCCACCGCCCGAGAGCTCCCAGCGACCAACCTCGTCCACGAGCACGACCTGCGCGTCTCGTGCCCCGCGCTCGATCGCGGCCAGGGCGAAGCGAAGACCTTGCTCGTCTACGAAGAAACGGCCGACCTGGATCCCGGGCGGTCTGTCTTTCGCGAATGGCCGTTCCTCTCCGGTCCCAAGGTCGCGGATCCGATAGCCGATCGTCTCCCCGTTTCCCAGGATGCGCGGGGCGACCACCCCGCCAACCGACACGCCACGAGCCCTGAGGCCCTGCGCGAGCACCTCCGCCGCCCCGGTCTTGCCCGAACCCACGCCGCCAGAGAGGATGACGACGGAGCGCCGCTTCTCGCCCTGTGGCAGAAGGCCGAGAACGCGATGAAGGAGACGGGTGGCTGGGGAATCCTCCGCGGAGCTGGCAGGGGCGCCAACTTTCTCGTGCCTTAGCTTGGGATCGGCGGCTTTCGTCAATCGCGCATCACCCCACTCCGCTGTCTCGTCGATGTCGCCTGATCTGTGAAGCAAGAGAGTAGTCGCTCCGAGCGGGACGGGCAACAGGGCGTGTGGGAGACGACACGTAGCTTGTCGCACGTAGTGGGTGGCCCGTAGTGCGTGGTTCGTGGTTCGAGATACGAGACTGACAAGCGCGTGGCATGTAGCCCGTGGGAGAGACAGAACAACGTGAACCAGGCCCGATCACCCTTCCAGAGACAACCAGCCACGAGCCACGACCTACAGGCTACGAAGTACGCGCCACAAGCCACGGGCTACGAGCTACGTGCCACGCGCTACAAGCTCACCGAGATCCCCACTTCGTCGTTGAACGCCTCGATCAGGCGGTCGATCGCCTCCACTTGGCCGTGCAGTCGGTCCCAGAACGCAGGGAAGTCGTCCCACAGGGGGTCGAGCTCCTCGACTTTCTTCCCCATCTGCTCGACCCACGTGAAGTACTTCAAGTTGTGGATCCGCTTCTTGTCGTGGAAGGAAAGCTCGGCGACGTGATCGGTGCCCGCGCCCAGGACGCGGCGCTCGTGGTCGACCGCGGCTTGATCCTCGCTGTAGATCCCGCGTGCCTCTCGAAGCTCCGCAAGGCGCGTCTGGTAGAGCTCCATCGAGTCGGTGAGCACGGTGAGGACGATCGCGCCTTTGGGGAGATCGTAGAACTTCGCAAACTTGATCGCACCGAGCAGGTTCGCGCAGCCCGAGATGCCAAGGAGCGAGAGCCGCTCGATCAGGGCCTCGCCTATCCCGCGGCGGCGAAGGTAGGCCTTCCCGGACGGCTCGTTGAACAGGCGGATCATCCGCATCGGGTCCTCATCGTCGATCGCCACGATGAGGTCCGTCGATCTCACGTTGTGGATGAAGGGGACGTGCTTATCCCCAATCCCTTCGATCCGGTGCGCCCCGAACCCGTTCTCGAGGAGCGTCGGGCACTGGATCGGCTCGGCCACGGCGAGCTTGCTGTGCGGGTAGACCTCCTTGAGGTAGTCGGCACACCCGGTCGTCCCGGCCGAACCCGAGGTCAGGACGACGCCGGCGTACTCCCCGCCGTGGAGCTCGTCCTCGAGGACCTCCTCCATGGCGTGCCCTGTGACGTCGTAGTGCCACAGGTGATTCCCGAACTCCTCGAACTGGTCGAAGATGACGACGTTCTCGCGCGTCGTCTTGAGCTCTTTGCACTTCTGAAAGATCTCCCAGACGTTTGACTCCGACCCCGGCGTGGCAATCACCTCGCCAGCGACCTTGGACAGCCACTCGAAGCGCTCCCTGGACATCCCCTCGGGCAGGATGGCGATCGACTCGCACCCGAGGAGGTTCGCGTTGTACGCGCCTCCGCGGCAGAAGTTCCCGGTGGAAGGCCATGCCGCCTTGTCGCGGGTCGGGTCGAACTGGCCGGTGACCAGGCGGGGCACGAGGCAACCGAACGTGGCCCCTACCTTGTGCGATCCCGTGGGGAACCACTTCCCGACGAGCGCGATGATCCGGGCCTCGACGCCCGTCAGCTCCGGCGGGAACTCCAGCGTGTTCACTGTGCCGAACAGGCCGCCCTTGGCCTTGGGCTCGTTCTTCCAGGTGATGCGGAACAAGTTCTGGGGATGGAGGTCCCAGAGGCCCACCCCTCGAAGCCGCTCGACGATCGTCGCCGGGACGAGCGATGGATCTCGCATCTCGTGAAACGTGGGGACGACGATCCCCTTCTCCCGCGCCCGCTTCGCCGTCCGCTTCAGTACTGCCTCGTTCACCTTGAGGTCGATCATGCCATCCTCCCTGGGTGCTCGGTGAGTCGTTCTGGCTTGTGGCCGTGTTTCGCCAATGCTATCATACAGCTTGACCGGCTGACAAGCTGACAGGAGAGGTGAGGCGAGTGCCGTTCCAGAAGGTACGCGCGACCAAGGTATCGGCCGTCGTGGCCGAGCAGATCGTCGAGGCGATCAAGACGGGGGTCTACCCGGTGGGAAGCCGGCTTCCTTCCGAGGCGGAGCTCGCCCAGGCGACCGGGGTCAGTCGGGCGTCCGTGCGCGAGGCGCTCTCGGCCCTTCAAGCCGTCGGCCTCATCGAAGCGAAATCGGGGAGCGGCAACTTCGTGCGGAAGTCCCCGACCCAGGAGGACGAGGCGGATGTCCCCCTGCTCCTCGAAAGCGAGGCCGGGTGCCTGGAAGTGATGGAGGCACGTGAGACGCTCGAGCCCAGCGTCGTCGCCCTCGTGGCGAGGAAGGCGAGCCGCAAGGTCGTCCGCGACCTGCGGCACGCGATCGGCGAGATGCGTTCCCAGATCGCAAGCGCTGACTTCTCAAGTTACTTCCAGGCCGACAAGCGTTTCCACCTCGCCCTCGTCGCAGCAGCCGGGAATCGACTCCTTTCCGCGGCCCTCGTGCCGCTGATCTCGACCATGGATCAGACCCTCTACAGGGAGTTCACCCACCGTTACTACCTGAAGACCGAGCAGGATCTCGAAGAGGTCGTCGACCTGCACGAGGAGCTTGTTAGCTCGATCGAGCGCCAGGACGAAGAAGGGGCCGCGGCGGCGATGTCCGAGCACTGGCGAAGGATGCGCGAGACCTCGGACGCGTGAGGGCGCAAGGAGTCACGATGCTCGAGGTCGACGAGAGAGCGAGAGAGGAGACGGTGAGGCTGACGCAGGATCTCGTCTCTATCCGCACACAGAACCCGCCTGGAGGGGAAGAGGAAGCGGCTCGTTACTGCCGCGATTTCCTAGCCCAGATCGGGATCGACGCGACCCTCGTACCGCTTGAGAGCGGGCGCAGCTCGGTCCTCGCCCGCGTTCCTGGGAGGGAGGCGGGAAGCGTGGTCCTCTGCGGGCACCTCGATACCGTGCGCGCGGAAGAGGGTTCCTGGACAACCCCACCGTTTGAGGGCCGCCTGGCATCTGGCCGGATCCTCGGGCGCGGAGCCGCCGACATGAAGGGAGGCGTCGCGGTCTTGCTCGAATTGGCGAGGCTCGTGGCTTCCTGTGGACGGCGGTCGGCGCGGAGCCTCGTCCTCGCCCTGACCGCCGACGAAGAGGGCACCTACCGCGGCGCGCGGTCGATCCGAGAGACTCACGAGATCGACGACGCGCGCCTCCTCGTCGTCGCCGAGCCGACGGAAGGGAGAGCCTACGTGGGACAGAAGGGTGAGCTCTGGGTCGAGGCGTTCTTCACCGGAAAGGGCGCGCACGGGGCGGTTCCGCACGAGGGAGTGAACAGTGTCCTTCCGGCCTGCGAGTTCTCGCTTGGGCTCGCCCGCGCGGCAACCGAGTTTCCCCAGGTGCCCGGCCGCGGGAAGACCACGCTTAACGTGGGCGCGCTGCACGGAGGCTGGCGGCCGAACGTCGTCCCGGAGAACGCCAAGGTCGAGCTTGACTTCCGACCCATCTCCAAAGAGGACGAGCGCCGCGCGATCCGTCTCGTGGAGGAGTTGGGCGAGCGAGCGGCGAAGCGGGTGGGGGCGACCTTCTCCTCCTGCGTGAGGAGCGCGTATCCTCCCATCTCGAGCGACCCGGCGCACCCGGAAGTGCGGGCATTCCTCGCTGCGGCCGTTGGGAAGGACGAGGGACACGCCGGCATCGCCCCGTACTGCACCGACGCGGTGGAGATCGCGCCGCAACTGGAGATCCCGGTCGTCCTGTACGGGCCGGGCTCGATCGCGCAGGCTCACCGGCCCGACGAGTACGTTGAGGTGAGTTCCCTGTGGGCGGTGCTCGAGGGCCTGGCCCGCTACGTCTCGACGGACTCGGTCCCGGAAGGGAGAACGTCTGCGAGGGCGGGATAGCAGCGTGAACACGAAATCAATCACAGAGGGTGGTCGAATGGCAGCGGAGAAGAAGGTCACGGTCATCGCCCTGGGCGGGAATGCGATCCTCCAGCCGGGGCAAAAGGGAACACTCGAAGAGCAGATGGCCAACGTCGAGGTCACCTGCCGGCAGTTCGTGGAGATGGTGACCTCGGGGAAGTACAAGATCGTCATCACCCACGGAAATGGCCCGCAGGTAGGGAATATCCTCCTGCAAAACGAGGCTGGAAAAGGCGTGGCCGCTCCCATGCCCCTCGACGTCTGCGGCGCAGAGAGTCAGGGCCTGATCGGCTACATGATCCAGCAGACCCTCCACAATCTCCTGGCCAAGGCCGGCCGAGGCGACATCCCGATCGCCACCGTAGTCACGCAGGTGGTTGTCGACAGGTCCGACCCCGCGTTCCAAAACCCGACCAAGCCGGTCGGCCCGTTCTACAAGGAGGACGAGGCGAAGCGCCTCGAGAAGGAGAAGGGCTACTCGGTGCGCGAGGACGCCGGCCGCGGCTGGCGCCGCGTCGTCCCGTCGCCCGATCCGATCGAGATCTTCGAGAAGGAGGCCATTCGCCAGCTCGTCGACGCCCGCTCGATCGTCATCGCCTCCGGCGGAGGGGGGATCCCTGTGGTCCGCGAGAATGGCGGCCTCGCCGGCGTCGAAGCGGTCATCGATAAGGACCTCGCCGGGGAGCGGCTGGCCATCGACGTGGGGGCGCGGATCTTCCTCATCCTGACCGACGTGGAGCAGGTGAAGCTCCACTACCGAAAGCCGGAGGAGAAGGCCCTCTCTCACCTGACGGTGGCCGAGGCGAAGCGCTACTCGGCCGAGGGCCACTTCGCAAAGGGCTCCATGGAGCCGAAGGTTCGAGCCGCCGTCCGATTCGTCGAGGCGGGCGGCGAGAAGGCCATCATCACCTCCCTTCACCGCGCGATGGACGCGCTCGAAGGAAAGGCAGGCACCACCATCACGAAGGAGTAAGGAGGTTTCTATGTCCAACACTAGTCTTCGAGGCCGCGACTTCATCACGTGGCTGGAATTCACGCGCGACGAGATGGAGGCGATTCTCGACACCGCGCACGATCTCAAGCGAAAGCAGATCCGCCGCGAGCCCCACAAGCTGCTGGACGGGCTGACGCTCCACATGCTCTTCTACAATACGTCGCTTAGGACGCGGAACTCATTTGAGACGGCGATGACCCAGCTGGGCGGCCACGCGCACTTCCTCCAGCCAGGCGCGGTGTACACGCCGGCCCTCAAGGGCGATGAGAAGGCGTACTCGACCGAGCGAATCAGCGACGTGGCCCGGGTTCTCGCCGAGATGGGCGACGGGATCGCGATCCGCATCTACGGCAAGTACACGGACTGGAAGTACGGGAAGGGGAATCGGATCGTCCGCGAGTTCGCAGACTGGTCGCGCGTTCCGGTCATCAACATGGAAGACGACATGTACCACCCCTGCCAGGACTTGGCCGACGTGATGACCATGCAGGAGAAGCTTGGTCACGATCTCAAGGGCAAGAAGTTCGTCATGAGCTGGGCCTATTCGGGATCGGTGGAGAAGCCGCTCGCCGTCCCTCAGAGTGCGATCATCGCCGCCTCCATGATGGGGATGGACGTGACCCTCGCTCATCCCAAGGG
>Ga0315286_10004708_pt1 | contig 13079 bp, 9 predicted proteins | sample YL17G10_0_MG_FD_205038 | JGI IMG/M metagenome (GOLD analysis project Ga0315286, IMG submission 205038) | Sediment microbial communities from Yellowstone Lake, YNP, Wyoming, USA - YL17G10_0 | ecosystem: Environmental > Aquatic > Freshwater > Lake > Sediment | place: USA: Wyoming | collected... | reverse complement strand
CCCCGTGCCTTGATCATTCAGGAGAACGGCGAACGCTTGGAAGGGTTTGAACCGGGCGATCTCCTCCTCGACGATCACGGTCGCCTTGCGGACAAGGGCCACCCGCGCGGGAGTGACCTCGCCGACAACCCGAGTCGCCAGTCCGGGCCCAGGGAAAGGCATCCTGGCGTGGATCTCCCGCGGCAGGCCGACCGCCTTCGCCACGAGCCTCACTTCGTCCTTGAACAGGTCTTTCAGCGGTTCGATCATTTTGAAGCCGTAGCCTTTATCCGGATCGATGCCGATCTGCTCCAGGATATTGTGCTGGGTTTTGACCCCGCCCTTCGTTTCGAGGATATCCGCTTTGATCGTCCCCTGGACGAGGAACCGGGCCCCGCTCTGCCGGACCGCTTTTCCGAAGACGGAATAGAACGTATGGCGGAACGCCTTGCGTTTCTCCTCGGGATCGATCTGTCCTTCCAGCGCGGCGAAGAACTCGTCGCGGGCATCGATGATATCGACCTTGATGCCGAGGCCCTTGAAGATCCCCCGGACGCTTTCAGGCTCTTTCTCGCGCATCAGGCCGTCGTCGATGAAGATGTTTTTCAAGTTCGCGCCCAGCGCCCGAGCCGCCAGGACCGTGCAGGCCGAACTGTCCACTCCGCCGGACAAAGCGGAGATGGTTTTCTCCTTCCCCGCGGTCTTCTTGATCTCCTCGATCTTGTCGGAGATGAACGTCTTGAGATTCATTGGGCCTCCCCCTTACGAAACAAAAGATTTTTTTCCTTCGTCGATCCTTATTTGTTGACCACGGCCATGGACGCGCCGATGGCGGCCGCTCCGCTCAATTCGACCTTGTGCACGACCGTGAAACTCCCCAGGCTGTTCCGGCTATAGATGGCCGGGAACGTGATCTTCTTCGCGTTGCTGCAGGCTTCGGTGAAGGTGTTTGTCTGATCGAGGATGACGACGCCGGCCACAGTGACGACATCGCGCCTCTTTCCGTTGTCACCACCGCCGATCGTCAAGTCCATGGTCAAATAAATGTCGGTCAGCGTTCCCCCCGAGGCCGCCAGCGTATAAGTCACCTGGTCCTGCCAATTGTTGTTCTCGGTCGGATTGGGGTAGGCGTCGGGGGTAAGGGTGATGGTCCCCTTTGTCCCGGACCATGTTCCATCCACGGAGAACTTCCAGAAGGTGCTGAAACAGGAACTGCTGTATGTCCCGTCGCTGCTTTTTTTCTTGAAGGGTCCGTTCTTGGAGAAGAACAGGTAATAGATGAGCCCGCTGATGACCGCCGAGACGAGCAGGGATTTCAGGATAGTGCCCATCAGGCTGCCTCCACGGCCTCTGGCGGGCGCGGCGACCGCTCGCCCCGCGATGGCCGCGCCTGTTTCCCGGCACGGTTCCCCGTAGTATTTCAGAGTCCGGAGATTCAGCCCCTCGAACGACTTTCCCTCGCCTAGAAGGGTTTTGGCCTGGCAATAATACTTGACCGCGAGGTCCTTTAATTTCAGCGACTCATAAATGGCGCCGGCCAGAAGATAGGTCTCCCCTTTCAGCGCGAGCCGGCCCCCCACTTGGCCGAGATCGACGAGCAGGGTTTCGACCAGCCCCCGGGCATAGTCCATATTGTCAGAGAGATAGGCCTCTTTGACCCGGCTGAATTTAATATTAAAATCATCGGTCTCAGCCAACGCCTCACGGGCCGGCGGCGTGATTTCTCCCCCGAAGATCTCCCCGAGGACAGGCAGCGCCCCAAGGCTGATCCCCTCGATGGTCGGATCCCCCCGGCCGAGCAACCCCAAAGCTTTCCGGTAATGCCTGCGTGCCGTTTCGTCCTCTCTGAGCTTCTCCGCGCAAGCTCCGAGCAAGACATAGACATGACCGAGGAAATCCCTGAAGTCGGTCCGGTTCTCGTCCAAAACCCGGACGACCGCCTCGAGATTCTGCCTGGCAGCGGCATAGTTCCCCTCGGCGTAATCCTTCCTTGCGTTGGCGAACCTCATTAGCGGAGTTTCCTGCTGGGAGAAGACGAAATGGGCCTCGGCCGCGATTAAAAGGCAGAGGACGATAGATAAAAATTTACTTAAAGCGCGGTCCCTGTGAGAAAACATAGTTTCCTCCTTAGCGATTTAAACATAGGGGAATAAAGCTCATTTGTCAAGAGAAAGTCTGGGGTCGCGTCTCCAATCGGCCGGCAAAAAGTCAAAATTGTAGAGGCGACCCCGAATTTTGACATCGTCTTTCTTATGTGTTATTTGTGTCCGCGGAAGTCCTCTCGGGCCAAGATGTCATCCATTCGTCAAGGGAAGAAAGCAAGAAAAGCGTTTATCCCTGTCCTTGTCTGCCTCTCTTTAAGCATGATCCGGCCGCTTCCCGTTCTCGGGCAGGAGCAGGGAACGGCCGGAAAGTCCCTTGGCTCATTGGAAAAGTCCCTGCTTATCCCAGGCTGGGGACAGCTCTCCGAAAAAAGATATATCGAGGGGGTTCTATTCCTTGCCGCCGAGGCTTTTTGCCTTTACGGGATCTTCCTCAATGACCATGCCGGCAACAGGAATTACAGCCTTTACAAAAAGGCCGAAACCATGGACGATGCCGTCCGATTCCGTCAGCTCGCCGAGAAATTCGACGCGCGTCGAAACCGGTTCCTCCTGGCCGCGGCGGCCGTCTGGGCGGTGAATCTCGTCGATATCACCCTGATCGTCAAAAGCAAAACACAGCGGGACAAATCGTTTTCTCTCAGGATCCAAGGTGGCCAACATCAAATCCTTTCCATTACGGCTCGCTGTCGTTTTTAGCCTGGTCTTCGCGGCCGCCTGCCAAGACCGGCTGTTCGACAATCCGTTCGACCCGCAGGCCGGCGAGATCGTCTTCGAGGTCGTCAACACCATTTATACTCCGGCCATAGGACCGCGGGGTTTGACCTGGGACGGAACGGCCCTCTGGAACGTGGACGGCGCTCATAACACCCTTTATGCCCTCAACGCCGCCAGCGGCGGCCTCGTTCGGACCCTGAAGTCCCCCCTGTTCAACATGACGGACGTGGCCTATGACGGTCAGGACCTCTGGGTCTGCGGCGAATTCGACGTGAACGTTTACAAGATCGGCCTCTTCAACGGCGACGTCCAAAAACGGCTGAACATGCAGCGCGGTTCATTCACGGCCATGGAATACGGCCAGGGATTCCTTTGGCTGGCGGACTCCCAATCCAACAAGATCCTGAAGGTCCATCCGGAAACGGCAGAGGTTCTCGGCTCGTTCGCGAATCCCGGCGTCCGGGCCGGAGGTCTGGCCTTCGACGGAGGTCATTTCTGGATTTCCGACCCCCGCACCCTCTCGATCTACGAGACCGACCTCGGCGGCCGCGTTCTGCGGAAGTACCTCTCGGCCGGCCAATCGCCCCAAGGCCTGGCCTTCGACGGCCGGTTCCTCTGGAACGTGGACGCCAACCAAAAGCTCTATCAGTTGAGATTTCAAAAATGAGAGGGAGAAGATCGGCCGGCCTTTTTTTATTATGGGCCGGGCTGGCTCTGCTCTCGTTCGGAGCCGGTTCGAGCATCCTCTTCCGCGTCGACGGCGCTTACCTCGTTTACAGCTACGACCATAATCAGATCTATGGAGAGAACGTCACGTTCAGATTGGATCCCTACGATGTCGCCTGCCGGTATCTGAAGATCGATCTCGCTTCGCGCTCTTTCACCGCCTACGGCGGCGTCCTCTTGACGAAGGATGAGGAAAAGCGCGAGGCCGACGAGTTCCTCTTCGATCCCCAGAAAAAAGAAGGCCTTCTCCTCGCCTATAAGGAAAGCCTCGAGATTCAGCCTTTGGATCCCGGCCAGTCCCTCTCTGAAGCGGCGACGCAAAGCCTCCTGGACAAGCGGCGGATACTGGCCGGCGTCGGCCTGAGCAAGATCCGTGACTCCTTGATCTACGCCACGGCCAGGACGCTCGAGATCTCCGCGGCCCTCGAGGTCTCCGGGGTGGACGTAACCTTGTTCGTCGAGGGAATCGAATCCCTCGGCTTTAAAACATTCAAGCTGTCGGGCGGCGTCGAGCAGCGGACGAACGGCTTTTCCCTGGACAAGATCTGGTTCACCAAGAGCCAGGGATTGTTTGGAAAAGCCGGCTATTCCTACGAGAAAGAAAAGAAGGTCCGGAGCTTCACCCAGCTTTACTACGAAGAGCATTCCATCCTCAAGGATTACGCCGGGCTGCCGCGGCAGCTCGACCTGCAAACCTCAACCACATGGACGGTGAAAGAGAGACTCGACGTCGGCTTGGCCGGCAGCTACAATTCGACGAGCCTGTGGAGCTCGCGCCTCTGGTTCGAGACGAGATCGCGGAACGATAAACGCGACCTTCTCCTGGATTTCGCCTACAACAAACCTATCCATAGCCGGGGCGAAGCCTGGCTGGGGCTCCAATCGAAGCTGGATTTCGAGACCTGGGGACTGCTGTCCGTCCAGGGCAAATACGAGGTCCACGACCAGGCCCTCCTCAATGTCGCTTATCGCAATGTCCTGTTGAAGAAGATCAGCCTCCAGCTTCTTTCCAGCTATTCGCGGATCCTCGCCGGCGGGACGGGCCAGGTTTCCAAGATTTTCACCGGCGACATCAACCTGGCTTATAACGCCGATCGTTTCAGCCTGGCCGCGGATTACTACCTCAATGACGACCTTTTCGGGAACCAACGCCTGACGCGCCCCCAAATGCGGCTCGGGCTGAATCCCTTGACTTTCTACGGCGGCCTGCTGACCGCGACGTTTCAGAACGCCTTCATCATCAACAATGTCAGGCGGGACGCTTATACGGCGAACAGCTTCAGCAACAACAGCGCTCTCAATCTGTCGGCCAAGCCGCTCTTCTTCGGGCCGGACACGAGTCTCCAGGTCAACCTGGCCCTCGAACAGTTCCTCGAAAAGGAAGGCCGGAATTTCACTTCGGGAGGCCTGATCCTCCGGGCGAACCGGGCCCTCGGCCGCGGGATAGCGATCGAGGGATTCTACAGCCTCCAGTCCCGGCGCAGGTCGAGGGGTTGGCTGATTGAAGGCACGACCAGCCAGGACCTGAGCGCGGTCCTCCGGGTCGATCCCGGAGGGAGGATCAACGGCTGGGTTTCCCTATCCTTCGATCCGAAGACGAACGATTGGAAACAGTCCTTCGCCGACATCTCGGTCGGACTTTTCAAAAACTGGAAATTCCAATCCCTGTTGAACTATGACTTCTTCAGGAACAGGCTCAACAACGTCGATCTCTATCTCGTCCGCGACGCCGGCCGTTTTGACCTTCGCTTCATTTGGCGGAGCCTCTCGAAGCAGTTCCTGGTCGAGCTCATCCCCTCGCTCTGAAAATCCGGCGGCAGGCCTTAAAATTTAGATTTTCGCGAACCGCTTCACGTAGGCCCGGACTTCGTGGACCCCGAAGAGACGACAGGCCGCGTAGAAAACGAGGAGCCCGACGACGCCGCAGAGGACGACTCCGGCCAAATTGACCAGGAACGATCGGCCGGCGATCGAGCGCAGGCCGGCGAACAGGGCGGCCGCGACCCCGCCGCAGAGGAGCGAGGCGGCGCTCATCAGGCCCGCGTACTTCCACAACGGTTTAGAATCAAAAGCGCCGATCTTCTTCGGCAGAAGCCAAAAAAGAATGAGGATATTGATGATCGCGGCGATCGTCGCCGACAGGGGAAAGGCCCGATAGCCGAGGATGCGCATCAAAGCGAGGTTGAGGACGATGTTCACGCCGACCGAGGCGAAACTGGCGAACATCGGGGCCCGGGCGTCCTTGGAGGCGTAAAAGACCACGGCCACGTTGCGCAGAGCCGAAATGAAAGGAACGCCGATCATGTAGAGGACGAGGATCTGGGCCACGGGGACCGTATCCTCGGGCCGGAAACGGCCGTGCTCATAAATAACGCTCACAATCGGGTTGGCCAGGAAGGCGATGAGAGCCGAGGTGGGGAGGGTCAGGAATAGGACCATTTTGAGCGAATCGAAGAGCATGGTCCTGACCTCGCCGGTCCGGCCGTCGGCGACGAACCGGGAGAGGGCCGGGAGGGCCACCGTCCCGACGGCGATGCCGAACAAGCCCAGAGGCAGATGCTGGATCCGGAAGGCGTAATTCAGCCAGGTCAGGCTGCGCTCGGCCAGGAGGGAGATGAGCATCGTGTTGACGAAGATGTTGATCCGGGAGCCGGACAGCCCGATCGCCACCGGGACGAAGAGGGCCATCACCTTCCGGAATTCCGGGTCCCTGAAATTCAAGTAAAAGCGGTAGCGAAAGCCCCGCTTGTGGAGCCGCGGCAACTGGATCGCGAGCTGCATCAGGCCGCCGACGGTCACGCCGATGGCCATTCCATAGATCGGGTCGGCGCCCCTGGCCCTAAAATAGGCGTAGAGCGCGATCGGGGTGATGATCGAGAAGACGTTGAAGAACGCCGGCGCGAGCGAGGGGACGAAGAACTCGTTTTCGGTGTTGAGGACGCTCATGGCCCAGGCCGCCAGGGCGATGAACAGGAGGAACGGAAACATGACGGCGGTCAGGTTTCCCGTCAGGGCGACTTTTCCCGGGATCTTTTCGAATCCCGGAGCGATGAACCGCACCAGCCAGGTCGAAAAGACGATCCCGGCGAGCGAGACGGCCCCGGCGAAGATAAAAAGGGTGTTCAGGATGTTGGAGGCAAAAAGATTTTGAGCCTCCCTCCCCTTCCCTTTCTGATCGGTCAGGGCCGGGACGAAAGCCGCGGACAGGGCGTTTTCGGCGAACAGGTCGCGCAGCGTGTTGGGAATGCGAAAGGCCGCGTTGTACGCGTCCGTCGACATGTTCGCGCCGAACAGTCCGGCGAAAACCTGCTCCCGGACGAGGCCCAGCACGCGGCTGATGGCCGTCCCGAGGGTGAAGGACCGGACGCCCTTCGCGATGTCCGCCATGGGATTTGACCTCTCGACCATGGCTTATAGCATAGGGTCTAGGTGAAGTCAAAAACGGGAATGGAGCGGAAATCTCTCTTTAAAAGTTGACTTGAGCTCCGGATATGTTCACAATTCCCTCATCTTGGAACGGATGAGGAATCCCGGATGAAAGCGAACTTTAATGCCCGGCTCGGAGAGAAAAAACCGCTGATCGGAACCTTGATCTCCTGGCCCTTTCCGGAAACGGCCGAAATCGCGGCGGAGGCCGGGTTCGATTGGCTCTTCCTCGATTGGGAACATGGCCTGCACGAGGTTCGAAGCCTCCAGCAGATCGTCCAGGCCGTCGGAGAGGCATGCGGCTGCGTCGTCCGCGTTCCGGACAACGGGGCGGTCTGGATCAGCAAAGCCCTGGATACGGGCGCGGCCGGCCTCATCATCCCCCACATCGAGAGCCCGGACGATGCCGAGCGGGCCGTTCTTTCGGCCAAATATCCGCCTCAAGGAACCCGGAGCATAGGCGTCGCCCGGGCCCAGGGCTATGGACACGAGGTCCGGAGATCCGTCGAAGAGGATAACCGCGGGACCGTTCTTATCGCCCAAGTCGAACATATCAAGGGCGTCCGCGATATCGAGAAGATCGTGGCCGTGCCGGGACTCGACGCGGTCTTCATCGGTCCCTTCGACCTATCGGCCAGCATGAACAAGCCGGGCCGGATCGCGGACGAGGACGTCCGTGAGGCCATCGGAACCGTCCGCAAAGCGTGTGCTCGGAAAGGCCTTCCGGTCGGCATTTTCGCTCCCGACGCTCCGGCCGCGAAGAAGGCCTTGAGCGAAGGTTACACGTTCGTGTGCGTCGGGACCGACGCCATGGTGTACGCGTCCGTCATGAATCAGGTCGTCAAGGACGTGAGAACTTAGTTCTTCTTGGCCCGCGCCGGAAATAGCTTCAGCGTCTCGATGGCGTGGTGGCCGATTTTCAATTTCAGCCCGTTCCTCTGCGAGGGGATCGCCGTCCCTTCCTCCTCGATCATATTGACCTTTTCAGCCTTTTCGATCGGGACGAAAATGTCGAGTTGGACCTCGGCGTCCCGGCCCTCGATATCAAAACAGCGGACGACGACGGTCTCCTCGTCCTCGGCCTTCTTGATCGTGCTGAAGAGGACATGGCCCGCGGAGAAGGAGAAAAAGCTCTTGGCCTCCGGCAGAGCGGCGCCGGCGGCGGGCGCGGGCTCGAGGACGACGAACAAAGGCACGTTGGCCTGGATGCCGGGGCGATAGCCGTTCCGCCAACCCGGCGCGTGCGAGACGATCGAAAAACGGTAATGATGGTCGCCTTCCTGGAGATACCAGTTGCCCTCGCCGTGACAGCTCCGGCGTGAGGCCAGAAGGACGGCCTGGAGAACAGGGTAGTCGACCGGCCGGTCCGTCGGATCCTGATAATCGTTGACGGCGACGCTGGTCGTCAGCGTCAGACCGAACCGCGGGTCGCTCACGTTCAGAAAATTCTGGACCTCGCGCGGCCGAATCCGGGAGATGGGCTCGTCATAGACCACGTTCCCATAAGCCCGGCCGCCCGTGCCGGGGACTTCGCTCGTTCCCACTTCGACGACGCCCATCGGGACTTCGTAGGCGATTTTTCCCCGCGGCGCCGCCGCCGGCAGGGCCATCCGGTATTCGCGATAAGGTGAACCATCCCAGCCGATCATCGAGATTTCGCAATCGATGCGCTTCAGCGAATTGTAGACGATGAGCTTTTCTTTGATCGTACAATCCGGAAGGGCCTGGGTCAGGCTGTAAACCGTCTTGACCGGACCGGATTCGCCGGCTTCGAAAGTCCAAGGGGTCTTATGGGAGCTCAGCTTATCGAATCCCTCCATGGCCGGCTGCTGGACGCGGCCGAATTCGCCCGCGCCGCTGCCGACGGATCGCATGGTGAAGACCTCGAAACCGAGGAATTTTCCGGTGTTCAAAAGTTCGACCTTGATCTCCTTGTCGAAAATGCTTTTGACCCCTCCGGGGGCGAGTTCGATCCTGTAGAAAGCGTTCTCGAGCCTATCCGAATACGGGCGAGGATAGGACGACACGACCTGCGGTTGGACGAGGTTCGAAAGGTCCGCGGCCTGGTTGAGATAAAACGTTTTATAACCGAGAGGCGGGACGTTTTCGGCGATGAACTCGAGGCGGATGTCCCCCTCGGGCTGATCGGGGAGCAGAGGCAGGATTTGATGAGGCCGGACCTTTCCCTGCGCGTCCTGAACGGCGAACGGGGCTAAGGGCCTCTTGATCGCGACCGTAACCGGATCGGTCCGCGCCCAGGACAGCGAATTATAAACGATGACCGGTTTCCCTTTGGCCGGCACCGTTTTAACGCCGGAGCTGATCGCCCGGATAGCGGCCGTCAGCATCTCCCTGCCCTTGTCCCGGGCGAACTCGTATTTTTTCCGGAATAGGCGGTCCGTGACCTGGCCTTCCTTGCCTCCCCAGCCGTGGTCGGGGTAGATGGCCGCCTGCCAAGCCTCGTCCATGGTCTTGGCGGGGTAGGTCTTGAAGCTTCCTTCGAGCAGAGCCCGGACCGTGCTGAACATTTCCGCCGCCGGCAGGAGATAGCCGGCCTCGCGGTGGGCCGAGATCGCCCAATGATGCGTCGGGCCGTCGATATACAGCCACAAATTCGGCCGCTCCCCCATGACCGGGTCAAAGGACGGATTGTTCCGGTCGAGCGCCTTGAAGAAACCGGCCGCCGAGGAATACTGCATCTGCGGCCCGGGCCCGAGAGCGCTCGATTTCGACTGGCCGTTCCAAAGAGAGATCAACGGGCCGAAATCCGTCGGTTTGGAAAAATCGACGGAGTTCAAAAGCGGAAATTCCGGCGGGATGTTTCGTTTTTGATAATAGGGCGCCCGCTCGGCCAGCTTGGCGGCGATGGCCGGGACGCCCTCGGCGGGCTTGGCGTTGAGGAGGGCCGAGGAATTGGAATAATGCCCGGGAGTGAAGGCGACGACCGACGATCCGTCCGGGCTGGCCCAGCGGTAGAGACCCTCGTGATAGCGGCTGATGACCATATACGGAATGCCCGACTTGCTCAGGATCTGCTGCATTTGGAGGGCCCGGCCGGGCACGTCCGGGTTGAAATAGACGACCGCGTCGCAGCCGGGGAGGTTCTTCCTGATCCAGCGGCGGCCGAAGTAGGTCTGGCGGACGAGCTGTTCGCCGGAGAGGAGCGATTCATAGGGCTGGTTGAAGGTGGCGCCCCATTCCATCCGGCCTTCCTTCGTGTAGCGGAGGATGTCCGGCTTCCTGTCCGGGTGCCGCTCGAGGTATTCCATCAGATTCAGCATGTTCTCCATGACGAAGCAGTAATCGGGATTTTTGGCCATCATCTCCAGGGCGGGGGTGATACAGTTCTCGTCGCGGTAAATGATGCATTTCTGGGGGCTGTCCATCCAGGCGATGTCCTGGTGGCTCGAGGAGATGATCCGAAGGCGCCCGCCGCCGTCGAAATAGGATCCCGGCCCCGGAGATTTTTGCGATGCGTCTTTGCCCATGGTGAACGATACTCCCAATAAGATTATGGCGAGACTGAAAATCAGGGTGAACCTGGCCATGCGGAACTCCTTCATTCAGCGTTCGAGGACCGACAGGTCGGGCGCGAGGAGCTTCTTCATCAGCGGCTCGGTCATGTTCTCCGGCGTGGCGAGGAAGACGCCCGTGTCGATGAATTTTTGGAAAGGCTGTTTTTTTAAATAAGCCACGGCCGTCTTGACGCTCTGATAGCCCATGCCGACGGGGTCCTGGAGAATCAAACCCCGAATCTTTTTCTGCTCCAGCGCCTCGATGAGCTTTTTCGACGAATCGAAGCCGATATGGACGACCTTGCCGGCCAGCCCGTGGTCTTCGAGAGCCCGCAGGCAGCCGAACGTCGACGACTCATTCGGGGTGAAGATGGCCTGCACGTCGGCGAAGCGGTTCAGAAGATTCTCACTCATTTGATAGGCCGATTCCGTGCTTACGCCCGCGTATTGGTTGTCCGAAAGGACGCGGATGTCCGGGAACTTCGTCCGAAGGGTCTGGAGGAATCCCTCTTCGCGCTTGGTGCTGCCCTCGACGCTGGCCAGGACCCGGATGAGAATGACGTTTCCTTTTCCTTTTAAAAGCGACCCGACGTGTTCGGCCGCCAGCACCCCGCCCTTGAAATTATCCGTGGAGATATAGGCGACGTGATGGTCGCCCTGAAGGGCGGAATTGAAGATGATGGTCGGGATGCCCATCCGCTCCGCTTCGACTACCGGAGCGATGAGAGCCCGATCGTCCATCGGCGTCAGGACGAGGGCGTCGACGCCGGCGTTGGTCAGGGTCTCGACAATCTGGACCTGTTCGTTCCGGTCGTCCTCTTTGAGCGGCCCTTTCCAGATGATCTCGACGCCGAGCTCCCGGGCCGCGGTCAGCGCCCCGGCGTGGATGGCCTTCCAGAATTCGTGGGTCGTGCCCATGGGGATGACGGCCAGGGTCAGCTTTTTCCCCGCAGCGGTCGAACCCCTCCCCGACCCTTGACATCCGAAAAGGAGGATGGACGCAGCCAGGAAGGACGGGAAAAAAAGAGAAAGCGCGCGGGATCGCTTCATTTTTTGGATGAACTATCCATAGCATAAGCCATCGGCCAAGTCAAAAACGGAAAGCGGGCCGGCCTGAAATCCGGGATCGCGAAATCCGGGGTCGCGTCTGCATTGTACCGGTAAAAAGTGAATAATGTAGACGCGACCCCATTCTCTTTTGCTATAATAAGCCCATGGAAATCATCATCCAACCCGACAGCCATGAGGCCAGCCGGCTCGCGGCGAAGATCGTGGCCGGGCTCGTCAAGGAAAAGCCGCACGCCGTTCTGGGCTTCGCCACGGGCCAGACCCCGATCGAGCTTTACCGGCATCTCGTTGAGATGCACCGGAACGAAAGGCTCGATTTCAGCGAAGTGACGGCCTTTAACCTCGACGAATATGTCGGTCTCGAGCCTGATCATCCGGCCTCTTATCACAGCTATATGAACGAGCATCTTTTCAATCTCATAAACATCCGCAAGGATCGGGTGAACATCCCGTTCGGACTGACGGACGATATCCCGACCTGCTGCCGGTCCTACGAAGATCGGATCCACGCGGCCGGGGGCATCGACATCCAGATCCTCGGGATCGGGACGGACGGCCACCTCGGCTTCAACGAGCCGAGCTCATCGCTCGCCTCCCGGACGCGCATCAAGACACTCACCGCCCAGACGCGGAAGGACAACGCCGCCGCCTTCGGCGGCATGGATAAGGTCCCCCATCACGTCATAACCATGGGGCTGGGGACGATCATGGATTGCCGGACATGCCTGCTGCTCGCTTTCGGTCCGAAGAAAACGCGCGCCGTAGCTCAAGCCGTCGAAGGGCCTTTGACGGCCATGGTCCCGGCCTCCATCCTCCAGATGCATCCGCGGGCGATCTTTCTGCTGGATGAAGAGTCGGCAGCGGAGCTTCAGCGGGCCTATTACTATCGGTGGGTCTACGACAACAAGCCCTCCTGGCAGAAATACTGACCGCTTTTACAATTTGTCGAGCGCCGGAATGGGGAATTCCTTGGACGGCTCGTGCTCGGCCTTCATGATCCCGATGACCGCCTTGACGATATCGGGCTGCTGGCCGGCGACGTCGTTCTTTTCGCCGATATCGAGGGACAGGTCATAGAGCTCGATCGGCGCGCCGGCGTTCTTTATGAGGTCCCTTCGCACAGCCTTCCAATCGCCCATGCGGACCATCACCTGACCGCCGTATCCGGCGAATTCCATATAAAGAGGCGAGCGCGCCTGCCGGGTCCTCTCCGCTAAAAGCTCCGGCCAAAAACTGATCCCGTCGATATCGGCCGGGATCGCCTCCCGGGCGCCCGCGACATCGAGCATCGTCGGCAGGATATCCTGGAAGGCGACGACCTGCCCGCTCGTCCTGGCGGGCTTGATCCGGCCGGACCAGCGGGCGACGAGCGGGATGCGGATCCCTCCTTCATAAATGCTGCCCTTGGCCTCCCGGAACTGGCCGGTCCCCCGGAAGAAATCAGGATCATAGCCTCCGATCTTGTACGTGGAGCCGTTGTCGCTCGTGACCAGGACGAGCGTATCATCGTCCAAGCCGAGCCGTTTGATCAAAGACACGATTCGGC
>Ga0315286_10004705_pt1 | contig 13097 bp, 12 predicted proteins | sample YL17G10_0_MG_FD_205038 | JGI IMG/M metagenome (GOLD analysis project Ga0315286, IMG submission 205038) | Sediment microbial communities from Yellowstone Lake, YNP, Wyoming, USA - YL17G10_0 | ecosystem: Environmental > Aquatic > Freshwater > Lake > Sediment | place: USA: Wyoming | collected... | reverse complement strand
CCAGAGAAGATCGGGGCGAAAGGGTCCGCCACGAAAATCCTCAACGTCTATTCGCCGATGGCGGGAAAGAAAAACGTCGTCCTGACCGGGGCGCCCAAAAGGATCGTCGAGCAGCTCTTCGAGCGGTTTGACGACAAGATCGGCGGCGCAATCGGCAAGGACTTGAAAATGGACAGAAAATGATCACGAAAAAACGAGGCATCTGGGTCTTCGGAGACTACCGGAACTATTTTCAGAATCGCGTAACCCTCCAGCTCCTCTCACGGGCGAAGGAGTTGGCGGCCAAGATCGACGCCGAGGTGTGCGCTGTCGTCTTCGGCCACTGGACGGACGAGTGGGTGGGCGATGCACTCTCCCACAACCCCACCTTTTGCGGGGTTGTGAGAGAGTACATCGCCCACGGCGCCGAGAAGATCTACCTGACCGACCATCCCAAGCTTGCGGTCTACAGCATGGAGACCTACACACTCCTGATGGAGCGCCTGGTCAAGCGGGAGAAGCCGGAGATCATCCTCATCGGAGCCACCGCCTTCGGGCGGGAGTTCGCCCCCCGTTTGGCCAAACGCCTGGGGACGGGCCTCACCGCCGACTGCATCGGCCTGGATATCAATTCGGAAGGACTTCTCGTCCAGATAGCCCCCTCCTTCGGCGGCAACCTCGTGGCGGAGATCGTCACCCCCGAACGGCGGCCGCAGATGGCCACCGTCCGCCCGGGGACCTTCCAGGAAATCCCCCACGATTACGTCCGGACCGGCGAGGTGGTGAAGGTCCCCCTGCCGAAGTCCCTCCCCGCCGACCGGGTCCGCCTGGTGCGATCGGAGCTCCGCCCCCAGCGGGATCAGAAGTTAGAGGACGCGAAGGTCGTCGTCTGCGGTGGCCGCGGTCTGGGAAGCAAGAAGAAATTCGCGAAGCTTTTCGAACTGGCTGAACTTCTGGGAGGCGAGGTGGGCGCGACGCGTCCCGTCGTCTATGCGGACTGGGCGGATCATAACGCCCTGGTCGGCCAGGCGGGCAAGCACGTCCGGCCGCAGATCCTCTTTTCCTTCGGGATCAGCGGCGCCATCCAGCACACCGCCGCCTGCAACGACGCGAAATTCATCATCGCGGTGAACAAGAACCCGAACGCGGCGATGATGAAGCGGGCCGACGTCGCGATCGTGGCCGATGCAAGCCAGATCTGCAACTCCCTCATCCAGGAGCTGAAGCGCCGGATCCGCTGACAGGGCTAAGGGAGAGATTTGGAAATCGGATCCCTCCGTGCGCGGGACCTTTTTTCGACCCTGAACCTCCTCGCTTCGCTGCAAAGGCAAAACTTGCGCCTTCGGTGCTCAAACAGTTGCCTTTGCGGACGCTTCACTGCGGAGGCAGGGATTATGGGGACACGATGCGGCATCATGTCCCCATAATCCCCAGGGTACGTCTCGCTCCTCAGGATTTCGGAGGCCTTGCATCCGGCCATCCCGTATCCTGTACGGGACAAGCTTTTGAACAGCCCTGACCCGGCGCCCTCATAACCCCAGTCGTCCGGCGATCCCCTGCATTGCGGAAAGGGCGATTCCGACGAACTCGTCGAGCGGCAGGCCGATCTTCTCGCACTCCCGGATCGTCTCCCGATTCACCGATGCGGCGAAGGCCTTCTCCTTCATCCGCTTTGTGATCGATTTCACCTTGACGCCCGCGATCTTTCTGTCCGGATAGACCAGAGCCGTGGCCACGACGAGGCCGGTGACCGTCTCCCCGGCGGCGAGGGCGTACTGAAACTCCGCGTGCCGGGCCGTCCCGCAGGCCGCCTCGTTGTGCATCTTCACCGCGTCGATGATCTCCGGATCGATCCCCTCCTCCATCAGGATCCGCACCGCCTCCAGGCCGTGGCGGGTCAGATCGCCGCCCACGACCTCGATGTCGATGTCGTGGAGGAGCCCCGCGAGCCCCCACTTCTCCTCGTCCCGGCCGAGCCGCCGGGCGAGCGCCCGGAGGACCGCCTCGGAGGCGTAACTGTGGTCCAGCATCCGTTCGTTTTTGACGTACCTTTTGAGCAGTTCTTCCGCTTCGTCCCGGGTCATGTCCTCTCCTTTCCTCCCCTGCACGTGATTTGCCGGTCCGCCTCGAGAGCTTTGAATTACTCCTGAAATTCGGCAAATCGTCATTCCTGCGAAAGCAGGAATCCAGTCCTTTTTCGGGGACAGATTTGAAATCTGTCCCCGAGTTCCCGCCTACGCGGGAATGACAAAGTGGGGGTATTTTTCAAAGCTCTCGGCTCGTCCAGGCTTGAGAACAGTTGGCGCCTTTCACCCCGCCCCCGTGCCCGGCCGTCATTTTGAAGAGCCGATGATGATTTTGTATGAGCCCGCAATTTTCTCCTTAAGTTGGATTCTTATTCCATTCTTGTTGTCCTGGAAAGAATCTTTTCCGCCAATGTCAAAGGCTGCGCCTTCAAGATGCGGGACCGAGGGATCTGCATTCATGAGTTTGACCGGCGCCTTTCCATGACGGCATTCAGGGACGCTGTCATCGGCATACATGATCAAGACGCCGCTTCCAGGCAGATTCCTATCGAAACCGATAGGTTGGCGGTTTTCAATCAGGTAATAGGCGGTTTCGGAAAGGGGTATCTTGATTGCCAGGGTTTCCGATGAACCATCCTCAAGAGGACCGATGATCACTTCAGCCTCCTGGCCGGGCTTGATGACCTTGATCTTTGAGGGATCGATCCAGTTTAATCTCATCTTGGTCCAGGAAGATATGCCTGGTGGAGGAATCTTTCTTTTGTAAAAGTGGCATGACATGGGATCCCAAAATCCCATGTTGACGATCGAATCGACAAAGGTCTCCCGCATGGGGCCGGGCTTGGCTTGCAGATCGTGATCATAAAGGCACGGGACCATTCTTTTTCCTCCCTGCACACCTCCCAGTATATGAGCCGTATCATGGAAGAGAGTTCCTAAGTGTGCCTGATAACAGAAGATTGCCACTCCCCCTTTCACCTGTTGGCCGCTCTTGGTCTTCAAAACGTCTGCGGCGCCCCACCCGAGCATACCCGGGTATCCGCAAAGACCGATCATCCCGTAATCCGCCACTGTCGCACCCAGAAAAACGGCCGCAAAGGTATATTTGGAGAAATCCACTTCCTTATCAGCCGCGTCAAGGGCATCATCGATTAGGCTTCTCACTCGCGACTTATCCACTTCCAGATTCCGCGATGAGATCCTGTACCGGCTGATGGACTGCGGCATGGTGTACCATCTTTTTGTCACATCTATACCCAAAGAAACCTTATTGTAAGACATCTCCTTCACATAGCTACCCAAATGCTTAGAGAATCTGTTTTGAACAAAACCCCTATCTACATCATGCTTCACGTCTGGGAACTCTACGAGGATAATTATCCCTTGTTGGACAGTCTCCCTTTCCAAATTGTTTTTGGCCTTTTCAGAAAAATCATTTCCAAAAACTATGGTCCGGATCAGCAGGAAAGCAAAAACGGCCATTAAGACGAAGCTTGGAAAAGAAATCAGCCTAATCCTATTCTGCTTCATGATTATGTCTCCCTAACGGGTAAAATCAGCCGACGCTGAAAATCGCGCTGCCGCTGTTTACCGTTTCCCGGTTACGAGCTTCTGCGCCTCCGCACAGGCTGTCCCGGGGTTTCTTTCAAACAAATTCAATACGATCGAAACATTTTCTTCTCTTGTTTTTTCGTGCGCTCTCAGGGTTTCGAGCCAATTCGCCTCAAGTTCCTGCATACCGATCCCGAACACGTCCTGCCATGGCCGGGCCTTCTCTTGGGAAAGTCGTTGGAGCCGCTTTATCTTGTTGATTCCATAGGTCTGAAACAGATAGCTGCCGAAGGACCCGGTTTCGGCATAGGCCTTGTGTTGTTTGGCTTTATCATGAATCGAGAGCTTGCCGCCGCCCTCGTCCTTCATCCCCCATGACTCATGATCCGGTCCCAATTCGTTGAGAGGGATGTATGATTTCGCTTTCAAGAGAGCCAATACCCATTCGTCACTGCCGAATCCGCACATGGGGAATGTTAATGGATTGCCGACTTGCGCCTCTGTAAGAATACCCATCATGTTACGAATCAATTTGTCCTTTTGGGGGAATACAGCGCTCGTAAGCTTGTGTGCCATCATTTGCGGTGCTCCATCAGTGCCGAAAACCCGAACGATGCGTATGCTCTGATCTCCCTTCTTGTCCCAATAAAATACACTCCCGTAGATATCCCTGCGCGGTACGTCAAAAACCACCCTTATCTTTCCAAATCGCGCTATTCCGGAATCAGCAGACCAGAATGCGATGATTCTATTCATTGTTTCCTGCGCATGGTCGGCTAATCGTTTTAGTTGCTCATTTGAAAGATTGCCTGTGGTGTCACTCACTATAAGGTGAGAGGTTTCTAAAGTCGCATCAGATGCCTGAGACAAGACAGGTGTTAATAGTCCGGTCACAAACATTGATAAAGCTATCGCTATCCTTATCATCGCTCCCTCCCCGTATTCAATTTTCCAGCGTCTCAAATTTTAAATGTCTTACGCCGAACGGTGCCGCGGATCAGCGGCTGACGTACACGCGAGCTTGCTCGCGGGGACGGCTGCCCGCTGCAGCCGCTTGATGGACTGGCGCGAAGCACCAGGACAAAAGCGGATGGCAATCAGCAGCGCCGATGGCTCGGCGCGAAGCGTCCGAGCCATCGTTCAAATTGAGGGGCGCGCCGCTTTTGGCGCGTCCCTCTCGAATGCATGGTTAGGGTAGTGATTCTGCCATCTGCAATTTTGTTAGCGAGATTTATATCCACGGGCTTTCGTGATACTCCAGTCAAGTTCGCTTGAACCGCCGCTGGCAGCCGAAACACTAAAGTCACTGTTGGTTAGAGGTGGCACAGAAAGATTGACGTTGTACTCCTTGGCGCTACGTGCTGGGTCGGGAGATTTGGGCACGAGCACGACGGTTATTTGCGTGATAGTCCAGTCCTTGTTGCCGTTGTAAATGTTTCCCTTGAAGTAACCGTAATTAGTCATTCCCGCACGGCCGTCGAGTTGGCCGATGACGTTTGCTGGAACCTCAGAATCAGTGGGCTTTTTCTGTGGAAATTTATCTCGGCAAGAACGCATGATTGCCCTTGCCGCCAAATCGCTAGTAACGCCCTTCATTGATTCCAAGATACATTCATCATAGGTGCTCGGCCCAAACCATCCACCGAGGGTTACCGAGGGATAAATACAGATGATTATAATTAGGCAATATTTGATCATGGTATTAAAGCCCTAACGAAAAAATCAGCCGGAGCGCAGCGATCGGCTGGATTGACTGGTTAGATTGAACCTAATTTCATATCCTCAATCCATTTCAATAAGTCTTCCTGACTATGGAATGTATCATTTTTCCCGACAAGGATTTTAATAGCAGAACCAACAATATTCAATAAGCTATAATAGTTTCCTTCGGTAATTTGTTTTTTCCCTCCGTGTGATATTGCGCTTCGAAACCCATAAAATTTTTTTACCAATTTTTTGATAACTCTTCTTTGCTCTATGTCCTTTCCTAAAATAAGTGCTGTACCTTCTGCTATTTGAATCCCTATTGGGTTCCCATGTTCAATTGTAAATAATGTTTCTAAGGCGATTATCATAAATAGAAATGAATTTTCTACATCTTCTTGTCTTGTGGCCGAGGAGAACCAATGAACTGATCTTAGTAATGTCTCTTCAAATTGAGATGGCTGTTTTTTAACCAAGAATTCTGATAGTTTCAAAAAACCAATTTCCTCCAAACGTTTTAAATTGGTTTCATTTACCTCAAACGATTCAGCAGGACCGACGCTATCATTTGTTGTATTAATATGGTCTTCTGAAAATAAAAACCCCTTTCTTAATGTTTTTGAAAAGTCTCCTTTTAAACCGATCTTTATATCACCCGAGCTTCCGTAAATTGCTTTGGAGGCAAAATGAAATAGATCTATTGACTTGCGTGTTTCTTCTTTTGCTCGTTCATATGCTCGATCTGGTTCTGCATTAAAGGAACACATTGAAATAGTTTTACCCATTAGCTCATCGTCAAGATCTGAACAAACTTGTTTATTAAAAAATATTTTGGATTGTTCATCATTCTTTAAGGTGTCAATAATTGCTTTCAAATCAACTTTTAAATTATCAATCAAATTTTTATCACATTCCAGAAAAGTTACTTTTCCAACTTTAACTTGGCGGTCGAGCCTCAAACCTGTTACTTGTAAATAGACGGTCGTTTTTCTTTCAAATGCCGAAAGACTTTCAAAAAAATCAGTTAATGATTTTTCTAAGTCTTTGATCTCACCTTTCAGTAGTGATGCAAACAATTTTTTCAATTCATTCGAAATATATTTTTCTGAGAATTTTTCTGAATAATCATCGCTTGTGAGAATGATATTTACCTGCTCATTAAATAACATTGCATCATTATTAAGCAGACCATAGGCAACACCATCATGAATTCTGAAGCTGTGCCTCATCATATCTTTTGGAGGGATTACTTGTGATGAAATCGCAATAAGATTATCAGCTATATTTTTAATAGTTTTATTATTCATTTTCCCATTCTAACGCAACGATAACCCGCGTCGCCACGAGTAAGCGGGAAACTACAGCCCGATATTCGGCGTCGGGTTGATTGACTGGTTGTGTGGGGTTTATTTATGTTTAGCAAATTTAAGAAGGTCCTCTATTCGTTCAAGAACAAGTGTTTTTTTCGCTTCCTTTTCGCTTTTGGAACCCATGCCAGTGAAGTATTGTTCAAAAAAAAGAAATTCAGGATTATCTTTGTTATAGCAATACTGCTTCCATGCTTTATCAATATCTGCCCTCTCTTGGGCGGACAGGTGGTTTTTGAATACCTCAAGGGCTTTCAAGTGGCGGCGGATATATCCAGACAGCAAAAATTCACTAAGGTCATCAGAACTCCCAGTGCCAGCGATTTTAGCGTTATGTTTCAGGAAAATGAGTTCAGGGAGAAAGGCATTTCTGAACTCCGTAGCGGCTTTATTGAAGTCTTGCCTTTGCATAAGATCAATGGCATTTTTATGCGTTGCTTGAACCATTTTCATGCCAGTTTTATAAGCGAAACATGCGCCCAAAGCAGCGCCACCAAAACCAGCGAGGACGGTAGTAATTGCACCAATAACAGCAATACATTCAGTGGACATAACGGAGTTTCCCTTCAATGGGTAATTGGTTATATCTGCCTGCTAATAATTCTTATGATTCTTTCATGGGGCGCAGGCTTATGGGTATTTTATTATTTTACACAACCATTGTTTATCTGGATCGGTATATAACCCCCAACACCGCAATATTTGCCGTATAAGACACCGACAAAAAGTATGAACACCAAGTCATAAGCATTATCGTATCTCATAGTTACGTATGAGCGTTGTTTTTATCATGGCGTCTTATACGGATCGGCATAAAATGCTCCGGCGCCTGTCAAAGGGCGTCGACGGGACTGCGCACACCGGTCGGCCCGCGGTTGAGGACATGGGTGTAAATCATCGTCGTCCTCACGTCGTTATGCCCCAAGAGTTCCTGCGCCGTCCGAATGTCGTAACCGCTTTCCAGCAGGTGGATTAATTCGGTCTGTCGGCTGTAATGGCGCGAGCGCAGGGCTTCCCGGAGTTGATCGAGGAGTTTCGGTTTGGGGGGAGCCGGGGAATCGGCAGGGGTGACGCAACCCGCCTTCCCGGAGGGGGTATCGTCCCGATGGGTGGAAACAATTTTCAGTGGCGCTCTCGTGCCAGTCATTCCTTTGCCCCAAAACCAGCTTGAAACATTCGGAAAAAACCTGAGAAGCCGCGCAGTAGATCAGAGAATCAGATGGATGACTGATGCCAATCAATCACCTTCAGGCGCATTTGTCAATCATTTTGAGGTTTCGTGTTAGCCGCCATTGACTTGCGGGGCGTTGTTTCTTATACTGCAATTATGCGTTGCGGATCCGTCAAAGCGCTATCTGCTCCTCTTCATATCCGCGGCGGCGGGCTCAACGGAAACGGAACGACCCTTTCCCCTGTAGGAGGTCCGGATGACAGAGATCCTGATCCTGGCTGCGGCCGCGCCCCTGCTGATGGGGCTCCTGTTTTTCGAGAAAAAGGAATCGACAAAGGGGCTTCTCCTGACGAAACCTTTTCTATCCGCCCTGTTCGTCGCGACGGCCCTGACCGGGCCGCAGGCGGATCCGGGATACTTCCGCTGGATCCTGGCCGGTCTGCTCCTCTGTCTGGCGGGCGACGTCTTTTTGATCTTCTTTTTCTCGAAGAAACTCTTCCTCGCGGGGCTGGTTTCATTCCTGGCCGGGCACATCCTCTACGCGGTCGCCTTTTTCTCCCTGGCCGGGCCGGGGACGGCAAACTGGATCGCGATTGTCCTCCTTGTGGCGGTCAGCGGCGTCGTGTTCGCCTGGCTTCGGCCCCACCTGGGAAAGATGCTCGTACCGGTAATTGCCTACGTCGCGATCATCACGGTCATGGTGATCGGCGCCGTGTCGCTGATGGAAAACGGGAACCGGGCATTTTCGGGCCGGGCGCTCGCCCTGGCGGGGGCGATTCTCTTCTACCTCTCGGACATCTTCATCGCGCGCCAGCGCTTTGTTACCTGGAATTACTTCAACCGCGCCGTCGGACTGCCGCTCTATTTCACGGCCCAGTTCCTGATCTCATTTTCCATCCGTTTTGTCTGACGGCGGAAAAGAACCGGATGCCGGATGGGATCGGGGGGCGTCGGCGGACGGGAAGGCGATAGCTTTGAATTACTCCTGAAATTCGGCAAATCGTCATTCCTGTGAATCCCGGAACAAGGTCCGGGACAGGCGCAGGAATCCAGTTCTTTTTTCGGGGACAGATTTGAAATCTGTCCCCGAGTTCCCTTGAGATCCCTGCGTCGGCTGTAATGCGGGCCCTGCGGAGGGGAGAGAAGCCGCGTGACCGGCAACGGGAGTGGAAAGAAACATCATCCGGCGGTGAAATCGCGGATCGGCATTCGGGAGGAAGCCATGAAAAGCGCAGCAGCATCCAAAAGGAAGCCTAAGGCAACCTGCATCCGGACGGGCGGCGGCGTCGAGGAGATGAAGCAGGCCATTCTCGACAACCTCGTCTGCGTCCAGGGGCGCTTCGCCCCGGTGGCGACCCCCAACGACTACTACCTCGCGGTGGCCTATACGGTGCGCGACCGGATCCTCGCGCAATGGGCGAAAACGGCGCACACTTACTATGCCAAGGCGAGCCGGACCGTCTGCTACCTCTCGGCGGAGTTTCTCCTCGGTCCCCATCTGGAAAACCACATGATCAACCTTGGTCTCTACGAGGAGGTCCGGCAGGCGGTGGAGGCGCTGGGTCTCGATTTTCGAACGCTGATCGACCAGGAAGAGGAGCCGGGGCTGGGAAACGGCGGCCTCGGCCGCCTCGCTGCCTGCTACCTCGATTCGCTCGCCACGCTGAACATCCCGGCCATCGGCTACGGCATCCGTTACGAATTCGGCATCTTTACGCAAGAGATCCGCGACGGGTGGCAGCAGGAGGTCCCGGACCAGTGGCTGCGCATGGGGAACCCCTGGGAGGTGGCGCGACCGGAGATCGCCTACGACATCCCGTTCGGCGGCCATACCGAAAGCGGTCTCGATGACGCCGGCCGGTATCGTGTCCGCTGGGTTCCCGAACGCCGGATCCGCGGCGTCGCCTATGACACGATGATCACCGGCTTTGCTTCCCCCTCGGTCATCTTGCTCCGCCTCTTCCGGGCGGAAGCGACCACCTCCTTCGATCTGCGCCTGTTCAACGTCGGCGATTACTATGGCGCCGTCCACGATAAAATCGACTCGGAGAACCTGACCAAGGTCCTCTATCCCAACGACGAACCTTTCGCCGGCCGTCAGCTCCGGTTGATGCAGCAGTTCCTCTTTGTCTCCTGTGCGCTGCAGGACATGATCCGCATCTATGGCCAGCGGGAAGAGAACCTTTCGAGATTTCACGAGAAATACGCCATTCAGCTCAACGACACCCATCCGGCGATCGGCGTTGCCGAGCTGATGCGCCTTTTGGTGGACGTCCACGGGATCGGCTGGGACAAGGCTTGGGAGATCACGCGGAAGACCTTCTGTTACACGAATCACACCTTGCTATCGGAGGCCTTGGAAAAATGGCCTGTTCCGCTCTTCCATGCCGTTCTTCCCCGCCATCTGGAGATCATCTACGAGATCAACCGGCGCTTCTTAGACGACGTCCGCCGGGGCCATCCGGGGGACGAGGACCTTGCCCGGCGGCTCTCCCTCATCGACGAGGGCGGCGAACGCTACGTCCGGATGGCGAATCTCGCCGCTGTAGGCAGCCGCCGGATCAACGGCGTGGCCCGCCTGCACACCGATCTGTTGCGCGAACAGGTGCTGAACGATTTCAACCGGATCTCCCCGGAGAAATTCCTGAACGTGACGAACGGCGTAACGCCAAGGCGCTTCCTGGTTCTTTCCAATCCGGCGCTGGTCGCGCTCATCTCCGAGTGCATCGGGCCGGCGTGGATCAGGGATCTCTCCAGGCTCAGCGAACTGGAATCCTTTTCTCAGGACGCCTCCTTCCTCGACCGCTGGCGGGCGATCAACCGCCGCAACAAGGAGCTCTTGGCTACGATCATCCGGACGCGCACCGGAATCGCGACCGATCCCGATTCGCTCTTCGACGTCCAGGTGAAGCGGATCCACGAATACAAGCGCCAGCATCTGAACATCCTGCACGTGATTGCGCTCTACAACCGGATCCGCCGGGGGGAGACCGGCGACCTGCCGCCGCGGACGGTGCTCTTCGGCGGCAAGGCGGCCCCCGGCTATTTCATGGCGAAGCTGATCATCAAGCTGATCCACGCCGTCGCGGAGACGATCCACGCCGACCCGAAGACGGCAGGCCTGCTGCGGGTCGTCTTCCTGCCAAACTTCAATGTCAAGACCGCCCACCGCGTCTACCCGGCGGCCGATCTCTCCGAGCAGCTCTCGACGGCCGGGAAGGAGGCCTCCGGTACCGGGAACATGAAGTTCTCGATGAACGGGGCGCTGACGATCGGAACGCTCGACGGCGCCAATGTGGAGATCCGGGAGGAGGTCGGCGCGGAGAATTTCTTCCTCTTCGGCCTCACCGCGGCGGAGGTGGAACAGAAATGGCGCGAAGGCTGGTGTCCGGGAGATGCCATTGCGGCTGACGAGGGACTGCGCGAGGCGATCGAACTGCTGGAAAGCGGCGTCTTCTCCCGCGGCGACCGGGGGCTGTTTCTGCCGCTCACACGGACGCTCCGGGAACGCGATGATTACATGCTCTGCGCCGACTACCCCTCCTACATCGAAGCCCAGGATCGGGTCGGCCGGACCTACCTCCGGCAGAAAGAGTGGCTGCGCATGAGCGTCCTAAACGTTGCGAGGGTAGGGAAATTTTCGTCGGACCGCGCGATCCGGGAGTACTGCGAGAAGATCTGGCAGGTGAACCCGGTCGAGATCGGCTGACGGCTGGCCTTACCCCGTTTCAGGCCGGGAAAAGGAGGCGTCCCGCTCCGACGAACGGCCTTTACCCCGCTTCGGGCCGGGAGGCGGCTTCGTCCCAATCCGCGTATTTAAGTTCGCATTCGATGATCTTTTTGAGCTTGTTCCGCTCCGCTGTGAGTTCGACGATCCGCTGCTTCAGCTCCGCCTCGGATTTTCGGAGGGCGGCCTCCTCCGCCCGGAGGGCGATGATGGCGGGGATCCAGCGCCAGAAGCCGATACCCAGAAACAGAAGCCCGAAGACATAGCCGACGATCTGCTCCAGAAAGTCCGCGTAGCGGGTGTGGCCGATAAGGATGTATCTGCTCAGAGAGGGAAAATTGTCGGCGACGTTGAGTAACCCTCCGAGGAAGAGAAGGCCGAAGCCGACGAGAAAGAAGATCCATGCCTTGCGGAGGCGCGGGGGTTCCTGCCCCCGCATCGCCCGCAAATAAAAGAAGATCGCGCCGGTGATCAGCGCCCGGAATATGTCTGCAACAATATCGAACATGTCGTCTCTCCTGATGCGGGTGCAGCCGGTTATTCGATTTTCTCCTTTGCCTTCTCTCGCCGCGTTTCCGTTGATGCGGAATTCCCGATACCCCCATTCTTCGGCCTTTGGCCGATGTAGAGGGAGGTGATGCCGAGGGTCAGCGAATACCGCTCCCGGTTGCTGAAACCGGCCTCTTCCATCGTCGCAAGGAAGGCCGGGGGTGGGGGGAAATGGGTGATGGAGTCGACCAGGTATAGGTAGGCGGCGGGGTTCTGCGAAAAGAGGCGCACGATGCCGGGAAGGACGCAGTTCAGATAGGGGGCGAAAACCCCGCGCCAGAGCCGGTTCCGGGGGGCGTTCATTTCCAGGACATAGACCCGTCCGCCGGGGACGAGGACCCGTCTCATCTCCCGGAGGGCGGCGAGGCGGTCCGGGATGTTCCGGATGCCGAAGGCGATCCCCACGGCGTCAAAACTCCCATCGGGGAACGGAAGCCCCAGCGCGTCCGCCTGGAGAAGCCGGATGCGTCCGGCAAGGCCGCGCAGCGCGATCTTGTTTAGTCCCGGGGCGAGCATCTCGGGGATGAAGTCGATCCCCGTCACCCGGATCTCCGGATGCCTTCGGGCGGCCTCGATGGCCAGATCCGCCGTGCCGGTCGCCACATCGAGAAGGTGAAAGGTATCGAAAAAGTGCATCTTCCGGACGGCGAAGCGGCGCCAGGCGACGTCGCGGCGGAGGCTCAGCACGCGGTTCAGGAAGTCGTACCGTTCGGGGACCGTCTTGAAGATCTCCCGGACCATGCCAATGTGCTCGTCGCGACCGATCCCGGTCACCGGCGGGTAGTAGTTGAGGTCTGCTTCTTTACGGGAGGGTGTATCCATCGCGCTGCTCTCGTAAAAATTCCAAGGATCGACTTTTCTGTCATTCCTGTGAAAACGGGAATCCAGCTTTCCAATCAGTTCAACACTCTCTGGATTCCCGCCTGCGCGGGAATGACGACTTCTTCCGCGCCCATCAGGCGTCGCCGGCGAAGATTTGGGCGTAGAGGGCGTCGAAGCCGTCCTTTCCCGCCGCGAGCATC
>Ga0315286_10004702_pt1 | contig 13098 bp, 11 predicted proteins | sample YL17G10_0_MG_FD_205038 | JGI IMG/M metagenome (GOLD analysis project Ga0315286, IMG submission 205038) | Sediment microbial communities from Yellowstone Lake, YNP, Wyoming, USA - YL17G10_0 | ecosystem: Environmental > Aquatic > Freshwater > Lake > Sediment | place: USA: Wyoming | collected... | reverse complement strand
AATAGCGGCTTTGTTTTGTTTTAGTGTAGCACCAGCACTTGCTTGTGATGGTGGAGGACAGGTATTATTTAATGGAAACGTAGTAGTCGGCGCATTTTATCTGACAGACGGCTTCACCACAGTAAGCTATAACGGCCTCGTTAACATTGACGCGCCATACGTAAGTCCAAGCCAAATAGACAGCAGAACCGAAACAATTTACGTAAATCAGCTGAAAATGAGGGTACAGAGCATATCCGGTTACCAGAACACCAAATATCTGCACATAAGTGGCGCGGAACTTGCTGTTACGGGCGCGGCAAGTTACTCTTGCGACCTGCAATTCGGCGATGTTGCGAGAGTCAACGTTGTGACAGCTCAATCCTGCACCGCTTTCAACGTACCTGTTTGCAATATGTTTGCTGTTGCAGATGAACCTGTGCTAGCAGAATAAATTTTTCTTTCTTTTTTCTTTCTTTTTCTATATGACAGAAATCTTTCTAATTTGTCCCCCGCACTATAAATCCTAAATTCTCTTACTAAAGTGGATAATGGTGTCACCCTATCAGGAAGCTGAAAAAAGACATAAATCAAATTTTGAGAATAAACCTATCTACAGACAAAACATGAATTTCACCAAGTATTCACCTAAGGATATAGAAAATGCTCTCTCGGAGTTGGGCTTGAATAAATACGAGGCCCGCGCTTATCTGGCGCTCATAACCGAGGGTGCTTCGACAGCGAAAAATGTTTCCGATATAACAGGCATACCTTACGGCAAGGTCTATGAAGTGATAGACAGCCTTGTTATGAAAGGCTTTGTAATGACGCTGCCAACAAAGCCGATGAAATGCAAGGCGCTTTCTCCGGCAGATGCAATTAATTCAGCAAAGAAAAACCTGCATAAAAGACTAAAGACAGTTGAAAATGTGATTTTGACAGAAATAGAGCCGCTCTTCGCCCAAAATAAGAATTTTACAGAGCCCAGGGGGATCTTTTGGATATTGACTGGACGGGCAGCCATAAACAAAAAAATGGAAGAGCTTGGAACTGCGGCTAAGCACCACATAAACATCTTCACATCAGGCAATGGAATAAAGAGAATGGAATCTCTTAAGCCAATTCTAAAAGCTGCCAGCAAGCGCGGCGTCAAAATATATCTTTCAGGCGCAATAAGCAAAGAATGCCTGGAAGACATAAAAAATTTTGATTTCTGCGAGCTGAAACACACAGATATGGCGCACAGCCAGCTGTTTTCAGTTGACGGAAAGGAAGCTATGCTGATAGAACCTATTCCTGATGACAGCAGTCCGTATTACGGCAGAGACTTGGGGGTTTGGATGCTTAACGAAAAATTTGTCAAATGTCTGGAACAGCTCTTCACATCACATTTCAACAATTCGAAAAATATCAATGAGCGCGTGGAGGAATTATCTAAATAGCATCACCTTCTGTCAGAGAATAAAGAATTTCTGAAAATTATGCAGAAGGCAATGAGTACAAAACACAATAGCACGATGACATTTTCCCGTTTTATTTGTCCCAATGATGTATTATAGGGGAGCGTAAGATATGCGCATGACTTTGGAGCACAAGCCAGCATACGTAGTAATGACAATCGCCATAGTAGCGTTTATCGTGGGCTCAATTTTATACACGCATCCTTTGAAATGGAGTATGGACACATACTTGTTCTCACACGACCTGCCAATATTTGTAATTTCCCTTACAGCAGTCTTGTTAAGCTTCTGCATATTCAAGCATAAATTTGACTCGCGTGGCGCCTGGAAATTTTTCCTGCTCGGCTTTGCCCTGTGGGCTACAGCAGAGTTCGTATGGTTTTTGTACGAGGGCGTTTTGGGTATTATAGATCCTTGGCCAAGCTTAGCAGATGTTTTCTGGGTGGCAGGCTATTTGCCGCTTGCCATTGGCCTATTTATGTATGCGAAGGATGCCAAGGCGAAAAACCTGTTCAAAAACTTCCTTGCGTCAGTTACGGGAGTTGCCGGCTCCAGCCTCGCACTTATTTTTATATTTGGCGTCAATGTCTTTCCTTCAGACGTGAGCTTTTTTGAGGGCATACTCTTGCTGGCATATCCCATTGGAGACATTTTCCTGCTTCTTCTGTCGTTGTTTTTGCTGGAAACAGTGTTCAAGCATAAACAGGGACCAGAGTTTGTTTCATGGCTTTGTTTATCCGGTGGATTTTTGCTTTTCGCGATATATGATATAATGTTCAGCTATTTAATTACAGACGAACAGATGAGCCACATGTTGTTTAACATAATATATCTCGGCGCTTACCTGCTTATCGCGACAGCCGCATTTTTGCAGATAGTATCCAAATCGAAGAAAGTAATTTACCCGTACCTGTTGGCAAAGCCCATCCATTTGCTTTTTCCACAGCATCTTAAGCAGCAACAATAATGGTTTATAATTTATATTATTAGCACAAATGTGCGCATAATTCACCTGGTTAAGTTTACAGTCTTATCTTTTTGTAGGGAATAAAGAAATATTAAATATCATTCTCGGCTTGGACGCTAAAGGAGGCAACGGCATGAAAATAAAATTATTTCTTTTAGTGACTCTTGCACTTAGCATACTTCTCACAATTCCTCTGGCTCTAAGTGTCATAGATTCTATAACGCTTAATTCCCCAGCGAGCTTAGCAAACACATCAAATACAACGCCAGACTTTAATTTTACAGCAGTTAGCACCACAAACACAACATTCAGTTGCGTTCTTTACGTCGATGGTGCAAATGTGGGTTCTAACGCATCCACTTCCAATCATACCGCGACCATAATTACGAGTTCTGCATTGTCAGAGGGCGTAAAATCCTGGAAGATTGGCTGTACGGATGCGGGCGGCGAAGTAAATTCTTCTGCCCAGACACTTAATATTGATGCGACCGCACCAATAGTAACCGCAAGCAGCCCTGCAAATGGTGCAAATATTTCTGACAGCACTCCTGATTTCAGTTTCAAATATACTGATGCTGCCCCCACCGCTTCTTGTGAATTATTCGTGGCTAATACTGGTTATGGCACAAATGCGTCTACACTAAATGATACGGTCACGGTAATAACTGCTAACGCCAGCGTTGCAGATGGAAGCCATTCATGGTATGTTAATTGTACAGATTCTGCTGGCAACAGAGGTGCCTCAACTAGCAGGACCATAAATATAGATACGGCCACACCAGTTGTTACGCTAAACAATCCAGCAAGCGGCGTAAACACTTCTGATGACACACCGGACTTCAATTTCACGGCGACCAATGCAGCTTCTACGTTATCTTGCACTTTATTCATAGGCAACACCGCGATGGGAACAGATACTTTAGTTTCGAACGCAACAGCAACAATCATAACGGCAAATGCTTCTCTAAGCGACGGTTCTCACAATTGGTACGTTAACTGTACCGATGATGCAACAAATACGGGAACTTCAGAAACCAGAACAATAACGGTAGATACCGCTGTTCCAACTGTTACGATTAATAGTCCGGATAACGATACGCTTACTTCTGACAGCACGCCAGATATAAATTTCACGGCAATAAACGCAGCTCCAACATTGTCATGTGAACTCTTTATTGATAACTTGGGCTATGGAATAAACTTTCCAACAGAAAATGGTACGGCGACTGTACTAGGAGCTAATGGTACGCTTAGCGACGGCGCGCATAATTTCTACGTTAATTGTACGGATTTCGCGAGCAATACTGGTAAATCAGAAACACGCACAATCACTGTAGATACAACAGCACCGGTAATAGCTACGGCATCGCCAACTCCAGGCAACAATTCTTACAAAAATTCCAATTCGGCGACTATCAATGTAACAATAACGGAAGCTGTTGGTGTGGATGTCTGCACCTTGAAGTTTGACGGCGTAAACCAGACTATGACAAAATCCGGCGTCACATGTTATGCAACAAAAGCAAATCTGACAGAGGGCATACACAACTTCACGGTTTTTGCTAACGACACCGTGGGCAACACGGGCAGCAAAGGAACATATTTCTTCACAGTGGACACCGCAAACCCGCAAATACAGTTTGTATCACCTACAGAAACTTCGGGATCTGCTTACAGAAGGACCAACATACAAGTTAACGTGACGGCGATAGAAACAAATCTCGCGAACATAACAATTCGCTTATACAATTCGACAACGCTTGTAAATTCAACAACAGTAACAACATCTCCGGAGTTTTTAAACTTCACAAATCTGGGAGATGGAATCTATTACTTTAATGCCACTGCAGTAGACGACGCAGGCAACAGCAATTCAACTACGACAAGGAATGTAACCATTGATACGGTTAAACCAACAATAAGCAGCATAGCAGTAACGGCGCCTGCAACTTATGCAGTAGTCCGCTGGCAAACCAGTGAATCTGCAAATTCGACTGTGAGCTATGGGCTTACATTGAGCCTTGGCGGCTTGAAAAGCAATTCGTCACTGTCAACTTTGCATAGCCTAACACTAACCGCGTTGTCATCGGACACGATTTACTTCTATAACCTAACAAGCTGCGATTTAAGCGGTAATTGCAATACGACCGGGCCAAATAATTTTACAACAGCTTCGGAGCATGGTGGAGGAGGCAGCAGCTCGGGGGGTTCCTCAGGACCATCTACTAGCCATGACATAGATTTGAACACGAATCCAGAGTCGATAGTACTAAAGCTACAAGGATACGCTGTAAAGTTTACAGCAGATGGTGTGAACACACACACGCTATCTATCGATGAGGTGACAGATGATTCTGTGACTATAACAATAGCCTCTGACCCTGTTACAATGACGCTTAAGATAGGCGATACCAGAACCTTTGTACTAGACAATTACCAATTAAGCGTGACTCTATCCGACATAATAAACAAGCAGGCAAAATTAGATATTAAGAGGCTGGGATTAGTAACTGCCCCACAACAAGTAACGCAACCCGAGCAATCTGCTCCTGTCGCGCAACCAACAGAGACCCCTCAACAACCTGCAGAAACAACGGGAGCAGCAACAGCGCAGCCGGCGCCAAACAAGATTGCGCTTGTTATAGTAGTGCTAGTACTAATAGCTATAGCTGCATCGCTAACGCGCGGGAAGAAAACCCGCGCCAGACAGCAGTAATTTATATATAGCTATTTTTTTATTATTTTTATCTATGAAACGGCCACTGGTAGGAATCATATTTGCTGTAGCTGTCCTGATATTTCTAGCTTACATCATCGGAACAAATGTGCAGAATATGCAATCCCCCATTGCGGATAATATGACTTGTGCGGTGGATTCTGATTGCGCGCCAGCACAATGCTGCCACGCGACATCCGTTGTCAACAAAAATTTCGCACCTGATTGCGCTGATATCTTTTGCACTATGGAATGCAGGTCGGGAACTATTGACTGCGACCATGGCGAGATAAAATGTGTTAACCGCGAATGCACAGTAATCTGGCCGGCAAAATGAAATTGAAATTTTTACTTCCAATATTCCTGTTACTCTTCTTAGTTCCTATAACTGCAGATACATTAGATAATACTAAAATTAACGTTCAATCAGAAGTTGTACAGGCACTTTCTCAAAATCAAGAAGTTTCAGTAATTGTTTTGCTGAAAGAGCCAAAAGAAGTTGTGCACGAACTATCCTCGGAAGCAAAATTAAGTGCTTTTGCTGAAGCACAAAATCAGGTTATAACTGATTTAGGTTCAAACCTAGAGCTAAGGCATCAGTATTCTATAATCAATGGATTCTCAGGTAAAATAACAAAAGAGGGTCTTGAAGAACTGGAAAACAATACTGATGTGCTGAGCATAGAAATCGATAGAGAAGTGCATGCAACGTTGCAGGATTCTGTTCCACTGATAAATGCAGATGACGTCCACAACACGCAGTTATCTGGTGTGAATATAACCGGAATAGGGCAAACTATCTGCATAATAGACACAGGAATAGATTATGATCACTCGGACCTCGGGGGCACTGGTTTTCCAAATTCTAAAGTGTTAGATGGGTATGATTTTGTGAATAGCGATTCAGACCCGATGGACGATAATGGTCATGGCACTCACGTAGCTGGAATCGTAGCTGCCAGTGGCGGAATAACTGGCGTTGCACCAGGCGCAGGCCTGATTGCGATAAAAGTTCTTGATGCTTCGGGTTCCGGTAGTTTTTCAGACGTGCTAGCAGGAATTAATTGGTGTATAAGCAATAGAACAGCATACAACATCTCCGTAATAAGTATGAGCATAGGAACAGCAACATATCATAATGACACCTTTTGCGATGGAGACGTTTCTTCGATGGCTGCCGCAATCAATAATGCGGTCGCTAAAAACATAACAGTTGTCGTCGCTACGGGGAATGAGGCCAACTATACTGCAATAAGCGCTCCGGCTTGCATAAGAAATGCAACAAGAGTAACAGCATCAGATAAATCTGATAACTATGCAGATTACGCAAATCGCGGCTCAGGATTTTCAGATATATTAGTCGCGCCAGGCGGAACAGCTGCTAATGGAATAAATTCAACCAAACTTAACGGCGGCTATATCGAGATGGATGGAACATCGATGGCAACCCCGCATGTTGCTGGTCTTGTTGCTCTGGTACAGCAATATGAAAAACTAGTAAAAAATAAGAGCCTCACTGTGCCACAAGTTTACACTATTATTAACAGCACTGGTGTCGCTCTAAGTGATTCGCAGACAGGTATGACTTGGCATAGAATAGATGCTCTTGCAGCCATAGAGTCTTTTGATATAACTCCACCAGTAATAATTCTCGAGTCTCCGGCAAATGACTCATCGATGAACAAAGGCGACATAATTAATCTGACTGTCACAGATGATGTCGGACTCTCGCGTGTTTGGTATAAGTTCAATGGCACTAACATCACTCTTGTAAATCCTTACGACATAAACACTTCGAGCTGGACAAAAGGTGCAAAAACGCTTTATGTCTGGGCGAATGACACATCTAACAATGTGAATTCAACAGTTTATAGTTTCACAATTAATAATTCAGCGCCAATCGCCAGTAACATCACGCTTTCTCCGAGCAGCCCTGGTACTCTTAACGACCTGAACTGCACATGGCATTATTCAGATACCGATAACGATGTGCAAAATGGAACGGTAGTTAATTGGTTTAACGGTACCGCATTAGTCCTTAATGTTACTTCATCAAGCAACAAATCTATTTTGGGCAATGGTAACACAACCAGAGGCGAGCAATGGAAATGCCAGGTTATTCCTCATGATGGAACAACCTATGGAGCTGCAGTCAATTCTTCAAATGTTACAATTCAAGACACGCTACCATCAATTTCTGCGCTACATCCGAACGGCGGCGAGCGAGTTAGCGGCACGATATCAGTAAATGCAACAGTAACAGACGTAGATGGGCAGACAGATATGGTAAACGTCTGGTTTTATTATTCAAGCAACGGCGGCTCAACTTTCACTTTGATAGGAAATGATTCTACTCCAAGCGGCAGCGTCTACGGTGTAAACTGGAACACATCCGCTGTTTCCGAGGGCACCAATTACAAAGTCAAGGCAATAGCTTCCGACAACAGCACATCCAATGTGTCAAGCACTTCTGCAAATAGTTTCATTGTTAACAATGTGAACGAAGCACCTTCCGTTACTGTAACTGCGCCAAATGGCGGAGAAGCCTGGTATGGTTCAAAAACAATCAGGTGGACTGCTACGGATCCAGATAACGATACTCTTACGATTGCAATTTATTACCGGCAAAACAGCAATGCCAGCTGGATAGCAATTACAACTTCAGCTTCTAATAGCGGAAGCTACAGTTGGAGTACAACTTCGGTTTCAGATGGAAGTACTTACAGAATAAATGTGACCGCAACAGATCCTGGCAGCCTTTCTGCATCAGATATGTCAGATGGCAATTTCACCATTGATAACAGCGGCGGCGGGGGCGGAGGGGGAGGCGGAGGAGGCGGTGGTGGAGGAGGCGGCGGACAAAGTGAGTATGACATTTCGCAAGTATTCAATTCTCTAACCATAAATGTTGAGCAGACAATAGATGTCAACAGCGCAAATCTGCCGCTAACAGAAATAATTTTCACACCAAACAAGAACATTAACGCAACCGTGAAAATTAAAGCCAAGGGCCTGAGCTTAGCGCCTAACACCACAACAACTGTTTCAGGTGTTGTTTACAAATATTTCGAGATAGTTACTGAAAATATACAAGATATTGAGATGAAGAGTGGCAAACTGGATTTCAAAGTTTTGAAATCCTGGGTAACGGGAAATTCAATTGACAAAAGCACAATCGCATTGCAGAGATTCAGCCTCGCCTGGACGAAGATGCCTACAACTCTGAAAAGCGAAGATGATAGCTATTATTATTTCGAATCTCTGGTTCCAGGATTCTCTAATTTTGCAATAACGGGCGCTGCGATTGTAGTGCCAGTTGCGGTTAACGAAACTCAGCAAATGGTTCAGGCAGCATCAACAACACCAACTACTGTAAACACATCGGGAGGCTGGCCTTCAGGTTTCGCATCGAGTTTCGGTTTCATGCAGTCGGATAATTTTGCATTTGCTGTGATCATAATTTCGGTTTTAGCTATGATAATTGTATTTGCCAGAGCAAAAACAAAATCGGGGCCTAGAAAACCTCAGAGTCCTCAACAACCATATTCCTATCAGGGCAGATATCTAAAAACTAAGCCGCAGCCGCAAACACAGCCACAGTCAAAAAAAATAAAGGTGCGGGCGCAACCGCCCGACTTCGGATTTTAGTCAAGCCAGCCTAATGCTATAACTAATAATCCTACCAGAATCAAAATAACTCCAATCAAACCTTTTAGCACAGCTAAAAATTCCGGAAGGAAGGTCCATATTAGGAACACGCCGCCCAGTATGATTAGGATTCCGAGTATTATTTTGCCAGCTTTTGCAACCTTTGCACCCCAGTCAACCTTTTCTTCTTCTACTTTTGGCTCTTCGATTTTTAGTTCTTCAACAGGTTCTGCTTTCTTTTTCGCTTTTCTTGGCATAGTAATCCTCCAAAGTAACAAAACATAATGTGAAAAAGATAAAAACCTTTTGTTGGTTGCAAAGATTTAAAAGGCAAGGTTCAGAGGCAACATTATCGTAATGTCTCTTAACTGAGGAAACGAAATGGGCAGCGCTTAAAAATCGCTGATTTTTAGCTGGTCCATTTTACGGAGACATTAACAAAGCAAAATGGGATATCAAAAATATCTGAAACAAGCCTGGAAGCAACCTAAGCAAGGATTAGGCGCTGAAAATTGGCACAAATGGTTAATTCAATTAAGAAAAGAACCTACTCTCGTCAGAGTTGAACATCCTACTAGATTAGATAGAGCTCATGCTCTTGGCTTCAGGGCGAAAGAAGGAATCTTTGTTGTCAGAAGCAGAGTCGTCAGAGGCGGAAGAAAGAGACCAAAGCCAAGGCACGGACGAAAACCATCAGCATATGGCCGTTTTGTAACAGCAAGAAAGTCCCTGCAAGTAATGGCAGAGGAACATACGCAAAGAAGATATCCAAATTGTGAAGTTCTCAATTCATACTGGGTTGGCCAGGATGGGGCATACAAGTGGTTTGAAGTAATAATGGTTGACAAAAACCATCCAGCAATAAGAGCCGACCGCAAGTTAAGCTGGATTGCAAAGCCAGCGCACAGAGGCAGAGTCTTCAGAGGACTGACAGCTGCTGGCAGAGAATCAAGAGGCTTGGCAACAAAAGGCAAGGGCTCAGTACAATTCAGGCCATCAAAGAGAAGCCAGGGCGCTAAGTAATTATTTCTTCTTGTTTATTTTTCTTCAATACTATAAGAATTTTTAAGCCTTAATAGCTATTATTCGGATTTGTCTTCACTTTCTTTTGTCTCTTCAGAATCTTCATCACTTTCTTCTTCATCCTCTTCGCCCTCATCTTCAAAATCAATACTCTCTAGGATGTTAAGAATCTTATTAAGTTTTGTATTAAGTTCATTAAATTGCTCTTTTGATATTCCCCCAGAACCAGAGTTAGTATTTCTCTCTCTTGAACCAGAATCTCTATCGCTTCTAAAACAATTACTGCATAGAACAGGTCTGTCTCCTGTTGGTCTGAAAGGAACTTCGCATTGTTTTCCGCATTTGGCACAGGTAGCTTCATGCATTTCAACAGGCCTTCTATCGCCTCTATCAAATCCACCAGAGCGTCTCCCGCCAAATCTGCTATCTCTAGACTGGCGTCCTCCGCCGGATCTTCCTCTACTTTCTGGTCTAAAATCTCCCATATTGTATATATGTTCGTTCAAAAGTTGATTTATAAAGTTATGTTAAAAGATTTTAGAGATTAGCAAGTCCCTTATGGGCTTTGGCAACAAAAGGCAATGGCTCTGTACGATTCTGGGGCGCGAAGTAATCAGCTCTTAGAAAAGTGTTTTCATCAAATCTGATTTTGTTAGCGTTGCGAATATTTCTGTGCCTTTCAAATCATCTCTGAATTTTTGCAGATCAATGAAATACAAGGCATATTTTATGTGTGAGTTATAGGAAGCTAACATTGTTTCTGCACGGCGCAGGCCATGCCCGTGAGAAATACAGTGTCCGAAAAAGACGTAATCCGCATCTGTAGTGCAATTAGCGAGTCTGATGTGGTCACTATCGAATTCGCTGTAAAACTTGAAACCAAGCTCTTTTGATACAATCTCAGCCAGGTTTTTGCAAACTGGCATGTTAAACATTAGACTAAGTTCCTTTCCATGTTGGTTTTGCAGATACCGAAAGGATTCTACTAAGTCGTCAGAAAAAACTTTATATAATTCTGTTTTTGCCAGATTTTCAAAGTTGATATAAACAGAGTAACCTCTATCGCCTATGCCTGCGAGACCTTTTTCAAATAATTTATGTACTAGGTCTTCTTTTCTCATCGTGAAAGCACCAGAAACTAGGTTTTTAAGGAAATCGAAGTTGCAAATGTTTTAAATATCCTCAAATATAAATTTGTTTGATGAAAAGCTACTGGCGGAAGCTTAACATATCTGTAATAATTGTTCTGAGTTTAGTAATAATTGCGGCTATAGGCTATCACTCGGGCCTGACTGGACTCGCGGGCGCTTCTGTCTGCGGCGATGGGATTTGCGCAGTTGATGAGAGCTATCAAAACTGCCCAGCTGATTGCGGGCCGGTCGTGAGCTTATTCGTAATTCCAGCTTACATTTGGGTTATTCTCGCGGGCCTTATTGTTGCCGTAATTGTAGAAGCCGGCTTTATTGTTACAAGAATTCCGCATTCCGCTGAAGAAAGAATGGAAGAATATCTTACAACCGAAGTATCGGAGGGGCATCCGCACGCAGCAGTTCAGGAAAGATTAGTGCGCAAAGGCTGGCCGCACGAAGAAGTGCACAAGGAATTTGATGATTTCAGAATACAAAAGCTTTCAGAATATGTACAAAGACAGATTGACCGAGGAGTTTCTGAAAAAGAAGTAAAGAAAGCCCTGCTCGATGTTGGATGGAAAGCTAAAGATGTAAAGACCGCTTTCAAGGCAGCTGGATTTAACTGGGAAAAACACATAGAGAAAGTCGGTAAAAAATAATTACTTCTTGCCCTTTTTCTTTTGAAAAAATAGCAGATAGATTGCTGGCAATATCCCTGCGGTGTTAAGGATTAAAAGCGCTACAAACCAGCCAAGATCCTTTCTGTTGCCAGCTTTCCATAAGGCAATACCTTTTAGGATAAAATCAATTGCAATAACCACCGCAATTGCTATCCAAAATAGTATGCCAAACATATTAGCACTAGAGTTTGCTTGTTAAAATAGTTTATGCTAGATAAGCCTTAAAACCTAAAATCTGCTTCTAATAGCATGCAGATTGATATCTTAGTTCCGCAAAACAATGAAAAAGAATTGCTAGCTCGTGCCCGCGAGTTGGGTTATTCTGATGTTGTGTTCTTGTATCCGTTCAAGTCGAGAGGAGAGATCTTAGAGAAGAAAAAGAAATTCCCGAACACAAAAATTGGCACCTTTATTCTGGCAAATAGGGCCTCAGATTTGAAAAAACTTCCAAATCTGTATTTGGATTCGGATTTGATAGCAGTACAAACATTCGCGGAAGATGTTGTCAGAAGTGCAGCAAATAATCCCCGAATTGACATAATATGCGGAATTACAACCGCTCATGGCAGAGACCATTTGGAATACAGACGTTCTAACCTGAACGCCATAGTTGCAAATATAATGAAAGACAACAAAATGAGCTATGGTCTGAATTTTGCTCATCTTTATGCAGGCAAAGGAACTGGCAGTTATCCTTTGGCTAAAATTCTGGGCAGGGAAATGCAAAACATCAGATTGACGAGAAGGAAAATCCCGATTGTTTTTGCCTCGTTTGCTTCAGATGTCTGGCAGATGAGACTTCCTGAAAATCTGTCAGCTTTCAGCAGAGTTCTGGGTTTAAATCACCCACAATCCAAAGCAGCGGTTTCGACCGCAATAGAAGCTATTCTGAAGAGAAAAGAGCATCGCAGAAGCAAGGAATTCGTAAGGCCAGGCATCCGGCTTGTCAATTAGCACATTTTAAATCGATTTCTGTTAAAAGAGACTTATGCGGAAAAGAAATTCATCAGGTCTGCCAGAGTTCTCAGAAAGGAACAAAACTCTTTGCAATTATGTTTGGTTTCTTCTAATAGAGAATACAGATGGGCTACATTTTCAAGATATAGAGAAGCTGGTTGAACCTGTATTAGGTTCTGCAGACTCTGCGGAAAAACGAGTAAGGCTCACAGACGCAATGAAAGAGCTTGAAAGCGAAGGGGTTGCTGGGCTGCTAGCTGAAAAGTCTCTATATATACTAACCCACGGAGGGTTTAGAAATTATGCTTCACATGAGTACCGTTCTGGTGCCGAGATACACGTTAAAAAAGATCCAGATTTTGCCGCACGCTATACGTCTGTAAGGCTTCAGCGTTTTCGTGAACAGATTCACGGTATAATGCTGGATACGATGGTTTACTGTGATTCGCCAGGCAGAAAGCTTGGCGAAGTCGGACTTGGCAACCTCGAAATTGCTCTGGACATGGCAAAAGTGATTTCGGAGGAGGCTGCAGCAACA
>Ga0315286_10004699_pt1 | contig 13099 bp, 11 predicted proteins | sample YL17G10_0_MG_FD_205038 | JGI IMG/M metagenome (GOLD analysis project Ga0315286, IMG submission 205038) | Sediment microbial communities from Yellowstone Lake, YNP, Wyoming, USA - YL17G10_0 | ecosystem: Environmental > Aquatic > Freshwater > Lake > Sediment | place: USA: Wyoming | collected... | reverse complement strand
AAACTGGCTCAGCAAAAATCCTCAGGCCTGGCAGACCTTTGTTCTTTCTGCCGAGCAGCAGGAGAAAATGTTCTTATCTCTTGGCGATGGTTTTGACAAGCCGGTCTTTTTGATTGTCGCGCCTGACAGCACAATCAGATACGCCGGCAGCGTTGAAGGCTTTCTGCCGCAGATGGTCATTCACAACATTATGCAAAATCCGCAGGAGTTCGCTCCGAAAGACTCGAATGAACCCAATCAGCCGTTCGCCGAACCAAATCTGCCTGCTGTTGAACCTGTCCGGCATATACCTGCAGAACCGAACAAGCTAAGGATAGCACCGGCTTTACCAGCCACCGATGTAAATAAAACCGTTATAAATACCCAGCGGCCTCAAACAGCTCCGGCTCCAAATACCGTTCCGCCACAGGCAAAACTGCAGCAGAATGTGGACGGTTTTTCCGCCGCCGACGACTATCATGCAGAAGAACTTCTCTCATTCGCCAGACAGTATCTTCAAATCGGCAATAAACTCCCATCACACCGATACAAGGACCCTATCAATTGGTGCAGAGAGGTAATGAAGGATTATCCTAATACAAAATATGCACAGGAAGCACAGATGCTCTTGCGCAATGTGCCCAAAGAGCATCGCCAGCAGTATAATCTCACTGATGAGGAATTAGGCATCTAAAAACCATATTATTACAAGGAGGTAGGAATATGAATAATATTCCCGTAATCACCATTGAAGCAGATTGTTTGCCCGAAGCCTGGGAGGCGGCTGTTCTGGCCGTATGGGACAATGGGCTCGAAATAAGAACCCAGTATGACAAGCCTGACGACCCGCCCAGCAGAGACGCCACTGTTATGATTACGGTAACTGACCCTTTTGCTGAGCCTCGAATACACAAAAATTTCCCCGGCGGCCCAGAAGAGCTTGAAGCCTATCGGCAGGAAGTGGTTGACGGCATTCACGACCACTGGATTGACCCCGCCGCAGGAAAATGGACTTATACCTATCATGAAAGGCTTTTCGCTTATTGCCCGCTCGAAGACATCAGAAATCCCAAATCGCCAAAACCCTTTGCAAAGGTCAATCAGATTCGATACATAATCGATTCTCTTTCGGCAACTGCATACACAAGGCGCGCACAGGCTATCACCTGGATGCCCACCGCTGATATCAAAACTGACGACCCTCCCTGTCTTCAGCGGATATGGTGCAGAATGATTGAAAATCCTGACGGCAGTTTCAGTCTGAATATGAATACTCACTGGCGAAGCAGGGACCTTTACAAAGCCTGGTTTATGAATGTATACGCCCTGACCGATTTGCAGAGAACCATCGCGACCAAAATTTCCGAAAAAATTCATAAACCTGTCAAGGTCGGCAGATATGTTGACATAACGGATTCGCTGCATATTTACGGCAGTTATTTCAGGGATGCTGCCGCCGAGGTGGAAAAAATGAGGGACGGCGATTTTAAAAAACGTTCCTGGCAATCCTCGCATCCTGCTTTTGCGATGATGACCGCCGAGGCAAAGGAAAAACTTTCCCGCGACCCAGACTGGTATGCCAAAGCCAAAGGCTGAAACTGCCGTTTACACGCCTTACGATTAACGTAACCGCAATCGTTTAATCCAGCATATATTTATACAGTCCCATAATTATTCCCGTAACTCGTGTCTGCTTATCTAATTAGAAAATTTATCGCGTGCAAATTTGCACTTTCACATTTTATATCTTATATTTTCAGCAACGTTGTAAAAAGGCAAACGTGCAGCGTGTTAAACGGACTCCTTATCTTCTTCTACTATTTGTGCTCCTGCCTTGGGGGGATGAACCAGGGCAGGTGGTAATCAAAAAGCTAATAGCGGCTTTGACAAAATAAAAAAAATCTTCTGGTGAATTTGCATCTGTCGAATTTATTTCTTATTGTTTAGGTATACATCAAATGGGGGCTCTGAGCGTATCGGGTGTGTTGCCCGGCATATTTTAGAACCTCTATGACATGGTTACAGCCAGGCCTGATTTGTCAGGTGTGGTGTAACGCATGGGAAAAGGGCAAAAACTTTGGAAGGTTTGGAAGGTAAGGTTAATGAAGTTGAAACTATCGATTATGCTTTTGTTGATTGCTCTTATAACAAGTGCTGCTCCTGCGACAACCTCATATAACTGGACTGTCGGAGCGACAGCCGACTGGGATGATGGCGACGGCCGGAACTGGGTAGATGAAATGGGCGTTGTGGTCTCTAAGCCGGACGGCCAGTATGAGGTCAGAGTCAGAAATCCCGCATCAACAGTCCGTTTGGACACTGTTGAGGGAAACTGGAGCTACACAGGGAATGGTACGAGACTGAGAATATACCAGGGTGCAACGCTGAATATTGTCGATGGCGGTGACCTGCGCGGCTTCGGCTGGATTCGCGTCGGCGAGCAGAGCGGCACTCCTGAGGAGATTGGCTTCCTGAATCAATCGGGCGGACAAATTCTCCTTAGAAGGCTCAAAGAAAAAGGTAAGCTCTCCATCGGTGATGGCTATAGCATACTGCATGGTTCTACCTACACTATGAGTGGTGGAATCCTTACATACGATGCCGCTGACGCAGCCTGTGAAGGACAGTTGATATTAGGCTCACGGGATGGCGAAGGAACATTCGTTGTAGTTGGCAGCGCCCCTGTAATTAATCTGAGAAACCTGTATGTCGCGGGCGACCCCGCCGGCACCGATGTCTACTACAACAATGGCACTGCTGCTCTCAAATTCCTGGTCGGTTCCGATGGCGTAAGTCCGATTAATCTTGCCGGTACTGCTTATATTAACCAGGGCACGGACACTTTGGCAAAACTGATTGTCAGCCTGACCGCTGCACCCCTGATAGGCCGGGACATCCTTCTTGTTAATGCCACCACTGCTGTCCACGGTGTCTTCGACTCGCTTAATGGCGGCTCCGCAGCGGAAGGTGCCCTTGTAAGTCTGGGTTTCGGCGGTTCTATCTATAATTATGCTATGACTTATACTGGCGGTGGTGACGGTCATGACATCATGCTGCTCTCTGTACCGGAACCTGCTACTGTCGCTTTTATTAGTCTTGGCTTTGGCTTGCTGTCTGTCTTAAAACGGCGCCAATAAGCCCGGTTTTGTTTTAGGAAGTGTGCGGGAACAATAATAAATTGGAAAAGGAAAAAAATATTATGAAGTTCAAATTATCAATTACGTTTTTGTTTGTTGCTCTTATAGCAAGTAGTGTATCAGCCATAACCTCATATAACTGGAGTTCCAGTGCGGCGGCCGACTGGGATGACAACGATGGCGCAAGCTGGGCAGACGAATTAGGAACTCTCGTTCAAAAGCCGAACGGCCTGTATGAGGTCAGAATTAAATCTTCCGGCTTAGTAGCCCGGTTGGATACTGTTGAAGGAGACTGGAGTTACACAGGAGCCGGAACAAGGCTGAGAATATATGATGGTGCAACGCTGAACATTGTCGATGGCGGTGACCTTCGCGGCTTCGGCTGGATTCGTATTGGTGACGCCACCGGCAATAAGGGGCAGATTGGCATCCTTAATCAGTCGGGGGGACAGATTTTACTTAGAAAGCTCAAGGAAAGCGGAAAACTCTGCATCGGTGATGGTGCTGGCATAATACAGGGTTCTACCTACACTATAAGCGGCGGAATCCTCACATACGATGTCGCCGACGCGACCTGTGCAGGACAATTGATTGTAGGCTCCCGGGACGGCCAGGGTTCATTCGTCGTAGTTGGCGATGCCCCTGTTATTCAAATGAGAAACCTGTATGTCGCAGGTGAGACCGGCTATAACTCTACTATCGGTACTCTCGAATTCAGGGTCGGTTCTAACGGCGTAAGTTCTATTAATCTTGCCGGCACCGCTTATCTTGACCGGGGCACGAACACCGTGGCAAACCTGGTTGTCGGCCTGACTGCCGCACCCGTGAGAGGCCGGGACATTCTTCTTGTTAATGCTAATTCTCGTATCCAGGGTGTCTTCGACTCGCTCAATGGCGGTTCCGCAGCGGAAGGCGCTCTTGTAAGTCTGGGCTTCGGCGGAGTTAATTACAATTATGCTCTGACTTATGCCGGCGGTAGCAATAATAATAGTATCACGCTGCTCTGTGTGCCGGAACCAGCTACCGTCGCTTTGATTAGTCTTGGCCTGGGCTTGCTGTCTATTCGTAAGAAAAGTTAAAAAACAGAACAGACAGTAATTAAAAAGTTCATAACGGTCTTATAAAAACAAAAACGTCTGGCGATTCGCTCTTGTTGTATTTATTTCCTATACTTTATATGGAAGTAACAGGAAAGAAATCGCTGACAAAACTGACTTCTTCTCTCCTCCTTTAACTTGTGCTTCCTGCCTTGGGGGGACTAACCAGGGCAGGCGAAACTGAAAAGCTCGTTGGAGAGCTTTGGACGATAAAATTGCTTCGTCGTGATTACTTGATCTGTGCGGCAGCATGAGAAATAAGAAACAGGGACGCTTTTAAGTAGGGTCGGAACGTGTCCGCCCGAAAGCGTAACGCGTCCCGATTTTACCAACCTGTTTGGGGGGAAACGCATATACATTGATGTGAGGTCTCTGCCGTTAGGGGACGCAGAGACCTTTTTTTATGCGCCCAAATTCATCCGCCGCAGGCGGATTCATCTGGTCCATTCGAACAAATCTGAACAAATCTTTCTGTGATTTTTTTATCAGACCGGCTGTTACTCCATTAAAACCCATAGCTTGCAGTAAAGAAAAAGATTTATTAACAATCCCGACCCGTTGTAAACAAAATTTTTAAATATTTTTGATTGACATACTATATATAGGTTTTAGAATAACTCTGATTCAAAATATTGTGGTTTTGCTGGTAGAAAAGAAACGTGAAATGTCCATATTGCAAGGAAAACCGTGACAAGGTTATTGACTCGCGCTCAAGCGAGGTGGGCCGGGTAATTCGCCGGCGTCGCCAGTGTCTGGCTTGCAGCAGAAGGTTTACAACTTATGAAAAAATCGGCGAAAGCTTTAAACTCAATGTTATCAAAAAGGACAATTCACGCGTTCCTTACGACAGGGAAAAGGTAATTTCCGGTCTGCAGAAAGCCTGTTATAAAAGGCCTGTTTCTGCCGAACAGATGCAGCAGATTGCCGACAAGGTTGAAGAAGAAATATTTCGGCATTCTGACAAGGAAGTAAGCTCAAAATTTATTGGTGAAAGCACGATGAAGCATCTCAAGGCCGTTGATGAGGTCGCATATATTCGTTTTGCCAGTGTTTATCGGGAGTTTACGGACGCCGGTGAGCTCATAGATGAAGTAAGCCAGGCCATTATGCAGCCTGGCGATACGAATCAGCCGAAGCTGTTTACAGACTGAAGATATATTTGAATAAAGATTGGGCGATGCAGCTAAAGGTAATAAAAGCTGATGGTACAGAGGAAGGATATTTGCACACAAAAGTCCTTGCGACGTTTGTCAATGCCTTTGCCCAGCCCGCAGAAAACAACACTGCCGCCGCCGGCCAGCTTGCCGAAGCAGTTACGTTTTACCTATACAGCAAACACGGTTCAAATAAAATCACAAGCAGTGAGGTTTTGTCGATAATTCAGGCCGTTCTCTCATCTACCGGCCACGATGACGCCGCTGCCAATCTTGCCGAACACCACTGCAAACGCAACCTTTTAAGGGCAAGGGTTGAAGTAACAAAATCCGACATTAAAAAGATTTCTGACGCTGTCAGACTGCGCCAGGATATGGCGGTGCAGCCGGTTAATTACTGGAACAAATCAAAAATTATTAATGACCTCGTAGCTGAGCATAATCTTGATATTACCACGGCAAGAATTGTTGCCTCAATTGTGGAAGAAAAGATACTTGTTTCCGGCTTTCGCACTGTGCCGGCCGCTTTTATCAGATTTCTTGTTCTTTTGCAGGCACAGGCGATACTTTCGGCACAGCAGCAGTTACAGTCCTCCCTGAATGTCCGCGAAACTGCTGTTTCTTCTGTAAATAATGCGGTCATGGATGGGCGCCTCAGGCAGCCGCAAAATGGACTTTGCCCCGTCGAAGTTTAAATAGGCAGGTTTATCCGCCGAAGCTTTAGCGAAGGTGGAATGGAAGAAACCCAAATCCTTTGCCGACTCGACAACGCTGTCTGAGATTTTTTCGTTTTGTTCAGGCGTCATCGGCACGGTGACGCCTATTGCCGGTTAGGAGCCTCAATTATGAATCTTATACTTTTTATTATAGTTATTTTAATTTCTTTTATCATTGTCCGAATCGGGGCCATTGCCTTTCAGCTTACGGGGCTTGACCACTCGCTGGCAGAATTTCAGGCCTTAAGTTGTTTTTCGGGCACCGGTTTCACCACTCGTGAATCGGAGCTGATTGTCTCTAACCCTCAAAGACGTAAAATTGCCTCTGCTCTTATAGTTCTCGGCAATGCCGGGCTCGTAACAATGATAGCCACATTTGCAAACTCTTTAAGGCCGGGCGCAGTCGGCACGAGGGTCTCATTGCCTTTTCTTAAGGACATTATCCCCGCAGAAAGGCTGCCCTGGGTAAATCTTGCAGTGATTATGTTGTTGCTTTTGATAATTTATAAGTTGTTTACTCATCGCGGCTTCATACGGCGGTTTACCGACCTGTTGAGAAAATTCGTCCTGAAAAAGGATATGATTAAGCACGTAACTTTTGAGGAACTCTTAATCACAACGGCTGGTTTCGGCGTATCGAGAATAACGATTGACGCTGACAGTCCCATCCTGGCCAAAACTCTTATTGAATCGAAGTTGAGAGGTTATGATATAATCGTTCTCGCCATCGTAAGGGGGCACGAAACAATACCGAATCCTTCTCCCGACACCGCTTTTATGCTTGGGGATGAGCTGATTTGCTTTGGAAAACTTGAAAATATTCAGGCAAAAATCTGTACCGCAGGCTGAAAAACTCCTCTGCTTGAAAGGACAAATATGAAAAAGATTTTTATATCGGCGTTTTGTCTGGCAATTATCGTATGCGGCTGCACAGGCACAGAAAAAACTAATCCCTGCAGCGCCAAGCTCGGCGACAGCAGCGCCGTTACTCCCGCCGACAGGGCTGATAAAGACTGGTGGATGCCTCGGCACAACGCTATTATCGAAAGAAACAGGCAGGGTAACGTGGACCTTATAATGATTGGCGACTCAATCACCCACTACTGGGAAAGGTCCGGCAAACAAATATGGGACCAGTATTATGCCAAACGCAACACGGTCAATATGGGCTTCAGCGGTGACCGAACGCAGCATGTCCTTTGGCGGCTTCAAAACGGCGAGATTGACGGCATAAACCCCAAACTCGCCGTTTTAATGATTGGAACAAACAATTCTAAGAATAATGATAATACTGCCGAAGAAATCGCCGATGGCATCAAAGCCATCATCTGCCGGCTGAGGACTAAACTGCCGCAGACCAGGGTGCTCATACTCGCGATTTTCCCTCGCGGCTCAGACCGGCAGCGCGACAACAAATCTCAGGATGCTGAATTTAATCCTCAATGGGCCAAAAACGAAAAGGCAGGTAAGCTTGCGTCAAAAATCGCCGACAACAAAATGATTTACTACCTCGACATAAATAAGGCGTTTCTGAACAAAAAAGGTGTGCTTACAAGAGAGGTGATGCCGGACCTGCTGCATCCGGAGGAAAAAGGTTACCGCATATGGGCACAGGCTATGGAGCCGACGATTGTAAAACTGATGGGCGAATCAAAATAGGATAGTCTTTTTGATGCAGAAAAAAAGACCGGTTAAATACCGGCCTTTTCTATGCTTTTTTCCTTCCAGTTCCACAACATTCTGCCGATTCTTATCTTGACCTTGACTATTTTTCCTTCAAGTTTCAATCCCACTCGTCCCTTGCCCATCGTCAGATGGTCGAAATCCAGCCCATTAGGCTGGTCGAGTCTTTCCGCAAGGGCAGGCGATTGGTTCAGAACATAGAGTATTCTTTCGAATGTCTGGTTTATCATCATTCCATCTATGTCCGGAATTTTGCTTTCCTGCCGAATCTGTGAGATATCTTTGCGCAGATTTTCCAGCACCTTTTTCAGTATTGCAATCCGTTTTTGATTTTCGCTGGTATACGCCTCGGACAAAGTTTGCTCGTCAAGAACTTCTTCGGCATCAAACCGCAGTTTCTGCCCTCTGGCGCCGATAATCCAGGGTTTTTCATTAACTGCCAGAAAATATTTTCTCGTCGCCGTGAATTCCTCCTCATCGAACGCAACTATAGTCATCCAGGATTGATAGCCCCCTTTCTTTTCTCCGTAGCTCGCGACAACGCTTTCGCTCTGGCTTATCAGTTCCTGCTTATACTGTTTTATAACTTCCAGCACATTGGTGCTTGTGCTCTTGTTAAGCTGCACATCATTATAAGCCGCCGGCAGCTGCTTTGTATAAGGTTTCGATTCAGGCCGGACCCTTTCAAGCGGCTCTTCGACCCCGCAGCCCGCATAAAACAGCGCCGTCGAAACTGCAATCAGAAACAATAAAAAATTCGAAGCTTTCAAGGGCACCCTTTCCATAAAATAACCATCCGCTGGAGGCGGATTCCACAATTTTGCATTTTAACTTTTGATTTTTTATTTTCTTATTATACTTCTTTCGCCTTAATCCATTTCATCATTCTTCGCAGTTTCCTGCCGACCTTTTCAAGCTGGCAGTTATAGTCTTTCTTATACAGCGAGTTGAATTTCTTCATACCGCTTTTATATTCTCCGACCCATTCTCTTGCGAATTTTCCGCTCCTGATATCCGCAAGAATTTTCTTCATCGTAGCGCGTGTCCTGTCGGTTATGATTTTCGGCCCTCTCGTCAAATCGCCGTATTCAGCCGTATTTGAAATGCTGTATCTCATATAGCTCATCCCGCCCTGATATATCAGGTCAACGATGAGTTTCACTTCGTGCATACACTCGAAATATGCTATCTCAGGCTGATAACCTGCCTTAACAAGCGTTTCAAATCCTGCTTTAATCAGAGAAGTCAGTCCCCCGCACAAAACTACCTGTTCGCCGAACAAATCCGTTTCAGTTTCTTCTTTATAGGTGGTCTGGATAATGCCTGCCCTTGCTCCGCCGATACCGTTGCCCCAGGCGAGCGCGGTTTTCTTCGCGTTGCCGGTCGCGTCTTGCTTCACAGCTACAAGACAAGGAACACCGCCGCCCTTTTCATATTCGCTGCGGACTAAATGTCCCGGCCCTTTCGGTGCAATCATTACGACATTCACGTTCTTTGGCGGAACGATATATTTGAAATGTATATTAAAGCCGTGGCAGAATCCCAGTGTCTGGCCGGCTTTCAGGTTCGGCTTAATCTGAGTTTCATATATTTTCGCCTGCATTTCATCCGGCAGCGTAACGATTATCAGCGATGCTCCGTTCATTGCTGTTTTTATATCGCCGGGTTTGAAGCCGTGCTTTTGCGCCAGCTTGTAATTATCGGTGCCTTTAAGTTCTGCCACCCCTACTTTAATCCCGCTGTCCCGAAGGTTAAGGCTGTGAGCGTGTCCCTGGCTGCCGTATCCGATTACAGCCACTTTTTTGCCCTTCAGCGGCCCGATTGGCGCATCTTTTTGATAATATATCTTTGCCATTTTCAAATATCTCCTAATTAAATAATTATCGCGTATTTTATCCGCCTCAGGCGGATTTGTATGTTTTTACCCCTAAACCGCCTCTTTTGCAAGTGAATTTCTTATGTTATTTAGCCCCGCACCTATTTACTATTCAATTATATTTCTGTTCTTACTACGGAATAACAAATAGGTGCGGGGTTTGGTTACCTCTTTACTTCCTTACTTCCTGCCCTTTTCTGCTTTGTGCCTTTGTGCCTTCGTGGCTATTATCATCAAAATTCAAGACAGCGAACTCGCCGTGATAAATCTTGGCGGCCTCATCATACGCCCTTGCGGCATCTTCTTCGTTGTCGAAAATTCCTAAATATTTATATATTCCATTGTAACATATAGACGCTTCCCATTTTCTTTTCTTTCCACGATAGCGAATTCCTTTATATCTGGAACTGCTGCTTTTCCGTCGTGTTCTGTTGCAGCAATTTTGAGAAAGTGTTGCCAAACGCAGGTTAGCCTTGGTATTATCGAGACCTTCGCCATTTCTATGGTCAACGATAGTGCCTTTAGGGGCGTTCATAATTACTCTGTGCATATACACAATTTTTCTATTCTCGAGGCCGCCGGCGTAATATTTCTTACTTTCGCCTGCCAACAGTTGCCAGGGATATTGGGACAAATTCTGATAATCGTCAGGGTCAACAATGGCGAATCGGTCTTTTGTTAGTTTGATGCGCCGAAATGCGATGCCGTAGTGTTTTTTTCTATAGCGCAGCAGAAAATAAACAACGATGCTTTCGATGAATGCCGGATATGGGATTGGTAGATATAATTTTGGCACAGGAATTGAGTGTCACCCCCAGTGCAATCGAAGGGTCTGATTTTATTAAAAAATATTCATCCGCCCTTGGCGATTCCTCAAATTTTAAATATTAAATCTTAAATTACTTGGTGCCTTAGTGCCTTTGTGGCCTCTACCCTTACTGGAAACTTGCGCGTTTTTGACGGATTTTCGTCAAAAATTCAGAAGGTTGAATTTGTAAGTCCTTGTTAAATATGGAGAAAAATTTTTTATTTTTTCTAAGATGCGCAAGTTTCTACTTGCGCATTTGATTGATTTTCGCCCCAAGCTTGTCCGCCATAGCCGGTTTCTACATAGCTTTTGACGACCTGTCCTCCGTAACCCGCCCTTGCGGACAAAAGATGGAAGTAGAATGGCGAAGGCGGATTTCTACTTGCGCGCTTTTGAAAAAATTTTGCGCAAATTCACCTACAAGGTCAAAATTGACATCGATATTTAGCCCCCGGTTTTACCGGGGGTTTTCTACCCTATCCCCTATTTTTAATTGTTTCCCGCCCAAGTTAAGGGTATAATTTGTCTGAATCCTGAAGAGATACAGCAAAAGGGCAATAATGGAGAGGAAAAATGCCAGATAAAGAAAAAAGATTGCAAAAAGTGGCAACATTCCAAATTGTCAAGCCAGTAAATATGTCCTGGTCGGAATTCGGCAAAATGCTTCGTGATGTTCGTTATAGATACTGGCGTTTAGCCAACATGGCGGTATGCGAAAATTACATGAGATTCTATCGGTGGCGTACACAACAGACAGATGACAATGACCGTTTTAAGGTCAAAACAATTAACAGGATTTTGCGCAAGACGCTCATAGAAGAAAAAAAAGCCGATGAAAAAGAGCTGTCGAAATATTCAAGAGACGGCGCTGTTTCAGGTTATATTTGCGGCGCTTTTGAACAAATGAAATTAAAGGCGATAAAAAGCAAATCAAAATGGAAAGAAGTATTAACAGGTAAAAGCTCACTGCCGTTATTTAAACGTGACTTGGCAATGCCAATAAACGCCAGCGATAAAACAAATCCGAGTCTAATTGAAAAAACTGAATCCGGCGAATATGAAGTCGATTTAAGAATCTGTCAGCAGCCTTATCCACGAGTTTTGTTGTCTACCGCAAAAATCAGCGATGGTCAAAGAGCAATACTGGAAAGACTTGTTTCGAACAAAACAAATACTTTGCCGGGTTATCGGCATCGTTTTTTTGAGATAAAGGAAAAAAAGAATAAATGGTATCTTTCGGTAAGTTATGATTTCCCCAAGGCAGAGGCGACAAAACTTCACTCCGATATAATTGTAGGCGTTGATTTGGGCTGGTCTGTGCCGTTATATGCGGCGATAAATAACGGCTATGCACGAATCGGCTACAAACAACTAAAGCCCTTGGGAGACAGTATCAAGGCTTTACAAAGACAAACAATCGCAAGAAGACGCTCAATTCAAAGGGGAGGCACACAGGATTTGGCTACGCCCACTGCACGTACAGGACACGGAATTAAACGCATTCTGCAGCCGATAGAGAAATTAGAGGGGAAAATTGACAATGCCTATAAAACGCTGAACCATCAGCTTTCGCACTGCATAATCGAGTTCGCAAAAAATCACGGCGCAGGAGTAATTCAGATTGAAAACCTCAAAGGATTGACAGAGAGTTTAAGCGGAACATTTATAGGTCAAAACTGGAGATACTATCAATTGCAGGAGTTCATCAAATACAAAGCTAAAGAGACAGGGATAGAAGTAAAAGAAGTGAATCCACGTTATACATCGCGGCGGTGCAGTCAATGCGGATACATACATATCGGCTTCGACAGCGAGTATCGGAGCAAAAATAGAAAAAACGACAAAGCCACTATGTTTGAATGTCCGAAAGGATGCAAACCGTTAAATGCTGATTATAACGCTGCAAAAAATATTGCGACTGCGGATATTGTGGAGAAAATTCGCTTGCAGTGCAAAGAGCAGGGTGTAGAATATAAAGAGATAGAAGAAAAATGATTTTTAAGGTCGTTCTTTGGAATAAAAATATATAGCCGCCTACAAAGGTTGTGATAGCCTAAGGGCAATTGCGCAACCGGCGGCGATAGGCCGACTCGAACGGCCTGAAGGGTGAGTTTAAAGTCACATATAAGTGGAAAAATTATGTTTCCCATTGTGTTCGCTCTACTAATACACGCAATTTTTTTAGGGTCGAAACCGTATAACGGATTTGTCGCAAAGAAGTTATGAATGTGCTATTGTGAATGACCTTTTTTTGCGATGTTCTTCGAGGCAGGTAAGTATTTACCGCTCCCGGTGCCCTATTGTGAATGACCTTTTTTTGCGATGTTCTTCGAGGTAAGTCCCGTTATAATCCGGGGCCGAGCTATTGTGAATGACCTTTTTTTGCGATGTTCTTCGAGGAGAGATTGAACAAATAGGAGACAATAAAAATTGTGAATGACCTTTTTTTGCGATGTTCTTCGAGGATATCGGTAAGAACGGAGCAAATACAAATTATTGTGAATGACCTTTTTTTGCGATGTTCTTCGAGGAATGGGCGTTTTACCGTCAACACAATCGAAATTGTGAATGACCTTTTTTTGCGATGTTCTTCGAGGCTTAAAAGTTGCGGTTGCTGGCCTAATTGGATTGTGAATGACCTTTTTTTGC
>Ga0315286_10004698_pt1 | contig 13101 bp, 13 predicted proteins | sample YL17G10_0_MG_FD_205038 | JGI IMG/M metagenome (GOLD analysis project Ga0315286, IMG submission 205038) | Sediment microbial communities from Yellowstone Lake, YNP, Wyoming, USA - YL17G10_0 | ecosystem: Environmental > Aquatic > Freshwater > Lake > Sediment | place: USA: Wyoming | collected... | reverse complement strand
CACCGAGTGGGAGATGCCCCCCCATATCGTCAACGCCTACTACCACCCCAATCGCAACGAGATCGTGTTCCCGGCCGGGATACTGCAGCCCCCGATGTTCGACGCCAACGCGGATGACGCGCTGAACTTCGGCGGCATCGGCACGGTCATCGCACACGAGATCACACATGGCTTCGACGACCAGGGACGGCGATTCGACTCCAAGGGCCACTTCCGGGACTGGTGGACGAGCGACGACGAGACGCACTTCAAGGCGTTGGCCGATCGCCTCGCCGCTCAGTACGACGGCTATGTGGTGATCGACGACGTCCACGTGAACGGGCGGCTCACCCTGGGTGAGAACATCGCCGATCTCGGAGGGCTCGCGCTGGCGTATCGGGCGCATGCGCGGATCGCCGCGGACGCGCCGCCGGTGGATGGTCTGACTCCCGGCCAGCGTTTCTTCCTAGCCGCCGCAACGTTGTGGCGGGTGAACTCCAGCGATGAACTGGCGCGCACGCTCGCCCAGATCGACCCACATAGCCCTCGTCATCTTCGCGTCCGCGGTCCTATGTCGAACCTCGAGGCGTTCCAGACGGCGTTCGATCTGGACGACGATGCTCCGATGATGCGCCCCCGCGACGAGCGGATCGAGATCTGGTGAGTTAGGCCGTGGACGGACTGGTCATCGAACCTGCGCGAAACGGGCGACCGACTCGATGGCGATCTTGGTCATCGCAACCGCGAAGTCGAAGTTGACCTTGTCCGAGGTATCTCCCATGTCGTGATAGGCGGCGCGCATCAGCTTCGTGTAGTAGTTCAGATGCTCGTTGAGCAGCACGACCGGGTAGCCGTTCTCCGAGAAGATGATCCCGTCGGTGTTGTACAGGTAGCTACGATCCGAGTAGCGGTTCTCCAGCAGCGGCGTGAGCTGCGGGGAAACGTCGGTCGCGGCGTCGAGCATCACGGACGCCATCTGGCGCGACATCGCGTCGCCACCGGGGCTCAGCTGGAACTGGCTCTCACCGACGCCCGCGAAGCCGATCATGTCCAGCAACACGAGTCCGTAGATGTCCTGGCGATCGCCCAGCATCTTGCTGACCAGCGCCCGCGCGCCTAGATCATCGGCCGGGAACTCCTCGCCGGTGAAGTGGACGAGCCAGATGGTGCGCAGCGGCTGTCGATCCTTGAGCACTTCCGCGGTGCGTAGGAGCGCCGAGGTGGCGGTCGAGTTGTCGTCCGCGCCCGGAACAGCCTGGTAGTTACCCTTGATCGCTAGATCCTCATCGAAGGCGGTGTCCACGTGATCGGCGACCAGCAACGGCGCCAGCCGGGGGTCGCGCCCCGGGATCACAGCGACAAGGTTGGTCTGCGGCATCCCCCGCCACGAGAAGTTCTGGCGCCACGTCTGCAGTCCGAGCTGCGCGTAGCGTTCTTCTAGATAGGTGAAGAACCCAGCCAGCTGGTTGTCTGCCAGCGCGTTGTTCTTGATCGTGAAGGACATGCGGGTCCCACTGATCGGGAAGACCGCCTGGGTCTCGCCATCGAACGTCAGTACATCCTGTCGATACGCCGCGGCGAAGTTGACCGGCCAGGTGCTGACCATGACGGCGCCGGGGGTTGGGCCGGGGTCGGCAGGCGGGGTCGTCCAAACGAGGCTCGTCGGCCACTTCACCCCGCTGCTGCTTACCGAAAGGTTGTAGGTGATCGGCTTGCCGTTCAGGCGGGCCGGTGGTCCGAGCACCAGAGCCAGGCGACTGTTCAGGTCGGGTCGCTGCGAGTAGGCGGCGCTCTGTGACGAGGGCAACCACGCCTCGATCGGAGTGGCAAGTGCGGGGTCAGGGTTCCGTTGAACCCAGATGGAGTTGCTGAAGGCAGGTTCTACGTTCCAGCCGTAGTCGTTCGGGTCCCCGAAGATGGCCGTGTAGCCAGAAGGGGTCGCCGGGTCCAGTAGCTTGGGTACGAAGGTGTTCGGGTCGGTGTTCTGGATATCCGCGGGGCTGAGCCAGCGCCAAGGGCTGGTCGAGCTCACCCGCCAACGGGCGAAAGCCCATGTGGGGCGCGCACGATCGTCGCGGATGGGCCAGGCCTCGACGGTGAGCGTCTGCTTGCTCGTGATCGCCTTCTTGGCGATGAGGCTCTGCTGGATGCCCTTCAGCTGTAGCTCGCCGAGGGTCTTGAGGGCGGCTGGCAACTTGGCGAGGCCTCCATCGACCGGTGCCAGACCGAGCGCCAACTCGCGCGGCGTGGAGCCCATGTAGATGGGCGAACGCTGCAGGGAGTTCGGCTCCAAGTGCAGCCAGGGGGCCGGATCGGTCGCAAGAGCAGCTAGCGATGTCGAAGGTGCGGGGCTGGGACTCGGTTTCCCCGCCGAGGCAGCACCAGCACCTTGCACCGCGAAGCTTGCCACCATCGAGACCACCACCAGCCCCGCGATGACCATCGGACCCACCGCACGCCGAAATGGCCTTCCCTGTCCCATCATCGTGATCACCCCTTGATCGCTCGTTGACAGTCACCGTACTTCACGGGGGAGGTGGGGGCGTCCATCGTCTCGTGTTGGCTAGACTTCGGGCTATCACTCCAGGGAGGGGAGCGGGCCATGTCTTTGCAGGAGCATCCACTTACCGGAGAGAAGCAGCGGGCAGGTGAGATCGGCGCCCCCGGTTCCCCGGCGGCATGGCAGGCCCAGCGGACGCTTGCGGGACCCGAGTACTCGGATCCGCAGGTCTGGGAGCTCGAGAAGGATCGGATCTTCTTCACTCAGTGGTTCTGCGTCGGCCGTTCCGAGCAGGTCGCTGCTCCCGGTGACTACAGCGTTGTCGATGTTGCCGGAGAGTCCATCATCCTGACACGCAACAAGACGGGCGAGGTGCGCGCCCACTACAACACGTGTGCCCACCGCGGAACCCGTCTCTGTGATGGTTCGGGTTCGCTGAAGTCCGCTGTCATCAAGTGCCCGTATCACGCGTGGACGTTCGATGCTGACGGTGTCCTCCTGGGTACGCCAAACGTCCGCGAGGACGAGGGGTTCGACCGTTCGCTGTACCCGCTGCGCTCGGTCCACGTCGACGAGTTCGAGGGGTGGGTCTTCGTCAACCTCTCCGACGCCGACCCGGTGCTCCTAGCAGACTGGATAGCCAACGACCCGAACGAGCCTCGCGCGTACTCACGATGGGGCCAGGGCGACCTTCGCGTCGGCCACGTGCGCAGCTACGACGTGGATGCCAACTGGAAGATCGTCGTGGACAACTACAACGAGTGCCTGCATTGCCCGAGCGTGCATCCCGAACTGGTGCAGGTCGTCCCCGTCTACAAGAAGGGCGTGATCCTTGAACGTGATGGCTGGGACGGAGTGAGTCTGGGCGAAGGGATGAGTACGTTCTCGATGACCGGCGTGTCGGGGCTTCCGCGACTTCCCGGGTTGAGCGATGAGGACGCGCATGCTTACTTCGGTTACACCCTGTTCCCGAACCTGCTGATGAACTTCCTGTCGGATGTCGTGTTCGGCCTTCGGCTGGTTCCCCGGGGTCCGGAGCTGACGACCGTGGTCACGGAGTTCCTGTTCCAGCCCGAGACCATCGCCGACCCGAACTTCGACCACTCACCAGTGACCGACTTCGTCGATCTGGTGTCTCGACAGGACTGGGAGGTCTGCGAGCGTGCGCAGGTGGGCAACCGCTCGCGGGGCTATCGCGATGGCGGCGTCTACCCGTACAACGACCGGCTGGTGCACTACTTCAACGAACACTACCGGTCGTTCATGCGCGACTGAGTCGGTAGCCGATCCGGTGATAGGGAACACCGAAGACACCGAGTAGGCGGGAAGGTGAACATGGCAAGAGGAGTCATCCTGTCGGATCCGGGAGTCGCGCCCGCGCTCGAGGAGTTCATCGCGGGCCCGCCGGCAGAACACGAGGTGCTGGTACGCATCGCGGCAAGTGGCGTCTGCCACACGGATCTGCACGTGCGCGACCGTGGTGGATGGGGTATGGAGTATCCGATCCTGCTCGGCCACGAAGGCGCCGGCGTCATCGAAGCGCTCGGCGACGGAGTGGAACACCTTTCTATAGGGGACCGCGTCGTGCTCACCTGGGCTGCTTCCTGCGGGAAGTGCCGGACGTGCCTACGCGGAGCGCCACGGCTGTGCGGAGAGAACTCTCCCGCCTCACGCACCATGCGCCGCGCCGCCGACGGGCGGGTGCTGACGCCGGTGCTCGACTGCGGGGCCTTCGCGACACATACGGTCGTACACGAGTCGGCGGTGGTTGTGCTGCATGAGGACATCCCGCTGGACCGCGCGTGCCTGATCGGATGCGCCGTCTCCACCGGAGTGGGCGCGGCCCTGAATACGGCGAACGTCTGGCCCGGTTCCACGGCCGTGATCATCGGGTGCGGCGCGATCGGCCTGTCGACGCTGCAGGGCGCGCGCATCGCCGGTGCGGCCCGGATCGTGGCGGTGGATCTGGTCCCCGTCAAGCTGGAATGGGCCGCCGAGTTCGGCGCCACGGATCTCATCAACGCCTCGAACCAGGACCCGGTTGAGGCGGTGTGGGCACTCACCGACGGTGAGGGTGCGGACTTCGCGTTCGAAGCCGTCGGCGCGCCGCAACTGGTCTCTCAGATCGTCGCGATGCTCGGCCACGCGGGAACGGCCGTGACCATCGGCGTTCCGCCGCCCGGGGCTGTGGCATCGGTCGACCTGGTTGCGATCGCCGATCGGCGGCTGACCCTGGTGAACTCCTGGGGTGGCGACCCTCTGCCAGAAAATGATTTCGCCCGACTGGTTTCGCTGTATCGAAGCGGCGAATTGAAGCTGGACGAGATGGTCACACGGCGCATCGGACTGGACGAGGTCGCGGAGGCCTTCCGGGCGATGGAAGCAGGCGAGGTGATCCGCTCCGTGATAGTGATGGAGTAGGCCAGCTCAGACCGCGAGGACGACTCCGGTGAGCACTGCCCCTTGCTCGGCTTCGAGACCGAGTTGCTGGAGGGTTGCATCGACGTCCACACCGACGGCTTCGATCGAAGGTCGAGCGCGGTAGGGGAACTTGCAGAGCCGCGAGACATCGCACGTGTTGCACAGGGTGCATGTCAGCGCCCCGAAACCGACCGACAGGTAGTAGCCCGCGCGGAACAGCTCGCGTTCGGTCCACATGATCGCATCGTGCAGGCCGGTCCAAGTCTCGTGCAGCGCCTCATAGTCCCCGTCGTTGCGGATCGCCTTGAGCCGGCAGGCCCACCCGGGCTCCCCCTGTCGGAAGCTGTCGGCGGGGCGGTCGACCTGCAGCACCAGTGCGGAGGAGAACCCGTCCAACCAGGGCCTGAACTCACCCGGCGAGGGAGCGAACGGCGGGTCCATGAGGTTGCCCGGAGCGCACACACACCCATCCCCGTGCGCTTGAGGATCGTCGCGCACCACGATGTCCGCACTGTCGACGACCAGGGCGCGTGCCGCGTGATGGACGAGCGCGCCCTGAGCGATGCGCGGCAGGTCGGTACCCGGGTCTGCGCCCGGCTGGGCAACCGCCAGGCCAACGATCCCCGAGGCACCCGGCGCGGCACTCATGCGATCAGTGCGAGCCCGGTCCATTGAGCGACGCCTTCCTCCAAGTAGGACGTCGCCGGGAAGCGAAGCTCCCAGCCCGCGTTCCGCAGCGTGCGCACCACATCGATGCCCACGGCCTCCATCGCCGGTCGCGCGAGTTCGGGGTAGGGACAGGCCTCGGCGACGATGCAGCCTTCGAAGGGGCCGGTCGGCGGCGGCTCATCCGGGTGGACCAAGCTGAAGACGGCGTTGCGGCCGGCTTCGTCGTCGGGCTGGCAGAAGCCGCAATCCGACCCGGCGATCCCGACCGCGCCGGCATGACCCTGGACCCTGGCCTCCTGTTCCACGGCCAGCACGGCCAGGTGGAGGCGACGCCACAGCGGCATCATGACGTCTCCGTACTCGCGCGCCCACGTCTTCTGTCGGTGCAAGCTGCAGTACCAGTTGTCCTCGGTCTCGGCCACGAATGCCTCGAATCCCTCGGGGAGCCGATCCTGGACCTGTACGAGGACCGCGTGCTCGTAGGCCTTGAGGTAGCCGGAGAACTCGGCGGCGGTTGGGCTGAACGGCGGGCACATGTGGTCGGTGCCGTAGACCTCGCACGGGGGGATCATGCACTTCATCGTGACACGGGGATCGACCACGACCTGCGACACGGGGATGGCCGCCGCGCGGGTCGCGCCGACCTCGAAAGCCCGCTCCACCAGCGCGGGGATGTCCTCGGGGGCTTGATCGCGCCTGTCGTCGTTGCCGAGCGCGCTCACTGCCTCTTCGAACAACTGGTGTCCGAGCCCGGGGCGGCGCATGCGCGCGACACGATGTGCTTCATGAACCTGGACGTTGGGTTCCATGTCGGCATGGATTCTAGCGACCTGCGCGACGCGCCGTCGAGAGCGCCCGGATGTTGGCCATCGGCGCTGCGAAGGGGATCTCGCAACTGGTGGCCAACACGAACCCTCCGGGCGACGCATGTGCCATCTCTGCGAGCGCCGCTCGTTCGACCTCTGCCGGAGTGCCTTCCAACAGCAGCTGTTGGTTGTCCACGGTTCCGAGTCGCGCCATTCCGACTTCGTATATCACGTCGGGGTCGGCGTGTGCGACATGCACGGCATCAACGTCCAGTCGCAGGATCTCATCGACGTAGGGTCCAACCGAGCAGTTGTGCTCGATCAGGATGAGCCCGGGGGCCGCGGCACGAGCAGCTGCCAACAGCCTCCGTTCGAAGGGCATAACGAAGCGCTCGACGTGAGCAGGACCCAGCATCTCCCGGCCGGCTCCCGCGTTCTCGAACATGATGGCGTCCGCCGCCCCAGAAGAGGCGATGGCACCCACGTATCGCTCGATCCCGGCGGTGACCTGCTCCAGCAGGTCCATCGTGAACCCGGGTTTCAACACGAGATCCGCCAGCAGGCCCTCCATCCCGCGAAGCTCAGCAGCGACCAAGAACGGGGAAACGACCAGCGCGATCACGAACTGATCGTCTCCGAGGCGCTCGCGAACGAGCGTGAGCGACTCAAGCACCAGGGGCATCCGTCCCGTTCTCGCGGGATCGGGATCGACGAGCTTGCAGAGATCGACAGTGTCTTCGAGCGGGTGCGAGACGACGCGCGGGTAGTAGTCGTCGAACCACTCGAGATCGCAGCCGAAGGCCTCGGCTTCCACCGTGAGGCATCCCCACGGAACGGTTCCTGCGTCATGATCGAAGAGCTCCGCTGCGATGCCCTGGACCTCTGCGATCCCGCTGGCGGTGCGATAGACATCTCCGAGAGCCCGACCCGCGTGGCCTAGGACGTGCGGAGCTCCGCCGAGGAAGAGGTGCGCCAAGGCCGGGTGGTCGATCTCGAGTCCCTGCAGGGATCTCGCCGTTCGCTCTCGCGCACGCATGCGGGCAGCCTACCCCGCTCGGTCTCCATGGATGCGCTGGGGGCGTAGTATCAGCCCGCGATGACCGAGCACTATCGTTCCCTCAGCTTCTGGCTGGACGGTGCAGGCGACCTATCGCCGCGAGCGTCGCTCCCGGGTGATATCGATGCCGATGTCGCCATCATCGGGGCTGGACTCACCGGCCTGTGGACTGCCTACTATCTGATCGACGCCGACCCTTCGCTACGTGTCGTCGTGCTCGAGAAAGAAGTGGCCGGCTTCGGATCGTCGGGGCGCAACGGCGGGTGGTGCTCGGCCTACTTCCCGGTCTCCCGGGAGACCCTCGCCGAGCAGCACGGACCGGCGACCGCCACCGCGATCCAGCGCGCGATGTTCGAGACCGTGGATGAGGTGGGCCGTGTATGCGAAGCCGAGTCCATAGCTGCGGACTTCGTCAAGAGCGGAGCGCTCGGGGTCTGCACGAACGCGCCACAAGCTGAGCGACAGCGTGCCGCCATCGCTCAGGCTCATTCGCTCGGATTCACCGAGGACGACTACCGATGGCTGAGCGTCGACGAGGCTCGCGAGATCGTCGCGGTCGACGGCTGCATCGGAGCGGAATGGACCCCACACAACGCGACACTTGACCCCGCGAAGCTGACCCGTGGCCTCGCGCGCGTCGTCGAAGCACGTGGGGTACGCATCTACGAAGGCACCGAGGTCACCGGGATCGCGCCGGGGAAGGTCCGCACCCCGCACGGAACGGTCCGCTGCGAGATCAGCGTTCGCGCGCTGGAGGCCTACACGGCTTCCGTGCAAGGACACGAGCGGCTGATCTCACCGTTGCACATCTTCATGATCGCTACCGAGCCGCTCCCCGCTTCGTTCTGGGCCGAGGTCGGATGGCGGAACCGCGAGTGCGTGAACGACGCGCGACGGATGTTCAGCTACGCCCAGCGCACGGCCGACGACCGCATCGCGCTGGGTGCCGGCGGCATCTCACGCCACCTCGGCTACGCGACCGACGAGCGGCAGGGAAGTGGAGCCGTCTACGAGGAGATCCGCAGACAGATGATCGCGCTCTGGCCGGGGGCCGCTGACGCCGCGATCACGCATCGCTGGGGCGGCTACATCGGCATCCCTCGCGACTGGTACCCCTCGGTAGGACTGCGGCGCGAGACGGGATTGGCGTGGGCGGGCGGCTACGTCGGCGACGGAGTCCCCGCGTCCAATCTCGCAGGGCGCACCTTGCGCGACCTGATCATGCGGCGGGACTCTGACATCGTCCGGATGCCGTGGGTCGACCACCGGTGGCGCCTCTGGGAACCCGAGCCGCTGAGATGGCTCGGCTCGACCTTCGTCTACCGTTCGATGGTCCACTTCGATCGAGTCGAAGACCGCACCGGACGCCCATCCCGCGCCGCGCCGCTGGTGGAACGGCTTATCGGCCGCTAGGCGCCGAACTCAATAGGTATCACTCGCCGATACCTATCGGTTATCATATCTGTGTGAGCACGCGGGCTGATTCGTTGCTGAGGATGGCGCGGAGCCGGGCGCAGGTAACCCAGCGCGAACTGTCTCGCCGTTCGGGAGTGCCCCAGCCAACGATCTCGAGGATCGAGTCCGGGCGTATGTCGCCGACCCATCAGTTGCTGAACCGCTTGCTCGGGGCCTGCGGCATGGAACTCGTAGCGGTGGACCAAGCGAAAGAGAACGACGTGGATCGCACGCTCATCCGCCAGAACCTCGCGCTGACGCCGGGGCAGCGGCTGGAGAACGCCGCGGCCGCCTGGAACAACACAGCGGCATTCAGGAAGCATGCATCGTGAGCGCCGGTGAGGCGTTCCAGCCGACCGACATCTTGATGGCTCTCGTGGATGGGGGCGTGCGGTTCGTGTTGATCGGAGGCTTGGCTGCGGCCATGCGCGGCTCACCCGTCATCACCGGCGATGTGGACATCTGCTACTCGAAGAACTCGGAGAACCTGGAGAAGCTGGCCTCGGTTCTGAAGAACCTGGGCGCGACCCTTCGGGGGGTAGATGACGACGTGCCCTTGCAGCTCGATGCTCAGACCCTTGAGGCCGGCGACTCCTTCATTTTCAACACCGCACATGGAGCGCTCGACTGCTTGGGCACGCCCGTCGGGACCGCAGGGTTCGACGATCTGGACGCCGACGCGACATCCGAGGACATCGGAGCAACGACGATTAGGGTCTGCTCCCTGGATGCACTGGAGCGGATGAAGCGTGCCGCAGCTCGCCCCAAGGACCTGATCGCTCTGGAATGGATACGCGCTACCCGCGAGGAAACAGAGCGCTGAAATCGCCAGATGAGCAACGAGTCGAGGATCGGTGTTCATGATGAGTGGAACGCGGCTGGTCTAGCCGCTCCAAGGGCGGAGAGACCAAGGTACACGTTACGTGTCGTTACGTGCTATCGTGGACCCATGACCGACCGAGCCAGCAGGTTGAACGTGACGCTGGACGGGGAGCACGCGGCGAAGCTGGCTCGACTTGCTGAAGGTTCCCATGTGCAAGAAGGCACCTTGGCCAGATCCCTCCTCTCAAGAGCCATCGACGACGCCGACGTTGACGCCCGCACAGTGGTCGAGATCTTGGACGGCATCCCAGGCGCGTTCGACCGCGCCCGGCGAGGACTCGAGGAAGCGCGCTCGGGGAAGATCGTCGCACTCGAAGAACTCTGAACCGTGGCTCGCGTCGAACTCAGCAGGACCGCAATCCGGGACCTGGAACGACTCATTCGATCCCACAGTCTTCCGCGCGACACGCGCGATCGTGTCAAGGACTCGCTGCGACATCTGGCGACGTTCCCGTTGCTGGGACCGGAGCTCCACGGACGGTGGTCGGACTTCCGATTCGTTCTCGGCCCATGGCGCTGGATGATCTTTGTCTACGTCTACTTCCCGGAGGAGGACCGCGTCGTCATCGTGACCATCCAGGATGGGCGCTCGTCTACCTTCGCGACCTAGCTAGGCCTCCCGCAGTCGACAGCCGATTACCGAGCTCGTTGCTCATCCAGATCCGGAAAAATGACCAGTTGGACAGCCGACAGCTGGGGTCAGTCCCTCTCCATCACCAAACAGAACTCGTTCCCCTCGGGGTCGAGCATCACCCTGAAGACCACGTTGAACTCCCGGCTGCCCGTAAACCCGGAGTCGGCCTGGGTCAGGCACCTGCATGAGCATGAGTAATCCACGAACCAACGGACACGGCCAGGTGATAGAAGCACACTTACCGGACGAGGCTGGTTGCGAGAGCCTCGATATCCGACGCCGTGGTTCCACAGCATCCACCGATGAGCGTTGCGCCGGCGGCTGTCCATTCGGGCGCCAGTTGTGACAGCTCGCCATCCACACCATCTCGCCAGCGCTTCGCGGCAGCGTCCCATACGCCGCCTCGATTCGGATAGACAACGACGGGCTTCTGAGTGATCTCGCGCGTCGCACGTATCAGGTCCGCGATGTGTAGCGGGGATGTGCAGTTGGCCCCAACGGCGACCACCTGCGGGAGGTCCGACACAAGAGATGCAGCCTCCGAGAACGGCGTGCCATCCGCGAGGGAGTGGCCGTCGGCACACGTGAAGGAGAACCACGCCCGGGCCTCCGGCAGATCCTGGAGAACGTCCGCGAGCGCTCGAGCCTCAACGAACGAGGGGATCGTCTCGATCGCCAGCAGGTCCGGCCCCGCATCGAGCAAGACCGCGATCCGGCGCCCATGGAAAGAGACGAGGTCGCCGTAGCCAAGATCGTAGTCGCCCCGGAACTCCGAACCGTCACCAAGGATCGCACCGTAAGGCCCGACGGATGCCGCGACGATCGCGTCGCGGCCGGCTGCGATCCCCGCATCCCGAGCTACGGCGACGCTCATCCTTAGCGCAGTCTCTGTCGAAGCGGCATCCAAGCCAAGCGCTTCGAATCCCTCGAAGCTCACCTGGTAGCTGGCCGTGATGATGACATCCGCGCCGGCATCAAGGAACGCCACGTGCGCTTCCCTGACGACGCTCGGGTCAGCAAGAAGAGCTTGGGCAGTCCACAAGGGATGGTCAAGATCTGCACCGGCGAGTTCCAACTGAGTGGAGAGTCCCCCGTCCAAGACAAGGGGAGCACCACGCGAGATCGCCCGCCCGAACACATCCATGACCCGGATGTTAGCCGTGTAGCCGAACGGCGCCGCTGCGAGGAGGCAGCGTCGGCCCCCCGAATGATTGACTCGTTGTGCAGGCATCTATGTCGAGAGGGGGATCCGCCATGGCGTCTGATCCCATCATCCAGCTGACGAACCAGGGCAGGCGCTACGCGCTCGGGTACGGGGCGGACTTCTACGGGATCTGGGATCAGCAGCAACCCGAAGCGCCAATCGAGCGTTTCCCCCGAACAGACGACGGGTGGAAGGAAGCGTGGACGAGGTACTCGGCCCTCGACTGGCCCATGTCCGCCCCGCCCAAGAAGCGTCGACGGCCGTGGCTGGTCGCCCTCCTCATCGTCGTGGGAGTTCTCGTTTCGCTTGCCGTCATAGGCGCAGGCATCGACGCGGCGCTGCCCCACGAACTGCTGAAGACTGACTTCCGCCAGTCGGCCGACCCCTTCGAGGTCGGTCAGGACGGGAGCATCGGATACGACCTCAGCGATGGCTCGTACCGGGTCACGATGAACTCTGCGGGGGAACGGGCCATCTCCTATGGGGAGCTCGTCAGGACGGCGTATGCCATCGGCGTCAGGGCCGATGTGGCTGAGCTGACGTCCCCGACGACCCGGGTAGGCGTGGTGTGCGGCTGGAAGACCTACGACGGCGCTGCGGGCTACGCGTTCGAGGTCGCGCCCGGGGGGAGCTTCAACCTCTGGCAGATCGTCGCGGGGGGTTCGCAGGTCCTCGACTCCGGGACCGATGCGAGGATCAAGACCGTCGAGCGGGTGAGCATCACCTGCGTACCTGTTTCAGCCGGGGGAAGCGACATCGAGGTTGTTGGCTACGCGAACGGTTCGGAGGTCGCGAGGGGAGTGGACCCTCAAGGGAATGGCAAGTACATGTGGGCAGGTCTCACTGTGGCTGCGGATGAGGAAGGGACGGAGGTCCGCTTCACGGACGCGGCAGCCCGATTGCCTGACGAGCAGTGGGTCCCGTGAAGACGATCGCTGGCACCTATCCAGAGAGGGGGTAGTAGTGAAACGCGACGGCGATCCGGTCCTGCCCAGCGGATCCGGCTGGGGGGCGATGACCGGCTCGGGTTCCCCGGCGCACGTTCCGTTGGTCCCGCATCTGTCCGCAACCGGTTTCGCGCTGTTCCGCGTGGGTGCCATCCTCATCCCTGCGTTGGCTATCGGCATGTACATGCTCAGCCGGAACGAGGCCGAAGGTACAACGACCTTGGTTCAGGCCGTGCTTGCCCTGCTCGCGATACCGATCCTATGGCGACTGGGTCGGATCAAGGTGCGCACTGACGACACAGGCATCACGATCGTCAACTTCTTCCGCAAGTACTCCATCCCGTGGGAGAACGCCTTCGGTGTGCGAGAGACGAACTCCGAGTACCGGAGCCCCCAGCTGATCTTGAACCGGGGCGACAACATCGCTCTCACGGCCATCAACAACAACGGGCGGCGACTCGAACAGCTCGATGCCCTTGTCCAAGAGCGGCGCGGGTGACGGTGATTGGGATTCTCAGGGTGATGGGGTAGGCGGGGTCGTTAGTAT
>Ga0315286_10004696_pt1 | contig 13102 bp, 10 predicted proteins | sample YL17G10_0_MG_FD_205038 | JGI IMG/M metagenome (GOLD analysis project Ga0315286, IMG submission 205038) | Sediment microbial communities from Yellowstone Lake, YNP, Wyoming, USA - YL17G10_0 | ecosystem: Environmental > Aquatic > Freshwater > Lake > Sediment | place: USA: Wyoming | collected... | reverse complement strand
GTCCCGTGCTTGCGGCCCATATCCTCCGCGTAGAATCGGCTCGTGGTCTCGTCGAAGCGGACCCGCAGATGCTTGCGGGATGCCAGGTCATCGAGGATTTGTAGGGAAAGGGCCTCCGCCCGCCCGATGACACTCGTTCGCCGACCCAGCGGCAGAAACTCGCCTGTCTGGTTTCCCGATGTGACAATGATCGATGCCATCTGAGATAACCTTCTTGACCGTGTTTGGGGTCAGGACTAGGCCCATCCAATCCTTGGCCTTGTCAGGTGATTGCATGGTAGGTCTCGGCAAACTCCAAGGCTCTCGGGGGCCAACCCTCAACTCTTCACGAAGGTACGGCTGGACCGATACCACGTGTGCCGGAGCCTCCGAGAGCACGCCATGCACGGGTTCTTCGGGTCGCACGCGACCTATGGCTTCGATCGTGAACCTGCGGCTTTGGGATTGGTGAGGTCCACGGTGTCGTGCTTTCGCTCTTGTTGCCTCTGCCGCAGCAGGACAGCGAGTTTGTCCAGATCATGCCCACATTCACGCATGAGCTGGTCTTTGGCCGTCCACACTTGCTCAATAATCTCATCCTTCATTCGCTTCTTCTCCCATCAATTCCTGGGGCGTGCAAATCTCGGGCAACGAGTATCCTTCTGACAGCACCACGCCCCGGATAGCTGGTATCATTTCCGCATTGTCGATGTGGCGGCAATTCCACGTTAGGAGATAGTCCATGTGATGCACAGCGGCCAAGGCAACGTGAAGCGCGTCACCCGCGGCATTCGCGGGGATCGCCCCCTTGTCCACCAGCATCTGTGCCAAAGCGAGCGAGGAGTCTGTGATTTCAACCAGTGGCAGCGACTTGAGGCATTCCAGACGACGCTGCGCAGCCGCATCGTCGCCGCGTGAGGCCTCTTCCACCGCCAGTTCGGAAGTGTACAGGTCAAAATCATGCCGGCGGTGGTCCCACCAGGTAGTGGTGATCTCCTGCCAGGCTGCCGCCAGCAGATCGCGAGAGGGTCTGGCCGTCAGATAGCTGACAATACTGGTTTCGATATGGACTCACTTCTTCACATTCGGCTCCCGAATCTTCATCCTTGGGAATCCACCATGATACACTCCGGTCACTCATAACACGTATAGTTCACTCTAAAGGCCTTTGGGGGTAAAGTTCTGATTGCTGACGTTTGATGGTTGACGCATCCTTGGGTGTTTCGAGGTTTGTCCGGAGGACAAAAAATCGTTGACAGGGTACGTAGGGGGCGGTAGAAGGGGCAGGGCCGGGGCCAGAGGGCCTTCGGGAAGGGCCTCCGAACGTGACACGTCGCGTTTGGGAAGGGCTCCCAGGTGCGAGATATCGCACTTGGGGACCCGAGGCCGAATCGCTGGTCGTTCGTGTGGTGGCTACGCATGTGTGCAACAACGCATCCACGCAGATACGCATTGACGCGTCTGCCCATTCACTCCTTAGTTGTCGGGGGCATGTATGAAAATCGGATTTAACATGTTGCTGTGGACGCCGTTCGTCACGGAGGAGCACTTTGGGACTCTCAAGAAGCTCAAAGCCACGGGCTATGACGGCGTCGAGGTGCCCCTGTTCCTCGGGGACGTGAAGCACTACAAGAAGGTCGCCAAGGTCCTCAAGGACAACGGCCTGGCGTGCACGACCTGCACCGTCATGCCCGACGCCGAGCATAATCCGATCAGTGCCGATCCCAAGAGCCGCGCCGGAGCGGTCGAGTACCTCAAGTGGGTGATCGACTGCAATGCGGCGCTCGGGTCGGAGGTCCTGTGCGGGCCGTACTACCAGCCCCTGGGCAAGTTCAGCGGCACCGGACCGACCCAAGAGGAGAAAGAGCGGGCCGCCGAGGTGCATCGCAAGGTCGCCGATTGCGCACAGAAGGCCGGCGTCGTGCTCGCGCTGGAGTGCCTGAACCGCTTCGAGTGCTACTTCCTCAACACGATTGCCGATGCCGTCGAGTATGCCAAGCTGGTTAACCACCCCAACCTCGGGGTGATGTACGATTCCTTCCATGCCAACATCGAGGAGAAGGACCCCGTCGGCTGCATCAAGAAGAACGTGAAGATGGTCCGGCACGTTCACGTCTCCGAGAACGACCGCGGCACGCCCGGCAAGGGGCACGTGCCCTTCGCGAAAATCTTCAAGGCGCTGCGGACAGGGGGCTACGACCGGTGGCTGACGATTGAAGCCTTCGGGCGGAGCATGCCGGAGTTGGCGGCGACCACCTGTATCTGGCGCGACGTATCCGCCAGCCCGGAGGAGTGCTACCAGGACGGGTACAAGATGATCAAGGAGACGTGGGAAGCGGCCAAGTGAGATTTTTGATGTTTGATGTTTGATGTTTGATTTCGAAATCGACGATCAACAATCATCAATCAACAATGCAATGAGCCAAGGAGGCACAGATAAGGAGCGAACAATGAGATCGAATACCCTCCCCAAACTTCACAACGCCATGTGGCCCGGGCTTGTCGGCAAAGGAAATGGACCGGGCCAGGAGCCGCCAATCAGTCTCGAACGGATGCTCGAACTGACCGCCGGCGCTGAGGTGAAGGGCCAGAAGTTCGACGGGATCGACTATTTCCTTTTCCTGCCACACACCGACCCCAACGCCAGCGACAGCCAACTAAAGAAGATCGCCGACCAGATTCAAGGGCACGGTTTCAACGTCGGTTCGCTGGTCGCCCCGGTTTGGCCCGGCACGGTCGGCGATTCAGCGATGCGGGACGCAGCGGCACGCAAGAAATTCCTCAGCGCCGTGCGGATGGCGTGCCGCATCGCCGGCGTGTTCAACAAGCATGGCGTGCGCAAGTACGGCGTGATCCGGATCGATTCGGCGGAGTTCGGCGTCGAAGAGTGGCGCAAAGACCCAAAAGCAAACACCAAGAGAATTGCCGAGACGTTCCGCGAAGCAGCCAGGATCGCCGCCGATCACGGCGAACGCCTGGCCGCCGAGGGCGAGATCTGCTGGGCCGGCCTGCACAGTTGGAAGGCCATGCTCGATCTCCTGGAAGCAGTCGGAATGCCGGAGACCCTTGGCTTCCAGGCTGATATGGCCCACACGTACCTGTACTTAATGGGCTACAATGCGCCGGAAGCTGCGCTGCTGCAGCCCGGCTATTCAGACGACGAGTTTTACGACGCCTACGAAACGATGGTCGATAAGCTGCGACCCTGGACGATCGACATTCACGTGGCACAGAACGACGGCCTGGTGCACGGCACCGGTTCGCATGACAAGACGGGCAAGCACTGCCCGGCCGGCGATCCCAACGGCAAGCTCGACATCGTCCGCTGCGCCGGCTACTGGCTTAAGGACGCCCCGGCGCGCGGTATCCGGCACATCTGTTGGGACGGCTGCATGTTCCCCAACGCGATGCTCGAAACGCAGGATACCTGGAACGAGATCCTGGACGTGATGCTCCAAGTGCGCGCCGCGCACGGGTGGAAAGCTTAGTTGCGAAGTCGGAATTGGCGCTCCGACGTGTTTCTTCTTGCCGAAGACCTTGAATAAGGAATGACTGCAATGACCAAACCACTGAATGTCGGCATGATCGGTTATGGCTTCATGGGCCGTACGCATTCCAATGCCTACCGCAAGGTACGCAATTTCTTCGATGTGCCGTACGAACCCGTCCTTAAGACCATCTGCGGATTGGAGGAGAAGGAGGCGAAAGCCTTTGCGGACCGCTGGGGCTATCAGTCCCACACGACCGACTGGCGCAAGGTGATCGACGACAAGAAGATCGATGTCGTCGATATCTGCGTGCCGAACAACTACCACGCGGAGATTGCCATCGCCGCCGCCAAGGCCGGCAAGATGATTATTTGCGAGAAGCCATTGGCGCGGACGGGGAAGGAAGCCGAGCCGATGGTCCAAGCCGTGGAGAAGGCCGGCGTGGCCAACTTGGTTTCGTTCAACTACCGGCGGGTACCGGCGGTGACGTTGGCCAAGCAGCTCATCGACGAGGGCCGGCTGGGACGAATCTTCCACTATCGAGCGAACTTCCTCCAAGACTGGACGATCTCGGCGAAGCTGCCTCAGGGCGGCATGGGTACGTGGCGGCTGGATGTCAAGGCGGCCGGCTCCGGCGTGACGGGCGACCTGCTGGCCCACTGCATCGACACGGCCATGTGGCAAAACGGCCCGATCGCGTCCGTCTGTGCCATGACCGAGACGTTCGTGAAAGAGCGGATGCACACGGAAACGGGCAAGGTCGAGCCGGTCGGCATCGACGACGCCTGCACGTTCTTCTGCCGGTTCAAGAACGGCTCACTGGGCAACTTCGAGTCCACCCGCTACGCCCGCGGCCACAAGGCCCTCTACACCTTCGAGATCAACGGCGAGCACGCCTCCATCGGCTGGGACCTGCACGATCTGCATCGCCTGAGCTACTTCGATCACCGCGACGACTCCATCGTCCGCGGCTGGCGTTCGATCCACGTCACCGACGGCGACCAGCCGTATATGGGGCACTGGTGGGTGCCGGGTCTGCAGATCGGCTACGAGCACACGTTCGTCCACCAGGTCGCCGATTTCCTGGAGAATCTCGCGAAAGACAAACCAACGTCGCCGACCTTCCGCGAGGCGCTGGCCACACAATACGTCTGCGATGCAGTTCTGGCCTCGGCCAAGAAGGGCGCCTGGGAGCAAGTGAAAGCGTGAAGACTGTAGTGGACGCGATGGACATAGTGGACGCCGTGGACCTATAGGTCCCATTCGTCCATTTCGTCCACGACGTCCAAGAAAGGGCAATGGCTATGTCAGTGAAGACAATCACGGAACGGGCCCTGGAGCAGGGCCAGGGAGTCTTGCGTCTGGCGCCGAACTGGGTGCCGCGTTCGTTCTGTGTGCCGGGCCGGCGAATCAAGCTGCATCCGGACGACTACTATGCGATGGGCGGCGAGCGGGGCGGCATCGACGAGCGGTGGTTCGCCTCGACGACGCCCGCCGACAACGGGCCGCTGACCTCGCCCAATGAGGGGCTCAGCTTCATCGTCTTCGAGCATGGCGACAAGACCGAGCGCGTGCTGCTGCGCAGTGCGATTGAGGAACTCCAGGGCGAGATCATCGGCGACCGCATCTGGAAGAAGCACCAGCGATGGCCTATGTACTCGAAGTTCTTCGACAACAAAGGCGCCCTGCCGCACCACATCCACCATCGCGACAAGCACGCCAGGCTCACGGGCCAGTTGGGCAAGCCCGAGGCGTACTTCTTCCCGCCGCAGGTCAACAACTACGGCGGCAATTTCCCGTACACCTTCTTCGGCCTCAACCCCGGCACGACGAAAGAAGAGGTCCGCCAGTGCCTGGCCGATTTCCTCAAGGGCGACAACAAGATCACCAACATCTCTCGGGCCTATCGCCTGGAGGTGGGCACCGGTTGGGACGTCCCGCCGGGCGTGCTCCACGCGCCGGGCAGCCTGTGCACCTACGAGCCGCAAAAGGCGTCGGACGTCTTCGCGATGTATCAATCGCTCACGGGCGACCAGATCGTCCCGAAGGAGCTGCTCTGGAAGGACACGCCGGAGGATAAGATGGACGATGTGGGCCACCTGCTCAGCGTGATCGACTGGGACCTGAACGTCGATCCGAACTTCCAGCAGAATCGGTTCATGCGGCCCAAACCGGTGTACCCGGTGAAGGAGATGGAAAAGCAGGGCTTCACGGAAAACTGGATTTGCTACAAGTCCACGACCTTCAGCGCCAAAGAGCTGACGGTGTGGCCGGGCAAGACCGTGACCATCAAGGATAGCGCCGCTTATGGCTTCATCATGATGCAGGGCCACGGCACGATGGGCGTGTGGGACATCGAGACACCGACGATGATTCGCTACGGCCAGCTCACGTACGACGAGTTCTTCGTCACGGAGCAGGCGGCCCAAGCGGGCGTCACGATCTCGAATCCCTCCAGGACCGATCCGATTGTCATGCTCAAGCACTTCGGGCCGGAGAACGCGGACCTGAAGATCGAATAAGACTGCATTTTGATGCCGGATCATGAAACGAAGGTGCGCTCCTGGTGGCGCACCTTTGCTTTTTCAAGGGTTGCCCTCGGACTGGGAGCCTGTCTGCATTCCGCCCTGCACAGAGCATTGGTTCTGGGCTTCTCTTACGGTATAATGAGCGTATGTTCCACATCGGTGTACTGGAGTGAGGTGAAAGCAGGATGCCTGGACCGGCGAAGACCTTGGTCTTTCTGTGGGCGTGTGTCCTGGGTGCTTCCATGCCTGTGGTCCGCAACGTACAGGCGGCGGCCGTCCCATTGGCGATCAATGAGTTCATGGCGGCCAACGGCGGCGTTCTCAAAGACCCGCAGGGCGAGTCGGACGATTGGGTCGAGATCTACAATGCGGGAAGTCAAGCCATCGACATGGCGGGAATGCACCTGACCGACGATCCCGCCGTGCCCAGGAAGTGGCAGGTCCCAACGAATGCCCCACAGCTCACGAAGATCGCGGCGAAAGGTTACCTCCTCATCTGGCTCGACGGCGAGACCACGGATTCAGGCTTGCACGCGTCGTTCGCACTCGATTCCGCGGGCGATCGGATCGCCCTTTTCGATACGGATGGAACGACACTGATCGACATGGTCTCCTTCCAAAGCCAGAGAGGCAATATCTCGTACGGCCGGTTCCCCGATGGGGCCGGCGCGTGGTCCTTCCTGACCATGCCGACACCCCGAGCCGCCAATGCTCCTGCTTTCCAAGGCGTGGTGGCCGACACGAAGTTCAGCCACGGCCGTGGGTTCTACGATGTGCCCTTCGACGTGACGGTTATCTGTGCAACGCCGGGGGCGACGATCTACTACACGGTTGATGGCAGCGAGCCTGCTGCGCTGGCGGGTCGGCTTCCGGCGGGCAGTGTCTACAGCGGTCCGATCCGGATTGCGAAGACCACGTGCCTGCGGGCCCGCGCTGTCAAGAGTGGCTGGTTGTCCAGCAATACCGACACGCAGACGTACATTTTCTTGAGCGACGTAATCACGCGCACGCAGGCGGAGGTCATAGCGCGTGGCTATCCCGACAAATGGTTCGGTGGTCTCCTGGCGGATTATGAGATGGATCCGCAGATCTGCACCGACCCGGCCTACGCCAACCTGATGAACGATGCCATGCTGGCGATCCCTACCTTGTCGTTGGTCACGAACAAGGACAACTTCTTCAGTGCGACGAACAACGCCCAGACCGGCGGCATCTACATCTACACCGGCCATTCCAGCACGGGCGGCCAAGGCTGGGAACGGCCGGTCTCCGTAGAGCTGTTCACGCGGGATGGGGCCAAGGAGCTCCAGGTGGACTGTGGAGTCCGGATTCAGGGCGGGGAGAGCCGCAACCCGCCGAAGTGTCCCAAGCACAGCCTTGGATTGCGGTTCCGGAGCAGCTACGGCCCGAGCCGGCTGGACTTCCCGCTGTTTGACGGCGGTCCGGTGCAGACCTTCAACTCATTGGAGCTCCGTGGCTTCTTCAATAATGCGTGGACCCATTGGGACCCCAGCCAGCGGCAGCGGACCCAGTACATCCGCGACCAATGGATGCACGACTCGCTTGTCGACATGGACAACGCCGATGGCGGCCGGGGATTCTACATCCACCTGTACATCAACGGCATCTACTGGGGCATGTACATGCTCCAGGAGTGGCCCGTGGCTTCCCACTATGCGGCCTACAATGGCGGTGAGGAAGACAAAATCGATGCGATGAACGGCGGCTCCGCGACCAGCGGGACCACCCAGGTCTGGAATGAGGCCAAGAGCATCATCGCGAGCAAGAACTGGGCTCGCATCCAGCAGGTGATCGACATCGACAACTTCATCGACTGGACACTGCTGGGGCTCTTTGCGGGCAATCAGGACCTCAAGACCGATGGCAACTGGCGGGCCGCCGGCGGTGGACCGGACCGGAGACCCTGGCGATTCTATAGCTGGGACGGCGAGCGGGTGCTGGAGAACGTCTACCAAACCGGTGTCAGCCCGGCGCCGGATCCCACGGGTATGCTCACCTCTCTGGAGAGCATCGAGGAATTTCGCATCCGGTTCGGCGACCGCGTCCACAAGCACCTGTTCAATGGAGGCGCCCTGACACCCGCGCGGAATGCCGCCCGCTGGACCAAGCGGGCCAACGAGATCGACCTGGCCGTGATTGCGGAATCGGCCCGGTGGGGTGACTATCGCCGGGATGTCCACCAGTATAGCTCGGGACCTTATCAACTCTACACGAAAAACGCGTTCTGGATTCCGGAGAAGAACCGGCTCCTCAATGATTACTTCCCGCGCCGCACGAGCATCGCTCTCGATCAGTTCAAATCACGAGGGCTCTATCCGAGTGTCAGTGCCCCCGTCTTCCAGGTCAATGGCGCAGTTCAGCATGGCGGGCACATCGCCTCTCGCGGCACAGTCTCGATGCAGGCCCCCAGCGGCGCCATCTGGTACACCCTGGATGGGACCGACCCTCGCACGCCGACGGCGACAGCCCGATCTGCCGGGCAGATCAAGCTGGTCGCGAGCAAAGGCCCGACAGGGGTAAATCCAGGGGCCGTCGCGCCGACGGTCGTGCAGTACACAGGGCCTGTCACATTGACGCAGAGCACTCGCGTGAAGGCGCGGGCACTGAGTGGCAGCGCCTGGAGTGCGTTGAATGAGGCGGTCTTTGCGGTCGGGCCGGCAGCCGAGGGCCTTCGCGTCAGCGAGATCATGTACCATCCGCTCGATACAGGCAATCCCAACGATCCCAACACGGAGTTCATCGAGCTGACCAATATCGCCGATCAAAGCATCAATCTGAACCTGGTCCGCTTTACGAAGGGGATCGACTACACTTTCCCCAGCTTCGAGTTGCCGCCAGCGGGGTACTGTCTGATCGTCAAGGACATTGCCGCTTTCCAGGCCAAGTACGGCTCCAAGTTGGCGGTCGTCGGGGAATATGCGGGCAGTCTGAGCAATGGCGGGGAGTGCGTCGAGCTGGTCGATGCGGCGGGCCAGATCATCCAGAGCTTCACGTATGACGACGATTGGTTCGGTGGCACCGATGGTCTGGGCTCTTCCCTGACGGTCAAGACCCCGAGGATCTCGGATGCCAACAGCCTCAACGACGAGGGCGCCTGGCGGCCCAGCACCTCGGTGGGCGGCTCACCGGGCAGCGATGATGGCGGTGCTCTTTAACTGGAGTTTTGCAGAACTCCAGCTTTAAGACAAGCACTTGGTGGCAAGGTCGGTCTATCGCGGATAGGCGTGGACGAATGTCTCGGCACGCGAGTAGGCCTCCACGTGGCCGTCCAGCAAAGCACAATTTCCCCGTCCGGCGAGCAAGTTGCGGGCCGGAGCATTGTGGAAGCCGCCGACGACATCCCAAAACGGTCCGACGCCTTCAGGACCCGGAATCACAAGCCGGGGAGACGGACCTACTTTGGCAAACCAGCCCTGGATCATGCTATCGTCGCCGGGTACCATAAACGTGTCGTTGAGCCCTGAAACGTTGTAGGCCGTATCGACCAAGGCACTCTCCTCCACGAACGAAAATATCGTGGAAGGACGCTTGACCTCGGTAACCTTCTTAACGCGGGTCTTCTGTACGCCCGAGTTTTCGCTGCCCAGGTAAGCGTTCATCGTGTAATTGTACCAGGGCTTGTATCGCTTGAGTCTCGAGACGTCGGCCACATAGAAGTGATCGTCGGAATTGCGGACGGCCAGAGTTTTGAAGGTGGGGCAGATGAAGGCTTGGGCATTCGCGAGATAGCGGAAGAACGGGCTACCATACTCGGGATAGTCCCTCAGGTTGACGTCGCCGTTGCACCATCGCACGTGAATGTAGCTGGACAGCCCTGCCTCGACCGGATACGCGGCGGCCTGGGAGAAATAGCACCTTTCCGGCACGGGGAATTTGCCGTCGGAATCGTCAGTGTACATCGCGACCGCGTAACAGTAGTTCTTGAGATTGCCCTTGCACGCCGATCCCTGGGCCAGGTTCTTGGCCTTGCCCAGTGCGGGCAGCATGATCGCCAGCAGGATCGCGATGACGGAAATGACAACCAGCAACTCGATCAAGGTGAATGCGTTGGATCGCCGCATGGTCCTATCCTCCAAGCCTCGAAAGGCCGGATCGAGATCACTACTCCACAACACAGACATTCTATACTGTCGCAGTGCCTTCTGCAAGTCCTTTTTGCGCCGTTATTTCGGCCAAAGTCTTACCAGCATCGTCCCATGACGGGGAACGGTCATCTCGAAACGACTCCCGACCACGCCTAAGTCCTTTTGTCGCCACAGGTCGCGGATACGCTGGGGACCCTCTATTCCGAGCAGCGACGAGTCGACGCTGATGTCACGGGGGAGTTCCGCCAGATTGAACAGGCCCACGGCCAAAGAGCCATCCTCCATCGGCTTGGCCATGATGAGCGTCTCATCATTCTGCGCCAGCGGCTTGGCCTGCCGGCCCAGCGGGTCCTGGTTGACCTCGATCGCCTCGGCGTTGCACAGGACGTTCAGCGTGAAATCGTCCAACAGCCGCATGTCGCCGGAGAAGAACAGCGGGGCGGCCATCAGGCACCACATGGACATGTAGCTGTACTGCTCGTTCGGCGTCAGCTTCGTCGGCTGGCCCGGCTCGGTCTGGCTGTGGGCGTTGCCGACATAGCCGATCAGGATGTAGTCCGGGTCGTTCCAGTGGCCGGGGCCGGCATTCTCGTAGTGCCTGGCGTTGCTCAGGCCGATCTGATAGAAGCCCGGCAGCAGGTCGCCCCGCTCCAGGCCCAAATCGCCCGTCGTCCGCCAGCAGTGGCCGCCGACCTCGTCGCCCCACGTCCAAACGTCGCCCATCCCATACTGGCACAGGTTGTACACGATGTCCCGCGGCAGGGCTTTGAGGATGTCGCCCATCTTCTTGTACGGCCGTTTCAGGTGTTCGAGGTCCTTGCCGCCGGCGACCTGGGTATAGGAGCACCAGTCGTGCTTGAGGAAATCGAAGCCCCACTCGGCGAATTTCTCGGCATCGGCCTGCTCGTGCTCGTAGCTGGCCACGTAACCGGCACAGGTCCACGGTCCCGGCCCCGTGTACAGGCCGGCCTTCAAGCCCTTGCTGTGGATGTAGTCCACCATGCCCCTGATGTCGGGGAACTTGGCGTTCGGCAATATGGCCCCACGCTCGTCGCGGTACGGCTCGTCGCCCTTCTTCTTCATCCAGCAGTCGTCGATGTTGACGTACTGGTATCCATAGTCGGCCATGCCGGAGGCGATCATGACATCCGCGGCATTGCGCATGTGCTCCTCGGTGACGCGGTTGTAGTGAATGTACCAACTGTTCCAGCCCATCGGCGGCGTCAAGGCCAGTGTGTCACCGACCGCAATTCTGAACGGCCGCTCGCTTGCCCCATGCTCGTTCTTGGCCTCGAGCGTCACGGTCCACGCGCCACGTTCCGCTGGCACCCGGCCGGTGATGATACCGGTGCCTGCATCGAGTTGTAGTCCGTTCGGCAGGCCGCGTGCCGTAAAGCGGATGGGTCGTGTTCCTGTGCAGGGGACCCGGTAGATGAACGGTCTTCCCGGCCGCGCGCCGTAGACCTTCGGCCCATTGATGGTCGGCCGCGGCTCGGGCTTCGGTGTCAGAATCACTTTTTCCTCCGGCGGCGGCTTCGGCGCATCTATAGTCTGGGGCTTCTCGCCTGCAACGACAAACTCGGCCTGTGCCCAGTCCGCGTGGTCGAAATCAGTTCCATCGCCAGCGGAGGTCGCCATCAACGTCACTCGCTTGACACCCGCCAGCGGGATGTCGACAGCCTTGGCTTCCTGGCCGCCCTTCATGACGCCGCTATCGAAAAGCCTCTTGCCGTCCCCATAGACCATGAACCGGACGGTGCCTCTGCGGCCGGCCGCATCATCCACACCGACAAAGGCCTTGAACTGTTCGACCTTGCCGTCCAGTGTCACATGCAGTTCCGACCCGGCGTGCGTTCCCACGCCCTTGTCGAAGGTCCGCCCGCCGATGGCGATGGTCTTGTCTGTGACGCTCTTGTCCACCAGCGGCTTGCCCCACCCGCTCGACATTTTCGAGAGATCCAGCTCCCCCAGCCGCACAGTCTCAGCTCTTGCGATATTGGACACACACGGCAGCACGACAACGGCAGCAGAAATCATCGCCCGAAACCACATAGTCATGATGTCAACCCTTCCATTTGCGAGCGGCCAGAAACCAATACGTCACAGCGTAGTGCGATCCTACCAAAACGACTGACGGCAGGCAAGGCCTCGCCTGCAAAAGGGGGCTGATAAGCGCAGAGACTCCTTGGCGACGCCTTGTCGCGGACACAGTACCGGACCGTGTAGTGTCTCGCTCAGCCCTGTGGGGCACCGCGTGCGAACAGGTGGCCCGCCACGTGAGCGAGCACCCACAGCGCCGTCGAGCAGGCAGTCAATATGACAGCGTACCTGATCCAATGCGTGACGGATGCATACGCACCAGCGGCAGTGCACCCATTGAGAAACCGGATGTCCACGTATCGGATCAGCACCAGGCTGGCCAGGGCAATCCAGAAGACCCAATCGGCCGTTTGAAAAAAGCCACCCCCACTCTGAAAGATGAATATCATAGGAAAGACGAGAAAAAGATTGCCCGGAAACATCCACCAGACTCTCGCCATAAGTCCCGGTAGCGTGCTTTGCTTATCTACGACTTGACTGTCAGGCGCATGCATGAGCCGTCTCCTAATAATCGCGACCCAGATTGATTAGTAGATGGCGGCCCGACCACCCCAACATGCCTACGAGGTCCATGTGTGGACCTCGCACCCTTTCAAGAATCACTGTAGTAGGAGGGAATCCCCATGTCAACAGCGATTTGTGCTCGCCAGGAAATCAAAAGCTGCGGACGACTACCGGTCCATGAGGTCGTATTGGACCAAAGAAAGCGCGACACCGGTCTTGATCATCAAGGGCTTCTGCTGGCAAACGAAACTGGCTTACAGGAATTCGGCCAGAAGCAGGACAACAAACATACCGGTCATCAGCACCAGTCCGAGTGGGACGCCCATACGGGCCCACTCGCTGCTTTTGATCGCCAGCTTATTGGCGCAGATGATGTTCGGGATGTTGCCTGGGATCA
>Ga0315286_10004695_pt1 | contig 13108 bp, 10 predicted proteins | sample YL17G10_0_MG_FD_205038 | JGI IMG/M metagenome (GOLD analysis project Ga0315286, IMG submission 205038) | Sediment microbial communities from Yellowstone Lake, YNP, Wyoming, USA - YL17G10_0 | ecosystem: Environmental > Aquatic > Freshwater > Lake > Sediment | place: USA: Wyoming | collected... | reverse complement strand
GCCGGATGACCGGAACGCTGCCAGTTCTCGGCACCCTTTCTTGACATTAAAAACAGATCGGTGTATATTGGCAATACTTTTTTTCACTTAATTCAGCCGAAGGAGGGATTGAGTCATGAAGAAAAAGGTGGTATTTATTTTTGTAATATTCATTGTCTGTGCGCTTATGGCTTCTCTACTCTTCGCTGCCGAGAAGAAGGGGGCGAAGAAGGTGTGGGAAGTCGTGTATGTGGCGAAGCTCGTTGGAATTCCCTGGTTCAACGTCACCGAGGACGGAATCAAGGAAGCCTCGAAACAGTACAACGTGAACGGCTATCTCGTTGGTCCCCCGAACCCCGACCCCGCCCAGCAGGCACGTATGGTCGAAGATCTGATCGCGAAGGGTGTGGACGCCATTTGCGTTGCCCCGAACGACGCCGAGTCCCTCGAGCCCGTTTTCAAGAAGGCGAAGGAGAAGGGGATTCTCATCCTCACCCATGAATCGCCGAACCAGAAAACCCTTGACTACGACATCGAGATGGTGGACAACAAGAAGTTCGGCGAGCATCACATCGACATGCTAGTGAAGTTCATGGGCGACAAAGGCGGCTATGCGGTGTTTGTCGGCGGGCTTACGGTACCGACCCATAACCAGTGGGCCGACTTCGCCATCGCTTATCAAAAACAGAAGTACCCGGGCCTCAAGCTCGTCACCGACCGGATTCCTTGCGCGGAGAGCGTCGAGCTCGCTCACGACAAAACCCTCGAGCTCATCAAGGCCTACCCTGACCTGAAGGGGATCTGCGCCTTCGGGAGTCTCGGACCCATCGGCGCCGCTCAAGCGGTCCGCGAGAAGGGGATGGAGAAAAAAATCGCCGTAGTGGGAACGGCTATTCCGAGCCACGCATCCCCCTACTTGAAGGACGGATCCATGAAGCATGGCATCCTTTACTCACCTTTCGCGACAGGGAAGGCAGTGGTCTACCTAGCGAAGTACCTCCTCGACGGGAACAAGATGCAAAACCTGAAACAGATTCCCGACGTCGGAGCCTTAACGCTCAATGGGAAGATAATCGTCGTCGACGGGATGGTCGACATCACTGCGGAAAACGCGGACAGCTTCGGGTTCTGATGTTCGATGAACAGAGATAAAAAGGGGCTTCAGGGCGTTTGCGCATAAGCTTATCCGCACTTGAAATAACCGGCGGGGAAAATCGGGTCTCATGCAGACCGGTGAAATCCCGGCCGGTTCTTTTTTCAGAGTATTTTTCTTTTGTGCTGCTTCCATTTCTGTTATCTTTTCGAACATATGGGCGAACCGCTATTGGTGCTGCGCAACATCAGCAAAGATTATGTGGGTGTCCGCGCGCTTGACAGGGTTGATTTTTCTCTTGAAAAAAGTGAAATCCACGGTCTCGTGGGAGAGAACGGTTCGGGCAAGTCGACGCTCATCAAGATCATCTCCGGAGTAGAGACGCCCGAGCCGGGCGCCGAAATCAAAATAAACGGAAACACCTTCAACCACCTGAGCTCGAAGATCTCCACGGATATGGGGATCAGGGTCATCTACCAGGATCTTTCGCTATTCCCGACCCTCACGGTCGCGGAGAATATCGCCTTTAACATGCACCTGGAAGAGGGGAAAAAGCTTGTCAGATGGGGTAGAATGCGGGAAACCGCCAACCGCGTTATCAGAGAGATCGGAATCTCAATAGACCTCGACCGGATCGTGGGAACCCTCTCCATCGCCGACCAGCAGCTCGTCGCGATCTGTCGGGCCCTTGTTGGCAAGATCATTCTCCTTATTCTCGATGAACCCACCTCTTCTCTCACGAAGAACGAAGTGGATGCCCTCGCCTCCGTTATTAGAGATTTGCAGAGTAAGGGTATCTCGATTCTGTTTATCAGCCACAAACTCAACGAGATCTTCGCGATCGCCGAGAATATCACCGTGCTCCGCGACGGGAAGAAGGTCGGGGTCTTCAAAATGGGCGAACTTGACAACGACTCCCTTGCCTTCCACATGACGGGGAAAAAAATCACCTACACGAAGCTCTCGTCGGATTTCGTAAAAAGGAAAAATCTCCCCAAACACCCGCTGCTGGAAGTCAAAAAGCTCTCGAAGAGGGGAAACTTCAAAGACGTCAGCTTTTCCCTTCACAAGGGCGAGATCCTCGGGATCACGGGTCTCCTCGGCTCAGGGAGAACCGAGCTTGCCCTTGCGCTCTTCGGGATGAATCCCGCTGACAACGGAATTGTTTTCATCGAAGGGGAGCCCGCTTCGATAAGGACGAACAAGGATGCCATCAATCTCAGGATCGGTTACGTCCCCGAGAACAGACTCCTTCAGGGGCTCGTCATGCCCCAATCAATAGGGAACAACATCGTCATCACCATCCTCGAGAAGCTCCTGAACCGGCTGAAGCTCAATGACAGGCAGAAGAAGGCCATGTCCATCCGGAAGTGGGTGGAGGATCTCGCCATAAAGGTTCCCTCCACGGATTCGGCGGTAATGACCCTCTCGGGCGGAAACCAGCAGCGGGTCGTGCTCGCGAAATGGATAGCCACAGACCCGAGGATCCTGATTCTAGACGAGCCGACGGTTGGGATAGATGTGGCGGCGAAGAGCAGCATCCACCATCTCATGAAACTCCTCGCCATGCGAGGGATCGGGATCATCATGATCTCCGATGAGGTGCACGAGGTGCTCTACAACTGCCACCGTATCCTTATCATGCGGCGTGGGAGGATTGCCGAGGAACTATCCCCAAACGACATCTCGGAAGAGGAGCTCGCGCAAAAGGTGGATGAGGGATAAGACCGGCTGCAAGACCAGGCGGATGACGGCACGAGGGTGGGAATTACATTGAAGGATGAGGGCTGATTAAATGACGTCTAAGGATCTCGGGAGAAAGGCCTTCAGTCGCAACGAGCTTTACCTGTTCCTTGTCATCTTCGTCATGTCCCTTGTGCTCTTTTTTTTCAACAGGGATTTCGCGACCTTTGAAAACCTATTCGACATCCTGAGGAGTTATTCCTTCATGGGGATCATGGCAGTGGGCGTGCTCGTCGTGCTCCTCTCGGGTGGAATCGATATCTCCTTCACTGCGATTGCGACCGTTGCGCAATATATTATGGCGATCTTTCTCGCCCGATACAAGGGTTTCAGTCCCGCTCTGGCTCTCGCCATACCCCTAGTGATCGGCACGGCGCTCGGCGCGGTGAACGCCTTGATCATTTATTATCTTAGGGCACCGGCGATCATCGTCACCATCGCCACGCTGAACTTGTTCTACGGTGTGCTTGTATTCCTCTCCGGTGGGAAGTGGATCTACAGCTTTCCCGCGTGGTTCAGGAATTTCGCTAAAATAAACGTTGTTCATTTCATTAATAGAGAGGGGATTTTATACGGCTTTTCCATCCTCACCGCCATCTGGGCTGGGATTGTCATCTTCTCATTGGTGTTGCTGAACTATACAACCTTGGGAAGGAAGATCTACGCCATGGGAAGCAACATCGAAGCGGCAAAGCGTGTGGGGATCAACATCTTCGGGCTCCAGCTCTTTGTTTATTCATTCATGGGTTTCCTGTCGGGTCTCGCCTCTATCATCCAGGCTCTCCTCGCCCAGACGGTGGCGCCCAATGCCATCATGGGGCGGGAATTGGACGTTATCGCCGCGGTCGTACTCGGCGGTGCGAGCCTTTTCGGCGGCGAAGGGACGCTCCTCGGGACGCTCCTCGGGGTTGCGCTCATCGCAGTAATGGGGAACGGGCTTACTTTAATGAGGGTGTCCGCTTACTGGCACAGCGTCGCGATAGGACTGATCATCATCAGCAGCGTGAGCATTACCGCCCTGCAACGGAAGATGGCATCGCGAAAAACAGTGGCGGTGAATATTGATGAACGGATTATTCAATGAAGGCTTTTTTTCAGAGGCAGAGGGACATCGTCACGCTGAGCATAGTACTCATCTCCGTTTTTATTCTCATGACCTCCCTCATCCCCGACAAGTTCCTTAAGGTAGCGAACTTACAGTCAATGGCCTTCCAAATCCCCGAGCTCGGTATCCTTGCGCTTGCCATGATGATCACCCTCCTTACGGGGGGAATTAACCTTTCAATCATCACCTCCGCCAATCTCTCGGGCATCGTCGCTGCTCTCATCATGACAAAGCTCGTTAACTCTGGAGCGCCTGCAGGCGGAACGCCAAGTGGAGCGATTTTTCTCACCATTTTGCTCGCGATCATCGCATGCATCGCACTTTCACTTATACTTGGCTTCTTGAACGGCATCTTGATCGCGCACGTAGGAGTTTCACCTATTCTTGCAACTCTGGGGACCATGACTCTCTTCGGAGGGCTTTCCATTGTGATCACCAAAGGGTATGTGATATCGAGCTTTCCAAAAGAGTTTGTTTTTATTGGAAACGGGACCGTTCTGGGAATCCCTCTCGCGATCATCATCTTCGCCTTGTGTGCGTTCGCCATGTCCGCCCTTCTGAATCGAAAGCCCTTCGGTCTATGCATCTATATGCTCGGTTCGAATCCAGTGGCAACTGAATTCTCCGGAATAAACGTCAAGTCCCTCCTCATCAAAACGTATCTTCTTTCAGGGCTCCTCGCCGGGATTGCCTCGATCATCATGATCTCGCGCTTCAATTCAGCTAACGCGGGGTATGGCGCGTCCTATCTCCTCGTTACTGTTCTCCTTGGCGTTCTCGGAGGAGTCAACCCCGCGGGGGGGTTTGGGAAGGTGTCCGGGCTCGTCCTCGCAATCATCATCCTTCAAATTATATCAAGCGGTTTGAACCTTCTCAAGGTGAGCACTTTTGTAACCCTTTCCCTCTGGGGGATGATCCTGATCCTGGTCATGGCGGTCAACAATCTCCTTTTACGGAGGAAAAAAGGCAGGAAGAGCTTGCACGCTCCTGTAGCATAACCCCTCCACAAAAAAGAACCCATGCCTGCGGCGCGGGGCTATGTTCGATGACCAGACTTCGCTACATATATTTTTAGTGGGCGCAAACTTGGGATACCCGGGAGCCGGCATATTGTCAAGAGCAGATTGATTTTGGCTTATTGTGAAATTTCTACTTGACAAGGCCAGAGGTTTTGTTACATTAAAGAACTCATACATAAACGTTTTTCCCAGCAAAGATGGTAGTCCTCAGATGAATCGACGATCGGGATCCACGTGGATCCGAAGGCGCGGTTTTTTTTAGGGTAATAGGATCACGATAGGAGCTGGATTATGAGCGGCTACCTGGTTCCCCTTCAGCATCCACGGCCCGATATCGGAAAATTCATACGAGCGATGCGCGGTGAGATCGCACTTGAAAAGCCGCCTCTCGTGGAATACCTCGTGGACAACGCGCTCATGAAGCCAATCCTTGTGGATCTCCTCCATCGTCAATGGATTGACACCTCTGACAAGACAGAATACATGGGCGGCCAGATGGATCTCTCGAAAGAAAACCGGCAGATAATCGACGCTTGGCTGGAGAATCAGATCAAGTTCTGGTATCACATGGGGTATGATTTTGTGCGGGTCGAAGTCAGTCTGCCTCTCCCTGCGGACACTGTAGTAATCCATGACACAGCGAAAGGGAATGAAGCGCGCAATCGCGCATGGCAAAAAGAAGATACCGGTCCAATTCAAAGCTGGGAGGATTTTGAGCACTACCCCTGGCCGTCGATAACCGACGACAATTTCTACATCCATCGCTACATTTGTTCTCACCTTCCTGAAGGGTTCGGATTCATCACCTGCCACGCTGGTGGAGTATACGAGCACGTTTCACGACTGATGGGCTATGAGAAACTCTGTCTTCAACTCTACGACCAGCCTGATCTGGTCCGTGCGGTGGCCGACAAGCTCGGGGGACTGATCGAGGAGTATTATCGGCGTCTCCTGGAGCTCGACAACCTTTCGGCCGTTTTCCAGGGAGAGGACTTTGGGTACAACACACAGACGTTGCTGCCCCCTGAAGTCATCCGGCAATATTTCCTTCCATGGCATGCAAAGTTCGCGCGGCAGGTCCACAAGAGAGGGATTCCCTATTACCTGCATAGTTGCGGCTGCGTGGACGTGCTGATGGATGACCTGATCGATTTCGTTGGCATCGACGGAAAGCATTCCTTTCAGGACAACATCCTTCCCGCCGGGGAAGCCAAGAAACGCTGGGGAAATCGGATCTGCATCCTCGGTGGCGTGGATGTACACAAGTTGACAATTCTTCCGGAAGAACAGCTTCGCGTGTACGTGAGGTCTGTGATTGAGCAGTGCGCTCCAGGAGGACGGTTTGCTATAGGGGCGGGGAACTCGATTCCGAGTTACATCCCCATGGCGAACTACCTTACACTGGTGGACGAATCACTGCGGTAAGTCTGCATGGCGCGTTCTGCTTTGAGAAGCGCTTGGAATGGGGAAATGTCAGGTAACTTACTTTCCGTACGAAATGTCAGCAAGGCTTTCCCCGGCATTCAGGCCTTGAAAGATGTTGATTTCGATTTGAAACCTGGTGAGGTACATGCCCTAGTGGGCGAGAACGGCGCCGGCAAGTCAACCCTGATCAAGATAATATGCGGGGTTCTGCAGAAGGACACGGGCGATATTTTCATTGGCGAAAACAGGATAGATATTCACAATCCGTTTCACGCTCGATCTCTTGGGATGGGCGCGATCTTCCAGGAATTGAGCGTCATACCTTCCTTGAGCGTCGCAGAAAATGTCTTCTTGGGAAGCGAAAGATCTGTCTCGAAAAGACTGCTGGCCAGAAAGCAATTGATCGCGAAGACAAGGGACATCTGCGCGAAATACCAGCTGGATCTCGACCCCAAGGCCACGGTCCGGGAACTGTCGACGGCGAAACAGCAGCTTACCGAAATCGTTAAGGCGATCTCTTCCCAGCCGCGCATCGTCGTAATGGACGAACCGACGTCAGCCCTCACGGAAGAGGAGGCCCGGATACTTTACTCGATCATTGAGGATTTGAAGAAACAGAACGCCGGCATAATTTACGTGACACACCGGATGAATGAAGTATTCAAGCTCGCAGACCGAGTCGCAGTGCTCAGGGACGGCGCTCTGGTGGCAGACATGCCCGCCTCAGAACTTGATCTCGATTCTCTGGTGAAGTTTATGGTCGGCAGGGAAATCGAGCTCTACCGGAAAAGCAACAAGAAAAGGGAAGAACTGGAGGGTGTGGAACCGTTTTTGCATGTCGATGGGCTTTCACGAGGGAGGGCCTTCTTCGATGTCGGCTTCACGCTGCACAAAGGCGAGATCCTCGGCGTTGCCGGAATGGTGGGCAGCGGCAGATCAGAGGTCATGCGCGCGCTGTTCGGCATAGATCAAGTCGATCGAGGCGAGATCTCCATCAACGGAGAAAAGGTGCATATCGGTAGTCCGAAGGACGCTATCGCGTTGGGCATCGCGATGCTTCCCGAAAGCCGGAAGCTCCAAGGCCTGGTCCTGATGCACTCGGTGGCGGTTAATTTGACGCTCGTGGTTCTTCGGCGCTTCATTTCCGGGATGCTTGTGAGTTTTCGAAAAATGACGGAATACAGCGTTGGCAGGATAGGCGAGTTTGACATCAAGCCGGGTAATCCGGGAATGACCGTGGAGAACCTCAGTGGCGGCAACCAGCAGAAGGTGTGCATCTCCAAGTGGTTATCAATGAACCCCCGCATTCTCATCGTTGACGAGCCGACGCTGGGAATCGACGTGCGCACGAAATCCGACATTCACCACCTGCTCCGCCGCTTGGCCAATCAGGGAGCAGCAATCATCATGGTGTCATCCGAAATGGAGGAGCTCCTTGCCCACTGCGACAGGATCCTCGTTATGAACCAGGGACACATGCTGGGTACTTTCTTTAATGATGAATTGGACCAGGAGAAAATCATGTCGCTGATCATGAAAGACAGCATGAGCAGAAGGTCGACATTCGTCGTGAGCGAAAGGGCGCCGAAATGAAAGAAGCAAGTCAAAGGGCGAGAAGCTCCTGGAGAGATTGGTTCATCTATATTGTCCTGGCATCTTTGATTCTGCTTTTCGCTATACTAAAACCTTCCTTCTTTTCACTATCCAATTTCGGCAACATCGCCCGCCAGGTTTCCATGGTCGCGATAATGGCTTTCGGAATGACTTTCGTCATTACCTCCGCGAACATCGATCTTTCCGTCGGTTCCGTACTGGCGCTCGTCAGTGTCATGTCCGCGTTTTCATTGTCCTGGGGGTTTGGCCTGGTCGGCGCATCGCTCGTCGGTATCGCCGTTGGGGTTCTGACGCACCTCATCAGCGCAATCATCGTGACGAAGGCCAGGATACCATCCTTTCTGGTTACTCTCGGCATGCTTGGGATAGCACGGGGCGTCGCTCTGACGATAACCGAAACGAAAACAGTCAACATATACGAAGAAACCTTCAAGTCGTTCTGGGGAGCGGGGGCAGTCTTCTTCATGCCGGTCGCGCTCATTTGGGTTGTCGCCGTTCTTCTTATCTCGATCCTTCTCTACAGGTATACCATCTTCGGCAATCATGTGAAAGCCACGGGCGGAAACATCACGGCCGCCCAGTTTTCCGGAATCGACACGGACAGCGTCATTATCCGAAGCTTCGTCATGCTCGGTTTCTGCACTGCCATTGCCGGTCTCATGATGACCAGCCGCATTGGACAGGGAAGACCGGACATCGGCAGTGGAATGGAACTCGACGTCGTAGCAGCTGTCATTCTGGGGGGAACAAGCCTGTACGGGGGGAAAGGAAGCATCGTCAGCACCCTCATAGGAGCGTTGATCATGACCGTAATCACCAACGGTCTGATTATCCTCGGGGTCCAATACAGCGTCCAAATGATCATCAAAGGGGTCATTATCATTGCTGCAGTGAGTCTGTCGGAAAAAAATAAGTGAAAGAAGGTGGAAAACTGAGTTCAGGTCTTGTGCAACAAAAAAATCGAGAAAGGAGTGACAGAATGAGGAGATCACATGTGTTAGCAATTACGTTGGCAATTGCGTTGTTGGGATGTTTCGCGGCGTACGGCCAAACGAAAGCGACGCAGCTGCAGGCTCTGATTCCCGACAATCGGGACGAGATCCAGCCAATCAATCCGAAGAACGTCGGTCCGGAAGGCCATTCACCTGTCGGTGCGGAAGTTCTGCTGAAGGATCTTACACCGGACGTCGTGGCGAAGATAAAGAGCGGAAACTACACGGCCGCGATCGCATTTCACACAACTGGAACGGATTGGCCAAGACTGCAGGAAGAGGGCATCAGGGCCGTGTTGAAGGAGTTCAACATCAAGCTTCTTACCGTCACGGATGCCGAGTTCAAGGTGGACAAGCAGGTATCGGACATCGAAAGCATTATTCAATTAAAACCGAACCTGCTCATAGGTTTCTGCGTTGACAGACAGGGAGGCGCCGCGGTCTATCGGAAGGCCAAGGACGCGGGCATAAAGATCTCATTCATGGACACCATGCCCATCGACTTCAAATATCCCGCGGACTACGCAGGATTGACGCTCGCTGACAATTACGAAGCCGGTGTTGTGGCGGCCGAATTAGTCGCTGATGCGATCGGGAAGAAGGGTGAAGTCGCCGTTATGTGGTTTCCCATATCCATGTTCCACGTCGACCAGAGGTACTACGGCATAATGGCCAAGCTGAAGGAGTACCCGGGCATTAAAGTGGTCGATGTCCAGAAACCGGCAGATACGGAGAAAGCGGCCACCGTCACCGAGAACTGGCTAACCGCCTACCCGAACCTCAAAGGGATCGTGAGCATAGTGGACTTCACGGCGATGGGAGCGGTGGGAGTCATTACTGCGAGTAGACGGAAAATAGTTGTCAGCGGTGTAGATCTCAGCGAGGATTCGGCATATGCGATCGCCACCGATACGCCGCTGATCGGAGTAGCCTCTCAGCACCCGTATGACCAGGGAATCGCCGAAGCGCTGGTAGGCGCTCTTACACTCGTGGGAAAGAAAACACCACCCTATATCGTTGTTCCCATCGAGAAGGTAACAAAGAAATCCGTCGCACAGGCATACGCCCGGGTTTTCCGCAAGAGCCCGCCGGCGCCCTTGCAAGCCGCGTTTGACAAGATCAAGTAGAAGTCGCTCCCGTACGATCCAATTAACGAAAAGAGGAGGAGGGAAGCATGCGCTTCCCTCCTCCATTTCATCGAGGATGTGGCATGAACATCCAAAAAACCATCGTCATAACTGGAGCAAGCAGCGGCGTGGGGGAAGAGTTGAGCCTCAGGTTCGCCGGCAAGGATTGGATGGTATGTGCCGTGGCGAGAAGACGGGACACCCTCGAACTCCTGCACCGGAAGTACCCTGACCGCATCTCGGTTTTCCCGTGCAATGTGGCCGACGTCGCACAGGTTGCGGCCACCATGAAGGCAATCGCCGAGGCCTTTGGCAAGATCGACGTACTTGTGAACAACGCAGCGGTATTCGAAATGACCCCGTTTGCGGACCAAGACCCGGTGAGGATGGGGGAAATCATCGATACGAATCTCAAAGGTGTCATGTACTGTTCGAGATTCGTGCTGCCGTATATGATCGAAAAGGCGGCAGGCATGATCGTGAATATAGCCTCGGTCGCCGGCACTCATGGCATCCCGCTGCAGGCAGCGTACTGTGCGTCGAAACACGGTGTGATGGGTTTCGCCGACGCCCTGGCCCAGGAAGTCGCGGCCAAGGGGATTCGCGTGGCGACCCTGTGCCCTGGCGGCATTGATACCCCGCTCTGGCACCTGGGGAAAACTCATTATCCCGGTGACTTATCAAAAACAATGCGCATCGAGGATGTTGGCCGGCTTGTCGAGTACATCATCGATCAGCCCGAAGGCGTGCTGTTCAAGCAGGTTGTTTTCTTTCCTACAAATGAATGGCATTGAGACAAGGTTCCGAAGCAAGAGTCTCACAGAAAATGGTTTCGACGGCGTGCGCAGTCCAAACGCTTCATGAACGAATGTGTTGGGTGCCGCGGTGTTTTCGGCATACGCGAGCACGTTCGTGTCCACGACGAACATCAGCGAGATTCCATGATGTCATAGAGCGCTTTCGCGGTTGGAGATGTCCAGTCGCGCGGCGCCGCCGTCGAAGACAGGAAGCTCCGGCAGTTCAGGAGACTGACGCTTTGCCCGGAGGAGCATGCTGAGAGCCGTTTCAACCAAATCACGCCGTTTTTACGGACATCGGCTCGGGGAGTGGAGTATGTCCGTCCGTATTGTTTAGAATGCCCTAAAAATCGTCGTTTGAGAACTGCAGTGCATCTAACGGCGGTTGTAAACAGACACATCGTTGTTACCATACGCAGGCCGCCAATTCAACGCGATGAACCGTGTTTCGGGGCACGGGCGAAAAAGGACAAGATACCCCTACCTCGCCGCCGCCCCCTCGAGGAGCGCGATCATCCGCGCTTTGTTCTCCGGCGTGGGCGTGAAGCTCAGCTTTGCCGCATCGAGCGCCGTGTTCCCCGACTTGTTCTTCAGACGCGCGTCGGCGCCCGCTTTCAGCAGCGCCTCGGCGACGGAGAGGTGCCCACTCCACGCGGCTTTGATGAGAGCCGTTTCCTTGTCCTTGTCCGTTTCATTCACCTCCGCCCCGTTGTCGAGCAGCAGCTTCACGACCTCCGCGTGCCCGGCAGATGATGCGGCGATCAGGGCGGTATCCTGAAAAAGCTTCGTCTTCGTCCCCGTTTTCGCACCGGAGTCGATGAGAAGCCTGACCGTGTCCGGATGTCCCGCCTGAGCGGCATTGTAAAGGGCGGTCATCTGGTCTGCATCGGTCGCATTCACATCCGCCCTTTTCCCGATCAGGAGTTTGGCGATTTCGGTGTTGCCGCGCTCCGACGCCTTCATCAGGGCGTTTCCCTTCTGGTTTGTTTTTTCCTTGAGACTCACGTCGGCGCCGAGCTCCACGAGATAGCGTGCGGCATCGATGTTCCCGACGTAGGAGGCGAGCATGAGAGGTGTCGTTCCCTCCGCGATGACCAACGCACTGGGCTCGAGCGGCCTGTCGGCATCCCGTTTATCTTTAACATATGTCTTCAATTCGTTACTGTCGCCGAAGGCGATTGCGTCCTCGATGGTCTTGACCTGCAGCAGCCCCGCGTCCTTGAAGACCTTCACCACATCGCTGTGCCCCTGCGCGGCGGCCATTTTCGCCGCTTCGCCCGGTTCCGCACCCGCCTTGAGGAGCACCTCGACGGCCGACGCGTGACCGCCGTAGGCGGCCATTTCGATCGCCGTGCGTTTCCCGGCCATTTTCCCGGCATCGAGCTTCGCACCCGAAGCGATCAACAGGCGCATGACTTCGTCATGCCCGTTCATCGCCGCGCCCGCGAGCGCAGTACTGCCGAGAACGTCCCGCGAATCCGCCCACGCGCCGTTTTTGAGCAGGGTTTTCACCTTTTCGATATCGCCGTTTTTTGCGGCGAGCTCCAGGGCGGAGTCGTCCCAGATGTTGTCGCGAAACTGGAGCTTCGCGAGATCGTAGCTCAGCATCGACGGGTAGGGCATCCCCCACTTGAACTTCACGTACTTTTCGTATTTCGTATCGTCGAGCCCGATCTCGGCCGTGACAAAATGCCCCCCGTCGGGAGAAATGCGTATGCACGGGAGGCGCACGCCGTAGACGGACATCCCGATGTTCGGGGCGGAGTACTGGACGTCCACACGCTTCCCCGTGTCGAGGTCGACGATCGCGACCGACGTACCCCTCTTGCTGTAGGGGCGGATCCAGTATTTACCCTGGAGGGCCTTCACCTGGAGTATCATCGAATTGTTCAGCTCGAGCTGTTTCCGCAGTGACAGCGCGGTTATGGCCGCCGCCTGCAAGCTCGATTCAAGAGCCGAAGACAGCGCCAACATGCTTTGAAAGAACACCATCGTAGCGCCAAACTGACTTTTTGCATAAGATGGAGCGGTACTATCGTAGCCGCTCCACTGGTAATCGACCGCGGCCACCTGGTTCGACCACCACTTCTGGTCCTCCTGCGCCGCCTTGCGAAGCTGGCCGGCCATCTGCGCGGCGGTGGAAAGCTCCATCTCCTTCGTGACGTACCAGAAGTGAGCGCCCTGGTAAAAGTCGAGAGGCTGCCTCCAGACGGG
>Ga0315286_10004694_pt1 | contig 13111 bp, 10 predicted proteins | sample YL17G10_0_MG_FD_205038 | JGI IMG/M metagenome (GOLD analysis project Ga0315286, IMG submission 205038) | Sediment microbial communities from Yellowstone Lake, YNP, Wyoming, USA - YL17G10_0 | ecosystem: Environmental > Aquatic > Freshwater > Lake > Sediment | place: USA: Wyoming | collected... | reverse complement strand
GCGGGCGCCGCGCTCAGCCTGGCGGCCACCTAAGCGGGCGTCCGCCGAGCAGGTGGACGTGGAGGTGATAGACGGACTGCCCTGCCTCCGGCCCCACGTTCGTGACCAGCCGCCAGCCCAGCTCGAGCCGCTCGTCGCGCGCGATCTTCGCCGCCAGGCCGAACAGTTCCGTCAGCATGATGGCGTGCTGCGGACCCAGATCGGCCGCCGAGTCGGCGACGTGCTCCTTGGGGATCAGCAGGACGTGGATCGGCGCCTGCGGGTTGTTGTCACGGAAGGCGTAGACGTGCGTGGTCTCGCCCGCCTTCTTCGCGGCGATCTTGCCAGCGACGATCTGGCAGAAGATGCAATCGGACACTGGGGTCTCCTCCGGGGCGCGTTGCACGGCCCGCCGCGCGGCAGTCTACCGTCGCGGGCCCGGCGTGTCATCCGTGCCCCGCACGGCCGTGCGACGGGCCCCCTGACGCCCGCCCGCGCCGAGGTTCCCCGGATCGCGGCCCGCCGCGGGACGGGGCGGAGCCCCGCGTGGATTCGCGCGCGGTCCCGCGCTACCATCGGGCTTCCGTCGCAGCTCACCCGATCGAAACCGGCCAGGAGGTCGCGCATGTTCGGCATCCTCTTCCTCTTCCTGCTGATCGTCGCGGGCATCATCTCGGTGCGCTACTACTTCTTCTCCCGCAGCCGTGCCCGCGTGCACGACCCCGCCGGCCGTCCGATCACTCCCGGGGCGGCCACCGAGGCGGTGCGCACGGCCGGCATCGTCGGCGGCAGCATCGTCGTCCTGCTCCTGCTGATGACCTCGTTCCGGGTCGTGCCAGTCGGACACGCCCTGGTGATCTTCAACACCGTCACGAAGAGCTTCCGGCTCGGCCGGCAGGGCATCACGTTCGTCGCGCCGTTCATCTGCGCGACCCAGGACTACGACCTGCGCCGGCTCGAGTACACGATGTCGGGGGTGAGCGGCGAGGGCCGCAAGTCGGACATCGACGATTCGCTCTGGTCGCCGACCAGGGAGGGCCTGCAGGTCGGGATCGACCTCACCGTCTGGCACCACCTCGATCCGGACCGGGTCATCTCGATCCACCAGAAGATCGGCCCGGACTACGAGGACAAGATCATCCGCCCCGCCATCCGCTCGGTGATCCGGCTCGTGATCTCGGAGTACGCGGTCATGGACGTCTATTCGTCACGGCGCGCCGAGATCCAGGACGAGATCAACGGGAAGACGAAGACGCTGATCGAGAAGGACGGCTTCGTCGTGGACGAGGTCGTCCTGCGGGACGTGCGCTTCACGCCGGAGTTCAGCAAGGCGATCGAGGCCAAGCAGATCGCCCAGCAGTCGGCGGAGCAGATGAAGTACACGCTCGAGAAGGAGCAGAAGGAGGCCGAACGCAAGGTGATCGAGGCGCAGGGCCGCGCGAACGCGATCGAGACCATCAACAAGGCCCTGGCCCAGAACCCGAACTACATCAAGTACCTGTACGTGGACAAGCTGTCGGACAAGGTCCAGGTCATCATTTCCGATCAGAACACGATCATGGATCTCAAGGGCATCCTGGGCGAGCGCGGGAAGTAGCGCGTGGTCGTCATGCGGATGGTTCTCGACCTGGGCCGCGGGCCCGGGGAGGATCTGCGCCTCGCTGCGCAGATCCACCGGTTCGGCGGGGGACAGGGCGGACCCACGCCATGAAGCGACTCTTCGCCGTGCTGCTCACGTTGCTCGCCGTCGCCGCCCTGCTGCTGCTGCGCCCGGCGGGGACCAGCCGCTTTCCGTCGCACCCGCATCCCGCGACGGGCTACGCGGACGCGCTGCGGCGCGTGGCGGCGGTCGAGGCCCGGGACGACGTGGCGATCGCACCCGAGTGCCGCACGCTGCTCCTGACCCACGGCGCCCGCGCAGCGCGCGTGGTGGTGCTGCTCCACGGCCTGACGAACTGCCCGGAGCAGTTCCGCGCGCTGGGCGAGCGGCTCTACGAGCGCGGCGCGAACGTCTACATCCCGCGCCTGCCGGAGCACGGCCTCGCGGACCGCATGACCACCGCCCTGGCACGGCTCGACGCGCGAGAGATGTGCAAGGCCACCGACGAGGCGGTGGACATCGGCTGCGGCCTGGGCGACAGCGTCATCGTGGTGGGACTCTCGATCGGGGGCGTGATGGCCGCGTGGGCCGCGCAGGAGCGCGCCGACGTGGCCCGGGCGGCGCCCATCGCCCCGTTGACCGGCCTTGCCCGGGCGCCCGGTGCGCTCACCGGGCCGGCGATGAACCTGATGCTGACACTGCCCAACCAGTTCGTCTGGTGGGACGGGAAAGTGAAAACCGACCTGCCCGGGCCGAAACACGTCTATCCGCGCTTCTCGACCCGGGCCACCGCCGAAACCGTGTTCCTGGGCGCGTCGGTCGAGGCCGAGGCGCGACGCACCCCGCCCGCGGCGCGCTCGATCGTGATGATCACGGTGGGCGGCGACGTCGCGGTGGACAACTCCGCGGTGGCCCGGCTGGCGCAGGTCTGGCGCTCGCACGGCGCGCGCCTCACCACCTACGAGTTCCCCGCCGCCCTGCACCTCAACCACGACATCATCGACCCCGAGCAGATCGGCGGGAACCCGGCGCTGGTTTACCCGGTGCTCCTGGACCTGATCGCACCCTGAGGCCGGACGAAGCGCTCCAGCGCGGCCACGATCCCGCGCAGCGTGTCCGCACCCGAGCGATGACCGACGGCGAGCAGCGCCGCGACAGCTCGCTCCAACACCCTGGCACCCGGCTTCGGCAATGCCAGCGTCTCCAGCATCCTCAGCACCGGCTCCGCGTAGAGGCCCGCCGCCGCGGCGTCGAGCATCTGCGCCGCGAGGCGCGTGGTGCGCGACGTGCCGCGCTCGAGCTCCGCGCACAGCCGCTCGCGCAGGTCGGCCGCGTCGCCTGACACCTCGCACGCCGCGTCGAGCCCGGCCAGCACACCCACCAGCACGTCGTCCCCGGAGGGCGTGAGCCCCTCGCCCACGCCGACCAGCGCGGCGAGACCCCGGATCTCGCCGCCCGCCCGGAATCGCTCGAGCGCGGCGGCGAGCGCGGGCTCGAAGGGGCCGGCCGGCGGCGCTGCGCCCGCGTGCCGTGCCAGCGACCGCACGGCGTCCGGCAGCGCGCGCAGCCGGCGCCGCAGCCGCAGGTCCACGACCTCGAGCCCAGCGAGCTCGATCTTGAGCACCCCCACCTCGACCACGCCGTCCGCGACGCGCACCAGCGCGCCCTCGGCGATGCGGGCGAGGTCGCGCCGGGTGATCGAGACGGCGACGGCCCAGGGGTGCAGCGGCGACTCCGCGGGCAGCAGCGCGACCAGCGGGCCCTCGTCGAGCAGCAGGTTGACGGCCCGCGCGTGGACCGAAGCGACGAAGCCGCGCCGGTCGCCCATCAGCGCCTCGGCGGCGAAGGGTCCGGCGCGGCGTGCGCTCATCGCGTGCGGCGCGGCTCAGCGCTTCAGCGTGCGCTTCGCCGCGGCCCTCCGGGCCGGCACGGGCTTGCGGCCGTGCAGTTGCGGCGCGAACGCCCCGGCGATGTCGCCGTACTTCGTGAGCCTGCACTTCGCCTTGAGCTTCATCAGGGCCTCGTAGCGCGCGTCGTCCACGAACGCCACGATGCGCGAGATCGAGGACTCGCCGTCCACGAAGCGCCAGGGGAAGCAGCCGACCTCCACGCGCTGGTTCAGCAGCAGGTCGATGTCTCCGCCCAGGCACTCGGCGTGGATGATGCCGTGGTTGAACATCTCCAGGTGCATCAGCTGATACTTGCCGTCGTCGAAGAACTCGGCCAGCGGCTTCTTGTACTTGGCGCGGAAGTGCGCGTCCGCCTGGCGCGCCTGGCGCGGCATCCAGTCGCGGATGATGGTGTTCATCGGATGGTCGGCGCTGCCGCAGTCCACGCCGATCCAGCGCAGCTTCTTCTTCTTGGCCCACTCCGCGAACTCCCGGTCCGGCCCGGGGTGCTTGACCATGTAGGCGATCTCGTCGGCCGTGGGCTGGTCCCAGCCGTGGTGGTGGAAGCCGGTATGGATGATGAGGATGTCGCCGGTGCGCACCTCGACGCGCTCCTCGACCATCTTCGAGGTGTAGACGTCGTAGGCGCCGCACACGTCCGAGAGGTCCACGATCGCCGCGTCGTGCACCAGGAAGTCCAGGTCGAGCGAGGCGATGTCCTTGCCCGGCGTGTAGAAGTGGATCTCGCCGTCGAGGTGCGTGCCCAGGTGGTTCGAGTGCGTGAGCAACTGGCCGTTGGCGCCGTTGGGCGCGAGCCGCTTGAAGTACTTGACCTGCAGCGGCTCGTAGGTGGGCCAGGCCGGCGTGCCGATGCCGAGGGGGATGGTGAGGTCGATGAGCTTCACGGTCTCCTCCGAAGCGTGACTGCGCGTCAGACCGTGGCGGCCGGCGCGCGGAGCGACTCTGCGAATGCGAGCAGCGCCTGGCGGAAGCAGGCGAACGGCGGCTTCACCAGGCCGGCGCCCACCATGCCGATGCCGGGCTGCCGGTGCGCGATGCCGGTGTTGACGACCGGCACGACTCCACTCTCGACCACCTTGAGCAGGTCGATGCCGGACGCCGTGCCGCGGAAATCGAGCACCGGGATCTTGTAGACCGGGTGCTCGGCGAGCGTGATGTCATACATGCGGCGCGTATAGCCGAGCGCCTGCGCGGCGCTGCCGCCCACGAACTGGACGATCGCGGGCGCGGCGGCCATGGCCATGCCCCCCAGCCCCGCGGTCTCCGTGATGACCGAGTCGCCGATGTCGGGCGCGGCGTCGGCGGCGCTGAAGCCCGGCAGGTAGAGCCCGTCCACCATGGGCGCCGGGGCCGTGAACCAGCGCCCGGGCAGCCCCGACACCTGGATGCCGAAGTCGGTCCCGTTGCGCGCCATGACGCTGACCAGGGTCGAGAGCGGGATGCCGGCCGCCGGGTCGAGCGAGCACTTGCTCGCCGCCATCGAGAGGTTGAGGAAGAAGTGGTCGTTGCCGTCGAGGAAGCGCAGGACCGCCGCGATGTCGTCGGCGCCGGCCTTGATCCCGACGAGGTGCGGCGCCAGCGTGCGGATCAGCAGCGAGGTGGCCGCGCGGTTGCGGTTGTGCACCTCGTCGCCCATCTGCAGCGCCTGGGCGATGACGTTGCGCAGGTCGAGCGGCCCGTGCGCGGCGAGCGCCTCGCGCAGCGCGGGGGCCAGCACCTGCGCCATCCAGCGCAGGCGCGTGAGCACCTCGTCGTCGTAGGCGCCGTAGCGCAGCACCTTGCCGAGCCCCTCGTTGAGCGTCGAGTAGGCGCGATTGCCGAAGGCCGTGTTCTCGAGGATCCACACCGGCATCGAGGCGGTGACCACGCCGGCCATCGGCCCCACCGTCGCGTGGTGGTGGCAGGGCGCGAACGAGATCCTCCCCGAGGCGGCGAGCTGCGCGGCGGCTTCCGGCGTCTTCGCCAGCCCCTCGTAGACCAGTCCGCCCATCACCGCGCCGCGGGTCGGCCCGCTCATGCGCTCCCACTCGACCGGCGGGCCGGCGTGGAGCACGAGGTCCCGGCGCATGCCGGGGATGACGTCGAGCGCCGCGCCGATGCCGACGATGGTCGGCCGGGCCGCGAGCAACCGCTCGACCGACTGGCGGGTCGCCGCGGCGATGTCCGCGCGCACCGCGCCGTCGGGGCCGAGGCAGGCGTCGAGTGCCGCGAGCACCGCGGGATCGCCGCCCGCGGGCGGGCGCCAGTCCACGTCCACCGCGCTGCCGCCGGCGCGGCGCAGGTCGGTCGCGAAGGAGGCCAGGCCGACGTTGACCACCTGCAACTCCGCGCCGAACAGCGCGAGCACCCGCTCGACGTTCATCGCCCGGCCCTCCCCAGCACGGCGGCGGCGAACCGGGCGGCCCGCCGGTTGTCCGTCTCGACCGTCACCCCCGCGTCCGCGAGCCGGCGCACCTGCGCATCGTAGCCCTGCGGGTCCCCGTCGGTGCCCGTGACCGAGGCGATGGCCACCAGTTCGCGCCCGTGCGCCCGGCGCCGCGCCTGGTCAACTCCATCGGCCAGCACGCCCGCCGGATCCGGGTGCGAGCCGTAGCCGATCACGCAGTCGAAGAGCAGCAACCCCGCCGCCGGGTCGGCCATCTCGACCGCCAGCCGCTCGTTGCGCAGCGCCGGCTCGATCATCGGGTGCGGCCGGCCGCGCGTGAACACGTCGTCGCCGAGGTCGAGCAGCACGTTGCCCGGCACCGGCTCGACGCCGTCCACCCGCAGCGCACCCTTCTTGTGCAGGTTCGAGCGCACCTCGAGCCCGGCGCGCGTGAGCAGCGCGAGCGCCTCCTGCCCGGTGGTGCCGCCGCAGAACAGCGCCTTGAGCGCCGCGCCCGGCTGCAGGAGCGCCGCCGCCGCCGCGACGCAGGACGGGTCGGCGATCGGCGGCGGTGGCGTGAAGGCGAGGCCGCCGAGCCGGCAGGCCGACTCCGCCGCGCCGGCCAGCGAATCGGTGAAGACGATCCCGCGGGCCTCGTCGTCCGGGCGCGGAGCGTCACCCACGAAGTGGACCACGCAGGGCTTCGGCGTGGACGCCAGCGCGGCGACCACCTGCTCCGCCACCGCCGCGGCCGGCGGCTTCGAAACGATCACGAGCACCTTCGTCTCGGGGTCGGCCGCGAGTGCTTCGATGCCCAGCAGCATCATGAGCCCGCCCACCTCGGCCGAGAGGTCGCGTCCGCCCGTGCCGATGGCCTGCGAGACGCCGCCGCCGAGGCGATGGATGAGGCTCGAGACCTCCTGGATGCCCGTGCCCGCCGCGCCCACGATGCCGATGGGTCCACGCCGCACGGCGTTGGCGAAGGCGAGTGGCCTGCCCCCGAGGATGGCGGTGCCGCAGTCGGGGCCCATCAGCAGCAGCCCGCGCGCGGCCGCCTCGCGCTTGAGCGCGACCTCGTCCGCGAGTGTGACGTTGTCCGAGAAGAGCATCACGTGCCGGCCCAGCGCGAGCGCGCGGCGCGCCTCGCGGGCGGCGTGCTCACCGGGCACGGAGATGAGGACCAGATTCGCCGCGGGGTGCGACGCGACCGCCGCGGCGAGCGACGCCGGACGCGTCTCCTCACCCGCGCCCGCGTGTGGCCGGGCCTTCAGCAGCCGCTCCAGCTCCGCCTCGACCGCCGCCGGCGAATCCGCCTGGCCCTTCACCGCGATGAGCAGGTCGTTGGGCGTGGCCGCCGCGAGCGCTGGCCCGCCGTAGCCCTGCGCGCCGAGCAGGTCGCGGTTCTGCGGCGTGCCCATGGCGACCACCGCGTCCTCGACGCCCGCGAGGCTTCTCAACGCCTGCGAGACGCGCATCAGCAACACGGAGTCGTGATACGAGTCCTTGCGGACCAGCACAAAGGCGGCCACGTCTCCCCCGCTACTTCCCGACCACGCCCGCCGTGGTCTTCGCCGGCTGCGCCTTCGCCTCCGCAGCGCGCTTGAGCGTCAGGTAGACGCGCTCCGGATCCAGCGGCAGCTCGAAGAACTCCACGCCGGTGGCGTTCGAGACCGCGTTGCCCACCGCGCCCGGCACCGAGATCATCGAATGCTCGGCCACGCCGCGCGCGCCGTACGGTCCCTGCGGATGCGGCGTCTCGACGAAGAACTGCCGCATCCGCGCCGGGATGTCCTTCGCGGTCGGGATCTTGTAGTCCGTGAACGAATTGTTGAGCAGCCGGCCGTTCTGGAACACGAACTTCTCCATCACCGCCGAGCCCAGCCCCTGCACCACGCCGCCGATCACCTGCATGCGGCACTGCTGCGCGTTCAGCACCTTGCCCGCATCGAAGGCCGAGACCAGCTGGAGCACCTTGATGTGACCGGTGTCGGTGTCCACCTCGAGCTCGACGGCGTGCGCGCCGTAGGTCCAGTTGAGCGCCGGCAGCCCCTGGCCCGTCTGCGGGTCGAGGTTGGTGAGGCCGGTGGCGATGTAGCGGCCCCTGCCGATCACCGGCCCGCCGATGCTGCTGCCGTCCGGGTAGGTGTAGCCCAGCACGAGCTGGCTGTAGTCGAGCGTGCGGGCGGGCTTGCCCTTCACCCAGACCTTGCCGTTGCCGCACTCGATCTGCTCGGGCGGGGCGTGCAGCGCCTGCCCGGCGACGCCGCGGATCTGGTCGAGGCACTCCCTCGCCGCCTGGATGACGGCGTTCCCGCCCATCACCGAGAAGCGGCTCGCCACCGTCTGCCAGTCGTAGGGCGTGTAGTCGGTGTCGCTGTCCCACGGCACGCGCACCATCCCGAGCGGGAGCCGCAGTTCGTCCGCCGCGATCTGGGCGAGTGCGGTGTAGGTGCCCTGGCCGTAGTCCACGCCGCTCACCAGCACGTTCGCCGAGCCGTCGCCGTTGAACAGGATGGTGACCGCGCACGAGGTGTAGGTCGGCATGGCGGGCGCCTTGTGCAGCATCGCCACGCCCTTCGCCCGCACCTTGCCCGAGCCCGGCGCGACCGCCTTCATGGCGCGCGCCTTCGCGTCCCAGCCGATCGCCTCGGTGACCAGCCGCAGGCACTCCTCGGGCCGCCCGTGGCCCGCGGTGAACTCCTCGCCGGTGATGGTGATCTCGCCCACGCGCAGCAGGTTCTTCCTGCGGAACTCGACCGGGTCCAGGCCCAGCGCGCGCGCCACCAGGTCCATGTTGCGCTCGATGCCCCACAGCACCTCGAGGTGGCCGAAACCGCGGTAGGCGGTGCCGTGGATCTTGTTGGTGTAGACCACCAGCGAATCGAGCTTGCAGTTCGGCACCACGTAGGGCCCGGCGCCGGAGTAGGCCGCCGCGCGCCCGACGTTGACGCCGTAGTCGGCAAAGGCCCCGGCGTCCCACAGGTAGGTGAGGTCGAGCGCGGTGATGCGCCCGTCCTTCGTGACCCCGGTCTTGATGGTGCTCTGCAGTCCCTGGCGCGAGGGCAGCGTGTTGAACTCCTCCTCGCGCGTGGCGCTGATCTTCACCGGACGCCCGCCCGCCGCCTTCGACAGGCAGTAGACCAGCGGCTCGAGGTGGATGCCGGCCTTGCCGCCGAAACCGCCGCCGACGTAGGGCACCCGCACGCGCACCTTGCTGGGCGCCAGACGGAAGGTGCGGCAGAACAGCGTGCGCACGGTGAACGGCGACTGGGCCGAGGTGATGATCTCGACCTCGCCGTCGGCACGCGCGGTGGCGATGGCCACGTGCGTCTCCATCGGCACGTGCTGGACCGGCGGGTTCTGGAAGTGGAACTCGAACACGCGGTCCGCCTGGGCCATGCCCTGCTCGACGTCGCCCTTGCGGATCTTCTGGTGATGGGCGGTGTTGCGGCCTGGCTGCGGGAAGAAGACTCCCTTCATCCACGAGTAGCCGGCCAGGTCCGGATGCACCTGCGGCGCGCCCTCCTTCAGCGCGGCGTGCACGTCGAGCACCGGCTCCAGCACCTCGTACTCGACCTCGATCGCCAGCGTGGCGAGTTTGGCCTGGATCCAGGTCTCCGCCGCCACCGCCGCGACGGCCTCGCCCTGGTGATGCACGACGCCGCGGGCCAGGATGTCCTTGTCCTCCATGTAGAGCCCGAGCTTGTAGGGCAGGTCGGCGCCGGTGAGCACCGCCTTCACCCCGGGCATCGCCTTCGCCTTCGACACGTCGATGCGCTTGATGCGCGCCGAGGGATGCGGCGAGGTCAGAATGCGGCCGTGAAGCATCCCGTCCAGCATCAGGTCGTGCACGAACAGCGCCGAGCCCGTCACCTTCGCCGCCGCGTCCACGCGGTTGACCTCGCCGCCCACGTAGGGCGCCGTGGGCGCGGGCTTGGCCCGGTAGCCGCCCTTCGCCACGGCCTCGACCGCGTCGATGATGGGCTGGTAGCCGGTGCAGCGGCAGTAGTTCCCCGAGAGCGCCTCGACGATCTCCTCACGCGCCGGCTTCGGGTTCCGCTGGAGCAGCGCGCGGGCGGAGGCGAGCATGCCCGGGGTGCAGAAGCCGCACTGGATGGCGCCGTGGTCCACGAACGCCTGCTGCAGGTCGGAGAGCGTGCCGGGCTCGCCGTTCTCGGCCTCGGCCGTCTCGATCACCGCGCCGTCGGCCTCGACCGCGAACACCAGGCAGGAGTTCACCGGCTTGCCGTCGAGGATCACGGTGCACAGCCCGCACTCGCCGATGTAGCAGCCCGACTTCACGCTGTGCTGGTGCAGGTCCTCCGCCAGCAACTGGTGCAGCGTCCGGTCCGCCGGGACCTCGAGCGTGGAGGTCTCGCCGTTCACCGTCAGGGTGATCGGGTAGAGGTTCATGACGTCCTCCCCGCGCCCAGCAACCAGCGCGCGAGCCGGCGGCACAGCAGCGCGGTCATCTCGCGCCGGTACTCGGCCGATGCCCGCACGTCGTCGATCGGCTGGATGTGCTCCTGGGCCAGCGCCGCGAGGCGCTCGCCGGTGTCCTTCGGGTCCGCCTTCGGTCCTACGCCCGTGAGCGCCGGCACCAGCGCCGGCCGCACGGCGCACGAGCCGATCGCCACGCGCAGCGTGCCCGCGGCGGGGTCCCAGGCGGCCGCGGAGTTCACGATCGCCAGGTCGTGGCCGTACGAGCGCTTGATCTTGTCGAACGCGCTGGTCAGCCCAGCGGCCGGCTTCGGCACGACCACCGCCGTCACCAATTCGCCAGGAGCGAGCGCGGTCCGTTTCACGCCCAGGAAGAAGTCCGTGAGCGGCGCCTCGCGCGTCCCCTGCGGACCCGCGACGCGGAGCCGCCCGTTCAGCACCAGCAGCGGCGGGGCCGTGTCCATGCAGGGCGAGGCGTTCGAGAGGTTGCCCGCGACCGTGGCCCGCCAGCGGATCTGCAGCGAGCCGATCGCCTCCGCCCCCTCCGCGAGCGCGGTGAAGGCCTCGCGGATGCGCGCGTCATCGGCGACGTCCTGCACCCGCACGCAGGCGCCGATCTCGAGGTCGCCCGCGGGCGTCCAGCGAACGGTCCCCAGCTCGGCGATGCGCTTGATGTCCACCAGCACGGTGGGTTCGGGGCCGCCGCGCAGCGCGATCATCAGGTCGGTCCCGCCGGCCAGGATCCTCGCTCCTGCGCCGGCCCCGGCCAGCAGCGCGGTGGCATGCGCAAGCGTCTCGGGTCTTTCGTAACGGAAGCTCATCGTTCTCTCCTTCAGGACGTCCCGGCAGGACCTGCGGCTGTCGCCCCCATCTACGGTCTCTTGTCGTCCCGGGCGGGCGGGCGCCGCCCGCCCGAAGGAAGCGAGCGTCCGCCCCGGCGGGGCGGGCGCGAGGTCACTTGGCGAGGAACGACTTCAGATCCGGCGCCTTCAGCGGCCGGCTCGACGCCAGCAGCTTCTCGGAGACCGGACGCGTGCCCGTCACCAGGCGTGGCTTGGCCTCGAAGTAGGTCTTGCGCGTCAGCATCCAGGAGGGCGCGCCGCCCAGCTCGTGCTGGATCTCGAACTTGGGCTCGAGCGGGTACTCGATCATCCAGCGGCGGTGACCAATCGGGCTCTCGGCCACGATCCAGACCTCGTCCTGGTTCAGGTACTCGAAGTGGTACTCCATCTTCGAGGCGAAGAGCTGCGAGCCGATGCGCGCGCCACGCTTGAGCGTCAGCGTGTGGTAGCTGACCGCGTGCTTCTCGTCCCAGAGCCGACCGTTGACGATGCCGGCGAGGACGCCGTCGACCACGCCGACGAGACAGTACTCATCGCGCACCCGCTTGGTCTTCCAGCCCAGCAGTTCGGCGAAGAGCCGCGCCCCGACGATATTGAAGTAGTCGCGGTCGACCCAGACCAGCGGTTGGATCCAGTGCAGCATGTCGTCCACCTCGTCCACCGTCGCCTGGCGGACGACCATGGTCTCGCCGGTCGAGAGAGCGATCTGCTTGGCCGGGTAGGGCGCCATGGGCAGGGCGGGGGGAACGAGCATGGCCTCGATCTGTTCGACGGTCGGTGTGTCCTGGGACGACATGAACTCCTCCTTGCAAACGTCAGACGCCAACGAACGTGGATTGGTTGCCGGGGCAGTGGCTGGCTGCGCAGCGCGGGTCCCGGCCCGCAGGGAGCCCGACAGGAAGCGGAAGCGAAATGGCAGTGTATCCATTCGGGCGGGGAAACGGCAATGGGCCCCTTGTCGACCCCGCCGCACTGGAAGCGGACCCGGCCGTGCTCGGCGCCGGATCCCCCCGCCAAGAACCGAAGCGCTCGGCCGCAACCGACTGGGGAACATCCGTGGCCGGCCGATGGGGTCGACCGTTCCGGGTGATCGCCGATGGCCTGGCCCCGTGCGAGTCGGTCGGCTGCACAGCCAAGCCCGCAGGTGGAGCCCGCGTTCAGGGCGCCGGCGGGGCGCTCCGCCGAGACGGGGAGAGCGAACAGCAACGCAGCTCTCGTGGACCCTTGGTGCGACGGGGGCAAATGACCCGGTTCGCGTTGTTGACGCACGCTTCCAGCGATAGGTAGAATTTACCTGTCGGACTCGAGCCGAGTTCGCGCGCCGCCAATGCGGCGGCTGGAATGCCGTCTTCATCGAGGTGATGTGACATGCCGACGTATTCGACGGAATGCATGTTCTATTCGGCGGGCCCGCACATCAGGAGGGCGAGTGTCACTGCTGCGCTGCCGGCCATGCAGGAGACCTGGACGGTGTGCGCTCCAAGGGACTTGGATAATTTCACGGAACGCATCAGCAATACGTCGAATGGCGCCGACCACGTCGGCTGGGGTGTGACCTTCGGCTACATCCACGATGGCACCGAAGGCAAGGTGGGCAAGACCACGCTTGTGTCCGTCTTCGAGCCAAGGCTGACCCATGTTGGCGGGGAGACCTATGATGAAATCCTCTATCAATATGCCCGAGGCACCGGGAGGAACTTCCATACCCTGACCGAGGGCGGCACCTGGCGCAGGAACAACGGAAACGTCCTGACCTGCGTTGACGTCATGACGCTTCCCGAGTTCCGCGGCATGAAGATCGGTGGAGTCAAGCTGTCGGACATCCTTCTCCAGGATCTCCTCCTGCAGATCCCCCAGGACAAGTGGGTCGTGACCTATTCGCCGGACATCCCCGAGAAGCGCACCGCGGAAGTCATGCATCTGAGGCACGGCGCAAGGGTCGGCACGCGCATCAGGGACGCTCGCCCGGGCTACA
>Ga0315286_10004692_pt1 | contig 13114 bp, 10 predicted proteins | sample YL17G10_0_MG_FD_205038 | JGI IMG/M metagenome (GOLD analysis project Ga0315286, IMG submission 205038) | Sediment microbial communities from Yellowstone Lake, YNP, Wyoming, USA - YL17G10_0 | ecosystem: Environmental > Aquatic > Freshwater > Lake > Sediment | place: USA: Wyoming | collected... | reverse complement strand
CGGTTGCTCGGGCGTTTGGCCCGGGTTCTGCGAGTCGTTGGTCTCGTCTGTCATCTGAACCCCCTGAAGGCCCTATATGGCCCCTTCGTCTTCCAGTCTCTCAAGGTCGGCGTCACTTAGACCCAGCTCTTCCTTGAGTATCTCGATGTTGGCAGCCGCGCGAGGCAGGCCCGCGTGCCTGATCCTCCCCGGAGTCTCCGAGAAGCGGGGCTGAGGGTCAAGCAGAGGGATCTCCCCAAGTTCATCGTCGGCGATATGAACGATAGTGCCCCGCGCCTTGTATTGGGGGTCCTCGTAGATCTGCGCGATGTCATACACGGGCGCCAGAGCCGCGTCCTCGCGCTCGAAGATCTCGATCACCTCGCCAAGGTTGTGCTGGCTCATCCACGTCTGGATCAGGTCGTCGAGCTCGGCGACGTTCTCCATGCGAGCGCCATTGGTGGAGAAGCGCTCGTCGGTTATCAGGTCGGGATGACCTATGGCGTGCAGGATGCGCTCGGCCACGGACTGAGCTGTCCCCGAGAGGGCGACCCACTTGTTGTCCTTCGTCTCGTAGGCTCCGCGTGGCGCGGCGAAGTTCAGGCGATTGCCGCGGCGCTCCTCGATGATGCCGAGCTTCTCGTAGGCCGCGGCTTGAGGTCCCACGATCTGGAAGAGGTTTTCGAACAACGAGGAGTCGATGATCTGACCCGGCCCGTCGTGCGCATCGCGATGATAGAGAGCAACCATCACGGCATAGGCCCCAGCCAGCGCTGCAACCTCATCCGCGAGTGCGATAGCGGGCAGGACCGGACCGCGGTCCGCGAAGCCCGTCATGTGCGCGAGGCCCGAGATCGCTTCGGCGAGCGTCCCGAATCCGGGGCGCTTCGAGTAGGGCCCCGTTTGCCCGAACGCCGAGTTACGAAGGATGATGATCTTGGGGTTGCGTTCGAGTATCCGCTGCGGTGGAAGGTTCCACTTCTCGAGCGTCCCGGGACGGAAGGACTCGACCAGCACGTCCGACGACTCTACGAGCCGCAGGAATATCTCCTGTCCCTCGGGATGCGAGAGGTTGAGCGTTATCGGCCGCTTGTTGCGCGAGATGTGCTTCCACCACAGTGAGACCCCTTGAACCTTCCATCCGAGGTTGCGCGTCGTGTCGCCGATCCTGGGGTGCTCGATCTTGATGACGTCCGCCCCGAAGTCGCCGAGACGCGCGCAGATACCTGGCCCCGCGATGACCGTAGCGATGTCGAGAACGCGAATCCCTTCGAGGGGTAGCGGGGTGTCGGTCATACGTCTGCATCCCCCAGGAGCTCGCTCGCGATACGGCGCGCCTCATCGAGCCGGTCGGCGGGCACGAGGACGTTCTGGTGGCCGCTGAGGGTGGGCGAGTTCACGTAGGGGAATCGATACCCCTGGTTCTCGGCCATCGCTTCGATGCCTGCGGCTTCCAACGCTCCCGCGAGCAAGACGGCCTCCTCGGCCGGGAGGCGACAAAGGACCGCGGGTTCGGGATGGGTATCCTCTGAGGCGCCCGCACCGGCGTCGAAACGCTTGTTGGCTTCGGCCCACGCATCGTTGGGGGTGAAGCTTTCCGGTCGAGGGTCGGCTTCGCCCGGGGTCGGCGCGGGTCCGGGGACCAGGGCCGTGCCGTCGTCGGAGCACGTGTCGAAGCCCTTCCGGTACTCCATGCCGCAGGAAGGGCAGTGACTCGTGGGGGTGTTGCTGCCGTTGCTCAGGGCCAGGCTCCTTGGATCGGGGTCGGCTTACCTTGCGTCGCCGCGACCGTGGAAGTTCGGATGACTCCTTGCCGCGAGAGGCAGGCGCTTCACCCACTGCCAGGATGAGCCGGGCAGCAATCGACGCGCCTGCCAGAGTCCCTGCCGGGTGTTGGCGGCGCGCCCGGCCAGTGCCCAGGAATCGGGCTTGCCGTCGGGGTCCGTGAAGTACCGTTCCAGCGCAAGGATAACGGCCCGTTCTTCATCGGGCGGTAGACCCTCCGGGAGTCGGTAGGACTCGGTCACAGCGGGATGTTCCCGTGCTTGCGCGGCGGGACGGCCTCGCGCTTGGTCTGGAGCATGCGAAGTGTCTTGATCAGGCGCGAGCGCGTCTCGGCGGGCTCGATGACGTCGTCTATGTACCCGCGCTCGGCGGCGACGTATGGGTTGGAGAACTTCTTCTCGTACTCGGCGACCAACTCGCGCCGCTTGGCTTCGGGGTCATCGGCCTTCTCGATCTGCTTTCGGAACACGATGTTGGCCGCGCCCTCCGCGCCCATCACCGCTATCTCTGCGGTTGGCCACGCGAACGAGGCATCCGCGCGCAGGTGTTTCGAGTTCATGACGACGTAGGCGCCGCCGTAGGCCTTGCGGGTTATGACCGTGACGCGCGGAACGGTTGCTTCCGCGAACGCGTACAGCAGCTTCGCGCCGTGGCGGATGATGCCGCCGTACTCCTGGTTCGTTCCGGGCATGAATCCGGGAACGTCCACCAGCGTCACGAGCGGGATGTTGAACGCGTCGCAGAAGCGGATGAAGCGCGCGGCCTTCTCGGAGGACTCGATGTCCAGAACTCCCGCGAGGACCTTCGGTTGATTGGCGATGATGCCGACGCTGCGGCCGTCGAGGCGCGCGAAGCCCGTGATGATGCTCATCGCGTAGAAGGGGAGGATCTCGTAGAACTCACCGTCGTCCATGAGGTGGCTGACCACATCCTTCATGTCGTACGGCTGGTTGGCGGCCGCCGGAACCAGGCTCGTCAGGCCCTCGTCGCGACGGTCGGGATCATCGGTCGGTGCGTAGGCAGGCGCGTCCTCCATGTTGTTCGAAGGCAGGAACGAGAGCAGGTAGCGCGCCTGCGCGAGGCAGTCCTCCTCGTCTTGCGCCACGACCGAAGCGACGCCGCTCCTGGAAGCATGCGTCATCGCGCCGCCGAGTTCCTCGAAGCTGACGTCCTCACCAGTTACCGTCTTGATCACTTCGGGCCCGGTGATGAACATATGCGAGGTCTCTTTGACCATGTAGATGAAGTCAGTGATGGCGGGGGAGTAGACGGCGCCACCGGCGCAGGGCCCCATGATCAGCGAGATCTGTGGAACGACGCCTGAAGCGCGGACATTGCGATCGAAGATCGTCCCGTACCCGGCGAGCGATCCGGCACCTTCCTGGATGCGGGCCCCGCCCGAGTCGTTGATGCCGATGATCGGGGCGCCCGTCGCGGTGGCGAGGTCCATGACCTTGCAGATCTTCTGCGCCATGACCTCTCCGAGCGAACCACCGAAGACCGTGAAGTCTTGCGAGTAGACGAACACCTTCCTGCCGTTGATGTTGCCCCAGCCCGTGATGACGCCGTCCCCGGGTGGGCGGCTCTTGTCCATGCCGAAGTCGTGGGCGCGGTGGCGCGCGAGGGCGTCCGTCTCGACGAACGTGCCCTTGTCCAGAAGCAGGTCGAGCCGCTCACGGGCCGTGAGCTTGCCGCGCGAGTGCTGCTTCTTCGCAGCCTCCTTGCCGCCCGGCTCGTATGCCTCAGCCTTGCGTTCGCGCAGTTCGTCGATCAGCGCCTCAAGCGTGCGCGGTTTGGCGTCGGTCGTCTGGGTGGGGTGTTCCTCGGTCGTGGCCATGGATAGCTGAGTCTAGCGTCAATGCCAGACCGGCAGACCCACCTCCTCGTTGAGCTCGCGCACGGGCGCATCCCCGTCGAACACCCGGAAATATGCCTCGATCATGTAGACCTCGCTTCCCTCCACCAGGTGTCCGGCGTAGGCGCGGCCCTCCCGGTCGGCTCCGGTTACGTGGATGTGGACGAAGGGTTTGCCGTCCTTCAGGGACACGTTCCCGATGCCTCCGGCGATCTCCATCCCCGTGTCGAAGAGATGGGGCTCGTCATACTTCTTGGTTGCCTGGTCGAAGTACGCCACCCTCAGACTCCGTACGGCGCCGACGATCTGGACCGTGGCGGCCTCGAAGCCCAGCTCGGCGGCGGCCTGATTCAGCCCTCCGAGCAGGTCGGATCCGGGCAAGAGGCGAACCATCGCGGCCTTGCCATCGTCGGAACGGAACATCTTCATAGGTGAAACTCCTCAGGCTCTGGGATGAGCGCTAAGCATACCCAGGGCGGACTGCCTGAGGGTAGGGGGGCCGTGGAAGGCCGGACGCGGGCGCCGTCGGGCAGTGGGCGGGTTGCCGAAACGCACGAACCTCGCCTATGTTCCTCACTTGGCCTAATGAGGGGGCCGAAAACATACGTCATGGGGTGAGAGCATGGGTAAGGACCTGTACGAGATAGGCGAAGTGCCACCGGTGGGAGAGGTTCCGCCGAAGATGTACGCCAACCTGGTCCGTCCCGAGAACTACAACGAGGCCGAACCCGGCAAGGCGTTCACGGTCGAGGTCGTCGAGACGCCTCCCGTGGGACGCAATCAGGTGCTCGTCTCCGTCATGGCCGCGGGGATCAACTACAACAACGTATGGGCCGCCAAAGGTATCCCGATCGACGTCACGAAGGTCCAGGGCTCCATCGGCCAGCCCACCGAGTGGCACATCGGGGGCTCCGACGCGTCTGGCGTCGTATACGCAATCGGAGAGAACGTCACCAACGTGAAGGTCGGCGACGAGGTCGTGATCCAAGCTGGTTGGTTCGATCCAGAAGATCCGCAGATCCAGGCCGGCGTCGATCCGGGCTTCACCCCGGGCTACAAGATCTGGGGCTATGAGACCAACTGGGGCTCCTTCGGTCAGTTCTGCATGGCCTATGCGCATCAATGCTTGCCCAAGGCCAAGAACCTCACGTGGGAAGAGGCCGCCGCGCCGACGCTTGTGGGCGGAACCGCCTATCGGATGCTGATGGGCTGGCCACCGAACATCGTGAAGGATGGTGACCCCGTCCTCGTCTGGGGTGGGACCGGCGGACTCGGCACGATGGCGATCCAGATCGCCACGCATTTCGGCGGGCGCGTGGTCGCGGTCGTGAATTCCGACGCCAAGGGCGAGCACTGCAAGAAGCTGGGGGCCGTCGGCTACATAGACCGCAAGAACTTCTCGCACTGGGGAGTTCCGCCGCACTGGACGAAGTCCGAGGAGTGGACCGAGTGGTTCCAGGGGGCCAAGGCGTTCGGCAAGGCCTTCTGGGAGGCACTGGGGGAGAAGGCAAGCCCGAAGATCGTGTTCGAGCATCCGGGTGAGGACACCATCCCGACCTCCATCTTCATGGCAGAATCCGGCGGGATGGTCGTGATCTGCGCCGGAACGACCGGCTACAGCGCGACGGTGGACCTGCGCTATCTCTGGATGCGTCAGAAGCGTTTCCAGGGTTCGCACTTCGCCAACGACGAGCAGTCGGCGGCGTTCAACCAACTCGTCATCGACGGTCACGTCGACCCGTGCATGGGAGAGGTATTCACGTTCGACAGGATCGGCGACGCGCATCAGCTCATGAATGACAACAAGCACGGCGAGGGCAACATGGTCGCGCTGGTGGGAGCCAAGACGACCGGAACGAAGGACGTTCCCGCCTAGCGGCTGTTACAGATCCAGCTGGATGTCGCGCTGCTCGACGAGTTCCACGAGAACGCCGTCGAAGCCTTTCGGATGCACGAACGCGATCGTGTTGCCCATCGACCCGATGCGCGGGATCTCGTCCACCAGCGGGACGCCCTCGTTCTTGAGATGGGCGAGAGTCTGTTCGACTGAAGATACGCGGTAACCGATGTGATGGACGCCCGGCCCCTTGCGTTCGATGAACCTACCGACCGGCGTATCGAACCCGAGCGGCTCAAGAAGCTGGATGAACGAAGTTCCGGCGCGGAACAGAACTTCCCGTACGCCCTGTTCTTCGATCGTTTCGGAATGGTGCGGTTCGACCCCGAGGGTCTTGCGATAGTGCTCGACGGCTTCGTCGAGACTGAGGACGGCGATGCCGACGTGGTCTATGTCAACGAGCCTCACGCTCACTTGCGGCCGTCCGTGTCCCACGACGCGTTGAGGCGCGCGATCAGGCCCATGGCTTGGGTCAAGTGATATGCGGGAAGCGAGATGGCGGTGACGACGGCGGCCACTCCCTCGTGGCGGATCTCGGGGGGAGTGCCCTCGGTCTTCAGCGCGTAGAACTCGACCAGGTCGAGGAACTGCTTCATCGAGGGAACGAGCCCTCCGCGCTCGTAGGCGTAGATGGTCTGAAGGGCCGCCGGGCAGTCGGGACGCGCTGCCGCCTCGTGCACGGCCTTGTATCCGGCCGCCTTCCGAAGGCTGCGAAGAAGCCTTCCGACGGTTCTGGCGGTTTCCGGATCGACCGGCGGTTGTTTCTTCCTGGCCAAAGTTTGCCCTCTCCGTGCGTGACTGGCGACTCGGATTCGATGCTATCAGGAATGACAACCGCATCCGTGTGACGCACCGTCCCGAGTTTGGATCTCTCCCGAGCCTCTAGACTCTCTCGACCTCAGAGCCTCAAGGGAGAGATATCCGATGACTTCAGTGATCGTCGCCGGCGCCCGGACACCCTTCGCGAAGTTCGCGGGCGCCTTCAAGGGCCTCGCCGCCGTCGAGCTGGGCGCCGTCGCCATCCGGGAAGCGCTCGTGCGGGCGAAGGTGAGTGGCGAGCAGGTCAACTACGTGATCTTCGGTCACGTTCTGCAAGCCGGTACCGGCCAGATCACGTCCCGTCAGGCCGCCATCAAGGCTGGCATCCCCAAGGAGACCCCCGCCATCACCGTGAATAAGGTCTGTCTTTCGGGATCCAGCGCGATAGCCATGGCCGACCAGATGATCCGCGCCGGCGATGCCGACATCGTCGTCGCCGGTGGCATGGAATCCATGACTCAGGCGCCATACGTGGTTCCTTCCGCTCGCTTCGGTTCGCGGTTGGGAGACGGCAAGCTGGTCGATTCGATGATCTTCGACGGGCTGTGGTCGACCTTCAACGATAAGCACATGGGCGAGGGCTCCGACGAGGTCAATGCCGAACTCGGGATCACGCGTGAGGAGCAGGACGCGTGGTCCGTTCGGAGTCACCAGCGCGCAGCGGCGGCCTGGGAGTCGGGTGCGCTCGCGGAGGAGGTCGCGCCGGTCGAGATACCACAGCGCAAAGGGGATCCCGTGGTGTTCGCGCAGGACGACGGCGTGCGCGCCGACACCACCCTGGAATCGCTCGCAGGTCTGAAGCCCGCGTTCCTAGAGGACGGGACCATCACGGCGGGAAACGCGTCCCAGCTCTCCGATGGCGCTGCAGCCGTTGTAGTGATGAGCGCAGAGAAGGCAGCGGAACTCGGACTGCAACCCATCGCGGAGATAGTCGCGACGGGGATCTCGGCGGATAGGTTCCCCTATCTGCACACGGTTCCGGCTCTCGCCATCAACAACGCTCTCGCGAAAGCGGGCCTGCAGGTTTCCGATCTGGGCCTGTTCGAGATAAACGAGGCTTTCGCGGCGGTGGCGGTGAACGCGACGAAGCTTCTCGGGGTCAGCGAAGACATCGTCAACGTGAACGGCGGAGCGGTGGCCCTAGGCCATCCCATTGGTGCCAGTGGAGCACGCATCGTGTTGACGCTCGCTCACGAGATCAGGCGAAGGGGAGTGGATCTGGGCGCGGCGGCGATCTGTGGCGGTGGCGGTCAGGGCGACGCTGTGGTGATCCGCCGGGTTCCCTAGCCGGCCGAAGCCTCCGGGGGTCAGTCGCCCCGTATGATGCGCAGCTCTTCCTCGGCACGCATCGCGCGGAGCTCCACCTGAAGCATGCCTTCCTGCGCGCGCCTCAATCTCTCCTCGGCCTCTCTCGCCGCGTCTTCGGCAACGGCCATGGATTCCTCGGCCTGCTTGGCTCGCTCTTCCGCCTGCCGCAGACGCTCCTCCTCGGACTGCTCCATCGTCGCGCGAGCCCGCTCGGCCTCTGCTTCGGCCTGGCGGGCGCGTTCCTCGGCTGCGATACGCTCCGCCTCGGCGCGCTGAAGCTCGCTCTGGGCGCTCCTGGCGAGATCTTCCGCCTGGCGGGCGCGGTCTTCGGTGGCGGTGCGCTGTTCGTCGGCCAGACGGATCTGCTGTCGGGCGGACATGATCAGTTGCTCGGCCTCTTTGATCTCCGCTTGGGCCCGTAGTTTCTGCTCGTCCGAGGCCTCGCTACTGCCGGACGCCTCGAGTTGCCTGATCCTCTCTTCGGCCTGTCGGGCCTCTTCTTCGAGCTGTCCCGCTCGGTCCGCGGCGGCCTTTCGCTCTTCCTCGGCCTTGTTGATGAGCGTCTGCGCCATATGGGCCTCGGCGCTCGCTTCCTCGACCTGCTTGCGGGCCTGGAGCATCTGCTCTTCGGCTTGGGCGGCGCGCTCTTCCTCGGCCTGCTTGAGCGCTTCCTGCGCCTGCCTTGCCTGTTCCTCGGCTGCCGCAGCGCGAGCCTCGGTCGCTCTCTGGGCTTCCTGGGCCAGACGCAGCTGCTCCTCAGCCAAGCGCTTCTGTTCCTCGGCCTGACGGATGGCCTCCTGAGCCTGCCGCGCCTGCTCCTCCTTGGCCTCCTCCATCTGCTCTCTCGCCTGGGCCGCATCTTCTTCGGCCTGTTTGGCCCGTTCTTCCGTCGCGCGGCGTTGGGCCTCGGTGGCCTTGATCTGTTCCTGCGCTTTGACCATCTGCTCCTGCGCCTGCTTCAGGCGTTCGTCTGCTTGGGCGGCCTGCTGCGCCGTGTTTCCGGCGCGCTCGGTTTCGGCCCGGCGCATCTCTTCTTGAGCCTTGGCCGCCATCTCCTCGGCCTGTTTGGCGCGAGCCTCGATCGCCGCACGCTCCTCTGCGGCCTTCGCGGCCTGCTCTATCGCGGACTTCGCTTCTTCCTGCGCCCTGCGAACCTGCTCCTCCGCGGCCTTCGCGGCCTCCTCCGCTTCACTCTGCTGCTGCTCCTGAGCAACGCGCATCTGCTCACGAGCTTCGCGAGCCTCGTCTTCCGCCTGCTTCGCCCGCACCTCGATGGCCTGGCGTTCTGTCTGAGCGGTCTTGGCTTGCTCGAGCGCCTGATCGACCTGCGATTCGGCCTGCTTGATGCGTTCCTCGGCCGCGCGCTTCGCTTCCTCCGCGAGGCGTTTGGCTTCGAGCGACGACTGCTCCTTCTCCTCCTCGGCCTTGGCCAATTGTTGCTGCGCGAGTTTCCGCTCTTGCTCCGCCTGCTTGGCCCGGTCTTCGATGGTCTTGCGGTCTTCCTCGACCTGCTTGGCGAGAGCTTGGGCTCGCCGCATCTCCTCTTCCGCGGCCTTCCGCTCTTCGTGTGCTGCGTTGAGTTGGTCCTCGGCGCGACGGGATAGCTGCTGATCCTGCGTTGTGCGTTGGCTCTCGATCTCCTTCACCCTCTGACCTGCGAGTCTCGATTCCTCGAGAGCCTTCCGGGCCTGCTCCTCCGCGTGTTTCGCCTTCTCTTCGAGGAGGCGGGCGCGCTCTTCCGTCTTGTGCTTCTCTTTCTGCGCCTGCTGCGCGAGTTGCTGGGCCTGGAGCATGAGTTCTTCGGCCTTCAGGCGCGACGTTTCGGTTTCGCCGGCGAGTCTTTCCTCGGCCTTCTTGGCCTCTTCTTGCGCCCTCTTCGCCTCCGACTCGGCCTGCTGGGCTCGGGTCTCGATCTCTGCGCGCTCTTCCTGCGCCTTCCTCGCGGACTCGGCGGCTCGAGCCGTCTCCTCCCGAGCCTTCTGCCGCTCCGCCTCCGCGTGCTTGGCCAGCTTCTCGGCCTTGCGGAGTTGTTCCTCGGCCTTCTTGCGCTCTTCCGCCGTTTGGCCGGACATCTGCTGCTGCGCTTGCTTGGCTGCCTCCTGCGCCTTCTTGGCCTCTTGTTCTGCCTTCTCGGCGCGCTGTTCGATCGCCTTCCTCTGCACCTCGGCGGTCTTCGCGTCTTCCTCGGCCTGCTTGGCGCGGGCCTCGATGGCGGTCTTCTCCGCTTCGGCCTGCTTGGCTATCGCGTCCGCTCTGGCCATCGCTTCTTCGGCCCGGCGGTGGGCTTCGGCCGTTTCGGCGGTGAGCTTGTCCTGCGCTTCGCTGATCCGCAGTTGGCCGACCCTGGCTTCTTCCTGTGCCGCCCTCGCATCCTCCTCCGCCTGTTTCGCGCGGGCCTCGGTGGCCAAACGCTCCTCCTCGGCCTTCTTGGAGATCTGCTCGGCGGTTCGCATCTGCTCCTCGGCCTTCTTCATCTGCTCCTGGGCCAAGGCGATCTGATCCTCTGCGCGGCGCATCTGGACTTCGGTGCCGTCGAGGTTCGATCGCTCCCGCTCGAGCATCCGCAGCTCTGCAGCTTGCGCCGTCTCTTCTGCCTGCTTGATCCGCTCCTGGGCCTTCCGCGCTTCTTCTTCGGCCTGCTTCGCGCGTTCTTCGGAGGACATCCGCTCCATCTCGACCCGAAGCGCCTCTTGCTGCACGCGCTTGACCATCGCGGCGGCCTTCTGGGCCTCCTCTTCGGCCCGCACGGCGCGCTCTTCCTGTTCCTTCGTGATGCGGGCCTCGGCGGTCTTCGCGTCCTCCGTGGCCTTCCGGATCTCTTCCTCGGCCTTCCTCCGAGCGTCTTCGGCCTGCCGCGCTCGCTCTTCGATCTCCCCCCGCTCGGCCTCCGCCTTCTTGATCTGCTCCGCCGCCTTCCGGACCTCCTGGGTCGCTCTGGCTGCCGCCTCTTCGGCTGCGGCGGCCTTGTCCTCCGCCTTCTTGCGCTCGACACGGTCTATGCGCTTGGTCTCCAGCGCCTCGTCCGTGAAGAAATCCCCCTCTTCAGCGGTGCGGACCCGCGGCTCGCGAAGGGCCAGGGGAAGGAGGATCAGGCAAAGGAGCAGTCCGCCGCCGAAGCCCATCGCGACGGTTCGCCATCGCTTCTGGGCCTCCTGGATCGGCTCCATGCTCTCGTCGAGTTCAACCGCGGCGGACGCAGCTCCCCCTGCCTTCAGATAGAGCGGCACGAGAACCTGGAGCTGTTCGGCATCCGTCTGTTTCCCGAGAGGCAGACCGGTCTGAGTCACGGCCTTGCCCGCCATCGCCTGAGTGATGCTCGACACGTGGTCGTCGAATGGGTCGCCGGTCTGTTTCGGATCGTAGGAGGAGAACAGGACCGTTCCGTCCTTCCTCCAAACCACGACACCGAGGCTGTGGCCGTCGGTCAGAACCTTGGTCTGCACGGCATCCATGATCTTCTGATAGCCGGATTCCCCAGGCAGCTTGGCGATATCCGCTGGTGTCATGACCTTCGCGATCACGTTCGCGGCCACATATGTGGCCCGGTCCGAGGCTGTCTTCTCCTTCGAAGAGGCGGCGTTCATCCCCAGGAAGAGGGACGCGGCGATGCCGACCAGAAGGAGGCCTGCGATCCACGCCCACGCCAGCCTTCGACCCCTGCCGGGGCTTGGAGCGAAGAAACCCTTCAGACCGGCGATGGGAACTCCTCCTCGACTTACGTTCGATGTGTGCTGGGCGAGTCTAATGGGCAGGGAGCGCTCAGCGCCACTGGTAGGTGACATCCCGCCCGCGTTCACAATCTCTGTCGCAAGGCTTCGGCACGTTTGGGAACCGCCTTTACGTCCGAGAAGATTGTGCTCTGGCTCGGCGTCAGGGGGCTCGGCGTTAGGATGGAGTCGCTGGCCAGCTTCGCGTCTCGTGCGGAAGGAGAACGGATGGGAACTCAACTTGGTGGTGCTCGCGCCGAGTTGCAGACCCAAGCTGGTCTCGTCGGGATGTACAGGCTTCGGTGGCTGCCTAGATCGGGTGGGGACCCCGAAACCCTTCCCCACACGATCAAGATCCTGATCGAGAACCTCCTGCGGCGCGCGGGCACACGCAACGTGGCCGACCGAGATGTCCTGTCCCTATTGCGGTGGCCGGACCTTGCCGAGACCGACATCGCATTCATGCCTTCGCGGGTTCTGATGCAGGACTTCACCGGCGTACCGGCCGTGGTGGACTTCGCTGCGATGCGTTCGGCCGTGGCACGCGGCGGAGGAGATCCGGGGCGCATCAACCCGCTCGTTCCGGTGGACCTGGTCATCGACCACTCTGTTCAGGTGGACGCGTTCGGTTCGGCGGAGGCCTACGAGGAGAACATCGAGATCGAGTACCGCCGCAACGCCGAGCGCTATTCCTTGCTCCGCTGGGCCCAGCAAGCGTTCGAGGGGTTCAGGGTCGTTCCGCCGGGGATGGGCATCGTTCATCAGGTGAACCTCGAACATCTCGCTCAGGTGGTCAGCGTTCGGAACGGGGTCGCCATGCCCGAGACGCTGGTCGGCACCGACTCTCACACGACGATGATCAACGGTCTCGGCGTGCTCGGCTGGGGAGTGGGCGGCATCGAAGCGGAGGCGGCGATGCTCGGCCAGCCGATGTTCCTCCCCTGGCCCGTCGTCGTCGGCGTCCGTGTTCACGGCGCTCTTCAGCCGGGAACAACCGCAACGGATCTGGTTCTGACGCTGACCCAAACGTTGCGGGCCTACGGCGTGGTCGGGAAGTTCGTCGAGTTCTTCGGGCCGGGTTTGTCGAATCTCGAATTAGCCGACCGAGCGACCCTCTCCAACATGTGCCCTGAATACGGGGCCACGGCCGCCTACTTCCCGGTCGATCAACGCACATTGAGCTATCTCGCATTGACCGGACGCGACCAGGTGGACCTGGTCGAGCGGTACACCAAAGGACAGGGGCTCTTCCGGACCGACACCGATCCGGACCCGCGATTCAGCGAGGTGGTTGAACTCGATCTGTCTGCAGTGGTGCCGAGCCTCGCGGGACCGCGCAGACCGCAGGACAGGGTTCCACTGCAGGGGGTCGCACGCTCGTTCTCCGACGCCTATCCGGAGGCCCACCCATCTGGTGCGGACGTCGATCACGGCAGCGTTGTCATCACCGCCATCACTTCCTGCACCAACACCTCGAACCCGAGCGTCATGCTCGCCGCGGGACTGCTTGCCAAGAAGGCGGTCGAGGCCGGGCTCGCGACGAAACCCTGGGTGAAGACCTCTTTGGCCCCCGGCTCACGAGTCGTCACCGACTACCTCGATCGGGCGGGGCTCACTCCCTACCTCGAGAAGCTCGGATTCTTCCTCGTCGGGTACGGCTGCACCACGTGCATCGGCAACTCGGGTCCTCTCCCTGAGGGAGTGGCCATGGCCGTTGACGAGGGGGATCTGGTCGTTGCGTCGGTCATCTCGGGGAACCGGAAC
>Ga0315286_10004690_pt1 | contig 13116 bp, 15 predicted proteins | sample YL17G10_0_MG_FD_205038 | JGI IMG/M metagenome (GOLD analysis project Ga0315286, IMG submission 205038) | Sediment microbial communities from Yellowstone Lake, YNP, Wyoming, USA - YL17G10_0 | ecosystem: Environmental > Aquatic > Freshwater > Lake > Sediment | place: USA: Wyoming | collected... | reverse complement strand
AGGAGGAATTAAAACCATGGAAAAATCATATGTATTGGGATTGGTAAAAAAGACATACAATTATTGTGTGTATGCGTGTGGGACAATCAATGGAATGTATATTCCTAAAAGCACTTTACCTGAACAAATACCAGAAGAAATTAAAGTAACTATCGAGGTGAAACAATGAAAGAAATATTCAGCAAGGAATTCAAAGAGTTTATGGAGAAAAACAAACAGAACAAATCCGTGTGTATGGCAAAATCTATTGCATTCCAGTTAAAGGTAGACCCAAGGTGGGCACCAGAGATTCTAAAGGACTGTCCTAACCAAGTAGAGAAGTCCGGTAGTAAATATTGTGACTTCGACCGAACTGGTGAAGAAGTAGAACCATGCGATGGAACAGATAAATGCAATGTATTGAAAAGTGAAAGATAACCTCGTGTTCACAAACCCGAAAGGGTGGAGATAACAAGCACGCGTGAAACAATTCTCTGGCTCTTTAATGGTTGTTAGCGAGAGCCAGTTTGAGATGTAGCTGTCACATCTTAAAAAAGACAGTAACAAAGGAAGTGAAATATGGTGATAGATCCAGAAAGATATCCCTACAAGGGTCTCTTCAACTTGGTGATGTATCGAGATGGTAGATACGAAATTCATAATCTTATTACCAATGAGATTGTCGCTCAAGGAAAAGAGAGTGGTAAAACTTCAGCCAAGAAAGCAGCTGAAAAATACGCTACTGATAATGGTGGTATTTCTTACGTACGCAGTGGTAAAGTAATAGAGTTATACAAACGCACTGAGGTGATAAAGGAATTACGAAAGAAAATTGGATTCTCACCATCGGCTCGAGGTTGGTGCTATCAGCTTGAATCAGAAGGATATATCACCAAAGATGAGTTTGGAGAAGCAGCAGGTATACTCAATGATTGCATAAAGAAAGGAATGTTACCTGTTGACATTGTTACTCCAGATGAAGGAAGAGACTTTTCTGGTGTTGAATTGCCGAACAAGAATACACCTGCTCAACAACTGAAAAAAAACATAGAATATGTGCGTGACTCAGATACAATCAATTATACTCCAGACTGGTGGGACGGAGAACCATATTATATTCAGATGCTTGTAGAGAAAGTAGACTTGGTAACTCTATTTGAACCTGTGTGTAAACAATATCACATTCCCATCGCCACTTCAAAAGGATGGTCAAGTATATTACAAAGAGCCACCTATGCGAAGCGGTTCAAAGAAGCAGAAAGTAAAGGATTGAAATGTGTTTTACTATATTGTGGTGACCATGACCCAACGGGATTGCAAATAAGTGATTATATTAAATCAAATCTTAAGGATTTAGAAAACATTGTGTGGGAATATGGTGGAACTGGATACAATCCCGATAGCTTAGTAGTAGACCGTTTTGGACTCAATTATGACTTCATTGAAGAGCACAAACTCTTATGGATTGACGGATTGATGACAGGTGGTGGAAAGAATCTTGCAGACCCAAAACATCCAGACCATAATAAGTCGTATGTTCAAGATTATCTCAAAAAGTTTGGTGCGAGAAAATGTGAAGCAAATGCCATTGTGCCACACTATAAACTTGCAATTGGACTTGTAGAATCTGGCATCCAAAAATACGTTGGACCTGATGCTAAAGAAAGATTTGCAGCAAAAACAGATGCGGTAGTAAATAAGATACAATTCATTAAAGAGAAAATTCAACTGGAAGAAACATTACAGAAGTTAATAGAACAACTCGATGAGGAGTATTAATTATTTGTTAAGAATATCAATGAAAAGTAAAGTGAGTGTGGACCAGATTTAACAATAAATTTTAATACCTAAAAAACAATAAACAATTACGGCGTTAGTAAGACTTCCGTCGAAACCTCTTTTGGGTCAATTCTTACAAAGTGAATGAGTAGTGAAAAATATGATTTGGAGCGTGAATAAATGGATAATGAAGAATTTAAACAACATATAGAGAAAAACTTCGTAGGCAAACTTGTAAAAGTAAGAAGGAGAAACGGGTTTACTTATAATACTACAGTTGAAGGTGTTTCAGATAAGTTTGTGTTTTTTAAAGATGGAATCATCACTTCACTAGTTAGTTTCAATGATATTGAAAGTATTGTAGTTATTGCACCAAAGGACCACCAAAACGGGGAAGGTGGTTCACAGTGAAGACAGTAAATTATTACAAAATACTCGGAGTTTCGCCATATGCTATTCAAGAAGAAATTAAGAACGCTCGTGACAAGTTAGCATTGAAGTATCATGGTGATAAAAACCCAGGTTCACAAAAAGCAGAAGAAGAAGCAATGAAGTTGATAAATGAAGCATATGAAACACTTGGAAATCCAGAATTTCGACGTATTTACGATGCAAGTCATTTAGAAGTATTTCAAGAAGAGAAGAAACAAAAACCATTGGATTTTTATGATACTCTACCAGATTTACTCAAACAAATAACTGAAGATTGGATTCAAGGTAGTTCCAAAAGAAGAGAAGAAATTGCAAGAGATATTCAAAAGATAATAAAACACGACCCATTTTATAAAGAGTGTAACACGGAAGAGACACAAATAAATTTCATAGTAGCAAGAATACTAAAGGACCATCCTGAATATAAGTGTAAAACAGAACCAAAACCCTCTGAGCAAAAGATATTTGTTAGAAGAGTTACTCCAGATGACCTTGAAGCGGCGATTGTAGAAGGTGTTCACTTATTGGGACATGTTAACCAAGACGCATTGTTTAAAGTAGCATCACGAATGTTAAGTAGTGTAATTGTAGTAAATGCACATCCTGAATCTAGGAATATTTTGTTTCAAGGAGGTTCTGGAGCTGGAAAGGATTCAGCTGCAAAGCGATTGAAGATAGTATTTCGTCCTTCGAATTGGCATCATTGGGATTGCGTATCTCAAACATTTAGTGACCACCGAGCATCAGAACTTAGTCCAGAAGAATTACTATGTATCGCGGACCAGATACATTATTTTGAAGATGTAGATGAACCAACAATGAATTCAAAGAACTTTAGAACAATGTTATCCAGTCCAGTAAGGCGTGCTGGTTGGACAAATAAAGATTTAGGTGTAACTGAAGTAGTTCATCCCAAAGTTACCATGTTTATTACTCTTGGTGAAGATGTTTCGTTTAATCGTCATTTGACTCGAAGAGTAACTCCTATTGAAGTAAAAACAAATGAAGTTCTTATAGCTAAAGTATCAGAAAAGGAAGTCGATGATTCAGATAGGATACCTTACTGTCTTGATTCATTACCTGATGAAGATAAAGAGTATATAAGTGAGTTAATTGCAAGAACAGAATCACTCAAAAAAGTTCAAGTATTAGTACCGCCTGAACTTAAAGAGTATATCAAGAAACACTGTCTACCAAGCAAAGATAAATACAATGAAAATAAAGTTATGACTGATACTAATAAGTTGATGGACTTTATTCATTTCAGTGCCGCGTTAAATCAAGAAAACAGAAGAGTAGTTGCGAAGGACCAATCAGCATGGATAGAGAATATAATCAAAGTTACATTTGATGTAATTGAAGCAACAATGGACGATGTTAAAAAAGGTTGGGAATGTTTTGAAGCGTATATGAATGTGAAAGTGAGTGATGATTCAAAATCAATAGAGTGGGAATCAAAAGATATAATTTCAGAAAATATAATTCATATACTGGAAGAAAAGAAGAATGAAGATTATGGTGTTAGTAAGATGATTAATTTGTTGATGGAGAAGTATGGTCAAAGAGTATCATTTAATACTGTGCAGAGTAAATTACGAAGGTTTGTAAAAGACTCTGAAGAAAATCCTGACACAGAACCTTGTATTAAAGTTAGACGCGATAGGGTAACAAATGAGGGTAAACCCTATGAAACATTTTATATGGCTGAATCAGCAGGTGAATCCTTCGAACATGTAACAGAGAAACAAATTGAAAAGACGGAAAAAGACTTAGCAAGAATGAAACAAATACTAAAGGAACGACACGAGAAGAAAGATAAAACAACTAACGAAGAAACAGAAGTAACTGAGGATGAATCAAATCCTTAACTAAAGTTTTTTCCTATGTGTATATTGGTAGTATTTAACTAATTTAACTAGTTTAACTTTAATTCGACTATAATAAAAATAATAGTAAATTTATGATTATAACCATCTATTGAGTATTTCGCGATACATAGATGCAGATTAAGGAATTACTGATAAGAAGATACATAATGAAACAATAACAATCAATTTATTTTTTTATCCTGCGCATATACGGTTAAATTAGTTAAATTAGTTAAACTATATTAGGATATTCAATCAATAAAAATTCAAAGATAAATATTGAAAAGTTTTAGGAGAAAATTATGCCCATTCATCCTAACAGAAAATTGTTTAATCAATACAAGAAATTATTCAAACGAGGATATACAAGAGAGGAGATTTCAGAAAAGTTAAGACTGTATCCTTGGGGCGAACTTCGATTATATTCTGATATGATGGAGGAAGAACTTTATGGTGAATTCTTTCCCTATACTAAACATGAAAAATTTCCAATCAATTATTAAACATCCGGCATGGAAAGAAGGATTTGACTGCATGATTTCTCACTAATATCATTTATAATTATCATATTCCTAAAAATGAAAAATATTTGAAAAATAAGATGAGATATTAGATAAGAAACCAGTCTCTTCTTTCTGATCTACTATACTAATGTTATTATGTTGTTTTAAACTATACTCTACTATTAGTAGAGTATCAATTGTGCTGAAATACTATTCTCCCCTCCTTCTTGAAAAGTAGAGTAAATCTTCCCTGTAAATTTGAGTGAAACCATGAGAGATATTTTTGGGATTAGAAATCCTGAGTGGTCACAATTCCATCGTCTAATGCGTTCTCACGATCTCAGCGAGAGCGATATGTTAAAACATCTAATGAAGGAGCATGATAATATGGAACTGAAAGAAGAATTTGAAGAGCCCCAAGATGTAGAGTTAGATAATGAGCTCACAGAAAGGTTAGATGCCGAATATCAAACACTGTTGGAAATAAAGGAATCAATATCAGCAGCAAAAGAAGACATCGCTTCAAAATTGAAATCCCTGGAAGAACGAATAACACCCTCAAGAGAACTGTTAAAGAAGTTGGAGGAAATCAAGACCTCACTCTCAGCAATAAGAGAAAACCAAACACCTCAAAAAGAATCAGAACCACTCCTCACTCCTCAACTTATTGAGATCCTCACAAAATTAAAAGAACAATGGGGTAGAAAAGATTTGAATGAAGTTGTGAAAGTGCTTCTGCAATCCTACTACTCGAAGTGAAAACGCATACACACTCAATAAGTCCTCCTGAGGTAAATTATTTCAAGATTACTTTAAAACTTATTTTAACAGGCGTCTACGCGATATCATAACCAGCAGGATATAATAGAGGAGGGAATTTTTGTATTGGATGTGTGAAATGCTAATCAGTTTTCAGTGACTTGTATTGGGGGGAGATTTGGTATTTTTCTCCCCCTATTTTCTCCATCTTCAGTGACTTTCCGAGGATGTGGAATTGCCTACACATTCTCAATTCTTAGCATATGGGTGAGGGAATGATGTCCTGGAACGAGCACCGCCTGTTCCTGCCTCACCCCATCTCCTTTGAGGTGAAACTATGATTATGAACAAATACGAATGCAAAATGTGTGGTTGCAAATCTCGAAAATTTCCCTGTCCTATTTGTGGTTCTACTAACTGTTGGAGGATTTGATAGTATATGTAGAGTAGTAACTGAACATATGAACCATTAAATTAGTTTACATTAAGTTAAAAATAAACTTTTTTTAGGATTTCATTAAAGAAAGTTAAAAACTAAATTAAGAGGGATAGAAATGGTAAAAATGATAGGATATGCACGAGTATCAACGCTAGTTCAAACTGAGGGGCACAGTATTGAATATCAGAAAGAGGCAATTCAAAAATACTGTCAATTACACGATATTAGCCTTGTGAAAATATACAAAGATGAAGGTTTTTCCGCCTTGAAGGAAAGACCAGATTTTGAGAAAGCAATGAAACGAGTTCTCTTAGATAAAGAAGTAGATGGAATCATCGTTAGAGATTTAACCCGGTTTGGAAGGAGCACCGATGACCTAAGAATTAATGTATTCAAAATCAACGATGCAGGAAAGAAGTTCATTTCTTTAAAGGAAAACATAGATATCTCAACAAGTAGCGGTAAATTAGTATTAACCATTCTTTCAGCAATCGCAGATTATGAGCGAGAAATCATAATTGATAGAATGCAATCTGGTAAGGATTGGGCAAAAATTCATGGCACAAAATCTGGTAAACCAATGTGTCGCCCTAAGAAAATAATTGATTTTAATATAGTTAGAGACAGACGGTCCCACGGTTATAGTTTTAACAAAATTGCTCAAGAACTCAAAGTTTCTGTTCCAACCCTTATATCAAGATGTAAGGAAGAAAATGTGAGGTGAAAATATGGAAAATGAACAACAAGAAAATGTAGAACGAATAGAACAAAAACTCCAAGAAGTAATTAATGAAGAAAAAAGGCAAACACTCATCGCTCAATATCATACTGAGTTGGGCGATACAAGGATGCTAGTTGATAGAAAACTGCTAGCAGATTTGTATTACTTTACCATAATGGGCGATGGTGAGCACATGGTCAAGAACGTGTATATTCTGATGAGAAGTTTAACCTGTCAACAGCGTGGAGACCTAGTGAAACAAATGGTAAGAGAAATACAAGCAAACGGTGGAGTACAAGATATGGAACTTGTAACATCGTTGAAGGACTCGGTATACAATCCTAGCGCCTACTTCTACTAGGGGAGAATTTGGAAAAAGTTAAAAATTAACAAACTTCCCTTAAATCTGTTAATTTCTTAAAATAAGAAATAAGGCGTTTTAACACCTTCAAAAATTCAACCCTATATATTATTCTGAGCCCAATTAAATTGTATGGTGCCTGTTAAAATAGCCTTTATCAACCTTATCAAATGAGAGCGGTTAATTTTTTACATCCTATAACTGGAGGTTAAAACCCAAGAACCAAAATACTTGGGGACTATTTTTTGAAATGGTTGTAGTCGAAAAAGACCAACCAGGAGTAAAACCATGAAAGGAATAGAACAAGCAATAAAACAACCAGGAAAGGCAGAAGAAACCACAAAGGCAGTTGAGGAGTTTGTGCAGAAAAAAGAACAATCCAAACCCTCAAAAACATCACCTCAAAAAGCTGAGCCCTTACCAAAGATATCAGAAGAATACCAACAGCTCTGCAATATCCAGTATGTGCAAGACAGTGAGGCCAGGAAAGACCTGTTTTGGATAATCGACAAACTAAAGGAGATTCCAGACCTAAAGCTGGAAAAGACAGCAGATCATGATTTATCAGGGAAGTTCAAAGGGAGAACGCTAGTGAAGATTTGTCCTCTCAAGAAAGGGTGGAGCGCATCAATTGGAGGTCAAAAGATACAGCAATACACCAAAGAACAGGTAGTGAGTAGTATCCGCGTCCAACAGGGCGTAGAAGACCACCCAAAGCCTCAAAACCAAGATGACAAGAAAGTCATCGAGAAGTTGGAAGAACGGATTGGTAAGATGGACAAGACATCGAAAGGAATCAGTCTGAAAGGAACCAAAGTCACTTCGGAGGTGAATAAATGGGTGAAGATAAAGGGATATACGATAGATGGGACGACATTACTGGTGCAGTGATTTATAACTGCCTTACGGAAGCAACGTTTGATGGTTATATCGTATGCCGGAAATGTGGTAATAGGATAGAAGCAGACGCTAAGAACTGCCATTGTGGGTGGTTAAATCCCTTAGTGGCTGAAGGGCTCATCTAATTTTTTTTTTACAAATCGAAGAATGTTCCATACCAATTCCGCCCTGTTATCAAAAATACTTATTCTGCAACAAATTAATTTCTTTTATGTGGAATATACCAGATGAGCAAACACTCAAAAAGATACCAAGATTGTATGAAACCGACAGTGTTGAAGCAGAGGAGAAACTGATTTATCTGCATTTCTTCGTAGCAGGAAGTGACTGGTTCATCGCCGAATATGATGGCGAGGAAACATTTTTTGGATTTGTGTGTCTCAATGGTATGAAGGAGTTCGCAGAGTGGGGTTATATCTCTTTTCAAGAACTCAAAGAACTACAAGTAGAACAACCGATTATTGTGAATGGTGAACCAGAAATATTGTGGTTAGAAGTTGATTGTGATAAGTATTGGAAAGTAAGAAAAGCTAAGGATATCCCATTGATTTGTGAATGTCAAAGGTGGTAATTTTTTTGCAAAACGAGATATGTTCTATCAATGATTATCAGAAAATAAAGGGTTCCAAGGATATGTTTTTTATGTGCAGGGGAAGGGATTTGAACGCCTAATTACAAGTACGTTAATGTTTGACAGAGGATGATTTACTCCTGTTGACAATATTTGTATGAGTTTGTCTTTGTCTCCATTATAATAAATCAATAAATTGCTATCGACTTAAAATACACACAAAATCCATCTAATTCAAATCCATAAAAATTACGCCAAAAATAATAAATTACTCCTACAAATCCAACCATTTTTAATAAAATACTATCACATCCAAATTCACCCAACAATCCTTTTGTAGAGACAGGTAATCCTCCTATGATAAAATCAACGGCATCAAAATTGGTTGTTGTATCCCATTTAGAACTAAACCTGAAAAACGGTATTAAGAGAGGAACACCACCACCAAAGGTATAGCCAGATACAGAGCAAAATATGTTTCTACGAACAAATGGTGGTAATAACGACTGGTTACTTCTATATTGTGACATTAAGTCATCTTGTGTCAATCCCATTTCCTGTGCTCTTTCTTCCATCCCTGCCTGTAAAGTATCGACTGTAATATCTTGTGATATAAGAGTATACTTCTTGTAAATAGATAGTTTTGTCTCTAAATCTTGGGCGTTTCTCATTTCCTCATGGAAACTATCTGCTTGCGCCTGTGTCATCCTAAAAACAGTTCTCTCTGCGGTTCCATCTGCCTTGCATTCAAGAATAGTTATTGGAACATCACCTATTGCTTGAGGAATTGTATTGCCATCTGCATTGATGATTGGTGAAAACCCAATCATTAGGAATAAAATTATGATTCCAACCACCAACCATTTCTTCATCTATTCCTGCCTCAATAGAAAAATAAACAATCCTTCGTTATTTAAATCTATGTAAGGATGGAAAAAGTGCAGGGGGAAGGGATTTGAACCCACGTTTACCAGTACGACAAGGATTGTCAATGATTGAACTCCAGCAGAAAACGAAGGAACGGGAACGCATGCGGGAGTCGTTCGAACAACCACTGGATGAACGGGAACTGTGGAGATTCATAGGACAACGGCATAGTAACGCTGAGAATGCCCCAAGGTCCACAGAGGTTATCGATATTTTTTGCTTTTACTTGAATCGTATACGTACCCCATTTTTCCCATGTATGGTTCAAAGTAACTGGTTTACCCGATGGATAGGGTCCAATCCAATCTTCATATCCATAATCACCCCAATCGATAAAATAATAGACATCGTCACCGGTGGGCGATGTTGCCTGGAATGTATATTCATGCGGTGTTTTCACACGTCCTTTTATCGTTCCAGTCACTATCGGTGCAGTTGGAGCGGGGCTTGGATTTTCTTTCCCGATAGCATGGAGATACCCATATGTAGTAAAATTGGATCCACCTCTGCTAAACCACGTTGTAATATACACAATTCCGTCCAGACTGATAGAGGGGTCTGAATTGATACTCAAGCCACTATACGGTTGAATATCGCTTGTGAGATGAGTTTCCCACTTCAGAGTTCCCTCAGCAGTTAATGCACAGAGATAACCATCCTTTTCATCATAAGTATAGCAAAAATAAATTGTTCCATCGTTAACAATCACTGCTTCGGTTGCAACAATTAGATTCACGCTTTTGGAGATTTGATATTTCCAAAGAATATTTCCATCTTTAGGATTCAAAGCGGTAATATATCCGCTATTTCCTCCTGAGATTATTATTGTCCCATCAGGAGCAAGAGAAGGGAATCCCTCCCAATAATTAAAATCTATCTTCCATTTCTCAGTCCCATCTGGATTGATTGCCACAATCCAATGGATCGGGACAACGTATATTGTGCCATCATATCCAATAACTGGACCTTTTTGAAAATTGTAAATTTCCTTTTTCCATTTGAGTGTCCCATTGGAGTTCAGACAGTATAAGTTTTTTTGATAAAATGTCGTGAAATAGATATTTCCTCCATTGTCGATTGCAGGATCAATTGGGTAATCGCCAACATAGTATTCCCATTGTATAGAACCATTGGGTATGATTGCATAGAGATACCCGTCATCAGTTCCTACATAGATTGTCCCATTATTGCTGATTACAGGTTCACCGTTGAATTTTTTTCCTTTATCTATCATCCATTTAAGAGTACCATTCTGGGAGAAAGCGTAAAATGCTCCCCTTGTACCAACGTAGATTGTCCCGTCGGGACCAATGGCAGGGACATATCCTCCCCAATCTAATTGTACAATCCATTTGTTAGTTCCATTCGGATGTATCGCATGTAATTCCCCATGCAAATCTATAAACATCGATATGTAGAGTGTACCATTTGAATCGATGACAGCGGTCTGGTCTTCAATCCCTTCAAACAAATACTTCCATTGTTCCCCCCCTAAATTATCGCTTGAACTGTATGGAGAGCAACCGGTACGACGTTGGTCATTTTTATGCATTGGCCATAGATGGTTTTGAAGACCATTATCATTTTGTAATCTTGCTATGAAAGCATTAGATTGTTCATTTCCTTGATTTGACATACCTATAAAAGAAGTTGACACAAACAGGAGTAAGACCAGTAGTGAGATGAGGCGTTTCTTCATCGGTTTCCTACCCTTATGGAATTAAAGACTCCTCGTTATTTAAAATCTTCCATCTGATGTACTGGTATTTATGCGTTCAAATCGTTTTTTAGTCCCATGACAAGTTTCTCCTGGAAAAATAAGAAAATAGTGCAGGAGAAGGGATTTGAACCCATGATTACCGGTTAAATTCTGACAGGGAAATAATAATTACTCCTATAAAAAACTACAATTTCAGAGATTTTCTTCAGGCATCATTCGACAATTTTAGACGGTCTCTTTTCAACTATCTATTTTAACCCAGAGAGCAGAGCCAAGATAAACGGTGGTTCCTCCAGAAGAACTAGTCTTAATACCTGTAAAGCCAACAGCTCCAGTATAATACTCAGTATATGAGCTCATAGCAGGTATTCTTGTTCCTTCAATTGGAAGGGCTCCTTGCATTTCACCTTGCCAAGTCTTTCGGCCGTTCAATCCTACAGTACTTATCCAACCAGACGCATAAAATTCCCACGGTATAGACTCATGTTCAGAGTATAAGCCTCCAAAACCGACTCTGTACATTACATCAAAAGGATTACGAGCGGAAAATCCAGTTAAGAGGAGAAATCCCGCATAAGCAAGCATAAAGAGTATTTGGGAAATTGGTCCGTTGTAAAAATAGGCAGATACAATGAAGAGCTTATATGAGAGAATTGCCACAGGTCCCTCAAACCAAGTTTCGTTAGTTTCACCAGCAATCAAGCAGAAGCGGTTCTCACTTTCATTTATAGGTTCAATACGAGTGTGAGCAGTTCTGTCAAGTAGATGTGTCAGTATAGGAATATCATTTTTATTAGTCACCAATCTCTGTCCATAATCAACACTCATCCCCTTCGGCAACAACCCATACTTGTTCAATTCCACCACCGCTTCCTTGAAGAGAGGAACCGCTTCCTCCCTGGTTGATGTCTGATTTAGTCTACCTCTGAAATCAACCAGATGCTGCTCAAGGTCCTGGTATTGTTCTCTGGTGAGTTTCACGGTGGTGTTTCCGAATCCTTTGATTCCACATGCTTCCGATGTGACCTCAATGAGTTCGTTGTCGTTGGATGCTTTGACAACAGTGAAGTTGATGCTTGGTTCGACTGCGACAAAAACGAATAAAAAAATGATTCCGACTGTCAAACCTTTTCCAATTAAAGGATATTTTTCCATCTAGTTCCTGCCCCTACAAAAATAAACAATCCTTGGTTATTTAAATCTTTGTTAGGATGAAAAAAAAGTGCAGGGGAAGGGATTTGAACCCCTGTAGCACTTTAACAAAGTATAATCACTCTCAAAAAAACAAAAAAAAATATATTCCTAAGCTCTTGCTTCATTATATTATATGTTGGCGGATGAACTTAATATAGGGATGCTTCGGCATTTTCTTACTCCCAGACTATCCAGACCCTTTTTCATATTCTCTTTTTGCTATATTTCTAATTGCGTCTTCTTCTTTGAATATGAAGGCTTTTGGGCGAGATATTGTAAAACCACAAGTATTATCAGAACATTTCCAAATATATTTGACTCCCCACCCAAAAAATCTGTTTCTTGTATCAGACATTAATTCACAATTACATTTAGGACAATAACATCCTTCTACATAGAATTGCATGTTTCTAGAAGATGGGCCGATTAAAACTCTCCAAATTACACCAAAGTGAGGAAAGGATAATTTTTTAGATACAATGATTGGTGGGTCAGAGATACCGTAGAGAAGTAAATGTTTTCTCCCTTTTGTTTGTAAATGCCCACCGACCACAAATATAATTGCTCCAAATATTGGAATGACGACATAAATATAAGGTGTAATTGAAGATAAATCAAAATTAACAATCATTATTTTATTATCAAGCCATAAACCTAAAATAAATAGAGGAATATCAAAAATTACAAAACTAATAAATCCCCCTCGTATGGCATCGCTAGTCCTCTGCTTCATTAAATTCTTAACCCCGTTAAACTATATAAATGTAAATGCTAATAATTCAAAAAGTAAAGTTAAACCTTAATTTTCTCTGTTTCTCCTTAATTTAAAAATCCACGATATACCATTGATTATTAAAAAAAAAGACGGATAGTACTCTCTATTGCTTATGGACCATTACCATTCCTCCATTTATTGTTATTTTTTGTCATGTCGTTTAATTTGTATTCAGATCCTTTCCCTGT
>Ga0315286_10004689_pt1 | contig 13116 bp, 12 predicted proteins | sample YL17G10_0_MG_FD_205038 | JGI IMG/M metagenome (GOLD analysis project Ga0315286, IMG submission 205038) | Sediment microbial communities from Yellowstone Lake, YNP, Wyoming, USA - YL17G10_0 | ecosystem: Environmental > Aquatic > Freshwater > Lake > Sediment | place: USA: Wyoming | collected... | reverse complement strand
CAGGCTTGCCTCCGGTCTTCGGTTCCGCAGCTTAGTACGCTCAATCCTTGAATTTGTAGAAATTGTCGTACTCCTTCGCGATGAAGAGGACGTTGTTTTTCACCTTCAGGTACTCCTTGAGACCGATGGTCCCGTCCTCCCTCCCGAGGCCGCTGTTCTTGTTCCCGCCGTAGGGGGCCTCGATCTTCGACATCACGTTCGTGTTGAGCCACATGATCCCTGCGTCGATCTTCTTTGCCGCGTAGAAGAGGGTCTTGGGGTTTTCGCTCCAGAACGTGGCCCCGAGGGCGTACTGGTTGTCGTTGGCCATGGCTATCGCGTCATCGAGCCTGCTGTAACGGGTGACGGTGAGCACGGGGCCGAAGATCTCCTCCTGCGCGCACGGCATGCAGTTCTCGACGTTCTCGAGCACCGTGGGTCTGTAGAAGTTCCCTTTGTCGCAGGGGGGGACGGTGTACGGCTCGCCTCCGCAGGCGACCTTCGCGCCGTCCCTGACCGCCGCCTTCACGGACCCGTCCACCTTCTCGCGCTGCTCCCTGCTGATGAGCGATCCGATCTGGGTCGAGCGGTCCATGATCTCACCGAGCTTCAGGCTGTTCACCCTCCTGACCAGCTTCTCCATGAATGGCTTGTAGATCTTCTCGTGGAGGAAGAGCCTCGTGGAGGCGCAGCAGACCTCTCCCTGCATGAGGCAGAACCCCACGATGAGGGAGTTCACGGCGCCGTCGATGTCGCAGTCATGCTCCGCGATGAAGGGGCCTTTCCCGCCGAGCTCGAGGATCACCTTCTTGATGATCGGTGACTTCGACGACGCTTCGAGGAGGCGCCGCCCGACCGCCACCGAGCCGGTGAAGGAGATCATTCGCACGTCCCCGTGGCTGATGAGGGCCTCTCCGGTGCTCCCGCCCGGGCCGTTCACGACGTTCACCACCCCCGCGGGGAGCCCCGCGTCGCGAAGGATCTCGCCGAGGATGGTAGGGGTGATCGGCGCGAGGGAGGAAGGCTTCAAGACCGAGGTGTTGCCGGTCGCGATGGCGGGGCAGACGGTGCGCGTCGCGAGGTGGAGCGGGAAGTTCCAGGGGGTGATCCCGGCTACCACTCCGTACGGCTCGTAGGAGACCCAGTCGAAAGCCACGTTCCCCGGAAGGGGAATGACCTCCCCCTTGATCTCCCTGGCCTGGTTTGCGAAATACTCCATCGCCCGGATGGAGTAGGGGATGTCCACGTCCTCCGCCTCCATGATCGGCTTTCCGACGTCCATCGCCTCCCACCGCGCGAGCTCCTTCAGGCGCTTTCGCATTATGCCCGCAGCCTTGAGCATGATGTCGGCCCGCTTGTCCGGGTCGATGTCCGACCAGACCCCGCTGTCGAAGGCCTTTTTGGCGGCCTTGACGGCCTTGTCCACGTCGGCCTTCGTCGCGACGGCGAGCTCGGCGATCGGCTCGTTCCTCGAAGGGTCCAACGACTGGAAATAGGTCTTTCCCTCTCCCTCCGTCCATTCGTTATTGATAAAGAGCTTGAACTTTTCCATGACAATATCCCCCGTGATTGTGTGGTGTGCCTTATGTCTTGACGACGATCGGTATGTTCATGAGATGCGCGAACTCCTTCAGCTCCTCGATGATGTTCCCGTAGACGAGCCCGTTGTGGTGAGGGATGCCGTTTGCGAGAAGCGACTCAACGAAGGCCATGTTCCCCCCTTTCATCCGGATGCTGAGGTTGCTCCCCTTGAGGAGCGGCGCGGTCTCGACCACCTCCCCGACGCCCGCGTGGATCACGTACTCACCCTTCATCGAGTCCACCCTGCAGACGGTTGCCGTGCCGTCCCTCAACGACGCTGTCTGGGCGAGCCCGCCGAACACCTGCTCGATGACGGGTTTCTTGGTCGAGAGGTCATAGGGTGCGTTCCCGCAGTGCCACCAGAGCAGGGTGTCGTTCGTCTCGATCAGGTTCACGAAATCGGCCCACCATGGGGTGGTCCCCGTGATCGCGTGCTGGAGCATCAATGTGAGGGAACCGTCCACGTCGCACTCGCACGAAGCCATGACGCCCTCGGAGGTCATCCGCCCGTTGGCCGGGCATATCGGGGTTTTGTCGTTGTCCCTCAGCTCCGGCCAGCAGTCGGGCGCGTAGGACTGGATGTTTTTCTCCTCGACGACCTTCTTCAGGGCGAGGTAGACCCTCGAGAGGCCGCGTGCCTCCTTGAGGTCCTTGTCCTTGATGTCGAAGATCTTCTTCTGGACCTCCATGTCCCTGTCGATCTCCTTCTCGTCGACCGCCTTTATCCGGCTGGTGAAATCGTACATGGATACCTTGGTGATCTCGGTCCCGAAGAGCTTCTTCACCGCGAGCTCGTCGAAGCTCGAGATTTCGAAACCGTCCGGGCGCATCCCGATGACGCCGATGGAAGCTTCTCTCAGGTAGGCGATTCCCCTCAGCGCGGCAACGAAGATCCCGAGTTTTTTGCTTGCCCTCTCCTCCCCGACCGGACCGTAGATGAAGGTGAAACGCTTCCCGAGGTTCTTGAACAGCGTTCCCGCGGCCATCACCCCCACCATCGAGCCGGAGAAGTTTCTCCCCGCGAGAGCGAGCTCCCCGAGCCCCCATAGGGCGAAGGGGCAGTCGAGGTTCCGGATGATCTCGGCGGTCAGCTCCCCGGTGCTGAAGGTGCCGTTGAAGAGGATAACCCCGTCAACATTCTCGGCCTTGAACTTTTTCCACGCCTTGACCGCCTGCCCTCGGTTTGCGATGGGCTCGGGGTACTCGACGACATCGGCGCCGAGCTCCTTGCGGAGGTGCTCCACGGCCTGCTTTGAATACTTAACCGCCACGTCCCGGCCCTCGAGGAAGTCCAGGATGAGGTTCACCATTCCGATCTTCAGTTTTCTGAATTTGAGCGACATTGTTGATGATCCTCCCCACGAATTTTTTACATGTATGTTATCTTACCACCCGAAAGATAATTGTCAACGAAAATTTCTGAAAGCGCTTGACGGAAAGAAATTGTATGATAAGATATATCATACAATATGTGCCGCCGAAGGGGGTTGAAATGCTCCTCACAGGGAAAGTCGCCATGGTGACGGGTGCGGGAAGGGGGATCGGGCGGGAGATCGCCCTCACCTTCGCCCGGGAGGGGGCGACCGTCGTGATAAGCGATCTCGCAAAGGAGACCGTCGAGGGGGTCCTTGTCGAGACGAGGGCGCATGGGGGTGACGGGATGGCCCTCGTGATGGATGTCACGAAGGAAGGTGATATCCGCTTGGGTTTCGAGAAACTCCTCGAGCGGTACGGCGCGCTGGACATCCTCGTGAACAACGCCGGGATATGCAGGAACGTGAAAATCATGGATATATCGCTCGACGAGTGGAACAGGTTCCTCAGCGTCAACCTCACCTCGGTCTTCCTCTGCTCAAAAGAGGCCCTGAAGGCGATGATGCCGAAGAACCGGGGGAAGATCGTGAACCTCGGCTCCTTGGCGGGGAAGATCGGCGGGATCGTGGCGGGCGCCCACTACTCGGCGGCCAAAGCCGGGGTCATCTGCTTGACGAAGTCCCTGGCCCTCCAGGCCGCACCCTTCAACATACAGGTGAACGGGCTCGCCCCGGGTCTCATCGCCACGAAGATGACCGAGGAGTGGGGGGATGAGCTGACGAAGGCCTTCATAGAAAAGATCCCCCTCAAACGAAGCGGGTCTCCGGCGGACGTCGCGGAGGCCGCCCTCTTCCTCGCGTCGGACAGAAGCGACTACATCACGGGCGAGATCATCGACGTGAACGGCGGCCTCCTCATGGATTGAGGCGGCGCGTCGAGGATGCCGACCCGAACCTCGGCCCATTGAATTGAAAGGATAATGACATGCCTGAATGGCGGCCTGTCGGCATAGTGCCCATGCTGAAACGTTACGTCGTGGACGAGAGCGACTACGAAAAGGTCTCGAGAGGGGAGCATTTGAAGCTCCTCGAGCTCGTGTACCTGATACGGAAATTCGAGAACGCGCTCCTCGACCTGAAGGACGCTGACCTTCTCCACGGGCCCGTTCACACCAGTGTCGGCCAAGAGGCAGTGGCCGCCGGGTGCGGGATCGCCCTGAAAACCACCGATCTCGTCGGTTCCACCCACAGGGCCCACCACCATTTTCTCGGAAAGGTCCTCCCGTATTACTACCCCGACGGCTACGATCCCTCGGTTCACCCGTTCACCGCTCCTATGGAGGAGTGCATCGAGCGGACATTCTCCGAGATCATGGGACTGAAAAAGGGGTGGTGCGGCGGGAGGGGCGGGTCGATGCACCTCCGGCACCCCGAGGCGGGCGTGATCGGGACCAACGCGATCGTCGGCGGGGGGATCGCCCTGACCACGGGCGCCGGGTGGGCGCTGAGGGTGAGGGGGACGAAGAACGTGGCCGTGGCCTTCCTCGGGGACGGCGCCGTGAACCAGGGGATCCTCCTCGAATCGGCGAACATTGCCGCCCTCTGGAAGATCCCGGTGATCTATTTCATCGAGAACAACCTCTACGCAGTCGGGACCCGGACGGAGGAGTCGTCGTCCACGGAGGATCTCGCCCAGAGGGGGCTCGCCTTCGGGATGGACGGCCTGATCGTCGACGGGATGGATCCCGTCGCGATATACCTTCTCATGAAGTCGATCAGGGAAGAGCAGGAGAGGGGGGCCGGCCCCCGGTTCGTCGAGGCGAAAACCTACCGGTTTTTCCACCACGCGGGGAGGACCCCCGGGAGCAAGCTCGGGTACAGGAGCGGCGATGAGGAGGAGAGGTGGCTCGGCAAAGACCCGCATGCCCGGTATCCCGCCCTGCTGAAAAAACTGGGGATCCTCGGGGACGGCGAAGACCGGGCCTTGATTGATAAGATCGACGGCGTCATATCGCGGGCGAAGGCGAAGGTGACGGAGAAGGCGGATGGCGTGCTTCGCATCCCCGATTCGCTCTGGCCGGACCGCGAGTCGGTTTCGATCGGGGTTCCCGCGACCCGTCGGGTAAAAGAGCGCGCGGAGGGGGACCGGGACTCGTGCAGCGGGCCGGTCCGCTGCGTCGAGAGGGAGGATTTTTGCGATCTCACTTCACTCACTTTCGTGAACGTGATTTCCCAGGTCGCCGCGCGGAATATGGAGAAAGACCGCACCGTGGTGATACTGGGCGAGGAAGTGGCCAACCTCGGCGGGGGCGCCTACAACGCGACCCGGTTTCCCTTGAAGGCTTTTCCCGACCGGGTCATCAACACCCCGATATCGGAAGCCGGGTTCACCGGCATCGCCTTCGGAGCATCCCTTACCGGTCTCAAACCGATCGTCGAGATCATGTTTCCCGACTTCGCCCTCGTCGCGGCCGACCAGCTCTTCAACCAGGTCGCAAAACTCAAATACCTCTACGGGGGTGCCGCGCAAGTCCCCCTGGTCGTCAGAACCAGGGTCGCCTCGGGTCTCGGGTACGGCGCCCAGCATTCCTCCGACCCCGGCGGGCTCTTCGCCATGTTCCGCGGGTGGAGGATCGTAGCCCCGTCCAACCCTTTCGATTACATCGGGCTCTTCAACACGGCCATGCGAAGCCCGGACCCTGTCCTCGTGATGGAGCACCACTCCCTCTACAAGGCGAAAGGGGAGGTGCCCCAGGGCGACATGGATTACTTCATCCCCTTCGGCAAAGCCAGGGTCTTCCGAAAGGGGAAGCACATCACCGTTGTCACCTACCTCCGGGGGGTGACTATCGTCGAGGCTATCGCCGATGGGCTGAAGGCGGAAGGGGTCGACGTCGAGGGGATCGACCTGAGGTGCCTCGATTACCACGGGATTGACTACGACACCATCGGGGAGTCGCTCGGGAAGACCGGTTCCCTCGTCATCCTCGAAGAAGCCCCCTTGAGTATGGGGGTTGGGGCGAGGATCGCCTACGAGGTCCAGGAGAGGTTCTGGCCGCATCTCAAGGGGCCCGTGCGCACCATCAATTCACTAGACTACCCCCTGCCCGTATCGAAGCGGCTCGAGGGGGAGATCCTCATCGACGAGGAGAAAGCGCGCTCTGCGATCCTCGCAATAGCGAAGAGATAAAATTCTTTTCATCCGCCCAGCGGGCTTTGTATCTTTTCTTATCTGAAAACCGGGAGGAGAGGGATGGCTGACTGGCAGGAGAAGCTTGCGGGGGTGTTCGCCCCCCTGACGACCCCGTTCCGCGACGAAGGCGTAGACTGGAAGGGTATCGAAAAGAACCTGGAGCGACTCAACAGGTCGGGGCTGAAGGGGTATTTCGTGCTCGGAACGAACGGGGAGTTCAAGTCCCTGACCGTTGAGGAGCGGTTCAGGATCCTCAAGACAGTCGTGGAAACATCACCGCCCGATAAAACGGTTATGGCGGGAACGGGGGCGGAGAGCACGAGGGAAACGATCGAGCTGAGCGTGAGGGCCGCGAAGACGGGAGCTCACTTCGTCAGCCTCCTCATGCCGAGCTTTTTCGCCAAGCGAATGACCGACGAGGTCCTCAGCGCGCACATCCTCGAAGTGGCCCAAGCCTCCCCGGTTCCCGTGCTTATCTACAACAACCCCTCCGTGGCGGCGGGGGTGAACGTCGGCCCTGAAGTGATCAAGCGGGTTTCGGCGCACCCCAACGTAGCGGGGATGAAGGACAGCTCACGGGGGAATTACCCCCAGTACCTCCAGGCGGCAAACCCCGGGTTTGCTCTCCTCGCGGGCTCTGCCGATTTCTTCCTCGATCTGCTCAAGGCGGGCGGGGTGGGGGGGGTGCTGTCGCTTGCGAACGTGTTCCCCGACGAGTGCGCCGCGGTCTACCGGGCCTTCCGGGACGGGAAGATCGCCGAGGCGGAGAACAAAAACGCGCTCCTCCTCGAGCTCAACAAGCAGGTATCGGGGTCCTACGGAGTGGCGGGGGTGAAAGCCGCGATGGACATTGCAGGGTTATGCGGCGGCGACCCTCGGCGGCCGCTAAAAACACTCACGGCTGAGCAGAAAGCCGGTCTCAGGAGAATACTCGTCGAAAGCGGGCTCGTCGGATGAACGCCGAAAACGGGTACGTGCTGCTCCCGCAGCCGATCGAGGAGGAGGCCCACGATCTCTTCAGGAAACGGGGGATTCGGACCGTCACGGCGAAGGACACCAAGCTCGAAACAATCAACCCGCTCCTGGACGAAGCGCATGCGGTAGTGCTGAGGACCGGGATCCAGTTCACCAGGGAGCTCGTGCAAAAGGGCGGGCGCCTCCTCACGATCTCGCGCACCGGGGCCGGGGTCGACAACGTGGACGTCCAGGCGGCCACCGATCACGGGGTCGTCGTGACCTCGAGCGTCGGGGTGAACACCGCGTCGGTCGCCGAGCACGCCCTCGCGCTCCTTCTCGCCCTGGCGAAGCAACTCCCCCTCATGGACCGGGAGGTGCGCCAGGGGAACTTCGGGATCAGGTACAAGAACCTCCCGCGCGACTTGAAAAACAAGCGCCTCGGGGTCGTGGGGTTCGGAAAGATCGGCGCGGCTTTCGCCGATCTCTGCCACCGGGCGCTCCGTATGGAGGTGATCGCCTACGACCCTTACATCGACGAGGCGGCAAAGGCGAAAACGGCGTCCTGGGCCGAGTTCGTCTCCCTCGACGAGCTATTCAGCAGCGCCGACGCGGTGTCGGTTCACATCCCTCTCACGCCCGAGACGAAGGGGATCGTCGACCTGGGACGCCTCAAGCTCATGAAACCGACGTCCTTTCTCATCAACACCTCGCGAGGGGGGGTGATCAACGAGACCGACCTGGTCAGCGCCCTCGAGGCGAAGCTCCTCGCGGGGGCAGGGCTCGACGTCTTCGAAAAAGAGCCCCCGGAAAAGAAGAGCCCGCTTCTCGCCATGGAGAACGTGATCCTCACCCCCCACAGCGCGGCCCTCACCGAGGAGTGCGTTCTCGAGATGGCGGTGAAGGCGGTGGAACGGGTCCTCGATCTCCTCGACGGCTATATTCCCGAGTGCGTGCAAAACCCCGTGGTGCTCAATCAGGAGAAGTGGAGGGGTTTGCGCAGGAGGTGACGCGCTCCCGCTTCAGTAGTTCTCGATGGTGTAGTCGAAACCCTCGAGGAATCCGGGGAAGCTCGCTTCGATGAGGTCTACGGTCTTGTTCATGACGCTGTCGAGAAGAGAGGCGTCGTTCGAGACGAACGAGAGCCCGAGCACCGCGTGCTGACGCGAGTCCTGGTCCTCGACCTCGGAGATGGACGCCCGGAACTTCGACCAGACCCTGTCCTTGATCGCCTTGAGCACCCTCCGCTTGTCCTTCAGGGATTCGGAGTGGGGGATGAAGAGCGAGATCTTCGAAACGAGCACCTTCATGGCGACGCCTCTATGATCGCCTTCAGCTCGTCAAAGATGACCGGGTCGGCGGCGATGATGTCGAGGGTGCCCAAGCCTTCGTTTCTCTTGATCTCCCATCGTTTTCCCATGAGCTCGGCGATCAGGAGCGCCGCCGCTATGTCCCACTCGTTCACCGAGTGTTGGATATAGGCGTTCACCCTCCCGCAGGCGAGGTAGCAGAGGTCGAGCGCCGCCGAGCCGAAGAAGCGGCCCTTCAGCACCTTTTTCGATAAACGGCTGAAGATCGACATCCCGACGTCCATTGAACCGGCCTTGAAAAACCCGCCGGCCACGACGGCGTCCTCCAGGCATGACGCCTCCCTGGTCCTCATCGGCCTGCCGTTGAGATAAGCGCCGCCCAGCGATCTCCCGCCGCCGGAGGGAGTGCTGCCGGCGGTGGCGAAGCCCTCACCCGTGCCCTCCGGGCGCAGGGCCGAGAAAAGCTCCCGCCGGATGGGGTCGTACACCGCGCCGGCGACGAGGGTTTCCCCCTTCTTCGCCGCGATCGAGGTGCAGAAGTGCGGGATCCCCTTTGCGAAGTTGACCGTGCCGTCCAGGGGGTCGATCACCCAGGTGTACCCGCCGCTCCGGGCGGGGCCTTCGCTGCCGCGTGTGCTTCCGCTCTCCTCGCAGAGGAACCCGTGACCGGGAAACCGCCTCCGTATGATGTTCATTATCAGGGTTTCCGTTTTTTCGTCCACGTCGATCTTCACGTCGTGGGTCAAATTTTTCCTGATGACCATGTCCTCCCTCTCGAAGCGCTTCAGAAGATAGGCTCCCGCGCTCCGGGCGGCCTTCAAAGCGATGGTATGCATCTGTTTTCGTTCGTTCATAGGGTTTTTGGGCACCGAGGTGAATTTTATCTTTGTCAAACTAATATGCCAAAAGTACATTTAAACTTCAACGAAAACTTGCCGGTCCGTCCGCCGACGGCCGGGTATGCGAACGCCGGAGCGACCCATGGGATTCGACCTGCTGATCTTCGATTTCGACGGCACCCTCGTAGACACCCGGGTTGACATCACGAACTCGGTCAACGACGTTCTAAGCCGCTTTCATCTGCCCGCCAAGGGGGTGGACGAGGTGACCTCCTACGTGGGAGACGGTATCGGTAAGATCGTGGAGCGTACGATCAACGGGACAGACATACCCCTCGAGGAGGCGGTGGAGCTGTTCAAGGAATCGTACGCGGCGAGGCTCCTCCAGAACACCAAAACCTACCCGGGGGTGCCTGAAACCCTGGACAGCCTCCTGGGGAGGGTGATGGCGGTTCTCACAAACAAGGCCTACCGGTACACGAAGGCGATCAGCGACGGGCTCGGCCTGACCGGGTACTTCTCCGTTGTTCTGGGAGGCGATTCGGTGAAGAGCCGGAAGCCCTCGACCGAAGGGATCGACCTCATCCTTGACAAGACCGGCGTGGAGAGGAGGAGAGCGGTGATGATCGGCGACGGGCCGAACGACGTGCTCAGCGCGAAGAACGCGGGGATCCAGTCGATATTCGTCACCTACGGGTTCAACCCGCCAGAAAAGGTGATGCACCTCGGACCTGACTATGTCGTCGACAGGCTGCCCGAGATCGTCGAGATCTGCCGTTAGCGCGCGCCACGGTAAAACCCGTTAAAAAACCGAATCGACATTTTTCTATGACAGATGTATTGATATTTCCCGTTTTCTCTACTAAACTTATAGAAAAGTTTCGGCATCCCTGCGCGGCGCAGCGCGTAATTCCGGAGACCACCATGGCAGGCGAATCGGTACTGAAGATAAAGGAAAAAGAAAAGGAAGCATCCGAACTCGTGAGCAACGCCAGGCTCGACGCGAAAAAGATCGTCCAGAAAGCGAACGAACAAAGATCGGTCTTTATAGAAGAAAAGGACACGCTTCTGAAGCAGGAAGAGCCAAAGATACGGGATGCGTACATGCGGGAATCAGATGAGATAATCCGGGGTCTCCAGAGTGAAGAGGATCAGGAGGTCAAGCGTATCACCGAAGCCTGCAGGAAAAGCGTAAGCAGTGTTGCCGCCCATATCGCGAAAGAGATCGTGAAGGAATGATCTATGGCTCTTGACCCCGTCGTAAAGGTGGAACTCACCGCCCACAAAACGGTTCTGGAGAAGCTCCTCGTCGAGCTTCAGAGCGCGGGCCTCCTTCATGTCGATCCTCACTCCATAAAGCAGTGGGAAAGTGAAAAGGCCGAAAGCGAAGCAACGGGGAAGACAATTGCCGGTTTGAAGAAAGAGATACACGACGTCGAAAGGTCACTGGGTTTTCTCCAGAAGTACGAGCCGAAGATCCCCTTCTTGAAGAAGATATCCATGCAGCCGGACGAGGTCACGCGGGACGGGCTGAAGGAAGTGGCGGAGAAGAAGTCCGCGCAATCTCTGAAGGAGCAGTGCGCCGGCATCGAGCAGCAGCTGGCCGGCATCCAAAACGATACGAGGGACATCCTTCAAAAGAAGGAAGAACTCCTCCCCATCGCCGGGTTCGGCGCGCCTCTCAACCTCCTCGCCGCGGGGGGGAAGACGAGGGCGTTCGTCTCCAGGCTGGAAAAGGAGTTTTATGAAAACCTAGAGAAGGCCGATCTCCCCGGGCTCATATGCATAGAACGAATCAGCGGCGACACCACCGTCTTTTTCTCCGTCGTGTACCACCTGGAGGCGCAGGAGTTCGTCGACCAGCTCGAAAAGGATTTCCACTTCGACCCCTTGTCCTTCCCTGCCGTGCCTGATGCGCCCCGAGAGCTCATCGAGGGGTACGGCCGCTCGCTCGAAGGGCTTGAAGCACGAAAGATACGCCTGGTCGATGAAGCGCGGGAGCTTGCGAAGGACGCCTTCGTCCTCAGATACTACTACGATTTTCTCCAGACCGAGCTCGAGAAAGAGAGCGTCAAGGAGCGCTGCTTCTTCACCGAAAAGGCGTCCGTGCTCCACGGGTGGATCAGGAAGAGCGACACGAAAAAGGTGCAGGGGATCGTGAATGCCTACGATGAGGCGCAGCTCGCGGAGATAGAAAAGGAGTTGGAGGACCTGGAGCCGACGGTCTACAGGAACAACGGTCTGGTCTCTCCCTACGAGATCGTAGTAAACCTGTACTCTCCGCCAAACCCCCACGAGGTCGACCCCACGCCCTTTGTCGCGCCCTTTTACGCGGTTTTTTTCGCGACCTGCCTCACCGAGGGAGGGTACGGCATCGTGATCACCATCCTCTCCGCGCTTGCGCTCGTCCTGATGAAACCGAGGGGCCAGATGCGCAGGTTCATCAACCTCTTCCTCTCCCTTGGCGTAATGTGCATAATCATCGGTTTTGCGATGGGCACGGTGTTCGGCATCAATTTCGACGTGCTCCCCGAACGGCTCGCCTGGATGCGGGAGGCGCGCTACAAGCTCATGGTGTTCGACTCGGGGAAGGACGTGCTCACCTTTTTCGCCTTCTGCCTGGCCGTCGGCGTGCTCCATCTCATTTTGGCATATGGAATAAAGTTTTACCGGCTCATGAAGAGCGGCGATTGGGCCGCCGCGTTGTGCGAGCAGCTCCCCTACATCTTCATTCTCCTCGCGCCCCTTGCGAAAATTCTCGCGGGCGTGTTGCCCGAACACCAGGCGGTCCTCAATTACCTCTTCTACGGGCTCCTCGGATACTGGGGCGGAGCGCTCCTGTTCTTTTCAGACAGAAGCACCCTCAACCCGGTCAAGCGCATCGGCAAAGGGCTTTTCACCCTCTACGGCGTCACCAGCATTCTCGGGGACGTCCTGTCTTACGCCAGGCTTCTCGCGCTTGGAATCGCCACGGGGGTCATCGCGGGCACGGTGAACATCCTCGCCGACATGGTCAAGCAGATCCCCATCATCGGGATCGTCGTGTTCGTGCCGGTGCTCGTTTTCGGGCACATGTTCAACCTGCTCACGAGCAGCATGAGCGCCTTCGTGCATTCCGTCCGGCTCCAGTTCATGGAGTTCTTTCAGAAGTTCTACACCGGCGAGGGGAGGCTCTTCGCGCCGTTCACCGAGAAGCGCAAATACACCCTGCTCAAGATGCAGGAGAAATAGAAAAGAGAAAACTTTAGGAGGACACAATGAATATTGGGCTCTTTCTCGCCATCCTTGGCGCGGCCGTTGCGATCACCTTCAATGGCACGGGTTCTTCCATCGGTATCGGGTATTCGTCCGCGGCCGCATCGGGCGCGATGAGCGAGAACCCGAAGATGTTCGGAAAGCTCATCCTTCTGATCGCGCTCCCCGGAACCCAGGGCGTGTACGGGTTCGTGGTCGGCTTCCTGACCCTCCAGAAGATCGGTTTGATCGGGGGGGTGGTAAAAGAACTCACCATGTGGCAGGGTCTCGAGGTGCTCTGCATGTGCCTGCCCGTCGCCGTATCCGGTTTGTTTTCGGCGATCCACCAGGGCAAGGTGTGCGCGAGCGGCATAAACATGGTGTCGAAGCAGGAAGCCGAGGTTGGCAAGGCCCTCGTCATGGGCGTTCTCGTGGAATTCTACGCCGTGCTCGGCCTTCTCACCTCGATATTCATATGGCTCTTCCTGAAGATATAAGTCAAATCCGAGGAGACGGACCATGTCGGTCGAAGGGATCATAGAGAAGATCATCGCTGACGCGAAAAGCGAGGCGCGGAGGATCGTCGAGGAGTCGGAGAAAGAGGCCGGGGCGATCCACGAGGAAGGGAAGAGGGAAGCGGCAGCGTACTTCGAAAAACAAAAGGGGCTGCTTGACGAGCACTACCGCAAAGAGAAGGAGAGGGCCGTCCTCAA
>Ga0315286_10004688_pt1 | contig 13120 bp, 11 predicted proteins | sample YL17G10_0_MG_FD_205038 | JGI IMG/M metagenome (GOLD analysis project Ga0315286, IMG submission 205038) | Sediment microbial communities from Yellowstone Lake, YNP, Wyoming, USA - YL17G10_0 | ecosystem: Environmental > Aquatic > Freshwater > Lake > Sediment | place: USA: Wyoming | collected... | reverse complement strand
GCACGTTTCTAAGCCGGGCACTGACCGGCGACATCCTGGAGCCGTACGCCTCGCCTGGCCTGGCCGATGTGCCCGACGAGCTAGAGCTGGATCCGATGTTCCGCATGCTGCCCGTGGACTATGGGGACGTGTGTCTGAACTATGACAAGACCTGGTTCGAGGAGCATAACCTGGCTCCGCCCGGCGACTTGCCCGACCTCGTCGAACCGCAGTACAAGGGCTTGACGGTGGTAGAGAATCCGGCCACATCGTCGCCGGGGCTGGCCTTCCTGCTGGCCACGCTGGGGCGTTTTGGCGAGACAGGCGACGGCAACTGGCTGGACTACTGGGCCCAGTTGCGGGCGAACGGCGTGCTCGTCGTCCAGGGTTGGAACGACGCCTACTATGGCAGCTTTACCTATGCCTCCGACGGCGATCGGCCCATCGTCGTCAGCTACGCCAGCAGCCCGCCCGTGGAGGTTCATTTCTCGGAAAAGCCCTTCACAGAAGCTCCAACGGCCGCTGTGGTGGCCGATGGCAGTTGCTTCCGCCAGATCGAATTCGTTGGCATCCTGAAGGGCACGCGAAACCGGGACCTGGCCGAGAAGTGGATCGACTTTATGCTGGGGATACAGTTTCAGGAGGACATCCCCCTCAAGATGTTCGTGTTCCCTGCCAACTCCAAGGCGACGCTGCCTGAGGTTTTCCATCGGTTTGCCCAAATCCCACGGATGCCGGTCATGGTACCACCCGATGCCATCGAGGCCAACCGCGAAACGTGGATCCAGGCATGGACGGTGACGGTGCTGCGCTGACGCTGGGACCCTGTCCCTTCAGGGCGGGGTCCGACGATGGCCTGGCAACAAGCCCGTGTGGTGCTGTCACAAGACCCCAGGCCAAAGGCCAGGGGTCTGTCGCGCAGTTGTGTTCGGATGGCTCCTGTGGTATAATCCACCCAGGACCGCCTGGAGAACGCGCGGTTGTAGGGCGCCGGATCGGTTCTGGAGAGGAGCAGACGATGATTCAAGTCACCATTGACAGTGTTCGGGCCAGCCTATTGTCCCAACACCGGGTGGTGGTCCTCAAAGAAGAGGGGCTGGAGCGCTATCTGGCCATCTGGATCGGGCCGTACGAAGCCGATGCCATCACTATCAAGCTGCAAGGCGTCGAGGTGGCCCGGCCTCTGACGCACGACCTGCTGCACCAAACCCTCACCAAGCTGGGAGGACGGGTATCTCACGTCCTGGTGCATGACCTGCACGACGAGACCTTTTTCGCTCGCATCGTCGTCGACAAGGACGGCGAACGGCTCGAGTTGGATTCACGCCCCAGCGACGCCATCGCCCTGGCCGTGCGCACCCAGTCGCCGATCTTTGTCAGCGAATCGGTGATGGAGCGAGCCGGAGTAGTACCCGACGAAGAGATCGACCTGGACGCCATGACCCCTGAAGAAGAGGAAAAGCTGGCGCCATACAAGGACTTTATCGAGGGATTGGACCTCGAAGACCTGGACGAATAGCGCGCTGGCGGGGTTGTCGCCGGTTGGCGCAACGCCGGCGGGAGCCAGCTTTGCCTTGGAGGAAGGCCGACTGCCGGGTACAATGGGGGTAGATCGTGGCTGACAGCAGCGGGATCGAACGGTTGCCGCCGCAAAACATCGAGGCGGAAGAAGCGGTCCTGGGTGCGTTGTTGATCGACCCGGATGCCATCATCCGGCTGACAACCATCCTCCGCCCGGAGGATTTTTACCGGGAGAAGAACGCCTGGATATACGATGCCGTCCTGGCCCTGCACGAGCGCCGGGAGCCGGTGGACTTTTTGACCGTCTGCGATGAGCTGGACCGGCGCCGGCAGCTCAACGAGGTGGGGGGGCCAGCCTTCATCAGCTCGCTGATCAACGCCGTGCCCACCTCGATCCACGCCGAGCACTACGCCCGCATCGTGGAGCGCACCGCCGTCCGCCGGCGATTGATCGATGCAGCAGGGCAGATCGCGGGCCTGGCCTACCAGGAAGCGGACGACGTAGAGGAGGTAGTGGATCATGCCGAGCAGATCCTGTTTGGCGTCGCGGAACGGCGGCTTTCCCGCGAACTGGTCCCCATCAAGCAGGTACTCAGCGACTATTACGACCGCATCGAGTATCTGACCCGGCACAAGGGGACCATGATCGGCATCCCCACCGGTTTCCACGACCTGGACACGCTGCTGACGGGCCTACAGCGCTCCGACATGATCATCCTGGCCGCCCGGCCCAGCGTAGGCAAGACCAGCCTGGCGTTGTCCATCGCCCACAACGCGGCGAAAAAGTTCGAGCAGCGGATCGCCTTCTTTAGCCTGGAGATGTCGGCTGAGCAGGTGGTCCAGCGGCTGATTTCGGCTGAGACCGGGATCGAGTCCCAGCGCCTGCGCACAGGCGACATCGCCGACGACGATTGGGGCCGCTTTATGAAAGCGGCCAGCGACCTGGCCGAAACCCTTATCTTCATCGACGACACGCCCGGCATTTCGGCCCTGGAACTGCGCACCAAGGCCCGCCGCCTGCACGCCGAGGTTGGCATTGACCTGATCGTGGTGGACTATTTGCAGTTGATGCGAGGCGACTACCGCTCCGAGAACCGGGTGCAAGAAATCTCGGCCATCTCTCGGGCGCTCAAAGGCCTGGCCCGCGAGCTGAACCTGCCGGTGCTCGCGCTTTCGCAGCTTTCCCGTAGCGTCGAGTCGCGCGCCGACAAACACCCTATATTGTCCGATCTGCGTGAGTCGGGAGCCCTCGAACAAGATGCCGACGTCGTCCTCTTTATCTACCGCGACGAGTTGCACAACGAAAACACCGAGCGCAAGAACATCGCCGACATTATTGTCGCCAAGCACCGCAACGGCCCCACCGGAACGGTGTCGCTGTACTTCAAGAAGGAACTGGCCCAGTTCCGCGAAGCGGAGCTGCGCCGCACGGAGATAGACAGCTACTAATGCGCGCCCGTCGAATCCTTGCTGCGCTGGTCCCCATCGGGGTCGGGCTGTTGGCCTTTGTCGTCTATCTGCAAACATTGCTGCCCGGCGTCGGTTGGGGCGATACTGCCCGCTTTCAGTACGTGGCGCGCATCTGGGGCATCCCCCACCGCTTTGGCTACCCGCTGTACATCGCCCTCAGCCGCCTCTTTGGCTATCTGCCGGTGGGCGACATCGCCTACCGCATCAACCTGATGTCTGCGTTCTTTGCGGCGCTGGCGGCGGTGATGGTCTGCTTGATCGTGGTGCGCCTGGTCAACGACTGGATCGCAGCAGCATCGGCGGCGCTGTCCTTCGCCTTCACGCGGGCGCTGTGGACCCAGGCCGTCGTCGCCGAGGTGTATACGCTCAACGCTTTTCTCATCGGTGCAGTGGTGTTGGTGTTGCTGGCCTGGCACCAGACGCGCAAGCTGTGGCTGCTCTACCTGGGCATCGGCCTGTATGCGCTGAGCTTTGGCAACCACATGACGGTGATCACGCTCGTTCCAGCGGTGGTTTACCTGGTGCTGGTCACCGACTACCGCGTGTTCCTGGACCCCAAGAAGGTGGCGGTGATGGCCGGGTTGGTGCTGCTGGGGGCGTCGCAGTACCTGTACGTCATCCTGCGCGCTCCGCAGCGGCCCCTGCTCAACGAACTGGGGCCGTTCTCATGGCGCGGTTGGATCCACTGGATGACCCGCAATCGCTTTCCGGGGCAGTTCTTTGGCTTCACGCTGGGTGACCAGGTGGATCGCATGCGCATCTACCTGGAGCTGCTACAGGATCAGTTCTTCCGCTGGGGGTATATCCTGCTGTGGATCGGCGCATGGGAGCGGCTCAAGGCCGAGCTCAAGATCGCCGTCTTCCTGGCGCTGGTCGCGCTGGGCATCTATGTCTTTGGCATGAACTATGGCGGGGTCACCTTCCGCGTCTATCTCATCCCGTCGTACCTCATCTTTGCCGTGTTCCTGGGCTGTGGCTTGAGCGCCGTGCGCCAATGGCTGTCCGGCCTGCTCCGGGAACGACCCCGCTGGTTGGCCCGGCCGGCAATGGCCGGCCTGGCAACGGTCATCCTGGTCATGCCCCTCTACCCCATGTGGCAGAGCTGGAGCGAAGTGGACCAGAGCCACAACACCTATTACCGCGACGAGGCCCACAACTTTGCCGACCACGTCGAGCCCGATTTCGTGCTGGTCGATTCGGAGTGGCATTACGACGACGTCGAAGCGATCCTGTACGTCGCCTGGGGCGAGAAGGGATGGTACGGCGCGCGTCGCGTGACGCCCGGCGACATCGATTCCTGGCTGGGGATGCAGCCGGTGTATGCCTGGTATGGGGATGGCGACCTGCCGGCGCGCTACGTCCAGGAGCCGGTGCCAGAGTTGCCGGGCATGGCGCGCATCGTCGGGGTGACTGGCCCTTAGGTGTGGCTCGATGGAAGATGGTGAAGCGGCCGCCATCCGCGTTCGGGTGAGCCTGGCCGTCGTGGAGGGTGGCCCGATCCTCCTTGTGCCCATGCACGGCACCGACGCCGGGCCGCTACAGTAGAGCATCCCCGGGGGACGGCTCCGCTTTGGCGAGAGCCTCTACCGGGCAGCGGTGCGAGAGTTTAAGGAGGAAACCGGTGTGGAGACCGATGTGGTGGAACTGCTGGACGTCAGCGAGGTGAGCCTGCGGGACAGGCCCTACCATAGCATCACGGTCACCTTCGCCGGCCGGATCCTTGGTGGAACGAAGCGGGCGGAGCCCGACCACCGCTATGGGCCCAAGGTGCTGCGTTGGTTTTGCGCGCCGGAACTGGGTACCATGGAGTACCATCCACGACGAGCAGTCGAACGGGCCCTGGGCTTGCCATGAAAGGGTTTGCCGGGTTTCCAGCCGGGAAGCAACCGCATACGCCAGTGCCCCACCTCTTTTTCAGCGAGGTGCTGCCCGAGGTGGACCACCTGGGCGAGCTGAAAGTGACGCTGCACCTGTTCTGGCTGCTGGCCCAGAAACCGGGGGCACGCCAGGTTGCCAGCGGCGAGGAGCTGGCTGCCGACCGCCGTCTGCTGAGTGGGCTGGCCGTACCCGGCATGTCGCCGGAGGGAGCCCTTCGGGACGCGCTGGAGCGGGCGGTGGCTCGGGGAACGCTGTTGCGGGTGACGGCCGGCGAGGGCCCGGCCCACCGTGATTGGTATTTCGTCAACAGCGAGAAAGGCCGCCAGGCGGTGCAGGACCTGCTGGACGGCAAGTGGACGCTTTCTGAGCCGGACCAGCCGGTGTACCTGGAGGCCCGGCGCCCCAACATCTTTGTGCTCTATGAACAGAATGTTGGAGCGCTCACCCCTCTGTTGGTCGATGAGTTGCTGGAGGCCGAAGGCACCTACCCGGCCTCCTGGATCGAGGATGCCTTTCGCGAGGCAGTGACTGCGAACGTGCGGAGTTGGCGCTACATTCGGGCCATCCTGGAGCGCTGGGCCGCCGAGGGGAAAACCGATGAAACGTCTCGCCGAAGTGATGAAGGAGACCGCCGCCGGTTCATCGAAGGCGAATATGCCGACTATATCAAGCACTAACGGCGTAGAAGATCCTTGCCCGCTGTGCGGGGGCCTGGGCTACGTGCGGGAAGCGGTGCCTGTGGACCATGCCCACTTTGGCAAGCTGTTCCTGTGCCGCTGCAAAATGGCAGAGATGGCGCAACAGCGGCTGCAACACTTGCGTGCCTTGAGCCGCCTGGAGCACCTGGCTCACCTGACCTTTGAGACGTTCTTGCCGGAAGGGCATGGCCTTCCACCCCATAAAGCGGCCAGCCTGCGCCAGGCGTATGAATCCGCCTGGCAGTATTCTGAGAACCCTCGCGGCTGGCTCATTCTCCTGGGCGGCTACGGTTGTGGCAAGACCCACCTGGCTGCCGCCATTGCCAACCGGGTCATTGAGCAGGGGTGTCCTGTGCTTTTCGTCGCCGTCCCCGATCTCCTGGACCATCTTCGGGCGACCTACGCTCCGAACAGCCCGGTCTCCTACGACGAACGCTTTGACGAGGTCCGTAACGCTCCACTCCTCATCCTCGACGACCTCGGGACGCAGAGCAGCACCCCCTGGGCTCTGGAAAAGCTGTTCCAGATCTTTAACTATCGCTACAATGCCAAACTGCCTACGGTGGTCACAGCCAATCAGAGGCTGGAAGACATCGACCTGCGCATCCGGTCGCGCATGGTGGATCCAGAATTGGCGCAGGTGGTTGCTATCCGAGCCCTCGATTTCCGCGGGGGTGCGGTGGACCAGGATCAGTCGGACCTGTCCAGCCTGTCGCTCTTGCAGGACATGACCTTTGGCCGCTTTGACTTGCGGGAGGACGAGCTCCCCGCTGAGGAACGGTCCAATTTGAAGAGCGTTCTGGAAGCGTGCCAGGCCTATGCCCAGCAGCCCGACGGCTGGTTGGTGCTGTCCGGCGCCTATGGGTGTGGCAAGACCCACCTGGCCGCAGCCATCGCCAACGCTCGGGTGGCGGTCGGACAGCCGGCTCTTTTCGTCGTGGTGCCCGACCTGCTGGATCATCTGCGGGCCACCTTCAGTCCAACCAGCCTGGCGCGATTTGACAAACGATTCGAAGAGGTCAAGACGGCCCCGTTGCTGGTGCTCGACGATCTAGGGACCGAGAGTGCGAGCCCCTGGGCTCAGGAAAAACTCTTTCAACTGTTCAACTACCGCTACATTGCCCGCCTGCCCACTGTCATCACCGTCGCCGAGACCAAGCACCATGCCAATCCCATAGAGAGTGTGGAGCCCCGGCTTCGCACCCGGATCCTCGATCGAGAGCGCTGTGAGGTCTGGGCCCTCCTGGCTCCAAGCTACCGGGGCTCTCCCAAACGCCAGGCAGCACGCAAGAGCAGGGCGCGGACTAACGCAAAGGAAGCGGTACTCCGCCGCCAAGACAGAGGATGAAAGGATACGGCAGGTTGCAGGACGGTGGCCGGGCTTTTGCCCGGTGTAAGCGAAAAGGACGCGAAGGATGAAGGCAGACCCTCGTGAGTGACCACCGACCACCGCAGAAGCAGAAGCGGTACTCCGCAGGTCGCTCATGGCTTGCAGAAGCCCTGACCATCACCGCGCTGCTGCTCTTGCCGCTCCTGTTCTGGTGGCGGCTGTGGGCGCTGGACCCCGCGGACCGGGCCGTGATCCCCGAGGGCGACCTCACCAGCCAGTACTACCCCCTGCAACGGTTTGCGGCGCAAGAGTTGGCCGCGGGTCATCTGCCGGGTTGGGACCCCTACATCAACGCCGGGCAACCGGGCCTGGCCGACATCCAGACCGGTGTCTTCTATCCCCTGAACCTGCTGGCCAACGGGATCCTGGCGCTCCTGGGCCGGCCCTTTGGCCTGGGCGTGCTACAGGCCCAGGTCATGCTCCATTTTTCGCTGGCCAGTCTGTTTACCTATCTCCTTGTGCGGCACCTCGTCCACCGGGCGGGGGCACGCAGGGCGGCGGCCCGTTTCGCGGGCGCCGTCGCCGCGCTGAGCTTTACCTACGCTGGCTATCTGACCTCGTTCCCGGTCCAGCAGCTTACCATCCTGGAAACAGCCGTCTGGTTGCCGCTGGTTCTGCTTTTCGTAGACATGTCCTTCCAGCGCACCGGTCCGGCGGCTTCCATATGGCGTATTCCGTCTACGGTGATCCTGGCCGGCATGGCCCTGGCCTGTGCCCTTCTGGCCGGCCATCCCCAGACGGCGATGTACGTGGTCTACGCCACCCTGGCCTACGGCCTGTTTCGGGCGTCAACCGTCAAACCTGAAACGCCGAGTATCGCATCGCACGGGCCACGTTTCACGGTTCAAGTGCTGCGCATTGCGTGTTGCATAATGTTACCCATCGCCCTGGGCGTGACCCTCTCCGCCGTTCAACTCCTGCCCACCATTGGCTTTATTGCCCGATCTACCCGTGCTGGACTGGATTACAACGCAGTATCTTGGGGCTTTCCCCTGGCTGAGATCACCCACCTGCTCTACCCAGGCTATTTTGGCGGGTCGCCCCAATATGTGGGGATCGTGCCTCCCATCCTGGCTGTTGCAGCCTTCCTGGTCCGGCAAGCGCGGCGAGAGGTCGTCTTCTGGACCCTATTTGGCGCAGCGGCCTTTCTGTTGGCCTTTGGCGGCAATGCCTTCGTCTACGATGTCGCCTATCTGCTACTGCCCGGTTTCGGCGCGGTACGCGATCAGGAGCGTATCATCTACCTGTTCAGCTTTGCCGTGAGCGTCCTGGTCGGCTACGGTGCGCTGACTCTGGTGCAACCTCTCCCCCGGCTGGTACGGGCGGCGTTCCAGCGCTTTTGCCGGGTGCTGGGACGGGTGTGGGTCCTGTTCCTGGCCTTGACGGCCTTGTGGTACTTTGGCACCCTCCTGGGCATGCAGCAGGACGCGAAGGTGAACCTCTTTGAGGGGGTGCTGCGCCATCACGCGCTCATCTTGTTGGTCCTGGGCGGCGCAGTGCTGCTTTTCTGGTTGCGCAGCACCGTGAAGATACGGCGGACCTTGACCGCCGCCCTGGCGTTGGGGCTGATCGGACTGAACCTGTTCACAGTCAACGGACGCTTTAACCTGGCCGATCCCGTGCCCGGCGGCCCTTTCTCCGAGGCCGGTGTGGTCAGATTCCTTCGGGACCAACCGGGCACCTTCCGCATCTCCAGCGCGGGGCTCCTGCCGGGCGGGGCCAGTGCCGGGATCGTCTACGAGCTGGAGGACATCACCGCCAACACGCCGCTGCGCCTGGAGGCCTTTCAACGATACGAAGACGAGGTGGCAAGCTGGCGCCGATGGCAACTGCTCAACGTGCACTATGTGCTCAGCGAGCGCGATCTTGACGGGCCGGGCCTGGAGCGGGTCTACGAGGAGGGAAAGGTCAAGGTCTATCGCATCGGCGATCCGTTGCCTCGGGCGTGGGTGGTGCACAACCTGGTGGTCGCCGACGGCGATCGGGCCATCGACCGCCTTAACGCCGATGAGTTTGACCCACGGGCGACGGCTGTGCTGCCACCCACGGATGAGGTCCCTGACACGTCGGGGGAGAGCATCCCAGGCGTCGCCCCTCAGGTGGTAGAAGCCGGCCCGGGGCGGCTGATCCTGGACATCGCACCGCAGGCCGGCGGCCTGCTGGTCGTGAGCCAGCCGTTCTACCCCGGCTGGCGAGCGCGCATTGATGGCCAGCCCGTGCCCATCTACCGCGCGGACTTGTTCCTGCAGGGCATCCCGGTTACCGCCGGTACGCACCGCGTGGAATTGACCTACCGCCTGTCGCCCTGGCCGGCCGTGATCAGCCTCGCGGCGTTGCTGGCCTGTCTGGCCGGACTCGGCCTCCGGCGACGGTCAGAATAGGGAGCGGTTGAAACGCTGTCCTGTGCTTGTGCCCGCGGAGCACGGGATACGCTGGCACTCTCAAGTAGGAAGCCTGGGGGAGGGTGTTCGCAGGACACACGATGCTTGCCAAGGGCTTCTTTTGCGGCTACAATGGGCTGCGCTCGCATCTCCGGATCAAAGGAACGTCATGACTCAACGCAAGGCCGGCATGTTCGCGGTCTTGAAGGACCGCAATTTCCTGGCTCTGTGGCTGGGCCAACTCATCTCCAAGACCGGGGACAACTTTGCCGTGGTCGCTGCGTTGGTGCTCATCAACGATCTGGCGGCGGCACCGGGATTGGCGGTGGTCGTCGTCGCCACGGCCCTGACCATTCCCCAGCTTTTTGCCCTGGCCAGTGGCGTCCTGATAGACCGGTTCAACCGCAAGGCGCTGATGATCCTCACCGACCTCTTGCGCGCTGGGGTCGTCCTCCTGCCGATGCTGGTCCACAAGCCGGGTCATCTCTATATCCTTTACGTATCTGCTTTTGCCCTCCAGGCCTTTGGGGCGATGTTCGTGGCGGCGCGGAATGCCTCGATTCCCAACATGGTCACGGAGGAGCAGTTGCTGACGGCGAATGCCCTGATTCAGGCCACCGACCTGGTGTCGCTGATCGTGGGGGCTTCGTTGGCGACCCTCGTCATCAGTCTGACCTCCACGTCCTCTGCATTCGCAGTCGACGCGGCGAGCTTTGGGTTGTCGGCTCTGTTGCTGACGACGGTTCATATCCCCCTGACACGCCCGGCGGTCATCTCTTCGGCCGCGACCAGCGAGCTGCGCAAGTTCTGGCACAGCTTCACCGAAGGCATCCGTTACATTGCCAGCAACAGGTACTTGCTACAGTTGATGGCCATCACCACCATGGCTACACTTGGGCTGAGTGCTACGGTTCTGTTGGCCGTTGCCTACTTCAAACAATTGTTCAGGGTTTCGTCCGAGTTTCTGGGCTTGCTTCAAGCCACCGAGGGGCTGGGCATGGCTCTGGGCGCTGTACTGATCAGCGTCTACGCTTCCTGGGCTCGGTCTCGCCGGATTGTCAGTGTGACCATGATCGTGTTGGGCAGTGGCATTCTGGTCTTTGCCCTGGCCCCGGTGTACTGGATGGTTCTTGCGGGGGCCCTCATCGTGGGCTTGTGCGTTGTGTCGGCCAGGACCACTCTGGCCGCCATGACCCAGGCTTTGGTTCCCGATTCGCAGCGCGGACGAGTGGAGAGCGCCATGGTGACGGTCACTGGCATCGGAACGATGGGGGCGCTGATCATGTCCGGCATCCTGGGTGACGTGGTCGGGCCCAAGATCATCTTTTTCATCACCGGGGTGGTGGTGCTACTGGCGGGTATCTTCTCCATCTTTTCCTTGCGCGGGGCGGAAGACCATTTGCTGTACGGGGCTAACGGTGCGTCCCCCCCGCTGGTGGAATAGAGGCAGTATGCTACGCACGAAAATCGTCTGCACCCTTGGCCCGGCTTCAGACGACGAGAATACCCTCCGCGCTTTCATCCAAGCCGGAATGGCCGTCGCCCGCATCAATTTCTCACACGGCTCCCACGAGGAACATGCCCGGCGAATCGAAAGCGTGCGCCGCACTGCGAGCGACTTGGGCCGTTCCGTCGCCATCCTGGCAGATCTGCAAGGCCCCAAGCTGCGGGTGGGCCTGCTGCCTCCGCAAGGCGTGGTTTTGACCGAAGGCGAAACGGTGAGCCTGGTCGGCCAGCCATCCGCCACAGAGCCGGCGGCCATCCCCCTGCCCCATCCTGAGGTGCTGCGCGACCTCCAACCGGGCGACCGGATGTTGCTGGATGACGGCCTGCTGGAGCTCCGGGTTCTGGAGAACGACACCCACGCACACTGCGTTCGCGCCTGCGTAGTCACTGGGGGCGTGCTCCAGTCGCGGAAGGGGCTCAGCCTCCCCAACACCCACCTCAACATACCTGCTGTTACAGACAAGGACCGGGCGGACGCTACCTTTGCGCTCGGACAACAGGTAGACTACTTGGGCCTTTCCTTTGTCCGCTCGGCCGACGACGTCCAGCACCTGCGCAACTTGCTCAAGGAGCAAGGCGCGGATACGCCCGTCATCTCCAAGATCGAGAAACCGGAAGCGCTGGATTGTATTGAAGACATCCTGGCCGTCTCCGATGGGCTGATGGTGGCTCGGGGCGACCTGGGCGTCGAGACGCCGGCCGAAGAGGTGCCCATGGCCCAGAAGCGAATCATCAAGGCCTGCAACGCGGCCTGCAAGCCGGTGATTACCGCCACGCAGATGCTCGACTCGATGATCCGCAATCCGCGGCCCACACGTGCCGAGGCTTCGGACGTGGCCAACGCCATTCTCGATGGGTCAGACGCCGTCATGCTCTCCGGTGAGACCGCGGTGGGCCGCTATGCCCTGGAAGCGGTGCGGACTATGGCCCGCATCGCGGAAGTGACGGAACGGAGTATGCCCTACCAGGATTGGCTTCGGCGCGCATTCCTGACCGGGTCCAGGGACGTCACCGACGCCATCAGCCAGGTCACCTGCGAAATCGCGGCTGAATTGGGTGCAAGCGCGATCATCACCTCCACGGTCAGCGGCAGCACGGCCCGGCACGTGGCCAGCCACAGACCCGCCAAGCTGATCATAGCTCCTACGCCCAGCCTGGCCACCTACCGGCGACTGGCGCTCATTTGGGGCGTCGAGCCCCTGCTGGTGGACCAGTTCGCGGATACCGATGCCATGATCGGGACGGTGCTAGAGGCAGCGCAGTCGCAGGGCCTGGTGCAGGAGGGGAACCTGGTGGTCATCACCGCTGGGGTTCCCCTGGGAGGCTCCGGCCTGACGAACATGCTCAAGGTACACCGCGTGGGCGAAGAGAAGGGATGGCGATGAGTTTTCCGGCCAGAGGTCCGAGTTCTCAAGGGCCTCGCAGGTCTGAACGCCGCTACGACGCGATCTTTTTCGACATGGGCTATACGCTGGTCTACTTTGAGCCGCGACAGGCGATCATTGCGCAGCAAGCGCTGCTGGAGGCCGGTGCACAGCGGTCTGTGGACGAGATCAAGGCAGCGGTCGAGGCAGTGTATGCGGATTACTACCGGGATGCGGCAACGGCCACCTTCCCGCCAACGCCCGAACACGACCGAGAAACCCAGGTCAGGCTGGAGGGAGGCATGTTGCGCCGCCTGGGCCTGGACGCAGACCCCGGAACGCTCCAGGTCTACACCGACGCCATCGAAGCCGCCTTCAGCCAGCGTGGCGTGATGCGCCCCTACCCGGAGGTGGTAGAGATACTGGCGGCCCTTCGGGCGCAAAGCTACCGGCTGGGCATCGTCTCCAATTGGAGCTGGAACCTGCGCAAGCGGGTGGCTCAAGTGGAGCTAGACCCCTTCTTTGAGGTCGTATGGGCCTCGGCCTATGCCGGCTGCAACAAACCCCATCCCGACATCTTTCGCCAGGCACTGGCCCAGATGCCATCGCCGGCGCTATCTCCCGATCGGGTTCTGCACGCGGGGGACAGCTACTGGCACGATGTGCTGGGCGCCCGTGCCGCCAGCCTGGATGCGGTCCTGGTGGACCGGAACGGCACCGCCAACACCCCCGACTGCCCCGTCATCAGCGATCTGCGGGGCCTATTTGACCTGCTGGGATAATCGAGACGTCAAAGGCCAAGCGTCGATAGGCCCCGGCGCTTGACGTTTGACCCATGACGTTTGCCACTCGAGCACTACCTGGCCAGGTGCCAACGCGTCACGCCATCGGCCGGCTCACCCACGATCTCGCCCTCCATTTCCAACACATCCA
>Ga0315286_10004687_pt1 | contig 13122 bp, 12 predicted proteins | sample YL17G10_0_MG_FD_205038 | JGI IMG/M metagenome (GOLD analysis project Ga0315286, IMG submission 205038) | Sediment microbial communities from Yellowstone Lake, YNP, Wyoming, USA - YL17G10_0 | ecosystem: Environmental > Aquatic > Freshwater > Lake > Sediment | place: USA: Wyoming | collected... | reverse complement strand
CCCGGGCAAGGTCTTCCGCCGCGACGTGCCCGACCCGACCCACCTGCCCATGTTCTTCCAGCTCGAAGGCCTGGTCGTGGACGAGGGCGTCACCTTCGCCCACCTCAAGGGGACGCTGGAGCACTTTCTCCGGCGGCTGTTCGGCGAAAAGCTCAAGATCCGGTTCCGGCCGAGCTTCTTCCCGTTCACCGAGCCTTCCGCCGAGGTCGACATCGAATGCCTGGCCTGCGGCCAGAAGGATCCCGCCTGCCGCGTTTGCGGCGGCACGGGCTGGAAGGAGATCCTCGGCGCGGGCATGGTCGATCCCCAGGTCTTCAAGAACGTCAACATCGATCCCGAAAGGTATTCGGGCTGGGCCTTCGGCCTGGGCATCGACCGGACGGCCATGTTCGCCTTCGGGATCCCGGACATACGGTATTTCTTCGAAAACGACCTCCGGTTCATCCGGCAATTCCACCTCAAATGAAGATCAGTCTGAATTGGCTCCGCGAATATGTCGATGTCGACCTCCCCCTTCGCGAATTCCTAGATCGCCTGATCATGATCGGGCTGGGGATCGAGGGGACCGAGACGATCGGGGGCGACGTCGTCCTCGATGTCGAGACCTATGCCAACCGGCCCGATACGCTCGGCCATCTCGGCCTGGCCCGCGAAGTTGGGGCGATGCTCGGCCGGCCGCTCAAGGAGCGGACCTGGCCGGTCGACGAATTCTCCTCGTCCACGGCCGACCTTGTGGACGTCCAGATTCTCGACGAGGATCTTTGCCCGCGGTACTGCGGCCTCGTCGTCAAGGGCGTCAAGATCGGACCGTCGCCGGATTGGCTCCGGACGCGGATCGAGGCCATGGGCCTCAAGCCCATCAACAACATCGTCGACGTCTCGAACTACGTCCTCTTCGCCACGGCCCAGCCGATCCATGCCTTCGACCTGGCCAAGATCGCCGGACCGCGGATCGCCGTCCGGCGGGCGAAAAAGGGCGAGACGATCCGGACCCTCGACGGGAAGGACGTCTACCTTCTGCCCGATATGCTGGTGATCGCCGACGAGAAGCAGCCCGTGGCCGTGGCCGGCGTCATCGGCGGGCTGGATTCCGCCGTTTCCGCGACGACCCGGGACGTGTTCATCGAGAGCGCGACGTTCGATCCGGTGTCCGTCCGCCGGACGCGCAAGGCGCTCGAGATCCAGACCGACGCCAGCTACCGCTTTGAGCGGGGCGCGGATATCGGCTTCGCTCCCCAGGCCGCCCTCATGGCCGCCTCCCTTTTGACGCCGTTCGGCGGTAAAACGGCCCGGGAAATGGCCGACGTCTATCCGAAACCCCGCAAGATCAAGGAAATCGTCCTTCGCGGCCGCCGCGTGGCCGACCTCTTGGGTGTGGAGCTGGAACCGGATTTCATCGAGGCGACGCTCGAAAACCTCGGGTTCTCGCTCAAAGGCAACCAGCGCGGCATCTGGCGGGTTCAGGCCCCCTCGTTCCGCGTGGACATCGAGCGCGAAGCCGACCTGGTCGAAGAGATCGCCCGGTTTTACGGCTACGACCGGATCCCGTCCGTCGTCCCGGCGCTCGAAGTCCTCGAGAACGGCCCTCCCGGGAAGGAGCGGATCCGCCGGTTCAGCCAACAGCTCTTCCACTTCGGATTCGACGAGGTCATCAACTCGAGCTTCGCCGACCCTGAGAAGGAGGCCGTGCTCCGGAGCGGGTTCCCCCCGGTCGCGATCCGGAACCCGATTTCGTCCAAGGCCGCGGTGCTCCGCACGACCCTTCTCGGCGGCCTGCTCGAGAACACCGCCTGGAACCGGAACCGCGGCCTGGAGGGCGTGCACATCTTCGAAATCGGCAACATCTACCTCCCGGAAGAGGGACATCCCTCCGAGCGCCTGACGCTCGGTCTCTGTTCGACGGGCCCCCTCGCCGTTCCGCACTGGGCGCGGCGGCCGGAGCCGTCCCCGTTCTTCCATCTCAAGGGCGCGCTTGAAGCGGCGCTGGAGACCCTGCGCTACGCCGCCGTGACCTTCGAGGAGACGCCCCACGCGTTCTTCGAGGAGGGCCGGGCCCTGGTCGTGGCCTACAAGGGCGAGCGAATCGGGCGGTTGGGACGGGTCGATGGCCGCCTGCTTGCGGCCTACGGAATCGACGGCCCCGTCCACGCCGCCGAAATCGACCTGTCCCTCCTCTTCAACAAGCAGCCCCGGTCCTTCGAATATGCCCCCCTCCCGAAGTTCCCGGCGGTCGTCCGCGACCTGTCGTTCCTGGTGGACCGGACGCTCCCTTACCAGGAGATCGCCGCGGCGGTGGGGAAGATGTCGGTGCCCTACCTCGAGAGCTTCGAAATCATTGACCGCTACGCGGGCGAGACCATCCCTGCGGACAAAGCCAGTCTCTCTCTCCGCTTCGTCTTTCGCAATTCGAACGCCACTCTCACGACCGAGGACGTCGACCGGGCCGAGCACAAGCTCCTCATGGCCCTCAAGGCCGCCCTGAAAATCCAGCGGCGGGAAGGAGGATCCGCGTGACCACCGAACTCGATCGCATCAAGGTCCTGGAAGGCAAGATCGGCCACGTGATCGACTACGTCAACAAGCTGGCCGGCGAGAATGAGAAGCTCCGCCTGCAGCTCAAGGAGCTCCGGGTCGAGAAGAAGGATATGGAGGAGCTCGGCCGCCGGGCTGGAAAGCTTGACGAGGAGCTCAAAAGATACGACAATGAACGGGAGCTCATTAAGAGTAAAATCGAGGCCCTCATCGGCCAAATCGACAAACTCGGCATATGATTGACAAGATCATCGAAATCGAGGTCTATGGAAGACCCTATAAAATACGAGTCAAAGGTGAAGAGGACGAAAAGTACGTCAACCATCTGACCGCCTATGTGGACCAGAAAATGCAGGAGATCGCCGTGAAGTCGAAATCGACGGATGCGCTCAAGATCGCGGTCCTCGCGCTCTTGAACATCGCGGACGACTATTTCGTCTGCCGCAAGCGGCTGGATCAACTGGACGAGGCCCTGGGCCAGATGGAGACCGAGTTCGAAAGTTTGGAGAGCCGTCTTTTTAAAGATGACCATGCGTACCCGAATATCGAAAAAGCGACATCCTAGGCCGGCCGTGCCCTTCCCGGGTCCGTCCGGTCCGTCGGGAACCCCGGCTCCGTAAGCGCTCTCCTTTCGCCCCGATTCGCCTCTCCCTTGGCTCCGAGGAGGTGGATTGCCGTGAGTACGAATACACTGATTATCGCAGGTTTGGCCGCCCTCGGGATCCTGGCCGCCGTCATCATAATCATCCTGCTCAGGAAGAACGCGGGGGCCAAAGGCATCATCCGGGCGCGCCAGGAGGCCGAAACGGCCCTGGAACAGGCCCGAGCCCTGGCCGAAAAGACGATCAAGGACGCCCAGCTGCAGGCTAAAGCCAAGCTCGATTCGGCCGACGGCGAGTTCGAGTTCCAGACCCGGGAGAAGCGCCGCAAGCTCAACGAGACCGAACGGCGCCTGGTCGTCAAGGAAGAGAACCTCGACCGCAAGCTCCAGGGCGTCGACCGCCGCGACCGCGAGGTGGTCAACAAGGAGCGCCGGATCGCCCAGAAGGAAAAGGAGGTCGAGGCCATCGAAGAGAAGGCCAACGGCCTGGTCGCCCAGCAGATGCAGGAGCTCGAGCGCGTCGCCGGGCTCAGTCAGGACGAAGCCAAGAGCCAGCTTATCCGGAAGATCGAAGACGAGGCCAAGCTCGAGGCCGTCCAGGTGGTCCGCCGCATCGAGGAAGATACCCGGGCCCGGAGCCGCCAGCTTTCGAGCGAGATCATCAGCCAGGCCATCCAGCGGTCGGCGGCCGAACACGTCGTCGAGTCGACCGTATCGGTCGTGGACCTGCCGAGCGAGGACATGAAAGGCCGGATCATCGGCCGTGAGGGCCGCAACATCCGGGCCTTGGAGATGGCCACCGGGGTCGACATCATCGTCGACGATACTCCCGAGGCCGTCATTCTCTCGAGCTTTGATCCCATCCGCCGCGAGACGGCCCGCCTGGCCATCCAGAAGCTCGTCGTCGACGGCCGGATCCATCCGGCCCGGATCGAGGAAATCGTCGAGAACGTCCGGGCCGACCTCGAAGAGAAGATCCGGCAGGAAGGAGAGTCCGCGGCCTACGAGCTTCGCGTCCAGAACCTCCACCCCGAGCTGATCAAGCTCCTCGGACGGCTCCGCTACCGGACGAGCTACGGCCAGAACGTCCTCCAGCATTCGAAAGAGGTGGCCTTCCTGTCCGCCGCCATGGCGACCGAGCTCGGGCTCAATACCAACGTCGCCCTGCGAGCGGGCCTCCTCCACGACATCGGGAAGGCCGTCGACCGGGAGGTCGAGGGCACACACACCGAGCTGAGCGTCGAGCTCTGCCGCAAATACGGCGAGGCCGAGCCCGTAGTCATGGCCATTGCCAGCCACCATCGCGACGTCGACTTCCCTTCGATCGAAGCGGTTCTCGTCCAGTCGGCCGATACGCTCTCGGCCGCGCGGCCGGGGGCGCGGCGCGAGCTTCTCGAGACGTACATCAAGCGCCTGGAGAAGCTCGAAGGGCTGGCCAAAGGGTTCGAGGGCGTCGGCAAGGCATTTGCCCTCCAGGCCGGCCGCGAGATCCGGATCATGGTCGAATCCCACAAGATTTCCGACGACAAGGCGGCCCTGATCGCCAAGGAAATCGCGGCGAAGATTAAAAGCGAGCTCGACTATCCCGGGCAGATCAAGGTCACGGTCATCCGGGAAATGAGGGCCGTGGAATATGCCCGCTAAGGCGGTCCTCGGCGTTCTCTTCATCGGCGACATTATCGGCCGGCCGGGCCGGAACGCGGTCAAGCGTTTCCTCCCGGGCCTGCGGGCTAAGTACGCCCCGGCCTTCGTCGTGGCCAACGGCGAGAACGCGGCCGGCGGGGTCGGCATCACCGAGGATATCGGCCGGGACCTGTTCGGCCTGGTCGACGTCCTGACCTCGGGCAATCACATCTGGGACAAGAAAGAGGCTCTGGGCTACCTCGAACGGCAGCCCCGCCTCGTCCGGCCGGCGAACTATCCACCCATGAATCCGGGCCGGGGCGCCTATGTCGCGACGGACGCCGAGGGACGCAAGCTCGCCGTCCTCAACCTCCAGGGCCGGGTGTTCATGGATGCGCTCGATTGTCCGTTTCGGACGGCCGACGAGTATGTGGCCCGGCTCCGGGCCGAAACGCCGGCCGTGCTGGTCGACCTCCATGCCGAGGCGACCTCGGAGAAGCAGGCCCTGGGCTGGCACCTGGACGGCCGGGTGTCGGCGGTCGTTGGGACGCATACCCACGTTCCGACGGCCGACGAGCGCATCCTGCCGGGCGGCACGGCCTACATCACCGACGTCGGCATGGCCGGCGCCCGGGACTCGGTCATCGGGATCCAGCGCGAGCAGGCCATCCAGAAGTTCCTGACCGGCCGCCCGCACCGCTTCGAGCCGGCCAAGGGAGGCTTGTTCCTTTCGGCGGTCTTCATCGCCATCGATCCGGAATCCGGACGGGCGCTGTCCATCGCCCGGGAGGTCCTGACCCAGGCGGATGATGGGGGCGGGGAAGAGCCGTGAAGCCCGAGAGCCTCGTCAAGCCCGACCGGACGTACACCGTCAGCGACGTGACCCAACTCGTCAAGCTCATGCTCGAGGCGGGCTTCCCCCAGATTTGGGTTACGGGCGAGATTTCGAATTTCCACAAGCACGCCTCGGGCCACATGTATTTCTCCCTGAAGGATGAGAAGTGCCAGCTCCGGGCGGTGATGTGGCGGAGCGACGCTGCGCGCGTCAAGTTCGCCCTCAAAGACGGTCTGCAACTCGTCTGCCGGGGACGCATCTCAGTCTACGAGGCCCGGGGCGAATACCAGCTCATCGTCGATTCGATCGAGCCCAAGGGGAAGGGCGCGCTCCAGCTCGCTTTCGAACAGCTCAAGGAGAAGCTCCGGGCCGAGGGCCTGTTCGATACGGCCCGAAAGAGGAAGCTCCCCCTCCTGCCGAAGAGGATCGGGATCGTCACTTCGCCGAAGGGGGCCGCCCTCGTCGACATCCTGAGGACGCTCGAAAGGCGGTTCGCCAAGCTCGAGATCCTGATCTACCCGGCCCAGGTCCAGGGCGAGGGTGCGGCGGCCCAGATCGCCGAGGGCCTCGATTACCTCGGGACGATCGCCGGCCTTGACGCGATCATCGTCGGCCGGGGCGGCGGGTCGATCGAGGACCTGTGGGCGTTCAACGAGGAGGCGGTCGCGCGGGCGATCGCCCGGTCGCCGGTCCCGGTCATCTCGGCGGTCGGCCACGAGGTCGATTTCACCATCGCCGACTTCGTGGCCGACATCCGGGCTTCGACTCCGACGGCCGCGGCCGAGATGGTCGTCGAAACGGAGGCCGCGTTCGCCGAGCGCATCGCCAACCTCGACCGCCGGGCGCATCAAAGCGTGAAGTTCGCGATCGAAGAACGCAAAAGCGAGGTCGTGACGCTCGCCCAGCACCGCATCTTCCAGAACTTCAAAGTACGGCTCCTGAACCTCGCCCAGGACATCGACGGCCTGGAGGCGCGGGCCTGGGAGGTCGTGCGCGGCGAGCAGCGGAAGATGGCTGAGACCCGGGCCCGGGCGCGCCTCGCGGAGGAGCGGATCATGACCGGCTTCCGGACCGTCCTGCGGAACAAGCAATCCGCCTGGGAAACACAGGCCGCGGCGCTCCATGGCCATAGCCCGCTCGACACGTTGAAGAAGGGCTACGCTCTCTGCTGGTCGGGAGACGGCCGGCGGGCTGTGACCGGGATCGGCGGCGTCCACGAAGCGGACGAAATGCGGGTCTCGTTTTACCGGGGCGAGTTCCGCTGCCGGGTCGAAGCGGTGGACCGGGAGAAAGCGGTCGAATCGCACATCGTGAAAAACGGATCGGGGCCGGAGGACGGCGTTTCCTGAGCGCCGAATGTCCCGCCCCGCGGAGGCAGCCATGAAAGACAAGGACCTGAGTTTCGAAAAAGCGCTGGCCGACCTGGAGCAGACGGTCGACGCGCTCGAGAAGGGCGGGCTCAGCCTGAACGATTCGCTCGGACTCTTCGAAAAGGGCGTCAAGCTCGCCCGGTTCCTCCGCGAGGAGCTCGACAAGGCCGAGAAGAAGGTCGAGATTCTGCTCAAGGACGAAAAGGGCGGCGTCCGTCGCGAGCCTTTCGGTCTTCAAGATGAAGGGGACGAGGACGGCGCGGCCAAGAGTGAAAGCGGCGCTGAAGAGGCGGGAGATGAGGCGGGGGAAGCGCCGGTCCGGAAGCCGGCCCCTCGCTCCGCGAAGAAGAAACCCGAGAACGACGACGTCCTCCCGTTTTAAAGGGGTCAGGTCTTAACATTTGACGAATTTGACTCGGCCTGACCCCGAGGTGCCAGGTCTCGCCAAAAACGTTAAAAGTTAAGACCTGACCCCGAGGGAGAACGGAGATGGGAATCGAACGGACCTCGGCCCGGCGGGTGAAGGCGGTGGAGCGCGAGCTCGATCGCATCCTTGCCCGCCGCGACACACTTCTCTACCAGGCCATGCGCTATACTGTCCTTGGCGGCGGGAAGCGCTTCCGGCCGGTGTTTTGCCTCTTGACCGCGGCCGCGCTCGCCGCGGGGGGGATCAAATCAACCGAGCTCCGCGGCCTGGCCCGTCAATTGATGGAGAGGTGAAGGGTGTCATCCCGAAGCCAGGCGAGGGATCTCCTCTGATGGGACCCGAGAGACTTCCGTTTAAGAAGAGGGGGTCCCTCACTTCGTTCGGGATGACGACATGTTTGTTGTATAATCAATACTTAAGACTGTAACCGCCATGGACAAGCTGCTAGACAAGATTTCAGGTCCGAATGACCTGAAGAAGCTCACGCCCGAGGAGCTGGTCCGACTCGCGGCCGAGCTCCGGAGCTATATCATCGAGGTCGTGTCCCAGAACGGCGGTCATCTTGCCTCCAATCTGGGCGTCGTCGAGCTGACGATCGCCCTCCATTCCGTCTTCGATTCGCCCCGGGACAAGATCATCTGGGACGTCGGCCACCAGGCCTACACCCACAAGATCCTCACCGGGCGTCGGGACGCGTTTCGCGACCTGCGCCGCCAGGGCGGCCTCCTCGGGTTCCCGAGCCGCGAGGAGAGCCCCCACGACATCTACAACACCGGCCACGCTTCGACCGCCCTCTCCGCCGCCCTCGGTCTGGCGGTCGCCCGCGACAAGCGGAAGGAGACCTACAAGGTCATCGCCGTGGTCGGCGACGGGGGCCTGACCGGCGGCGTCGCCTGGGAGGCCCTGAACCAGATCGGCCACCTCCGCGAGAAGCTCATCATCGTCCTCAATTACAACGAGATGTCGATCTCGCCGAGCGTCGGGGCCATGTCGAAATACCTCTCCTACCTTGCCACCGGACAGCACTACCTCCGGATGAAGGACTACGCCAAGACGTTCCTCAAGTCCATCCCGGGCCTGGGCTGGCCGATGATCAAGGCCGGTCGGGCGGTCGAGGACCTCTTCAAAAAGACGTTTTTCCCGGGCCTCCTCTTCGAGGAGCTCGGCCTCCGCTACATCGGCCCCGTCCAGGGCCACAGCCTGCCGTCGCTCATCGAGGTGTTCGAGGACGCGAAGAAATACCAGGACGGTCCGGTGCTCATCCACTGCGTCACCCGCAAGGGCCAGGGATACCACCCCGCCCAGGAAAACCCGGCCCATTTCCACGGGGCTTCGCCGTTCGTCATCGAAACCGGCGAGCCCTCGGCCGCCGGGGGCCGGACCTCGTACTCGGAGAGCTTCGGCGAAGCCATGGTGAAGATCGCCGAGCGCGACCCCCGGGTGATCGCCATCACGGCGGCCATGCTCGAGGGGACGGGCCTGTCCGGCTTCGGGGAAAAATTCCCGGAGCGGATGTTCGACGTCGGCATCGCCGAGCAGCACGCCGTGAATTTCGCCGCCGGGCTGGCCCTGAGCGGCTACAAGCCGGTGTGCGCCATCTATTCCACGTTCCTCCAGCGGGCCTACGACCAGATCTACCACGACGTCTGCCTCCAGGACCTGCCCGTGGTCTTCGCCCTCGACCGGGCCGGGGTCGTGCCCGATGACGGGCCCACCCACCAGGGCCTCAACGACATCGCCTACCTGCGTCATATGCCGAACATCATCCTCATGGCCCCGCGCGACGAGAACCAGCTCCGGAACATGCTCCACGCCGCGCTCGGCTGCGGCCATCCCGTCGCCCTCCGCTTCCCCAAGGGCGAAGCGGTCGGCGTGCCGCTCGACCCGGATTTCCGCGACGTTCCGCTCGGAGTGAGCGAAACGCTCAAGGACGGGCGGGACCTCCTCTTCGCCTATGGGAGCCTGGTCTATCCCGCCCTCGAAGCGGCGAAAAAGCTCGAGGCCGAGGGGATCAGCCTGGCGGTCGTCGACGCGAAGTTCGCCAAGCCCCTCGATGAGGCGGCGATCCTGAAATATGCGGGGGCGGGGCGGACGATCGTCACCGCGGAGGAAGCGGTGGTGGTCGGCGGGTTCGGGAGCGCGGTGCGCGAGCTCCTCGACCGGAACAGGCGCTTTGAGGTGAGGTTCCTGAGCCTCGGCCTGCCGGTCGAGGCCTACCCGATGGGCAAAACCTCCCAGATCAAAAAGGCGCTCCGGCTCGATGCGGACGGTCTGGCCGCGCAAATCCGCGAGTTTTTTAGTTTGGGGTCAGGTCTTAACATTTGACAAATTTGACCTGGCCTGACCCCTGAGTGCCAGGTCTCGCCAAAAATGTTAAAAGTTAAGACCTGACCCCAACCTGATTATTCCCCCCAGGAAAGCTTTTCCCGCAACAGCTCGAAGTAGCTCCGCCGCGGGGACGAGACCAGCTCCAGCGAGACGTCCGCCTTCCGGATCTCGATCACGTCGTTCGTCGCCATCGAGGAGCCGCGCTGGCCGTCGAGGGTCAGATAGACCTCTTCGCCCGACGTCACGAGTTGGACCCGCACCTTTGAGGGCGCCGAGACGACGATCGGCCGGAACGTAAGAGTATGGGGACAGATAGGCGTCAGGAGAAAGGCCGGGATGGCCGGCTGGAGGATCGGCCCTCCCGCCGAGAGGGAGTAGGCCGTCGATCCGGTGGGCGTCGCCACGATCAGACCGTCGGATCGGATCGTCGCGACTTCGCGGTCGTCGATCCAGATCCGGAGATGGATCATCCGGGCCAAGGCGCCTTTGTTGATGACGAGATCGTTCAGGCAGAGACCGGGTTCGGACTGTCCGTTGAACCGGGCCTCGATGATCATCCGGGGATTGACGAGGCCCGCCCAGCCTTCGAACAGGGCCTCGAGCGTCAAGGCCATCTCCTGGAGCGGCACTTCCGTCAAGAAACCGAGACTGCCCAGGTTGACGCCCATGACCGGCACGCCCCGGCGGGCGGCGATATGGGCGATGCTGAGGAGGGTCCCGTCCCCGCCGAGGACGACGACGAGGTCGCAAAGCCCCGGGATCTTATCGCGAGGGACGCCTTGCCCCGTCCGGCCGAGCCTGGCCGCGGCGGCTTCCTCGAGGAGGCAGGCGACGTTCCGGGAGGCGAGGAAGGATTCGAGGTCAGCCAGGGCGCCCTCGATGCGGGGCGCATGGGGCTTGACGACGACGCCGACGGTCTTGATCGTTTTCATGCCGGTCGACCTCCTCGGGCTATAACAGTCTCGGCGGTATTGTAGCCGTGGCGGGATGCGGATGCAAATGGCCGTTCGCATCCGGCATTGTGGAGAGGCGCGCCTTCGCGCGACGACGAAGCAATCTCCTCCAATTAGATCACCAAGGGTGACACAGTACTGTGTCACCCTTGGGATTCCGCCCGTCCCCCCGCGCCCGAGTTGACTTTTCCCCCTCTCAAATCTATCATGAACGTTCATCACAGGCCGATCCGTCAAAAAAACGAGAGGAGATCGAAATGTCCGATGCCATCGTCACCATCACCGACGCGAACTTCGATAACGAAGTTCTTAAATCCGCCCTGCCCGCGATCGTGGATTTCTGGGCCGTATGGTGCGGCCCCTGCAAAATGATCGCCCCGATCGTGGACCAGATCGCGATCGAATACAAGGACAAGCTCAAGGTCGGCAAGATCGACGTAGATTCGAACCGGGCCGTTCCGGCAAAATACGGTGTCCGGGGTATCCCCACGATCCTGCTGTTCAAGGACGGCCAGTTGAAGGAGACGATCGTCGGGGCGCTGCCCAAGGACAAGATCGTGGCGATGATCAGCAAGCATTTATGATACCCGCGATGGAAGCCTGCGACGTCGTCATCGTCGGCGCGGGGCCGGCCGGCCTCTCCGCCGCGCTCTACACCGGCCGGGCGCGGCTGAGTACGATCGTCCTCGAGAAATCGATCCCCGGCGGTCAGATCCTCGTCACCGATTGGATCGAGAACTACCCCGGCTTCCCCGACGGCGTGGCGCCCTTCGAATTGATGGACAAGTTCCGGGCCCAGGCGGAGGCCTTCGGGGCCCGGATCATCACCGACGATGCCCGGACGATCGTCCCGGACGGCGACGCCTGGATCGTCAAGGGCGGGAATGGGGATTACCGGGGACGGGCGGTCATCGTCGCCACGGGCGCGGCCTACCGGCGGCTCGGCCTGCCGAACGAGGCGCGGCTCGTCGGCCGGGGCGTGTCCTATTGCGCCACCTGCGACGGCCCGTTCTTCCGTGACAGCGAAATCGCCGTCGTGGGCGGAGGCGACCAAGCCCTGATGGAAGCCATCTTCCTGACAAAATTCGCGAAAAAGGTAGGCCTCATCCATCGCCGCGACCAGTTCCGGGGGACCAAGATCCTCCAGGAGCGGGTGTTCGCCAACCCGAAGATCGAGATCCACTGGGACTCGGTCATCGATGAGCTCCGGGGCGGCGAAAACCTCGAGGACGTCGTGCTGCGGAACGTCAAGGACGGGACGAAAACCGCCCTCAAGATCGAAGGCCTGTTCGTCTCGATCGGCATGGACCCCCTGAATGAGGCGGTCAAAGGGCTCGTCGAGCTCAACGACTGGGGCGAGATCGTGGTGAAGCCCGACATGGCCACGTCCCAGACAGGGATCTTCGCGGCCGGCGACGTTATCGATTCCACCCCTCATCAGGTTGCGACGGCGGTGGGGACGGGCGTCCATGCGGCGATCAGCGTGGACGATTACCTCTCCCGGAAATAACCCCAGATATGGGTCAGGTCTTAACACTTAACAAATCAAATCATTTGTTAAGTGTTAAGACCTGACCCCTCTCCCTTCCGCTCCAGCACTTCCACCCGCGCCCGAAGCTTCTTCACGTCCTTGATCAGGTCGTAGAGCTGCGGAGCGCAGGCCCAGAATTTACGCCAGATGCGCACGTCGAGGTGCGGGCTCCCGGAGACGAACGACCCCGACGGGATGTTGTTCGTCACGCCCGTCTTGGCGGCGATGATGACGTTCTCTCCGATCTCGATATGGTCGGGGACGCCGACCTGGCCGCTCAGGATCGAGTTCCGCCCCACCTTGGAGCTGCCCGCGACTCCGGCCTGGGCCACCAGGAGGACGTTCTCCCCGATCTCGACGTTATGGGCGACCGTGACCAGGTTGTCGATCTTCGTTCCCCGGCGGATCACCGTCTCGCCGAGCGCAGCCCGATCCACGGCCGAATTCGCTCCGATCTCGACGTCGTCCTCGATGACGACCGTCCCGATCTGGGGGATCTTCACGTAACGGCCGTCGTCGCCCTTGATGTAGCCATAGCCGTCTCCGCCGATCACGACGCCGTTGTGGAGAATGACCCGGTCGCCGAGCTTCACCCCTTCGCGCAGGGAAACGTGGGAATGGAGGATGCAGTCCGCGCCGATCTTGGCCCGGGGATAAATTGATACGAGCGGATGGACGACCGTCCCGTCTCCGATGTCCGCTCCCTCGCCGACGACGCTGCCCGCGCCGACCGAGACATTCCGGCCGAGGCGGGCCGTAGGCGCGATCGAGGCCGTCGGGTGGACGCCGGGCGAAGGCCGGACGGCGGGATGGAAGATTTCTGTCGCCCGGACGAAGGCGAGTTGCGGGTTCGCGGCGCGAAGGACGGGGAGCCGTTCGAAGGCCTCCCCGGGCGCGAGGATGGCCGCCGCCGCCGCCGTCG
>Ga0315286_10004686_pt1 | contig 13123 bp, 13 predicted proteins | sample YL17G10_0_MG_FD_205038 | JGI IMG/M metagenome (GOLD analysis project Ga0315286, IMG submission 205038) | Sediment microbial communities from Yellowstone Lake, YNP, Wyoming, USA - YL17G10_0 | ecosystem: Environmental > Aquatic > Freshwater > Lake > Sediment | place: USA: Wyoming | collected... | reverse complement strand
CAAATTGGTGCTCGCCGACTTCTCGCTCAGCGGTTTCCGGTTGCTGGACGAAATCCACCACGCCGAAGGCAGACGCCATCCGCATCCGCCCAGCGGTTTCACGCACTGGCAGGCCCGCCTGCAACGCGCGGGCTTCAACGTGCGCTGCTTCTCGGCATTCCACCAGCAAGTTCTCCTGGCCAAACGCCCTCATCTTCTGGTCCCTGCGTTGAAGGGGGATCGGCATTGGGGCGGAGACCAAGCAGTTCAGACTCGAGGACAAGGAAACCGGTCTGTTCACTGCGCAGGCTCACCTCGCCACAATCACCAACGCCGATTTTGCCGGCCAGGCCATGCGTAACCTTTCCACTACTGGTGGCTTCGTACGTAAAAACAACAATGGAAAAAGTGCCTATGAAAACAGTGCTTGAAATCCCGGGCGCCGAATTTGAACGCGAAATAAGGTCGGCGGCGGAGCCTGTGCTGGTGCTCTTCTACACTTCCTGGTGTGGTCAATGCCAAATCCTCGCCCCATCATTGGCCAGGCTCGCCAGCGAACTTGACGACGAACTGAAGGTTGCCAAGGTCAATCTGGACCATAGCCCGAAACTGGCGGGGCGTTACAGCATCACCAAGGTTCCAACAATGATCCTGTTCGACAACGGTCTGCCGATCGAGTGCGTCGAGGGAGTGCCGTCGTTCCAGGAGTTCAAGGCGCGGCTGCAGGGTGTACTGGCCGACTATGCGACCTCACCCGGAATATGAAGCCTGGACTGGCAAGCGATCCTGGAGACGCTTCCCTGCGGCGTGGCGGTGACGGCAAACGGCCTAGTCCTGACCTGCGCTTTGGGCCGTGATTGGATGAATGCCCTATGAAAACCATCGGCCTTGTGGGCGGCATGAGCTGGGAATCCACCGTCTCGTATTACCGCCTCATCAACGAAGGGGTGAAAGAGAAACTGGGCGGCCTGCATTCAGCCCGATGCGTCCTCTACTCGGTGGACTTTGCCGAAGTCGAGGGGCTCCAGCGTGCGGGGCACTGGGCGGAGGCAACTCAGTGCATGGTCGCGGCGGCCCGGAGCGTGGAAACGGCGGGTGCCGACTTCGTGCTGCTCTGCACCAACACCATGCACAAGGTGGCCGACGCCATGCAAGCGGGCCTCCGCATCCCGCTGTTGCACATCGCCGACGCCACGGGCGAGCAGGTGAGGCGAGCCGGTATCCGGCGGGTCGGTCTGCTGGGCACGCGCTTCACGATGGAGGAGGACTTCTACCACGGTCGCCTGGTGCGGCAGTTTGGGTTGGAGGTGGTTGTTCCTGATGCCCCGGAGCGGGAGATGGTGCATCGCGTCATCTACGACGAGTTGTGCCTGGGATGTCTCCGGGCAGAATCGAAAGTCCACCTCCGTGGTGTCATGGATCAATTGGCGCAGCGGGGTGCGGAAGGCATCATCCTCGGATGCACGGAACTTGGCTTGCTGATCGGTGACGGAGACGGTCCCGTGACGTTGTTCGACACAACCCGGATTCACGCACAGGCGGCTGTCGAGCATGCGCTGGGATGATTGCCTGTAAACCGTGTCTTTCATCCGCCGGCAAGCAGTCAGCCGGCAAAATGCTTTGCTTGAGATAACGACCGACAGAGTGCGCAGGGTGCGGCCACTGAGGCGCGTGGTGAACCGCTGGCTGGCCGGCAGCGGGGAGATCCGCGCCAACGAACGGCGATCGGTGCTGACCGCCGGCCTGTTGCTTTTCATCCTGCTGACCGGGCTCATGATGCTGCAGCCCGTGCGCGAGGCGCTGGGATTGACGCGGGGAATAGAAAACGTTCGGCGGCTGTTTCTCGTCACGGTGGCGTCCACGCTGCTGCTGGCGCCTCTATTTGGCTGGCTCGTCGGGCGAGTGCCGCGGCGCATACTGCTGGCCGTTTCCTTCCGCCTTTGCGCCGTGATCCTGCTGGGATTCTTTGTCGGGCTCACGCGGCCGCCGGAGCACATTCGGAGTCTGGTTGCCGCCGGCTACTATGTCTTTCACTCCGTGTTTAACCTTTTGGTGATTTCGTTGTTCTGGGCTTTCATGGCCGACCATTTCAGTTTCGCGGAAAGCAAAAGGCTGTTTCCCACGATCGCGCTGGGCGGCAGCCTCGGAGCGATCCTGGGTTCACTGATTTCGTGGCAACTGGTCCACCACCTCGGTGTCCACTCGCTCTTTCTTCTGGCCGCGCTCCTGCTTGAACTTTCCGTGTGGGCCGCAGGGCGCTTCGTGCGAACTCGAACCCCCTCCCAGGCGTCCCGGAGCGATCTACGCCCCATTGGCGGACCTTCCCTGGCTGGGATCACGGCGGTCGTACGGTCTTCCTACCTCCGCGGCGTTGGCCTTTTTGTGGTTCTGTTGGGCCTGGTCTCGACCTTTCTCTATTTTTCCGGCCTTCGCGTGGTGGCGGCCAACAGTCACTCGCCGGTGCAACAAACGGCCTTGTTTGCCCACATCAATCTCTGGATGCAATTGGCCACGTTGGCGGCGCAAGCGTTTCTGGCCAGCCGGATCATGCGGGTGGCTGGCGTGGGATGCGCTCTGGCGGTTCTGCCCGTTCTGGCGGTTTCCGGGTTTGCGGTGCTCGCCGTGGCGCCGACACTCGCCGCGTTCACGGTGGTCAACGCCCTGTTCCGGGCCGCGCAACAAGGGATTGCTGGACCGGCCCAGGAAACCCTGTTCACGGTTCTGGATCGCCAGGACAAGTACAAGGCCAAGTCATTTCTCGACACGTTCGGCGTCCGGGCCGGAGATGCCAGCGGTGCTTTCCTGGATCGGGTTTTGGCGGTGCTTGGCCCAAGTCCGCTTCCGCTCAACATGGCCGTATTGGGGTTGGCGGCCATTTGGCTGACCGTCTGCGGTTTTCTCGCTCGCGCCCAGATCCGGATCGAGAAGCATTCAAACGGGGAACACCGGGCCGTTGAGGCGCCAAGATGACGGTGGGCCAGCCGGCCAGTGCGTTTCCGCAACGGATTCGGGAATCATGCTGATTCCCAGGGAAAGACCCTCTGGGAAACAATGTCGGGATCCCTTGCGATCGATAGGCGCGTCGCGCAGGCCGTCGCATTTTGCAACGCTTGGCCTCGCGCATTGTTGCAGCCTGCTCGGGTTCCGGCGCTGGTGGAAGACGCAATCCTGCCAAAAAGACGCATCCGCTGGCCATTTGCCGGTTGGTCCTGTTTGGCTGACGGCTGGCACAGTCCGTGCATGGGGTGTACAGAACCGTTATGCGTTGGCTGGTCGTTTCCGACCAAAGCCAGCGTTTCTGACACAACTCATTAATGCCATGAACAAAGACAACTTGGTACGCGGACTGAACGAAGACCTGGCAGCCGAACTCGGCACTGTCATCCGCTATGAAGCTTGAAGAAATGGCGGCGGACGAAGCGGGGCATGGCCGCGAGTTGCGCCGCCGGCTGAAAGGACTCTGAGGGGATGATTACCGGAAACAGACCCCTCGCCGGGCAGCGCATCGGCCTGTTCGGACGGGGCGGCAGCGGCAAGAGCACCTGCACCGTCCTGCTGGCCAAGGCCCTGGCCCGGGCCGGTTACGCCGTTTGCGTGGTGGACGCCGACTCCACCAACGAAGGGCTGCCGCAGGCCCTGGGTGCGGACAAAACACCCAACTCACTACTGGACTGGTTCGGAGGGACGGTGTTCAGCGGCGGTCCGGTGACTTGTCCGGTGGATGACCCGGTGCCGATCACCGGCGCTCGCGTTCGGGCAGGCGAACTGCCGCCTCGGTTTGTTGGCCGAACCCCCGAAGGCATCCGCGTGTTCCTCGCCGGCAAGATCGGGCCGCTGGGACCCGGCGCGGGCTGTGACGGTCCAATGACCAAGATTGCTCGCGATTTCGCCTTCGCGCCTGACGGTGAGGCTTCGGTGACGCTGGTGGACTTCAAGGCGGGCGTCGAAGACGCCTCGCGCGGCGTGATCACCAGCCTGGACTGGGTGATTGTGGTAATGGATCCCAGCTACGCGGCCGTGCGCGCCGCCGCGACCATGAAGACGCTGCTGGATCAGATGCACGCTGGCTTTCTCCCCGCCACGCGGCATCTCGCGTCGCCGGAACGGGTCGAGTTGACCCGGCGCGCTTATCGGGAAGCGCGCACGAAGGGCGCCCTGTACGTGCTCAACAAAGTGCCGGACCCAGACACCGAGCATTTCCTGTGGCAACGCCTGCTGGAGGTGGAGATCAACGCGGTTGCCTCCATCCGTGAAGATCCCAACCTCCGGCAAGCGTGGTTGGAAGGCGGTTGTCTGCACAGTGCTGGCGCGGAGGCAGAGGCGGCCAAAATCGTCCGAGCCCTCGAGCAGAAGCGCGGTGGCTTCCCGGATCAGCATCCAGGCCGGCCGGCCGAGAACCCCACGGTTCATTGATCGTCAAACCCATCCCATATCTCAGCTCACCCCACCACTATGAATACTCCTCTCGTCGTCCGCACTGCGGGCTTGATCCTCCTCCTAACGTTGGGATTCAACGGCCGGGTCAGTCAGCTTCATGCCCAGGCCGGCGCAAAACCGCCGCCACTTGCACCGGCTGTGATCCAGAAGATTGAGGCCGCCGTTCCGCCCACCGCCAGCGTCCAGTCTCGGCAGGCCCGACGTGTTCTGGTCTTCTGGCGTTGCGAAGGATTCTTCCACGGGGAAGGCATCGCCGGCGGCAACCACGCCCTCGCCGCCATGGGCCGCAAGACCGGCGCCTACACGGCCGACTTCAGCGACGAGTACAGCGTTTTCGAGCCGGCGAACCTGGCGAAGTACGATGCCCTCGTCCTCAACAACACCACCCAGTTGAAATTGCCGGACGCCGGCAAGAAGCAGGCGTTGCTCGCTTTCGTCCGAAACGGCAAGGGCATCATCGGAATCCATGCCGCCACGGACTCCTTCTATGACTGGCCGGAAGCGGCGGCGATGCTCGGCGGCCTGTTCGACGGGCATCCCTGGGGCGCCGGCGGCACCTGGGCCTTCAAGCTCGACGAACCGGCCCATCGGCTCAACCGGGCTTGGGGTGCCAAGGGCTTCAAACTCCAGGACGAGATCTACCAGTTCAAGGCGCCCTACACGCGTGCCGACCGTCGCGTGCTGGTGAGTCTGGACCTGTCCGACTCGGCCACCGGCGGCGTGAAGGATGGCGTCAAGCGTACCGACCAGGACTTCGCCGTCGCCTGGATCAAGAAGCACGGCCAGGGACGGGTCTTTTATTGCAGTCTCGGACATGCCGCGAACGTCTTCCAAGATCCTCGCGTCCTGCGGTTCTACCTGGACGGGATTCAGTTCGCGCTGGGCGATCTCGCGGTGGATGCGGGTCCGCGATAGGCCTAGCGTCGGTGAGAAGTCGAAACCATCGGAAAGGACTTTGAAACGCACAGACCAAGAGAGGCTCCCAGCAACCGTTCGACCCGACGCGAACACTCGGGGGCTCTCGTTGTTCAAGGTAAATCGTTCCACCGCGAGGCGGAGTATGTTGCACGGCTTCTCCATCCTCTTCTGGTTCCGCCACGCCGCCCTTTGGCTGGCGACCTGGGCGATGGGGACTTCGATTTCGGCGGCGCCGTGTGAGAACGTTTACACGTTCCGGCGCAGCGATGCCCTCTACGGCATCGCCTGGAATCACAAGCTTTCTCTGACCATTCTCGCCGGGCGAAATGCTCTGGATAGAGACCATCCCAACGATCCCGGTCGGTGTCTCATCAGCGCAGCAAAATCCAGCCCCCAAAGACCGCCGGGACCAACGTTGCCTTCCTCCGTCCAGCGCGCCATTGAAACGGCCGATGTGAAGCCCGGCCGTTGGAAGTACATCGTCCTTCACCACAGCGGCGTGGACACCGGCACGCTCCATGGAATGGATCGCTACCATCGCGAAGTGCGCCACATGGAAAACGGACTCGCCTACCATTTCGTCATTGGCAACGGCCACGGCATGGGCGACGGCGAAATCGGCATAGGTTCGCGCTGGACCCAACAACTGGATGGCGGCCATCTCATTAGCGAACGTCAGAGCAAAGTCAGCCTCGGCATCTGTCTGGTGGGCAGTTTCGACAAGCACAAACCGACCCCCAAACAACTGCAGCGCCTGACCGCGCTCGTCCGGGCGCTCATGACGCGGTGCAGCCTCTCCCCACAGGCCGTCAAAACGCACCAGCAAATCAATGTCGTCTACACCCGCTGCCCAGGCCGCCATTTCCCTACGAAGAGCTTTCTGAAGTCACTCAGAGCATCCAACCAATAGATGCTCCCCGACCCAGCGATGAAATCCCAACGCGCACATCACGTTTTCGGCCCCGTGCCCTCCCGCCGGCTGGGGGGGTCGCTGGGTGTGGACCTGGTGCCGTTCAAAACCTGCAGCTACGATTGCATCTATTGCCAGTTGGGACGCACCACCTGCAAGACCGTCGAGCGCAAGGAATGGGTGCCGATGGATGCGGTGCTGGACGAGTTGAAGCAGAAGCTTGCCTGCCGCCCCGACTACATCACGTTGAGTGGTTCGGGCGAACCGACGTTGCACTCGCGCCTGGGTGAGATCATCGAGCACATTCAGGCCATGACCGCTGTGCCCGTCGCGGTCCTGACCAACGGCTCGTTGCTTTGGCGGAAAGAGGTGCGCGAGGAAGTCGCGCTCGCCGATGTCGTGCTGCCGTCGCTCGACGCGCCCGATCTGGAACGGTTCGACTTCATCAACCGGCCCCATCCCGAAATCACCTTCGAACGGTTGCTGGCCGGATTGGAAGCCTTTCGCCGGGAATTCTCCGGGCAGTATTGGCTGGAAGTGATGCTGCTGGGCGACTACACCGCGTTGCCCGATCAAGTTCGCCAGCTTGCCGAGTGGACCCGCCGCATTCGGCCCGACAAGGTGCAGTTGAACACGGCGGTGCGCCCGCCCGCAGAGGAGTATGCGATGGCCGTCCCGCCGGAACGCCTCGCGAAACTCGCCCGAGTGTTTGAACCGCCGGCGGAAGTGGTTGCGGAACACCGGGGGCGTCGGGCTCCCGGTGAAACGCCTTCCTCCGCGGAAGCCATCCTCGCCCTGTTGCGGCGGCGTCCCTGCACGGTGGAGGACGTGGCGCACGGCTTGGCGATGAAACCCAGCGAGGCCATCAAATCCCTGGCCGACCTGGAAGCGCGCGGCAAGGTCCTCAGCGACCGGCATGGCGCGGAGTGGTTTTACCGTGCGACGACTTCACCCGCAACTCCCGGCGTCCCGTCCGGCCGGAGCAAACCAGGTCGAAATCCGCGCCGCCAATCGTCGCCGTGAAACCGCATCTGGAATGTGGACCCTGCCTGCTGCGCCAAGCGCGGGAGGCGATCGGCTTGGTCACGATGGACGCCGACTTCCGTCAGGAGGCGTTGCGCCAGGCGCGCGAGGTGATCGCCCAACTGGACTGGAGTCTCCCGCCCCCTGCGCTGGGGCAAAGAGTGCACCGGTTCCTCCGGCATCTGACCAGCACGGCCGATCCTTACGCCTCCGTCAAGCAGAGGATGAACCGCCGGGCCGACGAATTGTATCCGACGTGGCATCGCCGGTTCCAGGAAGCCGGCCCGCCCCTGGAAGCCGCCGTCCGCCTGGCCATCGTCGGCAATCTGCTCGATGTCGGCGCCAAAACGCAGTTGAGCGACGACGCGGTGCTGGCGGCCTTTGAAGACGCGCTGACGGCGCCGCTGCGGGGTTCCGTGGACGAACTCTCCGAAGCGATTCGCCACGCCCGAACCATCCTTTATCTGGCCGACAACGCGGGGGAGATCGTGTTCGACCGTGACTTGCTCTCCCAACTGCCGCCCGGCAAGTTCACGCTGGTGGTGCGGGGCAGCCCGGTGCTCAATGACGCGACCCTCGCGGACGCCGAGTGGGCCGGCCTGGGCGCGTTTTGTGACGTCCTGCCCAACGGCTCAGACGCCCCCGGCACAATCCTGGAGGACTGTTCACCTGCATTCCGCGAACGGTTTGAGGCGGCCGATTTGATCCTCGCCAAAGGCCAGGGCAATTACGAAAGCTTGGCGGGCACGAACCAACGCGTTTTCTTCCTGCTCAAAGTCAAATGCGTGGTCCTGGCCGAGGCCCTCCATTGTCCGGTCGGCAGCCTGGTGCTCCACCATCAGCGGTTGGTCAACGCCGGTTCAATCCAGGAACCGCCCGCCCGGATTCTATGAAAACCCCCGCCATCCAAGAAGCCAGCGACGCCGTCGTGTTCCGACCGATTGGAATCATTCGCACCCGCCACCGGTTGGCGGAGCATACGCCCGTGCAGCCGATCTTTGCGCGCGGCTGTCCAGGGCGGGCGGAACTATTGCCGCCCTACCGCGAGGGACTCCGAGACCTCGAAGGATTTTCGCACGTGATCCTGCTGTATTACCTGCACGAGGCTGGGCCGCCGGAGTTGATCGTCCAGCCATTCGTGGGCGACCGGCCTTGCGGCGTGTTTGCCACACGCCATCCTCAGCGGCCCAATCCCATCGGGATGAGCCTCGTGCGGCTGGTACGGATGAAGGGGGGCATCCTGCACTTGCTGGACGTGGACATTCTGGACGGCACGCCGTTATTGGATATCAAACCGTTTATCCCCCGCTTTGACCGGGTCGAGAACGCCCGCGGCGGTTGGACCGAAGCGGTGGACGACGCTGTCGCCCGCCAGCGTGGGCAAAGAGGATTCTCACCGTGAATGCAAAGAAAGTAACCCGGCTGGTGTTTGTCTGCTCGGGTGCGGCCGACGTCGGTGAACTGACCGACCGCGCCGCGCGGAGACTTCGCGGCGACAGTCTCGCTGCCATGTCGTGTCTTGCCAGCGTGGGCGCGCGCGACGAGGACGTGATGTTCAACGTCAACCTCGCCGAGCGCGTGCTGCTGATCGACGGCTGTCCCAACGCCTGCGCTCGACGCACTCTTGAGCACGCCGTCCTCCATCGTTTCACGCACTTCGACTTGAGCGAGGTGGGTTTGCTCACTTCCGGCAGCCGTCGTGCTTGCGCAGCATGAGAGAAAACCCAACCGCCCTAGCCGCAGCGATCGATCTCCTTGTGGTGGCCGGCTGCGCGGGCGCCGTGTTGGCGGTCTGCGCGGGGGACGTCCAGGGCAAGGCCGTGCTGCGCGGCACTCCGCCGCCCGAGAAGGTGGTCGATCTATCGGGTTTCGACGAAGTCAGGCGGGCCTATCCGGAGCTTGTGGGCAGACTGAGGACCCGCCATTACAGGGTCAGCGCCGACGGCGGTTTGGCGAACGTGTTCGTCTATGTCAAGAGGGGCTTGGAAGGCAGGAGTTTTCCCATCTCGACCAACACCCCTCTGCTCGATCAGACCCAGGCCGGCTTTTACCCGTATGTCCTGGGAGTGAGGACAAACCAAACTCTCCTGATCAGAAACTCGGAACCCTACCTGGACACGGTTCATGCACTGCCCAAGGTGAACCGAGAGTTCAATATTGCTCAACCCGCCCGGGGTATGGTCTCGGCTCAGCAGTTTGAGAAGCCCGAGGTCCTCATCCGCCTCAAGTGCGAAGTTCACCCCTGGGAGTTCGCGTTCATCGGAGTGGTTGAGCATCCATTCTTCGCGGTCACGGAGGAAGACGGTCAATACCGGCTACCACGCGGCTTGCCGGCGGGGAAATACGTTCTCGAAGCCGTGCATCCGAAAGCAGGCCGTCAGACCCGAGAGGTGGAGGTGGCAGAAGGTCAGAACCAGAGCGTCAACTTCACGTTCGAAGCCCAGGCGCGGGGAGAGTCCTCCGGAGTAACCGCCGTGCCCAACCACTAGGCCAACCACTCCGGGGATTATGAAAGCAGTTTCCCACGCCGAAGAAACTCACGACCGCGCGCCTGGCGAAGCGTGCCCTTGTGGCGAGCACCATTCTCACGCCCAGGTCCAGCTCCGGCAAACCCTGCTTGGGCTCGTGCTGATCACCAATTCATTCCTGGTCGGCTGGCTCTTTCCTGACAGCGGTCCCATCGCCGCCGCGAGCGCGATGATCGGGGCGCTGATCCTCGGCGGCCCCATCGTCTGGGTTGCTTTCAGGGACCTGCGCGGCGGCGCGCTCAACACAAACGCGCTGGTCGCCCTTGCCGTTCTCGCTCTGTTTGGCTCGGGACACTACCCGGAGGCGGGTATCGTGTCGTTCTTCATGCTTTTGGGGCAGATCATCGAAGCCCGCACTGCGGAAGGCGCGTTGGCGTCCATTCATTCCCTCATCAAACTTACGCCGACCAAAGCCCGGCGGATTCGTGGCGCCCAGGAGGAGGAAGTCCCCGTCCAGGACCTGGCGGCCGGCGACCTCATCCGCGTGCGCCCCGGTGACAACGTGGCCGCCGATGGCGTGATCGTGACGGGACAGGGTTCGTTCAACGAAGCCAACGTGACCGGCGAATCGTTGCCCGTTGACAAGACCGTAGGCCACGAAGTCTTCGCGGGAACGGTCAATCTGACGGGGGTGCTCGAGATCCGCGTCACCCGTGCCGGACGGGACACCACCTTGGGTCGGGTGCGCGACCTTATCCTGGCGGCCGAAAAGACCAAGCTGCCCATCATGCGCATCATCGACCAGTACATGGGGTATTACACCCCGCTGGTCTTGTGCGTCGGAGGGCTGGTCTGGGCGTTTACCCATGACCTCAACCGCGTCGTTTCCGTGTTCATTGTCGCATGCCCGTGCGCCTTCGTGCTGGCGACGCCCACGGCGATGGTGGCGGCCCTGTCGGCAGCCGCCCGTCTGGGCGTGCTCATCAAAAACGTGGCCGACCTCGAACTGGCGGCCAGAGTCAACGCCTTCGTGTTCGACAAGACCGGCACGCTCACGACCGGTCAACTCGCGGTGAGCCGCCTGGCGCCGCTGGCTCCCACCACGCCGGCCGAATTGCTGGAGGTTGCGGCGTCGGCGGAACAGTTCAGCAACCATCCCACGGCCAAGGCGCTGGCTCGGCTGGCCGAACAAGCGGGGGTTCCGCTGCGGAAACCGGCGGCGTTCTCCGAAACGGCCGGGCGGGGTGTCCAAGCGAGTCTGAACGGCGACCACATGGTGGTGGGGCGTGCCCAATGGCTGCTCGACAACGGCGTCGCCGCAGGGTTTGGCGCCTCGGTGGATCTGCAGGAGGCGGAAGGCTGGAGCCTCCTGTTTGTCGCCCGGAACGGACAGTGCATCGGCTGGGCGGGCTTGCAGGACCAAACACGCAACGAAGCCAAAGACTCCTTGGCAGCCCTTAAAGGCATGGGTGTGCGCCGCATCGCGATGGTCAGCGGCGACCGTCAACCCGTCGCCAACCGCGTGGGCCGCGAGGTCGGTTGTGAAGAAGTGGTGGGCGATTGCCTGCCGCAACACAAAGTGGATTTCGTGCGGAACGTCCGTGCCCGATCCTACCGCGTCGCGGTGGTGGGCGATGGCGTGAATGATGCCCCGGCGCTGGCGGCGGGCGACCTCGGGATTGCAATGGGCGCGGCGGGCAGCGAGGTAGCCATCCACAGCGCGACCATCGCGCTCATGAACAACGACCTGCGTCGGCTTCCCTTCCTGGTGGAGCTGTCGCGAGCCACGCGCCGGGTCATCAACCAGAACTTCCTGATCGGGCTCGGCTTTGTCGTGGGCGGCATGGCCCTGGGTTCCCTGAACCTCATCACCCCCATAGTGGCCGCCGTTTTTCATGTCTCCGGCTCGCTCCTGGTGGTGTTCAACAGCTTCCGGCTGCTCCGGCAGGGCGAGGAACTGGAGCCGCATGCCGCCCACTCCGTCCAGGCCGTCACGCCCGCACCGCCGGGGAGTTGCCCGATGCACGGCGACGCCCATCCCGCCTCGACCTGACCCCGGATTTGTTGCCATGAACCCCTTTTCCGCCTCTCCCACCGTCCTGCTGGCCGCTTACTGCCTCCTGGCTTTGCTGGCCGCCCTGGCGGGCGGCGCGCTGCCCAGCCTGGTCCGACTGACTCACCCGCGCCTGCAGTTGGCCGTGAGCCTGGTCGCCGGCTTGATGCTCGGCTTGTCGCTGCTGTGCCTCCTGCCGCATGCCAGTCACGAACTCGGCTCCGTCCACGAAGGCGCGGCGTGGTTGGTGGGCGGGTTCCTTGTGATGTTTTTCTTCCAGCGCTTCCTGCCCTTTCACCACCACGACGTCGCCGAAGGCAGCCCACCGGAACCTTGCGGGCACACGCACGCGCTGGCGGAACGGTCCGCGCGCAGTCTGAGCTGGATGGGCCTTGCGCTGGGCTTGTCGCTCCATTCGGTGTTCGACGGTCTGGCGATGGCGGCCGCCGTGGCCTCGGGCGGGCAGGGATACGGGGGGGCGCTCGGTCTGGGCACGGCCTTGGCCGTCATATTGCACAAGCCGTTTGGCGCGCTGGCCATCACCACCTTGATGGCCGCCAGCGGCGCGGCTCGTTCCTCAAGGCATCTGGTCAACCTGGCGTTCGCCCTGGTGACCCCGCTGGGGGCGCTGCTGTTCTACCTGGGAGCCGGGCCCTGGGCGCACACGCATCCGGCCTGGCTGGGATGCGCGCTGACATTTTGTGCGGGCACGTTTCTGTGCATCGCGTGCGCCGACCTGCTGCCGGAGCTGCAATTCCACACGCACGACCGTTTCAAGCTGTCGTTGGCGCTGCTGACGGGCCTGGCGATCGCGGTGGGCATCGGGCAATTCGGCCATGCGGATCACTCGGGCGCTCACCCTGCGGAAGAGTCTGCGGTTGTCCCACAGACCGTGCAGCCATGAGCTTGGCCTTCCTGACCCGACCGGCGCGGTGGCACGTCGCCTGGATCGGTCTGCTGGCTTGGCCTCGGCCCGATGAAAAACATGCAAGCAGGGGTCAGTCCCGACAATTGACAGCGCAGCGTGGCTCCGTCACTCTACCTCCGATGGCGCGGAAGCTCAGAGTCGAGTATCCGGGCGCGATTTACCACGTGTTGAATCGCGGGGACCGGCGCGAACCGATCTTCCAGGATGAGGAGGATCGCCAGAGGTTCCTGGCCACCTTGGGCGAGGCGTGCGCGAAGGCGGGCTGGCAGGTCCATGCCCTGTGCCTGATGCTCAACCATTTTCATCTGGTGGTCGAGACGCCGCGGGGCGATCTGGTGGTCGGGATGAAGTGGTTCCTGGGCACCTACACCTCACGGTTCAACCGGCGGCACAAGCTGTTCGGCCAC
>Ga0315286_10004685_pt1 | contig 13123 bp, 12 predicted proteins | sample YL17G10_0_MG_FD_205038 | JGI IMG/M metagenome (GOLD analysis project Ga0315286, IMG submission 205038) | Sediment microbial communities from Yellowstone Lake, YNP, Wyoming, USA - YL17G10_0 | ecosystem: Environmental > Aquatic > Freshwater > Lake > Sediment | place: USA: Wyoming | collected... | reverse complement strand
GCGCGAGTAGCTGGCGGTCACCGCGGGCAGGTAGCTGGTCCAGGCTCCGCGCAGGACCGCCTGGGCCGCCTGGAGCGCCGAACTGGCCTGCTGCACCGCCGGGCCGTCGAGCGCCAGTGCGCGCAGCATCTCGTCGTTCACGGCCAGGCCGGGCCGGTCGAGCGAGTCGTCGGCCGCCGCCGTCACGGGGTACGGCGTGCCGACCGCGCGGGTGAGTCGTGCGTCGGCCACCTCGAGCGCGGTGCTGGCCTCCCGCACCGCAAGCCGCGCCCTGTGCACCTGGATCTCGGAGCGCAGCGAATCCGAGCGCGTCACGACGCGCCGCTCGAGCCGCAGGACCGAGGTCTTGAGCTGCTGCACCGCCTGGTCGAGCTGGGCGCGGGCTGCGGCCTCGGACTCGCGCGCGGCGAGCACGCCGAAGAACTGCTCCTTCACCGCCAGCGCGGCGCTGAAACGCTGCGCCACCAGGTTCGCCGCGGCGCCCGTCGCCTGGGCGCGCGCCTGGCGCAGGTCGAAGAAGCGCCCGCCGCCGGTGAACAGGTCAATGTTGGCGCCGAGCCCGGCGCTGAGCGACCAGGGCTCGGGTGAGAGCGTCAGCACCTGCCCGTTCTGGACGATCGTCTGGCCCTGCCGGGCCGGCAACTGACGCGAGGCGCCGGCCGAGACGCTCACCAAGGGCAGGAACGCGGCGTAGGCCGCGCGCACGCCCGCGTCGCCGGTGCGCTTCTGGCCCTCTGCCTGGATGACCGCCGGGGCGTTGAGCTGGGCCAGCGCCACCGCGTCCCCGAGCGAGATGGGGCGCGGGGCGGCGTCGGCCGGAGCCAACGACGAGATCGCGGCCGCCACGAGCAACGGACCAATCCCGATCATGTTCTCCTCTCCTCCGATTGAGCGCCGCGCGAACCGGCCGCGAGCGCGGCCACGGTGACCGGCCGCGGCCCGTCATCCGACTCGACGGCGCCGTCGCGCAGCACGACGCGGCGCCGCGCGTGCGCCGCCACGCCCGCTTCGTGGGTGACGACGACGATGGTCTGTCCTTCGGCGTGCAGCTCGTCGAAGAGCGCCAGCACCTCCTCGCCGGTCCGCGTGTCGAGGTTCCCCGTGGGCTCGTCGGCCAGCAGCAACGCCGGGCCGGTGACGAGCGCGCGCGCGATCGCCACCCGCTGCCGCTGGCCGCCCGAGAGCTCGTTCGGCCGGTGCTGCATGCGGTCGCCTAGCTGCACGCGCCGGAGCGTCTCCGCGGCCCGCCGGCGCCGCTCGTCGTTGCGGACCCCGGCATAGACGAGCGGCAGCTCGACGTTGCGCAACGCGGTCGCGCGCGCGAGCAGGTTGAACGTCTGGAAGACGAAGCCGATCTCGCGGTTGCGGATGTGGGCGAGCTCGGCGTCGGTCAGGCCGGAGACGAGCCTGCCGTTGAGCCGGTACTCCCCGCGGCTGGGCGACTCCAAGCAGCCGAGGATATTCATGAGCGTAGACTTCCCCGAGCCCGACGGCCCCATGATGGCCACGTACTCGTTGCGGGCGACCGCGAGGTCCACCGCCCGCAGCGCGTGCACGGTCTCGCTGCCCATGGCGTAGTCGCGGCCCAGTCCCTTCACCTGCAGCACGGGCCCGGTCGCGCCGGGCCCCGCGCGTGAGACGTTTGGTCCCCGCATCAGTCCTTCACCCTCCGGTAGGCGCGCTTGAACTCGCGGACCGGCAGGTCTCCGGAGGACTCGAGCTTCGTGCGGATCACGAGCAGGTCCCCCTTCTCCTCGAACGCGACCGTCGTCGTGGCCTTCCCGCCGCCTGGCCCAGGGCGCTGGACCACAAGCTTCTCGCCCTGCCACCCACCGGCAAGCACCTGCGCCCTGGGCGCGTGCGCGAGCGTGTCCTTCGCGCCGCCCAGCGTGGTGATCTCCTGCAGCACGGTGCCGGTCGAGTCCTCGATGCTGACGACGCTCTCGGTGTGCGTGACGTGGATCAGGTCCGGCAGCCTCACCGGCCGCGAACCGGCCCGCGCGCCCACCGGGCCTCCCGCGTCATCGCTGGGGGGAGCGCCGCGGCCACCCCGCCCACCACCCATGCCGCCGGGGCCACGCGCGCCGCCAGCGCCACCTCTGCCACCATGGCCGCCCATGCCGCCATGGCCACCCCTGCCACGGGGGGCGACCATGCCACGGGGACCATCCACACCGCCAGGACCACCCCCGGGATGCTGCATCGTGTCGCTGCGCCCGGCATCGAGGCGCCACAACCCGGTCAGATCGGGCGGCTGCGCAGTGTCCTTGGCGCGCGCGGGGCCCACGGGCCCCGTTCCGACCATGCTGGCGACCACCGCGAGTCCGATCACCATTCGACGGATCATCTGGAGCCTCCTGCGGGGCAGAAGTGCGATCCACTCCGGGGATCCCCTGCCCGCGTGGATCCCCGTCTCGAACGTGCGTGCCCGGCCTTCACTCGTCAAGGTAGCCACGCCGTGTGGCAGAGATATGGCGTCACGCTGGCAAATTCAGACTTCACCCGCGCCCACAAGGGCCATACCCTTGCCACATCTCTGCCACAGGCCTCGGTTACGGTAGAGTCATGCTGCGCGGCCGGGCGCGCGGACCGCGCGGCCGGAGCCGCTCACCTGCCCGCACGGAGTCACCGGTGGCACAGAGGATCCTGATCGTCGAAGACGACGCCCGCATCGCCGACGTGGTCGCCAAGAACCTGGCGGCCGTCGGCTTCGAGTGTCACCAGTCGCCCGACGGCGGCCGGGCGTTGGCCGACTTCGCGCGCCTCAAGCCGGCGCTCGTCGTGTTGGACCTCGGCCTGCCGGGACTCGACGGGCTCGAGGTCACGCGCCGCCTGCGCCGCGACAGCGACGTGCCGATCCTGGTCGTGACCGCGCGCACGAGCGAGAGTGACAAGCTCCTCGGACTCGAGATCGGCGCCGACGACTACATCACCAAGCCCTTCAGCACGGCCGAGCTGGTGGCGCGCGTGCGCGCCCTGCTGCGGCGCTCGAGCGGTGCGCTCACGGATCGGCCGCTCGAGTTCGAGGGACTGCGCATCGACCCGAGCCGGCGCACGCTGGAGCGCAACGGCCGGCCCGTGCCGGTCACCACGCTCGAGTTCGACCTGCTGTACTTCCTCGCCTCGCGCCCCGGACGGGTGTTCAGCCGGGAGGCCCTCATGGAGCAGGTCTGGGGCAGCGACCGCGTCGTGGACGACCGTTCGATCGACAGCCTGGTGAGCCGCGTGCGCCGCAAGCTGGAGCAGGACCCCGCGCGACCACGCTACCTGCAGACCGTGTGGGGCGCGGGCTATCGCTTCATGGAGCCGGCGTCTTGAGCGGCCGCCCGCGTGGCCGCAGCCTGTTCTGGACCATCTCGGGCCTGTTCCTGCTCGCGATCGCGCTCGGCACGCTCGTGCAGGTCCTGCTCGCGATCGCCGTGCTGCGCCCGCTCCAGGCCCGCGAGGTGCGCATGCGCGCCGAGCTGGCCGCCGCCGGGCTCGCGGCCGACATCGCCGCCACCGCGCCGCTACCACCACGGGCCCTCCACGCGCTGATCGAGAAGCACCGCGCCGCGCTGGGACGCGGCCCCGGCTTCCTCGCCTACCGCGACACGCTGGGCCACATCACCTCCGACCCGCACAGCCGGGGAAACTTCATCGAGCGCGTGCTTGCCGGAGCGGACCCCGGCCGGCCCCCGGGCGAAACCGAGCGGCCCCGGTCCCGCGGGCGGCGCGAGGTCATCGTCCGCCATCCGGTCGTGCGCGGTGTCCAGACGCTGGGCGAGGCCATCGTCGTAAGGCCGCTGTGGCCGTACGGCCCCGACTTCCTCGAGCCCCGGACCCTGCTCCTGTTCCTGCCGCTGGCGGTGATCGCCTCCTTCGTCGTCGCCCTCTTCGTCGTGCGCATGCTGGTGCGGCGCCTGCGCGCCATGGAGGCGCTCGCCGCCCGCGTCGCGGAGGGCGATCTCACCGCGCGCATCGGTGACGCCGGCGGTGACGAGATCGGCCGCGTCGCCGGCCGGCTCGACTGGATGACCGCACGGCTGGCCGAGGCGCGCGCGCGCCTTGAGGAGAACGAGCGCCAGCGCCGCCAGCTCTTCGCGGACATCACGCACGAGCTGGCCACACCGCTGACCTCGATCCGTGGCTACGCCGAGACCCTCCAGGATCCGGCCGTGCCGGTGAGCATCGAGGAGCGCGACCGCTACCTGCGCGGCGTGCTGGAGGAGGCCCGGCGGCTCGACCGCCTGATCAGCGACCTGTTCGAGCTGGCGCGTCTCGAGGCCGGCGCCTCGGCGCTGCTGCTGGAGCCGCTCGACTGGGCCGCGCTGTGCCGCAACACCACCGAGCGCTTCGCGCCGCGCTTCCGCGACGCTGGGCTCGCCCTGCGTTGGACGGCGGTGCCCGGTGAAGCCGGAGTCCGGGGCGATGGGCACCGGCTCGAGCAGGTGCTGGAGAACCTGCTCGCCAACGCGCTGCGCTACGTGCCCCCGGGCGGCACCGTGGAGCTTGCGCTCGGGCGCTCGCCCCGGCAGCCGGACCGTCACCGGCTGACGGTGAGCGACGACGGTCCGGGGCTCACGGCCACGGAGCTGGCCCACGTCTTCGAGCGCTTCTACCGCGCCGCGGCCGCGCGCGGCTCCGGCACGGCGCACGACGACGGCGGCTCCGGGCTCGGGCTGGCGATCGTCCGCGAGATCGTCGAACGGCACGGCGGGGCGGTGAGCGCCGAGACGCGCACGCCGCACGGCCTGTCCATCATCGTCGAGCTGCCGGCGAAGGATTGAGGTGCCCGGCGGCGGGCCGGTCGCCGCCCAACCCGGTCGAGGGCCGCGGGGACTCCCGGCGCGAACATCCCGCGGATGCACCGAACGCGGCGGCCGTGCCGGGCGCGGATCGTGCGGAATGCAGCGCGCCGCAGCCGGCAGACCTTCGGAGACCGGAGCGCCGCGAGATTCCCCCTTGACGAATGAAGGCCGCGGGACGAACATTGTGGGTGACGCCACGACGCGGCAAGGTCGCGGCGCGAACTCGCCCCACGGATTGAGTGGGGTCAGGCCGGGAACGGGCCCCTTTGCGGGCACCACGGCCAACATCGCGAACGACGCCGGTTGAGCGCCACCCCGGGACGCGGGGCCATCCGAGAGTCCCCGAGCGACGAGTGATCGGCGTCGAGTTATTGCAGGGGCGCGGCGGGGGACGTCTCCTCCGGCGTCCCGATCGCGGCAAACGCCGGCCGGCCGCGGGACGCACTCCAGGTTGCCGCGCCGCGACCGGGGCGGCTACAGTCCCAGCTCCGCCTTGATCCCGCGCAGCGCCTCGAGCGTGGCGGCGATGTGCGGGTCGAGATCCACGCCCAGCTCGGCCGCACCGTTGACGATGTCCTCGCGGCTCACGTTCCGGGCGAAGTCGGCGCGCTTCATCTTCTTCCTCACCCCGGCCACCTCGACCTCGTCCAGCGACTTGTGGGGCATGATCAGCGCGCAGGCCACCAGGAAGCCGCACAGCTCGTCGCAGGCGTAGAGCACCCTGGCCATCGGCGTGTCGCGCGGCACCCCGGTGTGGGTCGCGTGCCCGAGCACCGCCCGGCAGATGTCCTCGGGCCAGCCCAGCCCGCGCAGCACCCTCACGCCCTCGACCGGATGGCGCGCGGCGTCGGGGTGGCGCTCCCAGTCGAAGTCGTGGATGAGGCCGGCCAGGCCCCAGCGCTCCTCGTCGGCGCCCTGCAGCCGCGCGTGATGGCACATGGCCGCCTCGACCGCGTAGCAGTGCTTGAGCAGGTTCGGGTTCTGGATCCACTCGTGCAGCAGCGCCAGCGCCTGCTCGCGGGTCGGGAGGACGGCTTCGCTCACGGCGTGCTCCTCAAGAAGAAGATAAGGCGGCGTACCGCCGCTCGCCCGACGTCACCGGGAAGGCGCGCTCACTTGTCCTCGAAGAACGCGCGGTTCTTCTCGATGTAGTCCTTCCACTTCTCGGGCACCGAAGTGTCCGGGAAGATGGCCTGCACCGGACACGCGGCCTCGCACGCCTGGCAGTCGATGCATTCGTCGGGATGGATGTAGAACTGGTCCTCGCCCTCGTAGATGCAGTTGACGGGGCAGACCTCGACGCAGGACTTGTCCTTCACGCCAATGCAGGGCTCGGCGATGACGAACGGCATGGCACCTCCGAATGCGACCGGAACGGCCGGGGGCGACACGAGCGCCCCGCGCCCCGCGCGCGAAGAACGAGGGACGCAGTCTACGGTCCTGCCCCGGGAGCGCGCAAGAGAGACCGGATGCGGCTTCAACGTCGCAGCAGGCGCGCGCCTGGTGCGGCACTTCCGCCACGAGGCGAGGTGCTCGCGCATGACGTGGCAGCTGGCGCAGGCCCCGGCCGCCGCGCTGCGAGGAGGGTGAGCGACCCGTTCGGAGCAGGACGCACCGCGCCGCTCCGGTCTCCCTCTCTGCCGCGTCCGGCCGCTCCGCGCCTCGCACGGCAGCCGGGCCTCGACCGCACCAGTCTCTTGCCGGAGACTCGCGCAGGTTCGCTGGCCGGCCACAGGGCCGCCCGGCGACCGGGTCTGGAGACTCCCGTGGCGACCGACATCGAGACGGTTCTCCGGAACATCGAGTCCTGCTACGACTTCACCGGCAGGTCGGTGATCCACGTGGGCGCCGGCGGCGGGCAGTCCGTCCGCTGCGCCGGCCGGGCGCGCAGGGTGCTCGGCGTGGATCACGACTCCGCCGCCGTGAAGCGGCTGGAACAGGCGATCCGCGAGCAGGGACTGGAGGATCGCTTCCGTGCCGTGCGGGGCGACATCCTGGCGGTTCGGGAACGAGCGGACGTGGTCTTCTTCGAGTTCTGCCTCCACGAGATCGTGGACCCCCGTGCGGCGCTGCGGCACGCCCGCAATCTGGCGCCCGAGACGCTCGTCGTGGACCCGGCGGTGGATTCCCGCTGGGCCTGGATCGTGTGCGAGACGGAGAAGGCCCAGCGCGGCTGGGCCGCCGTCGAGCGGTATCAGCTCGCGCTCGACCGGACCTTCCCGGGCGTGCAACGCTTCCGCGACCAGACGGAACTGCTCACCAGGGTGGAGGGGCTGGGCGACTGCGCGCTCCGCCGGGCCAGCGAGTACGCGGGCCAGCGGGACTTCTCGATCGACATGCCCTACCGTGTGGCGCTGATGTCCCGCTGACTCGCTCCGCTCCGGACCAGGTTCGCGGGCTTGCGCCCCGCCGGGCGTCGTCGGCTCGGCGGCGTCCTTCTCGAGCGGGTCCGCTCCGGGGGTCTTCTGCTCACCTACCTCGTCCTCGGGATCACCTGCGCCTTCGCGGCCGCCGTGCAACCCGGGCCGCTGCAGGCGTACATCGTATCGCAGACCCTGAGCCACGGCTGGCGTCGCACGCTGCCCGCGGCGCTCTCGCCGGTCGTCAGCGACGGGCCCATCATCGCGCTCGTGCTCCTGGTCCTCACGCGGCTGCCAGGCGGGGCGCTCCTGGCGCTGCGCGTCGCCGGCGGAGTGCTGCTTCTCATCTTCGCGTTCGCGGCGGCGCGGGTGTGGCGCGCCGGCCCGGCCGGAAGCGCCGCGAAGAGCCGGCCGCAGCCGCGCAGCCTGCTGGGCGCGACCGCCGTCAACCTGCTCAGCCCCGGTCCGTATCTCGGCTGGAGCCTGATCATGGGACCGCTCCTGCTCAAGGGATGGCACGAGGCGCCGGCGAACGGGATCGCCCTGATCGCCGGCTTCTACACCACGATGGTCCTCGCCATGGCGGCCATCATCGTGATCGCCGGTTCGGCCCGGGGCCTCGGGCCGCGGGTGAACCGGCACCTGATCGGTGTCTCCGCCCTCGCGCTCGCCGGCCTGGGCGTCTACCAGTTGTGGTCGGCGGCCAGGCTGCATTCGTGAGCCCGTTCCACCGGGCCTGGGTGCGCGCCTTGCTGGAGGAGAGCCCGGCGCGGGCCCTGCGGCCGGTCCGCTTCGCGTCGACCCGACCTCGTCCGTCGCTGGCGGCGCGCGAACGGCCCGGCTAGTATCCCGCGACTCAGCCATCCTTCACCATGGAGTCCAACGTGCCTCGAACCCACGATGTCGTGATCCTCGGTTCGGGCTCGGCCGGCTACACGGCCGCGATCTACGCCGCCCGTGCCAACCTCAAGCCCCTGATGCTCGTCGGTCCGCAATCCGGCGGGCAACTGACGATTACCACCGAGGTCGAGAACTTCCCCGGCTTCCCCGAGGGCATCCAGGGTCCCGAGTTGATGCAGAAGATGCGCGAGCAGGCGGCCCGTTTCGGCACGGAGATCGTCGAGGCCACGGTCGAGAGCGTGGACTTCTCGAAGCGCCCCTTCGTCCTGCACACCGACCAGGGCGAATACCAGGGGAAGACGGTCATCGTCTCGACCGGCGCCTCGGCCCGCCTGCTGGGCATCCCCAGCGAGAAGCGCTTCTTCGGTTTCGGTGTCTCGGCCTGCGCCACCTGCGACGGCTTCTTCTTCAAGGGCAGGCGCGTCATGGTCGTGGGCGGCGGCGACACGGCGCTCGAGGAGGCCAACTACCTGTCGCGTTTCTGCCCCGAAGTGGTGGTCGTGCACCGGCGCGGCCAAATGCGGGCATCCAAGATCATGCAGGAGCGTTCCCTCGCGAACCCGAAGATCCGCTTCATCCTGAACGCCACGATCGAGGAGGTCGTCGGCCAGGAGAACCCGCTGAAGGTGACGGGCGTGAGGCTGCGCGACACGAAGAGCGGCGCGCTGAGCGAGCACCCGATCGACGGCATCTTCGTGGCCATCGGGCACCAGCCCAACACGGCGTTCCTGAAGGGCCAACTGGCCCTCGACGAGAAGGACTACGTGATCGTGGAACCAGGCTCGTCGCGCACCAAGGTGCCCGGCGTGTTCGCAGCGGGCGACGTGGCCGACCCGACGTACCGCCAGGCGGTGACCGCGGCCGGCAGCGGCTGTCAGGCGGCCATCGACGCCGAGCGCTGGCTCGAAGCGCAGGCACACGGCGGGTAGCGTTCTTCCCGGGAGAGCGACATGGAGCGCGAGATCCTCGAGTTCGACGTGCAATTCGTGGGCGCGGGCCCGGCCGGCCTGGCGGGTGCGATCCATCTCGCGAACCTGATCAAGCGCCACGACGCGAACGTGGCCGCGGGCACCCCGGGCGAGCCGCTGGGCGAGGTCACCATCGCCGTGCTCGAGAAGGGCAAGACCGTGGGCGCGCACGGCATCTCGGGCGCGGTGCTGGACCCGCGCGCGCTGAACGAGTTGATACCCGACTGGCGGGACGAGGGCTGTCCGGTCGCCAGCGAGGTGATCGCGGACGACGTCTACTTCCTGTGGGAGACGGGACAGTTCCGGCTGCCGATCCTGCCATCCATCCTCCGGAACCACGGCAACTCCATCGTCTCGCTCGGCCGCCTCGTCGAATGGCTGGCCGGCATCGCCGAGGAGAAGGGCGTGCTGGTCCTGACCGAGACCGCCGCCGCAAGGCCGCTGATCGAGAACGGCCGGCTCGCGGGCGTGCGCACGGGCGACAAGGGCGTCGACAAGTCGGGCGCGCCGAAGCCCAACCACCAGCCCGGCGCCGACTGCCGGGCGAAGGCGACGGTGCTGTGCGAGGGCCCGCGCGGCACGCTCGCGCGATCGCTCGAGACCACGTTCGGGCTCACGGTCGGAAAGAACGCACAGGTCTATTCGACGGGCGTGAAGGAGGTCTGGGAGGTGCCCGCGGGCCGCGCTCAGAAGGGGCGTGTGATCCACACAATGGGCTGGCCACTCCCGGACGACACCTTCGGCGGCGGCTTCGCCTACGGCCTGGACGAGTCGCGCTGGGCGCTCGGGCTCGTCACCGGCCTCGACTCGCCAGACCCCGCGAACGACCCCCACGGCAACTTCCAGCGCTGGAAGACGCACCCGCTCCTGCGCCCGCTGCTCGCGGGCGGCAAGCCCGTCGCCTACGGAGCCAAGGCCATCCCCGAGGGCGGCTGGTGGTCCATGCCCGGGCTCTCGGCCGACGGTCTGCTCCTTGCGGGCGACTCGGGCGGGTTCCTGAACGGCGCACGCCTGAAGGGCATCCACCTCGCCATCAAGTCGGGCATGCTCGCCGCCGAGACGCTGTTCGAGTGCCTGCTGGCGAAGGACTTCTCGAAGGAGCGCCTGGCGAAGTACGAGGAGCGGGTCCGGCACTCCTGGGCCGCGGACGAGTTGAAGCGCGTGCGGAACTTCCACCAGGGCTTCGCCGGGGGGCTCTGCGCCGGCATGGTGAGCGCCGGCCTCCAGATGCTGCTCGGGGGCCGGGACCCCTTCGGCGACCGGCTCAAGAGCGTGCCGGGGCACGAGCACATGCGGAGACTGCGGGAGCGCCACCCGGGCGGCAAGCCCGCGCCGCAGAAGTTCGACGGCACGCTCACCTTCGACAAACTGGCCGACGTGTACCTCTCGGGCACGAAGCACGACGAGGACCAGCCCGTGCACCTCGTCGTGTCCGACCCGAACGTCTGCGCCACGAGATGCCGCGAGGAATACGGCAACCCCTGCCAGCACTTCTGCCCGGCGAGTGTCTACGAGCTGGTGCCGGACGAGTCCAGGCCCGGCGCGCTGCGGCTGCAGATCAACGCCTCGAACTGCGTGCACTGCAAGACCTGTGACATCGCCGACCCCTACCAGGTCATCACCTGGGTCCCGCCCGAAGGGGGCGACGGCCCGGACTACAAGGACCTGTAGAGCGTGGGCCGGCGGCGGGTGTAGGCTAGCGGCAGCTCGCAGTAGCCGCACCCGCCAACCCGGAGGAGTCCCGGATGAGCCCTGTCGCGCGCCGCTTGCTGTTCTGGACGCCCCGCATCCTCGGCATCGCGTTCGCCCTGTTCATCACCATCTTCGCGATGGACGTCTTCAACGAGCACTACAGCCTTCCGCAACTGCTCGTCGCGCTGGGCATGCACCTCATCCCCACGGCGCTCATCGTTGCCGCACTGGCCGTGGCGTGGCGGTGGGAGTGGGCCGGCGCCGTGCTGTTCTTCGGCCTGAGCGCGGCCTATATCGTGTTGATGTGGGGACGCTTCGGCCTGAGCACCTACGCGCTCATCGCCGGGCCGGCCTTGCTCACGGGGCTGCTCTTCCTGCTCAACTGGCGATATCGGTCCGAGCTGCGCCGCCGCGCCTGAACGGAGCGCCGGTTCCTGGTCTACAATGGCGCGGCCGGCCGCCGTCGAAACCGGCCGCACGCGCCATGGTCCGCCACGAGGAGACGTCATGCGCATCCGTTCCTGGAGCCTGCTCGCCCTTGTCCTGGTCGCCCCGACACAGCTCTCCTGCGCGACGATCGGCCTGACGCCACTGCAGGAGGCCATGCCCGCCGCGCGTGCAGGGCTGTTGCCCGAGTACCGGCTCTTCTACGACGCGCTCGAGGACTACGGTGACTGGACCCTCATCGAGCCCTTCGGCTACGTGTTCCGTCCCTACGGGAACGTCGAGGGCTGGCGTCCCTACCAGCAAGGCTATTGGGCACCGAGCGACGTGTACGGCTGGGTGTGGATCTCGGGCGAGCCCTACGGCTGGGCGACCTACCACTACGGCGAATGGCTCTTCGACCGTTATCAGGGCTGGGTCTGGATCCCCGGCCTCGACTGGGGCCCGGCGTGGGTCTCGTGGGAGGAGACCCCCGACTACATCGGCTGGGCGCCGATGCTCCCGGCTGGTTTCGATTCGGGTCTGATCCCCGGCGGCGGGTACACCTACGTGCCGACCGGGCAGCTCTCGAGCACCGATGTGCAGACTCGCGCGCGCACAAGGGACCAGATCGGCGAGAAACTCGGCACGCCGCGGCCCATCGAGAACCAGGTGGAGCGTGATGGCGTCAGATTCAACGCGGGGCCGAAGTTCGACGTGATCGAGCGGCGCGCCGGGCCACTCCTGCGCGTGAAGATCGAAGACCTCTTCCCCGGTGGCAGTCCGGTCAAGAAGCCCGGCGCGGGGCCCGGCCTCCAGCCCGCGACCACGCCGTCCACGCCGCGCGCGGTCCGGAAGCCAGGGGCCCGGCCCGCTCCGGGCCCGACCACCGAGGAGACCCCCGGGGTCGATGCGGTGAGACGCGCCGCGGAGGACGCCGCCCGGTCGGCCCGCTTGGTGACCGAGAAGAACGCCGCGCCGCCGCACAGCATCGGCGTGGTGCGGCGCCACGCGAAGCGCGAGGCGCCGCCGGACGAGAGACCGGGCGAAGCCACGCCGCGGGAGCGGTCGCGCAGGCCCGGCCGCGATCCGGCCGAGGCCGACAGCACGAAACAGCGCTGACCACCCGAGCGTGAACCTCACCGACCGCATCAAGGCCCGCGCGCTGGAGTTGGGCTTCGATGCGGTGCGCGTCGCGGCCGTCACCGCGGACCGCGCCGCCGAGGACGACCCCGTGACGGCGGCTGCGGGCACGCCGGGAGCCGGCCGCTTCGAGGCCTGGCTCGACGCCGGGCGCCACGGGGAGATGCCCTGGCTCGCCACCGCGCGCAACCGCGCGCGCCGCGCCGACCCCGCGCGCATCCTGCCCGGCATCCGCTCGATCCTCTGCGTGGCGATGTGCCACGAACCGGAGGCCGACCCCGGGCGCGACGAGCGTCTCGGCCGCATCGCCCGCTACGCCGCGGGCGAGGACTACCATCGCGTCATGCGCGACCTGCTCGGCACCCTGGAGCGCTTCGTCGAGGAGATCGCCCCCGGCGCGCGCGCCCTCTGGTACGCGGACACGGGCGCGATCCTCGAGCGCGGCTGGGCCGAGCGCGCCGGTCTCGGCTGGAACGCGAAGCACTCGGGCCTGATCTCGCCAGTGCTCGGCTCCTGGCTGCTGCTGGGCGAGGTGCTCGTCGACCGCGAACTCGAGCCCGACGCGCCGTTCGACCGCGAGCACTGCGGCGCCTGCACGCGCTGCCTCGAGGTCTGCCCAACCGGCGCCATCGTCGGGCCCGGCCAGCTGGACGCGCGGCGTTGCATCTCCTACCTCACGATCGAGCACCCCGGGCCGATCGAGCCGGGGCTGCGCCCGCTCGTGGGCGACTGGATCTTCGGCTGCGACCTCTGCCAGGAGGTCTGTCCGTGGAATCGCCTCGCCCCGCCCGCGCGCGAGACGCGCCTGCGCGCGCTCCCGTTCGAGGGCTGGGACCTCGAGCACTTC
>Ga0315286_10004684_pt1 | contig 13125 bp, 8 predicted proteins | sample YL17G10_0_MG_FD_205038 | JGI IMG/M metagenome (GOLD analysis project Ga0315286, IMG submission 205038) | Sediment microbial communities from Yellowstone Lake, YNP, Wyoming, USA - YL17G10_0 | ecosystem: Environmental > Aquatic > Freshwater > Lake > Sediment | place: USA: Wyoming | collected... | reverse complement strand
TGTTCGCTGAACGGGTTGGGATAGGCATCCAGCGCCACGCGATGCCCGACTACTGGCGCGCGTTCTGCCATGCCCAGCGCCGAATCCCGGATTACTGAGATGCTGGAGCCATAACTGTTCATGACATAGATTCGGTTCTGCACAGGGTTGTGAGCGAAAGCAGCGGGCCCCATGCCGACGCGAATGGTCCGGATCACCCGGTTGGTTGCGCCCTCAATCACCACAACCATGTTGCTGTCGGCGATACAATACACCTTATCGTTGATCGGATCATACCCCAGAGCGCCGGCCCCAGAACCTAAGGCGAGTGTTGTGATGACCGAATCACTCGCTCCATCAATCACGGTCAGCGAGCCGTCGCCGCAGGCGCAATACGCTCGGTCGTCAACCGAGTTGTAGACCAGCGCTGATGGATTCCAGCCGACTGGAATCGTCGCTCTCACCTGATGGTTCGCGCCGTCAACTACGATCACGGCATTCGTGACACGGGCGATACAATAGACCTTGTTGTTGACCGGGTTGCAGGCCAGCGCCTGCGGGCCGCTGTCGGCTTTGACGGTTGCCGTCACCTGGTTGGTGATCCCGTCAATTACGCTTATGTTGTCGCTGAAGCAGTTGGCGCAGTACACCTCGTTGCTGACCGGGTTGTGGACAAGGGCATACGGGACGCTTCCTACCTGAACGGTGGCGATTACCTGATCGCTGGCCCCGTCGATTATGGTGACAGTGCCGCTGCCGCGGTTGGCGCAGTAAACCTTGTTGCTCGTCGCGTTATAGGCCAGGGCCCAGGGACTGTACCCCACTGGAAGCGTGGTCCTGACGGAATCGGACACGCCATCTATCACCGTTACGCTCGCGCCATTGATATTAGCGCAATACACTTTGTTGTTGACGTCATTGCAGGTAAGAGCGTAAGGGAACCTTCCGACTCGGACCGATGTTTGGACCTGGTTGGCCGAGCCGCTGATGACCGTCACGTCATCGCTCGATTGATTGGCGGAGTAGATCTTGTTGCCGGCCCGGCTGTATGCCAGCGCCAGAGGGCGCCTGCCGACCGGTACGGAAGCGATCATCCGGTTGGTCGCCGCGTCAATGATACTCACGGCATCAGTGAGCCCGCTGGCAACATAGACCTTGTGGCTGACGTGACTGTAGACGACAGCCACCGGTCCGCTGTCAACCAGGACCGTGGCAATTACTTCGTTGGTCGCTCCGTCAATCACCGTCACGTCATTGCTCTGCCAGTCCGCGCAGTAAACCCTGTTCTCGATGGAATCGTAGGCCAGATCTGTGGGAAGATTGCCCACAACAATCGTTTTCAGGACCGAGTCGCCGATTCCATCTATCACCGTTGCGCGGTCGTTCATGTAATCGATGGAATAGACTGTGTTGTTGGTCGAGTTCCAGACCAGCGGACCTGCCTCGTCTCCGACCGGGACTTCTGCCCTGACCGAATCGGTCGTCCCATCAATCACGACCACCGTACCGCGCGACGAATTGGCGCAGTACACTTTGTTTGAGGTCCGATTGTAAACCAGGCCGCCCGTGTTGTTCGCGGCCGGTATTGTCCTAATCACGCGGTTTGACGCGCCGTCAATAACGGTCACGCTGCCCATATTGGCAGAATAGACCTTGTTGTCCGTAGGGTTGTAGGCCAGCGCCCCAGGATGGGAGCCTTGCACCGGAATCGTGGCAACAACCGAGTCTGCAACTCCGTCAATCACCGTGAGAGTGCTGCGGTACCAGTTGGCGCAGTAGACCAAGTCATCAGTCGAGTTGTAAGCGAGCGCACAGGGAGCATCGATTGAGGGGATCGTGTGAATCACCTGAGACGTCGCGCCAGCGAAGATCGTTACGCTGTTACTGATGAAGTTGGCGGCATAGACCTTGTCTTCGACAGGATTCCAGCAGAGCGCCTCGATTGTGGTCCCTGCCGCTACTCTTGCTGTCTTCACGTCCGTCTGCCCGTCGATTGCGACGACGCAGTCGCCCTCCCCGGCGACGTAGACCCTGTTGTCTGTCGGGTTGACCGTCAAGGCGTGGATTGCCCAGGCTCCGCCAAGCGAATCGGGCAAATAGACTGTCGTCTCCAGCCATTGCGCCTGCGCCGCGCCGGCCAGCAGGCCGGCCAGAATGACGCCGACGAGAAGATGCATCTTCATCGTTCCTCCTCCCGCCCTCTGCCTTAGGGCAGGACCGCCTGAAGTCGCCGATTGCAGCCTTGCCATATCAAGTCCTCTGCAAGATTGTAGGCCTCGGGCGGCAACTGTCAAGCGCTGAAAGCCCAAGCGCAGGGAGCTCAAGCGCAGGCCCCAAGCACAAGCTGAATCGCAGACCGAAGACTAACCGCAGAGAACGCAGAGGACGCCGACCACCGAATCCGGATTCGTCCGTCGTTCCGCGTTCATCGTTCATCGTTTCTTCTTCGTGTCGTTGTGCCTTTGTGGTGAACCGGATTCTCCGGATTCCCTTCGTGCCGTTGTGTCGTCGTGGTAAATCCGGATTCCGAATTGACCTTCGTGTCTTGGTGCCTTTGTGTTGAAATTCCATCTCGGAACCTGAAGGCGGCCGGCGCTCTTGACATCCGCCGCGCTGCCCGGTATCTTCGTGGCAGAACGGCGCTGGCTAAGCGCCAGGACTCTGAAACCGGGAGGAAACTATTAAGGGACAAAGGTCTCGAATTCTGGTCGGACTGTTCGCGGCGATTCTGCTGACCATCGGCACTGCCTTTGCCGTGCTGCCCCAGGCCTACGTCGGACTGGCCACGGTCGGTGCGGCGGGCGGGTATCACGGCTGGAAGGCGCCGGTGAGCGGAACGCAGAACGTGTGGTGGAGTGCCAATGGCGCTGCGGTCGAGGGCCGCTGGGTACTAAGTAGCGGACTCGGATTCGGTATCCGCATGATTGACGGCACCGTCGCCTTCGCGCTGGACGACAACTGGGCGGTTCAGCAGCTCTTCGGAGCCTTCACCGAGTTCGCGCCGTCCATTCTCTGGGTCGCGCACCACGACCGCCACGGATTCGGCTTTCTCGAACTCCAGCTCATGCCCTACACCAAGCTGTCGCTCATGTCCGATTCCGGCTACGCGTCCGGCGCCGCGCTCGACTACGCCTACGTTCCGTGGGCGCCGGTGCCAATCGAAACTCATGTCCGGCTGGCCGGCACGGTCTATTCCTGGAACCCGGTCGGCCAGATCGGGTATCAGGCGTCAGCCGGCATCCGAATCGGTCTCGGCTGGTGGTTCATGCAGTACGACCGGCCGTTCCGGATGTAGACTCTCGGCTGCCTTGCGCAGCAAAGGAGGTGAGATGAAACTGTTTCTGGTCGCACTCCTGGCAACGTCGGTCGTCTTCGCCGCCGCGCCCAGGGCCTATGTCAGTCTGGCCTCGGTCAGCGCCGGCGTCGGCTACCACGCACTCGAAACAACCCGCCACGAAGGTACGCAGACTTCCTGGTATGCCGTGGGACTGCAGTTGCTCGAAGGTTCGTGGTTTCTGAATCCGCGGTTCGGAATTGGTCTCCGCGTCATTGATTTCGCTGTCTCGCCGATTTCCGACAGGAGCGACCCCTTCTATCCTATGCGTCCATTTGTGGCCGCCGTCCTGCTGCCCACAGCCTGCTGCGTTCTCCACCGAGACGCGCGAGGATTCGGCTATCTCGATCTCGGTCTAATGCCCCTGATGCCTTTCGGTCTCCTGGCCCTCACCGGAGATGTTTCTTCCGCACTCACGCTCGACTATGGCTATGTGCCCCTGCCACCCTGGCCGCTGGAGGGACGCATCCGTCTGGCGGCCCAGGTCTTCACGTGGTCCGGCCCGCATGTTGCCTGGCAGCTCTCGGCCGGCATTCGCGCCGGGCTGAGCTGGTGGTTCATGCGGCATGAACCTTCTCAGATGTAGGTCACCGCTGCCGCCGAGCGAGGATCGTGGGATGAAGTCTCTTCTGGTCGCACTCCTGACGACCTCGGTCGTCCTTGCCGCCGTTCCCCGGGCGTACGTCAGCCTGGCTTCGGTCAACGCCGGCATCGGCTACCAAGCGTACTCCAGCCGCCGCGACGGCACTCACCCCGCCTGGTTCGGCGTCGGACTGCAGGCTATCGAGGGAACCTGGTTCGTGACCGAGCGCCTTGGTCTCGGATTCCGTCTGCTTGACATAGCGTATTCCCCGCCCTGGCCTTCGGTGCTTCCCTTGATGTTCGCTTTGTGTGCGCCCACCGTATCCTGGGTCATCGACCGGGGCGCGCCCGGTATCGACTACTGGTGCCTTGCCGTCATGCCCGTCATGCCGTATCAGGAGCTCTCCGGATCGGACCGGATGCTCGCGTCCTCGGTCGCGCTAGACTACGGCTACGTCCCGCAGCCGCCGTGGCCGCTCGAAGGACGAATGCGTCTTTCGGTTTCCGTCCTCGACTGGTCGAGGCGCATGGTGTCTTGGCAGGCTTCGGCTGGCTTCCGTGCCGGGCTGGGCTGGTGGTTCACGCGGGAAGAAGAGTAGTCGCTCCGGTTCAGTCGTTACGTTTCCGGGCCAGGAACAGCACCGCGACGACCGGCCGGTCGAGCCCATCGGCGCGCGGCAGCACGAGTAGACCCGTCAGTTCGCCACTGATTCCTTGGCGATCAGACCTAGTCCAGGACCACGACTTTCCAGGACGCGCTGCTCGAGCCGGCCTGAAGACGGCAGATGTAGATTCCGGACCGGACTGGCAATTCCGACGCATCGCGGCAGTTCCATTGAACGTGATGAGTCCCGGTTCCTGACCAGCCCTGAGCCACGGTCCGCACCAGCCTGCCGGATAGGTCATAGATCCCGAGAGTGAATCTCCCGGACTCGGGAATCTGCCACTCGAGGTCAACCTTCCGGCGAACCGGGCTAGGCCGGGCTTCCACCAGCGAAGGCCTGGCGCCATCGATCTTGATGGCGACCTTGCCCTGCGCCGGCATATCGAACCAGAACAGCAGGTCTTTCGCTACTCGCTTGCAGTGCTCGACCGGTACCCCATCTTTCAGCACCCTCCTGACTCCCGTGGCCGCGGTCGATAGCGCGAAACCGGGAACCGGACGATGGGCGCGATTCACGAGCTGGAATTCATCCCGGCTCAAAGCCGTAATCTCAACACTGTCTGCAAGCAGCAAATAGTCGGCAAGCTTCGACAGCGTCGTAACCCAGAGTCGGCCGGTCTTCTGCTGTTGCGCAATCGCCTGGAAGTAACGGTCCACCTTCGCCGAAGTCTCCCAGGTCAGCGCCGGGTGCGAACCATGCGGCACCAGCCATCTCGCTTGCGCAGGCTGGGGCCGCCCGACGAAAGTGTCCTGCGCGCCGAAATACAGATGCAGTATCGTGACCCCGCGTTCGCTCAGGGTTCGCCGGATTCCGGTTGGGCCTAGCCGGGAATCCAGGTCCTGGTCGGACTGAATCACGTGCGTGCCCCACAGATACAGAGGCGAACGCCCCGGCCGGGGTGCCCAGCCCGGCATCGGGTACAGAACCGGCGGATAACGTTCCAGCGCCCCGGGACCGAGGTTACTCTGACCCCAGATTCCCAGTCCCGGGATGTCAACGGCCAGCCAGCAGTAGTTCCAGCCATACTCGGCCAGCGTGTCCGCGATGAACCACGCCGTACTCTCCGGAACCGCGCCGAAGCTCGCCAGCGCCTCGCGGTTCAGGTCCATCCCATGGTCAATCCATACCCGGCTCTGGTACCACCGGGTGAGGTCCCTGAGCGCGACCGCCGTAACCCGCGCCGAATCCGCCACCGCGGTCGCCGAATGCAGCGCGACCTCCACTCCATGAGCGTACAGACTGTCAATCGCCTCTTTGAACTCGGACGAGTCCAGTCCGTAGAGCCCCAGGTTCCGGTATTTCGTTCCCGCCGTGCTCCAACGATAGACCGACTTGGTCCAGGTCAGGCCATTCCCCAGGATTCCCCGCCCGGGAATCGGCACTCGTGATTCCGAACTCCCATTGGCGATCGCCCGCGTCGTCCCCGGCCCCTCGCAATCCGCGTGCTCGGTCATCACCAGTGCCGCCTCGAATCCGTTCGGACTACGCTCCCGCTTCAGAATCCGTTGCGGCGCGCCAATCGCCAGCCGAAACGCATCCTCGCGAACTTCCCCCCCGCCGCGACCGCTCGCTGCCACCGTATCGTAGAACGGCCGGCCACGCGCCCAGCCAGAACCGCGGAACTTCGGATGGGCCATGTCCCGGTCGAAATCATAGGTCACCCGCCAGTCCCGCTCGCTGCTGTCCCAACGCACTCTCAGCGCAAGTGCATTGTCTTCACCTGGCAGAGTAAAGGACCCCAACCCGGTACCAAACCGGATTGCCCTGGTCGTCCATTGGTCGGCGAGCGCGTGCCGAATGTACGTCCCAAGATGCTCAATCCGCTGGTCACGCATGACCGCATCAGCGCTATCGGTCAGCACCCGAAACGCAACGCATTCACTGAACACCGAATCCACCGGCCGGTCATACTTCAGGCGGATGCGGCAGTCGATGTACGGCGAGCTCCGAACCATCTGACAGCACCAGCTCGCAGTCGCTGGTCCGAGATCCGAAACTGCGCTCAGCCGGACCGAATCACCACATTCCTCGACCACCGGCATCGTCTGTCGGTCGCTGGTTAGAAAAGTGTGGATGCCGTTACTGAAGTAGTCCGCCTGAATGAGAGGAAAACTCGTCACCAGCCGTGCACCGGTTGAGGAGAAAATGTCGAGCCTGCCCGAGGCTGAGATTCTGACCTGGTAGTAGTCAGTCACAATCAGGTCGCCTGACAGCCCGACGCGAGAATCCGCGACTCCTCTGGCCGGGATCAGTACGATGCCGAACAGACCGGCGAGCAGACTGGCGCGGCAGATGGTTGACAGCCGCGACGCGACGGGCTCGGAACCAGAAATCCCCGTACGTGCTCTCACGTGCCGAATCTTCATCGTGACTGCCGGTTCCGTGCCATCAGGCAGAGAAATCGCGGCTCGCACGGCAACTGCCTTCCACACCGTGTCCCAGGACCCATACCAGTTTTGACTCAGCCGGGGCCGTATCCGGATTCAGGCCGAGTCTCGGTTGGTGGGTCAGGCAGCGCGACCGGCCGCTGCGAATGCAACTCAGGTGTTCGGCTACGTCTGCGTTAGTCTGCGTAATCAGCGGAAGAGCTCAAACGCCCCTTTTCGGCGCCAGGAACAGCGCCGCGACGACCGGTCTGATAATCCGGCCGCCGTGGCGGTCAATCACCCGGCGGATTGCGCAAAACAGACGGCTCCGGCATTGCGGCGTAAGGATTGCATGGTCAGACTGGGTGCGCAGTTGGGCGATGTACTCATCGGTTGAGTATTCTCGCTGCCACGGATAGCAGCGCACCGTCACCGGCCCGAACCGGCCCGAACTCACAATCTTCTTTTCCTGGCGCTCAACCCTCGCGGCCGGCGGCCGCGGGTCCTCGCGCTGCGGCATCAGCTCATGGTAGACTGCGCGCAGTTCCCGATACACCGGGGTGTCGGGCAGGTCCGGGAAGTCCCAGAGCAGGGCCAGATGCCCGCCGGGTTTCATGACCTTCGCGCAGCGCGGCCAGGCGACCCGTCCCGGTATCCAGTGAAAAGCCGTCGCTGCCAGCACGATGTCGAACGCTTCTGGTTCCGGCGTCCAGTCCTCAAACGCGATATTGCGAATCTCCACGTCCGGGAATTCACGCAACTTCCGGCGTGCAAGCTCAGCCATCCGCCTACCCAGCTCCAGCCCGAGAATCGCGAACCCGCGCCGGGCCAGCGGCAGGGTTGCCTGGCCGGTGCCCGGCCCGATTTCGAGTATCCTGCGTTGCTGGGGACAGTCCCTCTTTCCCGAAGCGGAAAGGGGGACAGTCCAGGTGAGCCGCACCAGGTCCTCGAACAACTCCTCTGGATAACTCGGCCGTGCCCGATCGTACAGCGCGGCATTCAGGTTGAACGACCGCTTCCGCAGTTCGGTCCGTTTCGCGGTTTCTTTCGGCAGGCCTGACGTCGGCGATAGCAAGCGCGACTCCGGTTTTACCGCGCCAGAACCAGCCGAATCGTCTGCGCTGCACCCGGAGTCCGGAGTCGACACAGGTAGGTGCCGGAACCGACCGAACGTCCAACGTTGTCCCGGCCATCCCAGACCAGGGCCGCGACGCCGGCTGGACGGACGCCCTGTTCGAGCGTCCTGACCTCCCGGCCCAGCACATCGTAGACCTTGAGCACGACCTGCGACGCCTGCGCCAGAGAATAGCGGATGACCGAACTCTCTCGGCATGGATTCGGATAGCACCCGAGGGCATACTGCGGAATGCGGGCTGCGGAATGCGGAGTGCGGAGTGCGGATGGAGTCGGATTCAACGCGGTCTCTTCATACGCCAACTGCGCGCTCGGTGTCGAGTCGCTCGCGCGCACCTGAATCCAGTAGAAGTCATTCGGCGCGGCCATCCCGGTCGGTCCGCTGAACGGCTGCCAGGCGCCCCACTCGATGATGCCCGCGTCGTCAAACCAGGTTCGGCCGGTGTCGCCGGTCATCGGCCCCCGGCTGTACAGGCAGATATCGAAGTAGTTGGTGCCCGAGACCGGCACGAACTCCCGGTCATAGAACCTCCAGTCCAGAGTCCCGGTCACCTCGGTATCCAAGTTCGCGCTGCCCAGTAGCGCACCGCCCGGCCGCGCGTCGTAGAACCGGACCGTGATTCCGGCGTTCCGGGCATTCTCGGTCCGGATGTGACCGTACAGGCTGTAGCTCAAAGAATCCGAGTAGCAGGGAATCAGCTCCTCGAGGTTGGTAATCAACAGGCTCGTCAGCGGCGGGCGAACCTGGCGCATCGACCTCAGTCCCCGGTATACCACCGTATCGTAGCCCTCGCTGGTCTGATTCAAGAACCAGAGCGTCGAGCCCTCATTCTCGAAATTGCCGAACCAGATGACGTCGCGCCCCAGCCGGTATTCCCAGCTCTGCCGGCCCGGCGAAGTGGCAATCGACGTGACCGAGGACATGCTCCCTGCCCGAATCAGCCGATCCGGGTCAGTCGTCCAATGGCCATCCTCGGGATGCAGGCTGAGCGTGTCGGCATGGGATTTCACCACGCGCCGCATCGCCAGTGTATCGAGCACAATCTGGGCGGTTGTGCTGTCCCTTTTCACAGCCAGAATCGTGCCCAGGTCCCGGGAACGCCGGGCAAGATTGTCGAGGATGTGTTCGCCGAGCTCGCCGGTTGCCCGACGCGGAATATAGTCGTCAATGTAGACCGGGGTCAGCGAGAAGTCATAGAACCCGGTCCGGTCAATCACTCCGTTCAGAATCACCGACGGATAGGTTTCCGGGTAGTCCAGGTCGAACGCGAAGTTGCCCAGCGAATGACAAATCAGCCGGCCGCGATAGACCTCGAACCCCTGCAGGATGTGCGGGTGATGGTTTACCACGATGTCCGCGCCCAGGTCAATCGCCTCGTGCCGCAAGGCGATATCGTGCAGGTCCGGCTCCACGTCCCACGGTGAATACAATTCGTCACCAGGTGTTTCGAATTTCGAGTTTCGGGTTTCGGATTCCCCGCCCAAAGGCGGGACGGTCGAGTACTCGATTCCCGAGTGTGTCTCGACCACCACGATGTCGGTCAGCCCGCGGACTCGGGCGATGCTCTGGGCCAGATGAAACGAGTCGAGCAGCGCGAAACCCGGCTTGTTGAACCCGGCGTCGAGATAGGGCTGGTAGTTGTCGTACTGCCCGGTCCGGTTGCAGGACGCCAGAAATGCGAAGCTCACACCCGACTGCTGACTGAAGACCGGCCCGTAGGCCTCGTACGAATTCGCGCCGGCCCCGGAGAAGAGAATCCCGTGCGCGCGCAGCGAGTCCTGGGTTTCGCGCACCCCTTCCAGGCCGTAGTCAATCACATGGTTGCTCGCCTGCGAGACGACATCCACGCCGGCATACCCGAGCCCGGCGGCGTTGCGCGGCTTGCCCCGGAACACGATCGGCTTGGTCGGGTGGCGTATGCCCTGCGCGGTAAGCGGGCACTCAAGGTTGGCGACGGTGACATCGGCCGCATCGCCGAGCCACGCCCGGGTGGGCTCGAAGATGCCATTGACGCCCAGCGTGTCAATCAGTCCGCCCGGAGTATCGTAACGCCGGGCAAGCATAATATCGCCGACGAAGTTCATCCGGACCGGAAACGTCGTCGGCCCGGGGTCGACTGTGACGTCGCAGGTCGCCCGGCCCCACATCCCGGTCGAGTCCGAGACCTCCAGGAGCACGGAGTAGTCATGGTCGTCCTCGATGACATAGGTGTGGCTCGGGGCCGAGTCGCGGCTCGTCCCGCCGTCGCCGAAATACCAGAAGAAGTCGTGATTCGGACTGTCCGGGTCGGTAACCCGGCTGTGGAACTGGACCGTCACGCTGCGCAGTCCGGCGGTATTCTGGAAGATCGTCTCCGGCGCATACCATATCTCGACCGCCGGCACAATCGGCAAGTCCTGAGTGATATCCAGAATTCCGTCAAAGTAGACGACTCCTGACGGGTCAATGTCCCGGTCGTTCACGAACACGAGACCGATGATGCGCGGCAGATAGCCAAACCGGGCAAGCCAGTCCTGTCCGACCGGCAACTGGTAGGAGTTCCACGATTGCGTCGGGAACGCGCCCTGATAGACCGTAACCCAGGTGTCGGTGTTCAGCAACTCGGTTCCGGCAAGCGCGTAGAGCATTGTGTGAGCCGAATCCACGATGCCGAACCCGTGAATCTCCCCCAGGCTCTCGACATACGCGGCAACCTGCCAGACCATGCCGGTGTCCAGCGCGCGGGCTGGAATCGACTCCAGCTTCCACGTGTTGCCGAAGAGCTTCAGCGAGAACCGTGAGCTGTCCTGGGTGCAGAGCGAATCCAGCACCCAGTCATCGGGCTGCGAGTCCTGACTCGAATATGAAAGGAGCGAAACCGAATCGTCGTCGAAGCTCTCGACGGTATCGGCGGTCAGACGGTGGCCGGTGACCGGTGGCCAGTGACCGGCGGCCGATGGGTCGGGGGTCAGGGCATAACCGATGACTGGCAGCGCGCAGCAGCAAGCTGCCAGCAGACAGCCGATAGCCGACTGCGGGGTTCTGACTTCTGATTTCTGACTTCTGATTCTTGACTTCGTCGGCTAACTGCTTTCTGCTATCTGCTCACTATTCGCCGCGCTGCAGCACCAGCTTTGTGGTTGCCGTCTGCGCACCGGTCTCGAGCTGAACGAAGTAGAGCCCGTCGGGCAGGTCGCGCAGGTCAATCAGCTGCGGACTGCGGACTGCGGACTGCGAAACTGCCAGACTCCTGACCAGTCGCCCGGACGCATCTCGAATCGCGACCGCGGTCGGCTTCAGACCGCCTGACAACAGCCGCAGGCTGAGTTCGCCGCGACACGGATTAGGTTCGACCGCGAAGTACGGAGAGCGCGGTGCGAGTTGCGGGTCGGAAACCTCCTCGACGATTCCGGTGCCCGGGTAGTTCACCACCGCGCGAATCAGCTGGTCCGCCGCGTCCATGCCGTAGGGCGTACACCAGCCCTGGGGCGGCAGGAACCACCACTGGCGCGGCGCGTGGTTCATGGCCGCGTCACTGGCGAAGACCAGGTTGAAGTACGACTTCTGCCAGAAGCAGACATAGAAATCGCCGGTGTCAATCGTCACCGGGCTCGCCAGGTCGTATTCCTTGAAGCTTGAGTCCGCGTTGTGCGGCACTCCGTTGCAGCGGGCCTCACCGAGCATCGTCCCGGGATAGCCGGACGGGCCGTCGTCGTCAAAAACCCGGACGTAGATCTGCGTCCCCATGTCATAGTGAATCGGGGCGCGCCCGCCGATGACGTTGCACGGGTACTCACGGGGCGTGAACTTCACTGCCGCGCCGAACGAGTCTTTGTCCGAGCACCACCAGGTATGCACGGAACCGTCGTCGTAGGCGATTTCCTCGCTGTCCGGCAGCAGGGGCCGGGCGTCGAATGCGGAACTGGCGCTCAACGACGCAGCGCAGAGCGTCAACAGAATCACTAGCAGTGTTCTTCTCATTTTCTACTCTTCCTCCTCAGACATCATAGTCCGGCGACGATGCAAGTCAAGTACGCGGCTCAGGAAACGTCGGCGCAACCGCGTCTCATCGGCCACCGGTACTTGCGGCAGGTCTCGCCGCACGGCCGCCGCAAACAACCCCGGGCCGCGAGTGGTCGCCCGGACCGCACCAGTCGATGCGTACGCCGGCGCGTCGCAGATTCCGCACGACGGCGACCGGCTCTTCAGGATGAACCCGTCCACGGCCGGGAGCGACTTCAGGAACCGGCGCGAGAATGCGGCCATCTCGCGGGTCAGCCCCCGCCCGGTCGCGGGCTGCACCAGTCTCACCCGACCCCGATGCCGGACAGTGCGGATCGGCTCACGCGGCACGCCCAGCCCTAGTTCCATTTCCGGGCAGACCGGAATGAACCTGACCCGCAACTTGAGTCGTTCTACCGACGGACAAAAGATCACCCTGCCGTCGTATCGGCACCGCCGGCCCAGCAGGCACTTGCTGACCACCACGACCGGCCTGGCCGGAACCATTTCAGTTGCTCCCCCAGCCGGGATGCGTTGCATCGGGCTCGCCGCCCAGTTCACCCCAGACGGTTTCGATGTTGAGCCGGTGCGCGTGCGCGTTCGCTTCCAGGCGCGGTGTCGGCGTGAACCCGGCGGTGATGATTGACTTCGTCATCTCCGACAGACTACCCTGCACGAGACCCTTCTCGACCCACTGGCGCAATTCGCAGAGATAGGCCGCATCCTCGGCGAATCGCCGCTCGATGTCGTCGCGACTGGTTGCGGCCCGGCCGTGGCCGGGCACCAGCACCCGGATGTCCATTCCCTTCAGCATGTCCAGCGTCTGCTCATAGGCCCCTAAGCTCTGACTCACGAACGGAATCTCGATGTCGCTCAGCATATCCCCGGCCCAGAGCACTCCTGCCTCGGGTTCGGCGACCACGAGCTGGTCCGGCCAGTGCCCGGGCGCGGAAATCAGTTGCAGCGGCAGGCGGTCGAGCAGCAGCATCGTCGAGCCGTCGAAAGTCTGCGTGGGCATGGGTAGCTGAAATGGCTTCTCGCGCCGGACCCCGTTCTCCTCTTCCCAGCGTTCTATCTCGTCCA